>Ga0193726_1002234_pt1 | contig 13469 bp, 13 predicted proteins | sample H2c1metaG_FD_144928 | JGI IMG/M metagenome (GOLD analysis project Ga0193726, IMG submission 144928) | Soil microbial communities from a riparian zone of the East river system, Colorado, United States - H2c1 | ecosystem: Environmental > Terrestrial > Soil > Riparian zone | place: USA: East River... | reverse complement strand
CGTCGGCATCCAGAGTAGGCCGCCCGGCAGCATGCCTCGGCGGTGGTTCCGGAGCTAGCTGGCGATCGCGCGCAGGACTTCGCAGCCGAGACCCGATGGGACAGAGTTGCGACCCGAGTTGCCAGCCCCGGGGTATTCGCGCTGGACGAACTGGGCAAGATCACCCTCGCCGCCCGCGGCGACCACCGCGCCGTCGTCACCGACGACAGCGCCGGCATGTTCGCCGCCGCGCCGGGCGATGCCCTCCTCGCCGAGGAGGGCACCGTCATCGCTGAGACCGGGTACCGGGAGTGGCTCGCGCGCTAGGCCCGGACAGGAAGAAGGTTCCCAGATGGACGATGACCACCGGGACCACCACCAGTACGAGCGGGTCGTGGTCAGCGATGAAGGCGCAGCAGCGCGGGAGATCCGCATCTACGGCAGCGCAGGCGCGCTGATCATGGAGGGCTGGCAGGTTGCCGACGACGGCGGTCAGACGGCCTGGATCAGCGACGCCGGAGCCATAGCCGTCTTCGGCCAGCCACTGGACCCGGGCGAGATGACGGAGGCCGGCCCGCTGTGGGTCTTCGACAATTTTGGCGAGGTCAAGGAGATGGGCTCCTGTTCACCGCCATTCATGGCCGAGATCGCCAGGTCCCTCGGCGAGCGGTACGAGTCCTCTTAGGCCGAACCGGGCGCGAACAAGATGATCATCCGGGCGGGGGAGGGGCGCTGCCGTAGGATCCGTACCAGCAGCTGCTCCGCAGCAACGATGGCTGTCGATGTGACGGGAGCTCACCAGTGCGTGCTTCCCCGCCCGGCTCGCGTTTTGCCGTAGCCGGCGACCGGGTCTTCGATGCGCGGGCCGGGGCCTGGGCCGACGGCACGGTGGTGCTCGTCGAGGACGGGGTGATCGCCGGCATTGCCCGGGCGGCGCCGGACGGCTGGCCGGTGCGGGAGATGCCGGGCACCAGCCTGCTGCCCGGGCTCATCGACGCGCACACCCACGTGCTGCTGCGCAGCAGCTGGAACGAGCTGGACCTGGCGCGGCAGATGGTCGAGGAGAACCTCGGCCACCGGGCCGCCAGCGCGGTCCAGGCGATGTCAATCTCGCTCCGGCACGGGTTCACCACGATTCGTGATCTCGGCACGGAAGGCGCCGGCTATTTCGATGTCGGCCTGCGCGATGCCGCCCGGGAGGGCATGGTGCCGGGCCCGCGGATGCTGGTCGCCGGGCCGGCCATCCGGTCGACCGGCCGCTATCCGCTGCCCGGTCAGCAGCACAGCATGACGTTCCCGGTCGGGATAGACAGCTGCACCGGCGCCGCGGCCTGCCGCGAGACCGTGCGCACCCAGATCGCCTACGGAATCGACTGCCTGAAGATCTATGTCAGCGAGCGCTTTGACGAGCCCTCAGGTGAGGCGGGCTATCCCGACGGCCCGCTGGTGTGGACCGAGGAGGAGGTGCTGGCGCTGGTCGACGAGGCGCACCGGCAGGGCATCCGGGTCGCGGCCCACTCGCTGACCCTCAGCGGCGCGAAGCTGGCCGTGGCCGCCGGAGTTGACTCGATCGAGCACGGCTTCGCCATCTCACCCGAGCTCGCGGCGGACATGGCCGCCCGGGGCACGGCCCTGGTGCCGACCCTCTTGGTCACCCGGGAGCATGCCGCGCACGGCTCGCACATGTCCGAGCCGGTGCGGGCCGCCCATGACCGCTCCTTCGTCAACTGCCTGGAGGCGGGCGTCCGGATCGTGCTCGGCACCGACGTCGGCGGCTTCGAGTGGACCAGGGTGCCCCAGGCCGAGGAGTTCACCCTGATGACCGCGCTGGGGATGTCCGCCGCCGACGCGCTGCGGGCCGGCACCGTGTGGGCCGCCGAGCTGCTCGGGCTCGCCGGGACGGCCGGGGTCATCGAGCCGGGCGCGCCCGCCGACATCGTGGCCGTCGCCGGCGACCCGCTGCGCGACATCGAGTGCCTGCAGCAGGTGGAGCTCGTGATCCAGGGCGGACTGACCGCCTGGGACGGCCAGCACCTCGCCTGGGACGGGTCTACCGCCTGAGCTCGGCCATGACCGCGGTGGTAAAGCCGAACCGGCTGCCGGCCGCGCCGGCGGGATCCACGACCACGGTCGCCGGCGTCTCCGACTCCAGCGCGAACTCTTCTGACGCCAGCTGCCCGCGCACGGCCCCGAGGTCGGCGACCTTGAAGGTGCAGGCGTGCAGGACCGCGTGCCCGAACCGGTCCAGGTCGCTCTGCACCGGGCCCGGTCCGGCGGGCTCGGCGAGCTCCAGGAACGTGCCGTCGTCGTCGCCGACCCGGACAATGACGGTCCGGGCGACGGCCGTCTCGCTTTCGCCCTCATAGACGCGCTGGCCGCCGAAGACATCCTCGAAGAAACGCGCTGCCGCCGTTGCGTCCGGCACGGCAACTGTCTGGTGAGAGACCCGCTCAATTCCCAGCGGGTCGACCTCCCGCTGTCCCTGAATGGGGTTGTCAGGGTCCAGGATGCGCTTGGCCTTTCCAGAGCGCCGTTTGGTCATGCCTGGGTGACGGGAGGACGGCTCGCACAGCTCGATCATTCCCGGGCCGTCCTCGAAGTAGCTGTACAGCACGGCCGACTTCCATCCCGGCGGGTACTTCGTGACGGAGCCGGGGACAGCCGGGATAGGGCCATGGGCTGGCACCGGGCCGGATATTAGCTCCCCGCTGGTCTCGACGAAGCGGACGCCGGCGTCGCGCAGCCTGCCCGCCAGGTCATCGATCCCGACTGCGTACCAGGCGAGAGAATGCAGGTGCCCGCCGCCGGGTGCCGTCAGGAAAGGGTCGAGGTCCTGTCCGGCGAAGGAACTGCTTCCGTCCTTGCGCCTGTGCGGCACCATCCCCTCGACGACGACATCACCGACCATGGTCGCGATCGCATCGCGCTCGACGGCATCCCAGTACCCGACGTACGCCACTGGCCTGCAGAACAGCCTCCGGTGGCGGTCGAACGCAGCGTCCAGCGAGTCGATGATCTGGGTCACATGGAACAATGGCGACTCAAGATAGCCCATTTTCTTCCGACCTCCGTAAGCTGGGTATGGCACTGTGCCATTCCGCTTCGCGAATGAGCGGAAGGACCTGCACTCTGAGACGCCTGTCGAGTCGTTCGCGATAGAGTGCCTGATCGAGCTTCTGTATGACAGTGATCTCCATCTCGAAGACGTAGGTGCCGTAGCAGTTGTCCGCGATAATCTCGGCGTCGAACTCGTCGCGCAGGAGTCCTGCCGTTTGACCTTCCCGGATTATCCCGGCGACCAGGGCAACTAGCCGGTGCTGCTGGTCTATTGACCGCTTCAGCCACGGGGAATCAGGCCGGGTACGCGGGTCCGAGCCGCTCCGCAGGTAGATGGCCCCGTTCTCCGGGCTTTCCATGTACATCTCTGACCGCATCCAGAACGCGTCAAGAACGCGCTGGCAGTAGAACATCCCGGTCGGCTGCGGCACCGCAGCGGCCGTGCGGCGATCGGCGTCGGCAATGCGGCCGAGCAGTTCATCCAGCCGGTCGCCGTAGGCGAGAATGACAAGCGCCCACTTGCTCTCCACATAGCGGAACAGCGTCGCCTCGCCGACGCCGGCCCGTTGCGCGATCTCCCGGGTCGTCAGGTCGTTAAGGCTCTTTTCGGCAAGGAGCGCAACGGCGGTCGACCGGATCCGCTCGAACGCCTCGAGCTTCGACTGCTCGCGCAGTCCGACGGGCTCTGGCTCGGCCACGGCACGCGATCCCTTCTCAGGCTAGCCACCTGTGCCGGAGTGCGCTTTGTTGCGGAGTGCGCTCTGTCCCGGAGTACACTCTGACGCGGAGTGCGCTCCACGTTAGATATTGCGGTCGTCGATCGTCAAGAGGTCCTGCGTGAACCTAGCCGTGCGCACTCGCTCAGGCGCAGATTTCGAACGCCCTACCGAGCCGCCTGAGGTCGGTCGCCCCGGCGGCCGGGCCGCCGTGCCGACGCGTTCGGGCACGCCGGCGATGTTCACGCCCGCGCCGTCAGCCACCCCCGCCACGGCCGGCGGCGGCCCGTCGCCGGTCACGGCCGCGACCGTGGCGGCCGCGGCCGGAGCGCTGAGCAGGTCTCGCAGCGCGGCCCGGCCACTCATCTGGGCCAGCCGGCGGTCGAGCGCCCAGCTGGTCGCCCCGATGCGCCGTAAATACGTCGAGCAGTCGCTAGGATAGTCAAGTGCTTTCCTATCTTAGAGTCCGGCCGCGCCTCGCTGCCGGTAACACTCCAGCTGGCGTCGTCTGCCATCGAGTTTCGGCATGACACCGCACGCTGTGCCGGAACGCGATCCCACGCCTTACGCGGAGCGGGTCGTATTGACAGCCGGGCGGGCAATCCGTAACGCATATGACACCCGTTTGAAGCGCCTGGAGCTCAACATGACCGAAGGCGCGCTGCTGGCGACCCTGCGGAGATTCGGGCCGCTTACGCAGCGTGAACTCGCCGAGCTCCTGTACATTGGCCGCGCCGCGGCGGGGCAGTTCGTCGACCGCCTGGAAGCCCGGGGCCTCGTTCAGCGGGATACTGATCCCGATGACCGGAGGGTCTGGATCGTGTCCGCCACCCGGCAGGGGAAGGCACTGTCCGTCGAGGCGTTCGATATCTACTTCAAGACGGCCGCCGACCTGACGCACGGCCTCACCGATGCCCAGCGGGACCGCCTGATCAAACTGCTCCTGACGGTCCAGGCCAACGCGGAAGAGATCGCCAGCGAGCCTTAGCGATCGCGCGGGAGAATGGCTCGCCACAATCACACCGCCGCAGAGCCGGGGCGGCCCCATTCCGCGGCCTGCCGCACCACCTCGGAGAAGGGCCGGCTCGTGTCGTAGGACGGTTCCCGGGGCAGGCCGAGAATCCGCTCCCCGATCACGTTGCGCATCATCTCGTTGGTGCCGCCCGCGATGCTCTGGCCCCGGGCGCTGAGGTAGTCGACGACCACCCGGGGCTGGTCCTCCCCGTCGGCCCAGGTGAGGCCGGTGCCCCCGCCGATCTCGATGCCCATCATGGCCCGGGCGGGGGTGTACATTCCGGCCGCCAGCTTGGGGTAGCAGGCGAGGCTGGCCGGGTCGCGAGCGCCGGCCGCGGCCAGTTCCGCCACGCGCGTGCCCAGTTCGGCCTGCACGACGTCGAGGATGTGGGCCCGGGCGATCAGGTCCTGGACGTGCGGGTCGGCCTCGCGCCCGGCCTGGCGGGCCAGGGCCGCGAGATCGGCGGCCGGCCGTCGTTCGGCCGTGGCGGGGCGCAGCTTGGTCCGGGCACCCACCTGGCGCTCCATGACCAGCATCGTCCGGGCGACCGTCCACCCGCGGTCGACGTCGCCAATCACGTCGTCATTGGTGAGCTCCACGTCGTCAAGGAACTCCTGGCAGAACTCGGAACGCCCGTTAATCTGGCGCAGCGGCTGGGTCGCGATGCCCGGCTGGTCCACCTGGACGGCGAACCAGGTCAGGCCCCGGTGCTTCGGGACGTCCCAGTTCGTCCGGGCCAGGCACAGGCCGTAGTCGGCGTAGTACGCGCCGCTCGACCAGACCTTCGAGCCGCGCAGGATCCACCGGTCGCCGTCGCGGGTAGCCCGGGTGCGCACGCCGGCCAGGTCCGATCCGGCCTCCGGCTCGGAGAAGTACTGGACCCAGAGCTCCTCGCCGGCCAGGACCCGCGGGATGTGCCGGGCCAGGAAGGCGGGCGACGCGTGCGCCAGCATGGTCGGGACGCAGATCCCCCACGTCGTCCGCCCGAGGATGCCGAACTCGGCGACCCGGAAGTCCCGGGCCACCTCGTCGAAGGCCTGCTGATGCGCCGTCGTGAGGCCCTGCCCGCCGTACTCCGTGGGCCAGGCGATCCCGGCGTATCCGCCCTCGAAGAGGGTCCGCTGGATGGCGCGCTCCCGGTGGTCGCGCTCCTCGGACCAGTGGGCCGGGTCGGCGCCGGCCGGATCGTCGGGCTGCCGGGGCTCCAGGTGGTCAGCCAGCCAGGCCCGGGCCTGGTCGCGGTACTCCTCCAGGTCGGGGGATGGCTGCTCCGTCTCGAGCTTCGTCACTGTGTCGCCTCCGGGAGTCCGTAGCCGCGGGCCAGCCGCCGGCGGTGCCAGGCCGGATCGCCGAACAGGGCGGCGTCCATGGTGAGCCGGCGGAGGTAGAGGTGCTGATCGTGCTCCCAGGTGAAGCCGATGCCGGCGAATACCTGGAAGCAGTTCTGGCCCAGCTGCACGGCGCTCTCGCCGACGTAGGCCTTGGCCACGCTGGCCAGCTCCGGTCCGGCGCCGGTGTCGCCCGCCGCCCGGGCCGCCTTATCGGCCACCGTCCGGCTCGCCTCGACGAGCAGGCTCGTGTCGGCCAGGAGGTGCTTGACCGCCTGGAACGAGCCGATGGGGCGGCCGAAGGCGATCCGGTCCCTGGCATACTGCAGGGCCAGCTCGAAGTCCTGCTCCATGGTGCCGACCGTCTCGGCGACCGTCAGCACGCAGGCCACCCGGAGCTGATGCTCGACCGCCGCCAGCGCGCCCCCCGGTGGCCCGACCAGGGCTTCCGCTCCGACCTCGACGCCGGCCAGCCGCACCTCGCAGAAGGACCGGGAGAGGTCGATGCTGCGCACCGGCCGGACCGAGAGCCCGGGCGTTCCGGCCGGCACGAGGAACTGGCTGATCCCGTCGTCCGACCCCGCAGTGACCAGGAAGAGGTCAGCCGAGTCGGCATCCTGAACGAGGGCGGCCGTCCCGGTCAGCGCATACCCGCCGGGCGCCCGCGCCCACCTGATGGCCGCGCCCGTCTCCCAGCCGCCGCCCGGTCCCGCGGCCGCCCAGGTCGCGACGGTGGTTCCGGCAGTGAGGCCGGGCAGGACCTCCGCCTGCTGCTCCGGCGTGCCGTCGCGGGCCAGGGCGGCGGCGACGACGTTCATGGGGACAAAGGGCCCCGGCTGCAGGATCCGGCCGCGCTCGAGGGCAATGACCGCCGCGTCCAGCAGGCCGGTCCCGGAAATCGTGCCGCCGCCGTGCTCCTCGGGCGCGAGGGCGGCGAACCAGCCCAGCTCCCCGGCCCGCTTCAGGTAGTCGGCGCCGGCGGCCGGGCCGCCGTCGGCCGCGGCCCGCAGCTTCTCGATCGGCCACTCCGCCCGGGCGAAGCGGGCCGTGGCTCCGCGGAGCAGGTCCAGGTCTTCGGGAACAGCCAGTTCCAGGATGGCGCACCTCGCACGGCTCGGTCTGACTACTGCCATATGGTATAGTACTTGCCGATAGTCGGCCTAGCTAGGGCGGCCCGGCCGAAATTCGCCTCCGCCCGGAGAGGGGAACTGGTGCAGTTGCGCGCCGGGATGCAAATTGAGAGCGTCATCAGCCCCGCCCGTGTCATTGTCATCCGAGCGCCGAAAGACGACGTCGAGGTCTGCAGCGGCGGCAAGGCGATGGTGACGGCAGAGAATATACCGGGCGCGGGAGCATCGACCTCGGCTGACGACGACAGCGGCCCGATGCTGGGCAAGAGATATGCGCATGAAGCACTCGGCCTTGAATTCCTGTGCACGCGCGCGGGCGCTGGCGAGCTCACCGTGAACGGCGAGCCACTTATCTTGAAGGAGCCCAAGCCGCTTCCGTCATCTGACTAGCGTGCCGCCGCCCTCTGGAGTAAACAGGAGCTAGTCGCCCCATGAACCTGATGCTGTTGCTTGAGATGGCTGCGTCCAATGATCCGGACCGGACGGCTATCGGGACCAGCGATAACTCTGTGACCTACCGGGACCTGTACCGGCGCGCCGGCGTTGGCGCCCTCTACCTGGGCGAGCACGGCTACGAAACCGTTGCCTTCCTGGGGGCAAATTCCTCCGCTTTTGCTATCGCGGTCTTTGCCGCCGCGTGGGCCGGGATTCCGATTTCCCCGGTAAACTACCGGCTGGCCAGTGACCAGATCCTGAGTTTGCTGGATCGTGACGGACGTGTCCTTGTCATCGCTGATCATGAATTGGCTCCGTCCGCTTCTGCCTCTCGTCACGATGTGATTACCGCGGACCAGTGGCTCGAGCTGACCGGTGACGGCGCGCAGCGCGAGGCATGGGCGTCCGATCCGGATCAGATCGCCGTGCTGCTGAGCACGAGCGGCACGACATCGAAACCGAAGACGGCCATCCTCCGGCATCGCCACCTGGTCTCGTACGTCCTGGGCGCGGTTGAGCTCGGATCAGCGGATCCCGCTGATGCCGTTGCCGTCAGCGTGCCTCCCTATCACGTGGCTGGCATAGCAAACCTGCTGACGAACATCTTCGCCGGCCGTCGCATCGTCTATCTCGATACGTTCACCCCGGCCGCCTGGCTGGATACTGTCCGTGCGGAGCGGGTGACGCACGCGATGGTCGTCCCCACGATGCTGGCGCGCATTGTCGATGCGCTCGACGGAAAGCCGGGCGATGTCCCTAGCCTGCGCACCCTGTCGTATGGCGGTTCCCGGATAGCCGCGACCACCATCTTGCAGGCCCTGAAGCTGTTTCCCGGTACTGACTTCGTGAACGCTTACGGCCTGACGGAGACGAGCTCGACCATCGCCGTCCTCAGTCCCGAGGACCACCGGGCCGCCCTGCTGGGCGGCGACGAGGCCGCCCGGGCCCGGCTGGCGTCGGCCGGCCGCCTCGTTCCGGGGGTGCAGGCCCAGGTCAGGGCGGCCGACGGCACGCCGATGCCGGCCGGCGAGGCGGGTGAGCTGTGGCTGCGCGGCGAGCAGGTGTCAGGGGAGTACCTGGCCATGGAGTCGCCGCTCGATGAGAACGGCTGGTTCCCGACCAGGGACCGGGCCTACTTTGACGCCGAGCAGTACCTCTTCATCGAGGGGCGCATAGACGACACGATCATCCGGGGCGGCGAGAACATTGCCCCGGCCGAGATCGAGGAGGTCCTCATGCAGCACCCGGCCGTCGGCGACGTGGCGGTTGTCGGCGTGCCTGATGAGGAGTGGGGCCAGACTATTGCTGCTTTCGTCGTGCCGCGCGAGGGAGCCCGCATTGACGAGGACGAGCTCCGGTCATTTGTGCGCGGAAGGCTCCGGACCTCGAAGACTCCTGACCGCATAATCGAGTCCGACCGCCTTCCGTACACTGACAGCGGGAAGGTAATACGGCGGCTGCTGACTCTCTAGGCGAAGCGGTCAATGAGCGTCGCGAGGGCGTCGAGGCCCCGGGTGGTGTTGTCGAGGTTGTCCATCGGCACGCCCACGATAATGCGCTGGGCGCCCAGTTCCTGGTAAGCCGACGCCTTCTCCAGGAGGCTGCGCATGGCATCGTCATCCTGCCAGTACCAGGGATTGCCGGGCATCTGGCCGGCCATCATATTGACGCTCACGGTCGGCTCCGGCCGGCCCGCCTCGGCCGCCATCTTCCGGAGGGTCTTCAGGCGGGCCGGAAGCTCAGGAACGTCCATCGGATACCAGCCGTCGGCCAGGCGCACGACGTCTTCGAGCTGCCAGCGAAAGCCCGATGCCCCGAGCAGGACCGGCGGGTGCGGCGTCTGCACGGGCTTGGGCCAGACCCAGGACTCGGTGAATGAGCCGTAGGCGCCGTCGTGGGCAACGGCTTCCTCCGTCCACAGCCGCTTCAGCACTTCAAGCTTCTCGCCGAACACCTGGCGCCGCTCTTCCCAGGGCACCCCATTGTTGGCCAATTCCGGAGGATTCCACCCGTACCCGACGCCGAAGTCCAGCCGGCCGCCTGAAATGTGGTCCAGCGTGGCCGTTGCCTTGGCCAGATGGAACGAGTTATGCTCGGCGACCAGCGTGATCCCGGTGCCCAGGCGGATCCGCGTGGTGACGGCCGCCGCGGCGGCCAGCAGCACGAACATATCGGGGAACCGGCGGTAGAACTCTGGCACCTTCCCGTCGGTACCGGCGCTGCGCGGATACTCCGTCCCGACGGGAATGTGGCTGTGCTCGCCCTGGAAGATGCAGTCCATCCCCCGCTCCTCGGCCCGCCGGGCGATGTCGACAATCGAAGGCGTCGCTTCGTTCACGATCAGGTTGGCCCCAATGAGCATTGCCCCAAGCCTAACTATCCGGAGTGGCTTCTTTACGGCGGGTAACTTCCCGCAAGGGGGAGGTTGACACCGGGCGCCGGCGGCTCTTACAGTCCGATTCGTGACTGCACATTATAGCACTGTACCGTCAAGCACTAGAGGTGATGGCCACCGCCCGGCGTGCGTCGCGTGGCTGAGCTGGCCGCGGTGACCGGGCCGGCTGGCGAGCGGCCGGCGGAGCCGAGCCCGACCGGATTCAGGCGCCTGGATTACCTCAAGGGGCTGCGGGTCCGCGTGGTGGGCGCCCCCGGCCCGGTCGTGACGGTGGCGGCCGGGGTCCTGTCGGCCCTGGGGGCGACGGTCGACCGGGTCGACGACGGTCCGGACCTCCGCTGGGCGGGCACCTGGGACGCCGTGATCTGCGACCGGGTGGCCAACGGCGCTGATGACGAGTACCTCGAGCTGGTGGCCGAGAGCCTGCGCCCTGACCACCCGGTGGCAGCCAACTGCTGGGTGACGGCGTCGGCGTTCGGCCTCAGCGGGCCGGCCCGCTCCTACCGCGGGTCCGAGCTTGTCTGCGCGGCGGCGGGCGGCCTGCTCGCCGCGGTGTACGACGCGAAGGGCCACGTCTTCCCCATCCCGGGGCAGCAGGCCCTGCAGACCGTCGGCTACGAGGCGGCGCTGGCCGCGCTGCACGGGATCTCCCTGAGCCGGACGCGGGGCACGCCGGTGCACCTGGACCTGTCGGCGCAGGAAGCGGTCGCCTTCTGCACCAACCAGCAGACGCCGAGCCACGTCCTGCACAAGTGCGGCGTCGGGGTCGGCGCGGGCCGGTACTCGGCCCCCTCGAACCCCTTCCCCTGCAAGGACGGCTACTGCCAGATCATCGTCGTCGACAACCACCAGTTCGCCGCCTTCTGCGAGGCCATGGGGGTGCCCGAGTGGATCACGATCTTTCCCGAGGTGGCCGACCGGGTGGCCGGCGCCGAGATGATCGACGTGGTCGTGGCCGAGTGGAGCAGCACCTGGGCCAAGGATGAACTCGAGGAGTACCTCCAGGCCCGGGGCGTCTCGGCCACCGCGGTGCACACGGCCGCCGAGGTGCCGGAGTCCACCGTGTTCCGGGCCCGCGGCTGGGAGCCGTCGGCGCCGGAGGCGCCGGGCCCGGTCGTCCCGGCCCTGATCACCGGCGTGCCCGGCGATCGCCCGCCGTCGCCCGGGCCGGCGGTGCTGGCCGATCTCCACGTGATCGAGTCGTCCAACGTCCTCGCCGGGCCGCTCACCGGGGCGATTCTCGGGGCGCTCGGGGCCGAGGTGGTGCGGGTCGAGCCGACCGTGCGCCTCGATCTCTACCGTCAGAACGGCCCGTTCGCCGGGGGGATCGCCGGGATCGAGCGGGGCGCCTACTTCCAGGGCGCGAACCACAGCAAGGGCAGCGTGACCGAGGGGGTGGCCCGCGCGCACAGCGCAGGCGCCCTGGCCTGGGCCGACGCGGTGATCGAGAACACCGGCCGCAAGCGGCTCGAGCAGCACGGGATCGCCCCCGCCCCGCCCGCCCGCGGCCGGAACCAGGTGGCGCTGTCGATCTCCGCCTTCGGGCGCACCGGCCTGGACTACACCTACCGGGGCTACGCCCCGAACGTCCACGCCGCCGCCGGGTTCGAGGATGCGATCGTCGGCGTGGCCGGCCGGGACATCACCATGCGCACCGTCATGGCCGACTACTCCAGCGCCACGTGGGCGGCCAGCCTCGTCGCCGCGTGGTGGCTGGGCGGGGGCCAGGGCGCCTACGCCATCGACCTGTCCATGGCCGAGGTCATGGCCACGCGCATGATGGGGGCGGTTCCCGACGGCCCGGAGCCCGGCGGCGCGATCGTGGACCTGGCGGACGGCCGTCACCTGGCCCTCACCGCGCCGGCCGGCGTCCTGTGGCCGGCCGCGGTCGCGGCCGCCCTGGGTGCCGAGCCCGGCCCGGAGCCCGCCTCCGCCGCGGCCGCCGAGGCGCTGCTGCGGTCCCGGGCCGATCAGGACCCCGGCGGGACCGTCGCGGTCCTCCAGGCCGCAGGCGTGCCCGCCTACCTGGCGCCCGGCCCGGAGGTCCTGCCGGACGATCCGCAGCTGGCGGCCCGCGGGTTCTTCGTCCGGCTGGATCATCCGGTCATCGACGGCTCGTACCTGATGGCCGTGCCCTGGACCGAGGCGGGCGTCGCCCGGGGCGCCTGGTACCGGCGCGCGCCCCTGCTCGGCGAGCAGGACGACTGGGCCCGCCAGGCGTGGGACGGCGACCACCCCGACGAGACCGCGGGGGAGCCGGCCGGCGCTCCCGCGGCCCGATCGGACTGACCTCATGGACCCGGCAGCACGTCGGTGCCCGCTGAGCGGCGCATTTTTCGATCAGGTGCACGGGTTGACCGCCCAAAGAATTAAAAGTATATTTATGTACTGTCAAGTAGTATAGTTACTTGCACACTGACACCGGGGGATTGAGGCCAGGACACAGTTCGCGAGCGCGCATTGGCCGTCGTCGCCGGAAAGGGCCGTGCTGCCCGGTCGGGCAGCAGCGCCCGCGTACTCGCGCGTGCCGGAGCCTAGGAGGTCAGCGTGGATGACCTAGGAGGATCAGCGTGGAGATAGACATCTTCTGCGAGGTCGAGAAGGCCGGCCTGCGGCCCGGCGAGGAAGGGCAGCTCCTCCGGGAGACACTGGCTCAGGCCGAGCTGGCCGACAAGATGGGCTACGGCTGCTGGTGGGAGGTCGAGCACCACGGCGCCGTGGAGATGAGCTACAGCTCGGCCCCCGAGGTCATCCTCTCGGCGATCGCCCAGCGCACGAAGCGCATCCGGATCGGGCACGCCGCCGCCCTGGCGCCGCACAACATCAACCACCCGGTTCGCGTTGCCGAGCGGGCGGCCACGCTGGACCTCCTGAGCAACGGGCGCCTGGAAATGGGCTTCGCCCGGTCCACCGTGCCGGAGTGGCGGACGTTCCAGATCGACCCGAGCGACACCCGGCGTCAGCAGATCGAGACGATGCGGATGGTCCCCCAGATGTGGACCCAGGAGCGGTTCTCCTGGGACGGGGAGGACATCAAGATCAAGGACCTGTCCGTCATTCCCAAGCCCCAGCAGAAGCCGCACCCGCCGATGTGGTCGATGGCCACGAGCGAGGATGGCTTCAAGGTTGCGGGCGAGGCGGGCGTCGGCGTGGTGGGCGTCACGCTCATGCTGCCCCTGGACACCATGGCGCAGCTGTTCCAGACCTATCGCACCGCCCTCAAGACGGCCGATCCCGTCGGCTCGTTCGTGAACGCCCAGACCGGCGTGTTCACGTTCGTGCACTGCGCGGAGACCATGGACAAGGCCATCGAGAACGGCGCCGCCGCGGCCATGGCCTGGTACCAGAACGCCATCGTCAAGTTCTTCGAGCTCAAGGAACTGCTCCTGCAGCAGGAGCAGGCGGTCCTGGCCG
>Ga0193726_1002233_pt1 | contig 13469 bp, 11 predicted proteins | sample H2c1metaG_FD_144928 | JGI IMG/M metagenome (GOLD analysis project Ga0193726, IMG submission 144928) | Soil microbial communities from a riparian zone of the East river system, Colorado, United States - H2c1 | ecosystem: Environmental > Terrestrial > Soil > Riparian zone | place: USA: East River... | reverse complement strand
ACCGGTAATGAACATTACCGGACGGTCGTAATCGACGCCGCCCGGTCGCTGACGACTCGATTCAACGCGAAAGTCGGCGCGATCCGGTCATGGGACTTTGGCCCCTGGAAATATCCGGTGGTCATCGACAACATGATCAACCTGGAGTTGCTGTTCGTTGCGACCCGATTGACCGGAGATCCGCACTATCGGGACATCGCGGTGGCTCATGCCAATACCACCCTCCGCGAGCACTTTAGAAACGACGGGAGCAGCTATCACGTCGTGGATTTCGACCCGCTCACCGGGGCCGTGCGAAGCAAGGGAACGCTGCAGGGCGCAAGGGACGATTCGGCGTGGGCCCGCGGTCAGGCGTGGGCGGTCTACGGCTTTACCATGGCTTATCGGGAGACGCGGGACCCGAAATACTTGCGCCAGGCCGAGGCGAGCGCTGCGTTCATCCTGGATCACCTTCCGCCGGATTTCGTCCCGTACTGGGACTACAGCGTGTCATCGAGGGCCCAAACACCGCACGACGCTTCGGCTGCCGCCATTGCCGCTGCCGCGCTTTATGAGCTCACCGAATTCACAGCCACCCACAGATTGCGCTACCGCCTTGCAGCGGACCGGATGCTGGCGAGTCTGAGCACGACTTATCGAGCCACCGGCGCCGGGCACTCGTTTCTGCTGCTTCACAGCACCGGGAACTTCCCGCAGAAGGCCGAGATTGACGTCCCGCTGATCTACGCAGATTACTACTACGTCCAGGCCTTGCTGCGACGGTTGTGTGCGGGCGCACCGGTGTCTTCGCACTAGCCAGGAGGCCTCTGTTGAAACTCCCAGTCAAGCTGCGGAGTTGGCAGGCCATCGCCTAAGCCCTCTTATGTCAGCGCGCACGGATTTGACGGCGCGCAGATTCGCAGCGCCTCGTACGCTAGCGCACATACGCCCCGTACGATAGCGCACATACGATGGTTCGATTCCGAACAGACCAGCGGCACCCCCACGTTTATCTTGGACATCGGTTCGTCCCGGTGCCGTCCCCGGGATGTACGAGAGGGGTTTCCCCAGACCCGAGCCGGCGGTCATGACCGCGACTCGTTTCAGGGGAAGTTTAATTGTGCGTGCTACTGAGGAAATTGCCATGAGAATCTCCAAGCTGTGGTTTGCGACCTTGTTACTCGCCGCTCTTATCAGAGGTTTGTTTGCAAGACTTTCCGCCGCCGTTTTGCTCGCGGCTCTTACCGCGACAACGGTTCTCTTGGCGGGATGCAGTGGCGGCGGCGTGGATCAGACCACGGGCCAAGTCAACGGGGGCAACACAGTTTCGGCGGCGTCCGCGCCGCCACTGGGCACGGAGCAGAGCTTCGCGGTGCTGGGTGGCCAGACGGTGACCAATACCGGTCCGAGCGTCATCACCGGAGACCTGGGTGTCAGCCCGGGCTCAGCGGTCACCGGTTTTCCTCCCGGGCTCGTGGCCGGAGGGACGATACATGCAGCGGATGCGGTGGCGCTTCAAGCTCAGAACGACACCACTACCGCCTATAACAATCTGGCAGGCCAGGCCTGCACTTCCGACTTGACCGATCAGGATCTCGGCGGGAAGACGCTCGTGCCGGGCGTCTATTGTTTTTCGTCGTCGGCTCAGTTGACGGGAGCGCTCACGCTCAACGCCGGGGGCGACTCCAATGCGGTCTGGGTGTTCAAGACAGTGAGCACCCTCACGACGGCGAGCAATTCATCCGTGCTGCTGACCAATGGCGGTCAGCCCTGCAACGTCTTTTGGCAGGTCGGCAGTTCCGCGGTTCTCGGTACCACCACGTCGTTCGTAGGCAGTATTCTCGCGCTCACGAGCATCGCCCTCGATACCGGCGCAAGCGTGTCCGGTAGAGCTATGGCGCGAAATGGCGCAGTCACGCTGGATTCCAACACCGTCTCCGCCGCCGTGTGCGGCGTGCCGCCGGTCACAGTCACTCCCATCCCGCCCACGCTCAGCAAGAGCTTCAGCCCGGCAACCATCGATGCGGGCGGGGTCTCGACTCTCAGCATTACCTTGAGCAACGCCAACGCCACAGCCGCCAGCCTGACCGCGCCGCTCACCGACACATTTCCAAACGGCGTGGTGATAGCCGCCACCCCTCGCAGTAATTGCGGGGGGATATTCACGACCCCCGACACGGGCGGCCTGTTTGCGACGGTGATCATGACGGGAGGCTCTATCCCGGCCAACGGCTCCTGTTTGGTGACGGTAGACGTGAAAGCGCCGGTCGCAGGCAGCTTCATCAACTCGCTGCCTGCCGGCGCGTTACAGACCAGCAACGGCAATAACGCCGCCCCGGCCGTCGCGACCCTGACCGTCAACACCCCTGCGGTCGTCCCGCCCGCGGTCGTCCCGCCCACGCTCGGCAAGGCCTTCAGCCCGGCCACTATCAATGCGGGCGGGGTCTCTACCCTTACCATTACCTTCAGCAACGCCAACAGCACACCCGCCAGCCTGATCGCGCAGTTCATCGATACATTGCCGAGCGGGCTGCTGGTGATCGCCAGCAGCGTCAGCAGCACCTGTATCGAGTCGCTCACTGCGCTCACTGCCGCCGGTACCTCGCACTCGTCGGCGTTGTTCTCGCCGGCGTGGTTCGTGATCGGTCCCTCGGCGGTGGGCTTGGTGGAAGGCGCGATCCCGGCCAACGGCTCCTGTACGCTGACGGCGCAGGTGACCGCGCCGGTCGCAGGCAGTTTCACCAACTCGCTGCCTGCCGGCGCGTTACAGACCGACAAAGGCAATAACGCCACCCCGGCCGTCGCGACCCTGACTGTCAACGCCGCAGGGGTCGTCATCGCGCCCACGCTCGGCAAGTCTTTCAGCCCGGCGAGCATCAATGCGGGCGGGGTCTCGACTCTTACCATTACCCTGAGCAACCCCAACAACACACCCGCCAGTCTGACCGCGCAGTTCATCGACACATTGCCCAGCGGCCTGCTGGTGATCGCCAGCAGCGTCAGCAGCAACTGTATCGAGTCGCTCGCTGCGCTCTCTGCCGGCGTCGCGCGTTCGCAGGCGTTGTTCTCGCCGGCGTGGTTCGTCATCGGCCCCTCGGCGGTGGGCTTGGTGGAAGGCGCAATCCCGGCGAACGGCTCCTGTACGGTGACGGCGCAGGTGACCGCGCCGGTCGCGGGCAGTTTCATCAACTCGCTGCCTGCCGGCGCCTTGCAGACGGACAAAGGCAATAGCGCCGCCCCGGCCGTCGCGACCTTGACCGTCATGTAGCGGCATCAAAACTTCAGGATCACCACTCCAGAAAGGCAATAATTTCTGGAGTGGTGATGTGTCTTTTCCAGGGCAAGAAAATAACGCAAGTACGATCGGTGTCGCCGCATGCTCTTTCGGCTTGGCGCGGCCCTGCTCCTAGCTTGGCGCGACCCCTAGGCGCAGCGTCCTCCTGCGGGCTGTTCGCCTGCACCGCGGAAATACCCTAAAATTCCTCCCTTCGCGGGTGTAGTTCAATGGTAGAACGAAAGCTTCCCAAGCTTTAGACGAGGGTTCGATTCCCTCTACCCGCTCCAGGATCAAAATGTCCGCGTCCTTCGACGGTAAGCTGGTGGTCGCCATCTCCTCCCGGGCCTTGTTCGACCTCGAGGAGAGTAACCGCGTATTCGAGGAGCAGGGCGTTCAAGCCTACTACCGCTATCAGCTCGAGCGCGAAAGCGAGATACTCGCTCCGGGGATCGCGTTTTCCCTGGTCAAGAAGCTGCTCAAGCTGAATACGCTCGCGCCCGCGCGGCCGCGCGTGGAAGTCATTTTGCTGTCGCGCAATACCGCGGACACGGGGCTGCGCATCATGAACTCGATCGAGCACTACAAGCTCGATATCTCGCGTGCGGCCTTCACCGGCGGAGAGAACACCTATCCCTACGTGCCGGCGTTTGACGCGCACCTGTTTCTCTCGGCGAACCCCGAGGACGTGCGCAAGGCGCTCGATGCCGGTCACGCCGCCGCGACCATCCTGCCGTCCCATGTTGGCCAGAACGTGCAGGCGACCGAGGAACTGCGGATCGCCTTCGACGGCGACGCGGTGCTCTTCTCCGACGAGGCGGAGCGCGTCTACAAGCGGTCCGGACTGGAGGCATTTACCGCGAGCGAAGTCACCGCGGCGAAAGAGCCGCTCTCAGGAGGGCCGTTCAAGAGTTTTCTCGCGGCCCTGCATCGAATTCAGTCCGAATTTCCGGCGGAGCAAGCGCCGATCCGCACGGCGCTCGTGACCGCGCGCAGCGCGCCCGCGCACGAGCGCGTGGTGCGCACGCTGCGTGCGTGGAACATCCGGATCGACGAAGCCCTGTTTCTCGGCGGGCTCAACAAGGGGCCGTTCCTGAAGGCTTTCTGCGCCGACATCTTCTTTGACGATCAGGACACGCACGTCGCTTCGGCGCGCCAGCACGTCGCGACCGGGCACGTGCCGTTCGGAGTCGCCAACGAATAGGAGCGGGAATGAAAGTCCTCAAATTCATTTTGCTTTCAGTCGGCGGCGTCATGGTGCTCGCCGTGGTGGCGGTCATTCTGGTCGTCGCGGTATTCGATCCGAACAAGTACAAGTCCGAGCTTTCCAGGGCCGTCAAGGACAAGACCGGGCGCACCCTCGCGATCGAAGGAAAAATCGGCCTGTCTTTTTTCCCCAGCATCGGCGTTGCCGTGGGAAAAGCGTCCGTTTCCGAACCCAATAGCAGCAGGATCTTCGCCCGTATCGACGAGGCCAGGATATCGCTCGCACTGCTGCCTTTGTTGTCGAAGCAGGTCGTGATCGATCGCGTGACGCTCTCCGGGCTTGCTGTGGATCTGGTGCAGACGAAAGCCGGAAAGAGCAATTTCGCGGACCTGGCTGGCGGGGCCGCTGGCTCGCCCCCACCTCCGTCCGCGCCTCAACCCGGACGCGCACCGCAACGCGAGTCCATGCGTCTGGATATCGCCGGGGTCGAGGTGCGCGCCAGCACAATCGGCTGGCACGACGAGGCGAGCGGTAGCCGTTTCAAAGCGAGCATTGCCGAGCTGAAAACCGGACGAATCGCAAGCGGCGCGCCTGGAAAACTTTCCCTTTCTGCAAGAGTCGAAGCGTCGCAGCCCAAGGCCGACCTTCAGATCAAACTCGCAGGCGGCTATCGCCTCGATTTTGAAAAGCAGTCGTTCGTGCTGTCCGGGATAGATCTCAAGATTTCAGACGGCGCTCCGGGTTCGACGGCCCCTCCGATTTCGCTCGCAGGTGACGTGGAGTTCAATTCATCGCCGCAAGCGATACGGTTCAATCTCTCCGCCGATCAGTTGAATCTCGACCGCTACCTGCCCGCGTCCGGGACGGGCGCTTCGGCACCCGCAAAAACGTCTGCTGGAGTCGGAGCGCCGGCCCCAGCCACGCCTGCCGGGAACCAAGCGGAAAAACCGATCGATCTCTCCGCGCTCAAGGGTCTCGACCTGAAAGGCAGCCTGAAGATCGCCCATCTGGTCGCGTCGAACGTGAAGCTGGAGAAGGTCAACCTCGCCGTGCAAGCCACGGGCGGCAAGATCGAGATCAATCCGCTCGTCGCCTCGCTCTACGAGGGAAGCCTCACGGGCGATGCGAGCATCAACGCCAACACCAATCGATTCGCGCTCAAAGCTCAGCTCGGCAGCGTTGCGGTCGGGCCGCTATTGCGCGACGCGCTGAACAACGATCTTCTGGAAGGCCGAGGGAACGTCGCGTTCGACGTCCAGACCGGCGGTGCGACCGTCGGTGCGCTGAAGAAGGCACTTTCCGGCAGCGCGAACCTGGCACTGCGGGACAGCGCCCTGAAGGGCGTCAATCTGGACGAGTTGCTGCGCAAAGCAAAATCACTCCGGGGATCGAATTCCGCGTCCGAGGTTGCGGCGGGTCGGGCAGAGCGGACAGATTTCACCGAACTCGGCGCGAGCTTTGTGATCAAGAACGGCATTGCGCACAACGACGATCTCTCCGCGAAATCGCCTCTGCTGCGCCTCGCCGGTTCCGGGGATATCGACCTCGGAGCCGATTCGATCGATTACCTGCTCAAGGTGTCGGTGGTCGCTTCCTCGGGCGGTCAGGGTGGCAAGGACCTCGGCGATCTTCGTGGAATCACGGTGCCGGTGAAAATCACCGGTCCGCTCGATGCGCCGCGGTTCCGTGCCGACCTGGCCGCCACGGTCGGCGATGCGGCAAAGGAAAAGGTCGAGGAAAAGCTGAAAGAGCGGGTGCAAGACAGGTTGAGGGGACTTCTCAGAAGGTGAGCACCTTTGCCGCCGGGCTGGTCCGCTGGCAGGCGCGCCACGGCCGTCATGATCTGCCGTGGCAGCGGACGCGCGACCCCTATCGCATCTGGTTGTCGGAAGTGATGCTGCAGCAGACGCAGGTCGCGACGGTCATCCCGTACTACAAGCGCTTCCTCTCGCGCTTCCCGGACGTCGGATCGCTGGCTCGAGCGTCGCTCGACGACGTGTTGGCGCAGTGGAGCGGGCTGGGCTACTACTCGCGGGCACGGAATCTCCACGCCGCCGCGCGGGCCGTGGTCGAAACGCATGACGGCCGGTTTCCCGGGACGCGAGCGGCGCTGGAGTCCCTGCCGGGAGTGGGCCGTTCCACTGCGGCCGCGATCGCGGTGTTCGGGTTCGGCAAGCGCGAAGCGATCCTCGACGGCAACGTCAAGCGGGTGCTGGCTCGCCATTTCGCAGTGCGCGGCTACCCCGGTGACGCTCGGGTCGAAAAGCGCCTGTGGAAATTCGCCGAATCACAACTTCCGGCGAGAAACATCGAAGGCTATACGCAGGGTCTGATGGACCTGGGCGCAAGCCTGTGTACCCGCAAGCGGCCCGCTTGCGCGAGTTGCCCTCTGAAGAAAAGTTGCCAGGCTCACGCACGGGGACGAGCCGAGGCCTACCCTCAGCCGCGGCCGCGCAAGCTGCGGCCCGAGAGGAAAACCTCGATGCTGCTGCTTCTTCGCGCCGGGGAGGTGCTTCTGGAAAAACGTCCACCGGTGGGAGTGTGGGGCGGCTTGTGGTGCCTGCCCGAGATGTCTTCGGATGCCGATCCGAGCGAATACTGCGGTCGTCGTTTCGGCGCGAAGCTCGCCGGAGCGGAGAGCCTCCCGCTCCTGCTGCACGAATTCACCCATTTCACCCTGAAGATTGCGCCGCTGGTCTGTCGATTGGACTCGTCATCGCATTGCGCCGCGGAGCCGGGGCAAGTCTGGCTCCCGCTGGAAGAAGCGGACAAGGCGGCGCTCCCCGCGCCGGTCAGGAAGCTGCTCGTCGCGCTGCGGAGCGCCTAGGTAGCGGCGAGACCTCGGCTTTCCAGGAAACGCTGCAGGATGGCCAGCCGCCCGAGGCTGTCGGACAGCTCGAGCAGCTTCTGTTTGGCCACCATAGGCACGGGAAGAATTTCAGTCAGCCGGTAACCGACCCACGTGGCGTCGTCGAAGGCGTGCGGTTCGGCGAATACGGGCTTGCCTTGGTCGGCGACGACCATTTCCAGAAGTTTCGAGCAGGCGGCGAACTTCTCGGGCACTGCGACGCTTGCGTCGGGAGGAATCAGCTCCACATCGGCCGAAATCAAGCCTTGAGTACTGGTTTCGCGTTCGAGAATGCGAAACCGCTGGCTGCCGAGCGTCTTCAGGTTGAGGATGCCCTGTTGCTGCATGTCACATTCGCGGATTTTCGCGAGACACCCGACTCCTTCAGGGATTGCAGGCGCGCCGACTTCGGAACCCTGGTGGATGAGACACACTCCGAACGGCGCGTCGTGTTTCAGGCATTCGCGGGTCATGTCCATGTAGCGCGCTTCGAACACCCTCAGCGGAAGCAGGCCTCCCGGGAAGAGCACCGTGTTGAGCGGGAAAATCGGGACACGCAGCGGTTTCAAGATCGACAGGGCTAGCGCTCTTCGCCCCAGCGGCGCATCAGGTCGTGACGGATCCCCAGGTGATCGAGTATGCGCGCGACGATGAAATCGACGAGGTCTTCGACGCGCTTCGGGTGATGATAGAAGCCGGGATTTGCAGGAAGGATCACGGCGCCTGAGCGCGCGAGCTTGAGCATGTTCTCAAGATGCAGTGCCGAAAACGGCGTCTCGCGCGGGACGAGGATCAGCTTGCGGCCTTCTTTCAAAGTGACGTCGGCCGCGCGCTCGATCAGATTGTCGGAGAGACCTGCGGCGACCGCGGCGAGCGTGCCCATGGTGCAGGGGCAGATGACCATCGCGTCGGCGGGATTCGAGCCGGACGCGACGGGCGCAAACCAGTCCTCGCGGCCAAACACCCGGAGCTGACCGCGTTTCGCCGAGTAGCGCTCGCTGAACATACGCTCGGCGTCGGAGGCGCGTGGCGGCAACACGATCCCCAGCTCCTGCTTGGCAACCACGTGGGCGGCCTGCGAATACAGAAGGTAGACCCGCGCTTTGGCGCGTATCAGGGATTCGACCAATCTGAGGCCGTAGGGCATTCCCGAAGCCCCGGTCAGCGCGACAGCGACAGTCGGCTTCATACGGCGGGGACAAGATGCCGGTGGCGAACCAGCACCGGCGTGCGGCTGCGAAAGTATGCGCCGAGGCGCTCGACCAGGTACACAGAGCGATGCCGGCCGCCGGTGCATCCGACCGCGACCGTGAGCGAGCTGCGGCTGTCCTGGCCGTAAGCGGGCAGCCAGGTCTCGACGAAACGGCGAATGTCCTCCAGCATCGTTCCGACTTTCGGTTCTCTTTCAAGAAAAGCGACCACCTCGGCGTCCAGACCCGTGAGCGGCCTCAGGCGCGTGTCGTAGTGCGGATTGGGCAGGCAGCGCACGTCGAACACGAGATCCGCTTCCAGAGGAACGCCCTGCTTGTAGCTGAAGGACTCGAACAGGAGCATCGTCGATTCGGTTCGGATGTCGAGCCATTCCTTGATCCAGTTGCGAAGCGTGTTCGGCAGCAAGTCGGTCGTGTCGATGCGATACCCGATCTCGCCTATGGAGGCGAGGAGCTCACGCTCGCGCGTCATGCATTCCTCGAGAGTCAGCTTCCCGGTCGCCAGCGGGTGGCGCCGGCGCGTCTCGGAGAAGCGCCTGATCAGCGTCTCGTTTTTTGCATCCAGGAACAGCAGCCGCAGGTCCACCCCCTGCTTTTTCAACCCGGCAACGTATTCCGGGACGAGCTCGAGCGAATCGCCCATGCGGGCGTCGATGCTCATCGCGACCCGGTTGTGGCCCGCGCGGCGGAGCAGTTCCGCCGACTGCTGGAGCAGAGGCCCCGGAAGATTGTCGACGCAGTAGTAGCCGCTATCCTCAAGGGCATTGAGGGCGATGCTTTTGCCGGAACCCGAAAGCCCGCTGATGAGGACGAGTTGCATTTCGATACCTTAACGGAACGGCGAAAGCAGTGCAAAACCCGGTTTCCGCCTCTCTTGAGCCGTCGCGCGTTGAGCCGCCGACAGGTCGGCTCGAACGCGCGAAGTTAAAACGGCGACGCATGTCGTCCGTTTTAACTCTTCTTCATCTCCGCCTGCTGCCGCTGCATGAATTCGGCGGTCGAGTGGATGCCGCGGAGCTGCAGAATATGATTGCGCACTGCAGCCTCGAGGAGCACCGCGAGATTGCGGCCTGCCGCGACCGGGATGACGACTTTGCGTACGGTTACGCCCAGGATGTCCTCCGACTGTTCGTTCAGCGGGAGCCGCTCCGACTCGCTCGTTCCGGGACGATCCAGATGCACGATCAATCGCAAATTCATTTTTGGCCGCACCGCGGTCTCTCCGAAGATCGTGCGGATGTCGAGCACGCCCAGGCCGCGCACCTCCAGAAAATCTTTCAATACCGGCGGGCACCGGCATTCGAGCGTGGAGACTGCAATGCGCGACACATCGACCACATCGTCCGCGACCAGGCCATGGCCACGGCTGACCAACTCGAGCGCGAGCTCGCTTTTCCCCGCACCCGACTCGCCCGTGATGAGGACTCCGAGCCCGAGAACATCCATGCACACGCCATGGCGCTGGGTGGTTTCCGCAAGCGCCTTGCCGAGATAGCGGCGCAGCTGGTCGATGACTTGCGCACCGGGCGCGTCGGTGGCGAACACCGACGTGCCCGAGGCTTCCGCTGCTTTCAACATGCGCACGTCCGCGGGGGCTCCGTCGGCGACGACTATGGCAGCAGGATGGACTGAGAGGAGATTGCCGAGCATCTGGAAGAGCTCGGCTTCCTCGAATGCAGCCAGATGAGCTATCTCGTGGTTGCCGAGGACCTGGATGCGGTTCGGGTGGATGAGATTGAGGTGCCCTACGAGTGCCGCGACACCGGTGCTGTCGCGCCAAAGCTTGGTCGCGCCGCCCGCCTTTCCGCCGATCCAGGCGAACCCGAGCTTGTTGCGATTGTCTTCATACAGCTGCGCGACGCTGATCTGCAACATGAGGTTGCCATGCGGTGATGTGCTGATGAAGCGTACCGGCGTCGGTATCGGTGGAGAGTTTGTCACGCAGCTCCCGGTCGCTCAGCATCTGCGCCAGTTCAGACAGGACGCGCAGGTGTTGTTCGGTCGCCTGTTCGGGCACGAGCAGGAGAAATACGAGACTCACCGGCTTGCCATCGGGGGCGTCGAACGGCACCGGTTGCGCGAGGCGCACGAAGGCGCCGACCGCTTCTTTCAGACCCTTGATCCTGCCGTGGGGAATGGCGACGCCCAGGCCCAAACCTGTGGAGCCGAGGCGTTCACGGGCAAACAGGCTGTCGAATACCAGGCTTCTTGCGACGCCCTGATTGTTCTCGAACAGCAGGCCAGCCTGTTCAAACATGCGTTTCTTGCTCGTGACATCCAAGTCGAGGAGGATGTTCGAGGGGGGCAAAAGCTTCGCAATTAGATTCATCGAAAAACCTTGCAAATCGGGCCCATTCCGGCGATGAGCCACGCAGACCCGTGCCGGGTCGGACCCGAAAGGCGTGGAATTCTACACTAAGGGATCAATCCGGGGGAGAGCGGTGTTTGAGCGCGTCGTGCGGATGTGCATGCAAACGGTCTTTGTACTTGATGATCTGGCGGTCGAGTTTATCCGCCATCGCGTCGATCGCGGCGTACAGGTCCGGGTCGTTGCTTTCGACGAATAAATCTTTGCCGGCGACGTGACAGCGCACTTCCGCTTTTTTCGCGAGATGATCGGCGACCAGAACCACGTTGACATCGATGACGTGATCGAAATGCCGGCGGATCCTGGAAAGTTTGCTCTCGACATAGGTGCGGATCGCGGGCGTGATCGCCATGTGATGCCCGCTGATGGTGAGGTTCATGCGAGGCACGCTTCCGGTTAAAGAGATTTTCTCATGCTGACCGAAGGAATCTGCAGCGACTCCCGGTATTTGGCGATGGTACGACGCGCGACCACGATGCCCTGCTGGCTGAGAATCTCGGAGATCTTGCTGTCTGAAAGGGGTTTTCGGGCATCCTCCGCAGCGACCAGTTGCTTGATCAACGCCCGGATGGCGGTGGCCGAGCATGCCCCCCCCGTTTCGGTGGCGACGTGACTCCCGAAGAAGTACTTGAGCTCGAAGATACCGCGCGGCGTAAACATGAACTTCTGAGTCGTAACGCGCGACACCGTCGATTCGTGCAAGCCCAGAGTGCTTGCTATTTCGCGCAGTACGAGCGGTCGCATCCCGACTTCGCCGTGCTCGAAAAAATGCCGTTGGCGATCGACGATCGCCTGGGACACGCGCAGAATCGTCTCGAAGCGCTGTTGCACGTTCTTGATCAGCCAGCGCGCTTCCTGCAGCTGATGCGACAGCTGGCTTCCGGACTGACTCCGGTTGCTCTGCAGGATCTCGGCATACATGCGATTGATGCGCAGCTTCGGCATGGCGTCAGGGTTGAGGCTTGCCACCCAGACATTCTTGATTTTCTTCACGACGACGTCGGGCACGATATAGCGCGTCTCTGTCGGAGTGAACTCGGCGCCCGGACGCGGATTGAGGCTCTGAATGAGTCGCTGGGCCTGTCGCAGCTCATCGTCTTCGCATTGCAAGGCCTTCTTGAGCCTCGCAAAGTCACGCGCCGCAAGGAGTTCGAGGTGTCCGCGTACGATGGTCAAGGCCGGGACGCGGCTCGGCGTCGACTCGGGCAAGGCGAGAAGCTGCAACTCCAGACTCTCCGCGCAGCTGCGGGCACCGACGCCCGTGGGATCGAGGTTCTGCAGATGCTTGAGGGCAATGTGAAGATCCTCGGGCTCGATCTGCACCTCCTCCGGTACGAGCCGGGCGAGCTCCTCGAGGGGTTGGGTGAGGTAGCCGTCGTCGTCCAGCGCTTCGATCAAGAACGCCACCAGGTTGCGGTCGCGCGGTTCGAGCTTGGTGAGCGAGAGTTGACTGAGCAGATGCTCGCGCAGACTGGGAGATTCGGCGGCAACCTGGAAGAAGTCGTTGTCGTCGGAGTCGTCTCGGGCGCCGGCGCCCGATCCACCTTCGCCCACCCAGTCGAAATCAGTCGAGGGCGTGTCGCCTTGCGTGGGATTCTCCGCGCTGGGCTCCTCTGCCGGCGCCTGAACTGTGGTGGCCTGTTCGCCATTCATGGGCACAAGCGCAGCTGGCGCCTCGGCTTCCGTGTCCTCGCGCTCGAGCAGCGGATTGTCGGTCAAAAACTTCTCGAGCTCCTGATTCAATTCCATGGTCGAGAGCTGTAGCAAGCGTATGGATTGCTGCAACTGAGGCGTGAGTGTCAGGTGCTGCGAAAGCTTGAGCTGGAGAGTCTGCTTCATCGAAATGGAATGAGAATGCCTTTCCGCAAGAATCGTCTTTCAGACGGGTCAGAATGGAATCCGGGGGTGTCTCGCGGGAGGCGCTCCCCTACAGCCTGAAATTCTCGCCGAGATAAACGCGTCTTACATTTTCATTATAGACGATCTCATCGGGTTTGCCGAAGGCGAGCACTAGGCCGTCATTGATGATGTAGGCATGGTCGCAAATTCCGAGCGTTTCCCGCACGTTATGGTCCGTGATGAGAATGCCGATTCCGCGTTCCTTGAGAAAGCGGATGATCTTCTGAATATCGAGTACCGCGATCGGGTCGACGCCCGCGAACGGCTCGTCGAGCAATATAAAACTCGGGCGCGTCGCAAGCGCGCGGGCGATCTCGACCCGACGGCGCTCCCCGCCGGACAGCGACAGCGCGGTGGACTGCCGCAGATGCGCGATATTGAGGTCGCGCAACAGTCCCGAGAGACGGGATTCGGTTTCGTCCTCGGGAAGATTCTGCAGCTCCAGCACCGCACGAATATTTTCTTCGACGGTCAGCTTGCGGAACACGGAAGCTTCCTGGGGTAGATACGATAAGCCCATGCGCGCGCGGCGATGCATCGCAAAATGGCTGATTTCCTTGCCGTCGAGGTGGATCGACCCGTCGTCCACGCCGATCAGACCCACGATCATATAGAAACAGGTTGTCTTGCCTGCGCCGTTCGGACCCAGCAAGCCCACAACCTCGCCGCTCGACACCTCGAGG
>Ga0193726_1002232_pt1 | contig 13473 bp, 10 predicted proteins | sample H2c1metaG_FD_144928 | JGI IMG/M metagenome (GOLD analysis project Ga0193726, IMG submission 144928) | Soil microbial communities from a riparian zone of the East river system, Colorado, United States - H2c1 | ecosystem: Environmental > Terrestrial > Soil > Riparian zone | place: USA: East River... | reverse complement strand
GTACCTTCACACGATGGTGCACGGCGCGCCGGCTACGAAATTCCCCGAGTATACAGTTCCCGCATTGGCTGTAGCTCACAAGTAACGACTCAAGGGGCGGAGTGTCCTCCGCCCTTCCCAATCCACTTAGAGAAATTCGAAACGGAGACTGCCGTGTCTGCTGAGCTCATATTGCACAACGCCAAGATCGCTACGAACGGGGTGCCCTCGTTTGTCGAAGCGATTGCCATAACCGCGGGAAGGATAGCCGCTGTGGGCAAGGATGAAGAAATTCTGCGCCTGCGGGGCCCGCAAACCCGCGTAATTGACGGGCGCCGGCGAACCGTCATTCCTGGTCTCAACGATTCACACATGCATCCGATCCGGGGCGGGCTCAACTACAACTTGGAATTGCGCTGGGACGGTGTCCCTTCGCTGGCCGATGCATTGCGGATGCTGAAAGAACAAGCTGCACGAACTCCCGCACCTCAGTGGGTACGGGTGATCGGAGGCTGGACCGAATTCCAATTTGCCGAACGCCGGATGCCTACGCTCGATGAGATTAACGCCGTTGCCCCAGACACACCCGTGTTCATAATGCATTTGTATGACCGGGCACTGTTGAACGCAGCGGCGTTGCGTGCAGTGGGCTATGACAAGAACGCTCCAGATTTCCCGGCGGGTCAGGTTCAGCGTGATCGCCACGGAAATCCCACGGGTCTTCTCATCGCCAACCCCAACGCCAACATTCTCTACTCGACCCTAGCCAAGGGACCAAAGCTTTCCCGCGAAGATCAGCTCAACTCTTCCCGGCTGTTTTTCCGAGAACTAAACCGCTTCGGCATCACCAGCGCGATCGACGCCGGGGGCGGATTTCAGAACTATCCCGACGATTATGGCGTAGTGAACGAACTGCACCGCAATGGCGAGCTGTCGATTCGCCTGGCGTACAACCTCTTTACGCAGAAACCGAAACAAGAGCTATCGGACTTCCAGAGCTGGACGAAAATGGCAAAGCCCGGCGACGGGGACGACTTCTATCGCGTCAATGGCGCGGGAGAGATGCTGGTTTTCTCTGCTGCGGATTTCGAAGACTTTCTCGTGCCGCGCCCGGACATGCTCCCCGTCATGGAAAACGAGCTAAAAGCGGTGATTCGCCATCTCGTGGAGCATCGCTGGCCGTTTCGCTTGCATTCGACCTACAACGAGACCATCGAGCGGGCGCTGAACGTCTATGAAGCGGTGAACCGGGAAATTCCCTTCGACGGCCTGCATTGGATCTTTGATCACTGCGAAACAATTTCCGACCGCAACATCGAGCGCGTGAAGGCGCTCGGCGGCGGCATTGCCGTGCAGAACCGCATGGCCTTCCAGGGAGAATATTTCGTCGAGCGCTACGGTACCCAGCAAGCCAAACGCACGCCGCCTATCCGGCGCATGCTGGAGATGGGTGTTCCGGTCGGAGCAGGCACTGACGCAACCCGCGTTTCGAGCTACAACCCTTACCTTTCTCTGTACTGGCTTATCACCGGCAAGACCATCGGGGGACTCAGTCTTTATCCGCAAGAGAACCGATTGGATCGGGAGGATGCGCTGAAGCTCTACACTACGGGAAGCAGCTGGTTTTCCACAGAGGACGGAAAGAAAGGAGCGCTTGCTCCCGGCCAGTTGGCCGACTTCGCTGTGCTCTCGGCCGACTATTTTTCGATTCAGGAAGAAGAGATCAAGCATCTCGAATCCGTACTCACGATTGTTGGCGGGAAGATCGTTTACGCGAGCGAGGAATTCTCAAAACTAGCCCCGCCTCCGCTGCCAGTGAGCCCAAGCTGGTCGCCGGTCAACGAGTACGGCGGTTACGCAAAACAGTCGAGTCAACCGGTTGGCGCGTCCCACTCCGCTTCTTGTTCGCAGGTTACGGCATCAGCGCATGGTGGGACGCGATCGCACCTTCAAGTGCTAGGTGAATTTGGCCTATGGGAGCTGGGTTGCGACTGCTTTGCATTCTGATTCACGCGTCGCTGGAGGATCGAAATGAAGGTACTGTTTTTATCTTTCATCGTTGGTCTCGGAGTGGGGGTCCTCTACGGGCTCATCCGAGTAAAGAGTCCGGCACCGCCCATCGTCGCTTTGCTCGGTCTCTTGGGGATGGTGCTTGGCGAACAGTTCGGCGTTTGGATTCATACGAAGAAGCTCGACGTTTCGCGTGCCGCATCCATATGCCTCGTCGGTGAGCGCTATGATCGGCCGCATCCGTCCGAGACTCCTTAGCGCAGGCAGGCACACGAAGGTGTTTTGTGGGATTAGATGATCAGCACTTTAGGAGAGACAAATGCGCTTGAACAAAATTCTCGCCGGAACGTCAGTCGCGCTACTTCTCACGATTGGGTTCGCGAGTAAATCTCAATACTTCAGCACATTTGCCCAAGGCCTCGAGACAAGCAAAGCACCAGGCGTGGCTGTTGGACCGCAGTACGACACGACCCATGTCTACGTTGCATCACAAGACTTTAATCGTTTTGTCGCGAGCCTGATTGCGACATTCGGTGGCAGGGCAACCAAGCAGGGTGTTTTTACCGTAACTCCGACCGCCAGCAGCACTATGTCGCAGCTGGTCATGACTCCCGTTGGCACGGTATCCGTGTTCGGATTCAAGACACCGGTCCCGTATCCATTCGGGCTCGAGCGCACCGGCTATCTGGTCACTGACATGGACGAAGCGATCCGGGCCGCCAGGGTCACCGGCGCAGACGTCCTCGTCGCTGCCTTCAACGATCCAATCGGACGAGACGCAATCATTCAATGGCCGGGCGGCGTGAACACGCAACTGTACTGGCACACCACCGCACCATCTTATGCCCCGCTCCAAACTGTTCCGGAGAATCGGATCTATGTCTCCGAGGACCGAGTGGATGCATTTGTGTCCAGCTTCCTCGCGTTTTCCCACGGGAGTGTGGTCTCTGATGAACCGCGCGCACCGGGCGTCGAAATCGGAAGACCTGCGGAGACGTATCGGCGAGTGAGGATCGAGTCTAAGTTTGGCAGGTTGACCGCGCTGGTTACCGACGGTCACCTTCCGTATCCGTACGGCAGGGAGACGACCGGATATGAGGTGACGAATCTGACGGACACGCTCACGAAGGCCAAAGCGAGCGGCGTCGACGTGCTCGTACCTCCGTATAAGACCAACGAACGAGAAGCTGTTGTCGTGCAGTTCCCTGGAGGATACATCGCGGAAATCCATTCCGTAACGAAGAAATAGGACATGCAAACAACTTCCGGCGATGGTGGACGAAAAAAGGGCCGCACTTGGGACTGGAACGAAGTGATACATGCGAACGTTAACGATTTTGATGGTCATGTCTTTTGCGAGCCCGCCACTTTCACAAGGCCAAGCGGTTCCGCCCGCTGGATCCCCGGCCCCGGCACGGATCTATCACTTGCTTCGCGAGGACGATGACTGGAGTTTTCTAGCTGATCCGGCTCAGCGGCAGGAGTTTTGGGACTCCATCAAATACATTCGTCTGCGGCCAGGTCGGAATGACTGGTTCTTGTCGATCGGCGGCGAAGTCCGCTACATCTGGGAACAGATCGGAAACGACAATTGGGGCCGACAGCCTTTCATGAACGCCTATTTCAACCAACGGTACATGCTTTATTTCGACGTTCATTACGGCAAGCACGTTCGCTCGTTCGTGGAACTCAAAAGTGGCCTCAATTCTTATCGCATCGGTGGACCGAGACCGATCGACGAAAAGAAGCTGGATTTCCAAACGGCATTCCTCGAAGTTGGAACAGGAGATGAACGGAAGTGGATTAAGTTGAGAGTTGGCCGGCATGAGATGGAATACGGGTCCGGGCGGCTGATCGATGTGCGCGAGGGCCCCAACGTACGCTTGAGCTTTGACGGGTTCAAGGTGAAGGCCGGTGTCGGTTCTTGGCAGATTGATGGCTTCGCCGTGCGGCCGGACCTGGACAAGCCCGGGATCTTCGACAATGCTCCCGATCATGCCGTCGGATTTTGGGGCGTATACGGCGTCCGGCCTCTGAGGAAAAACACTACGCTGGACGCTTACTACCTTGGCCTCGATCGAAAGACGGCCGCATTCAACCGAGGTGTCGGCCATGAAGTGCGGCACAGTATCGGTGCGCGCCTTTCTCGTCCCGTCGCCGAGATAAAACCCGGTTGGGATTTCGACTATGAAGCGCTTTGGCAATTTGGAACCTTCGGTTCCGCACACATAAGCGCCTGGACAGCGGCTTCGGAAACCGGTTACCGGTTCCCGAACATTCCACTGAAACCGCGTTTCAGCGCTAAAGCGAACATCTCAAGCGGCGACGATCCGAGGACGAACACGCTCGGGACCTTCAATCCTTTGTTCCCGAAAGGCAATTATTTTGGCGTCATCGCCACTGCTGGTCCCGGCCCCATCAACTTTATCGACGCTCACCCTCGCGTTGAAACAACGTTGCCGCACGGTGTGACTGTCTCCGTCGATTGGATCTTTCAGTGGCGGGAGAGTTTGCGAGACGGAGTGTATTCCGTGCCCGGCTTTCTGATTGTTCCGGCGGGAAAAAGTAATGCGCGTTTCGTCGGGCACCGTCCGGGCACGGAAGTGCGCTGGCAGGCGAATCGCCACTTGTGGTTTCAAGCCGACTACGGAATTTTTTATGCGGGCAAGTTCGTGAAAGAAAGCCAGTCAGGCCGCAACCTCAATTACTGGGCGTTATGGACGGGATACAAGTTTTAGAGGCAAATAACATGCATCGTGCTTACCAGTTCATCCTCATCGTGTACCGAATGGAAGCGAGGAGTCTCTGGGGACCGGTAACCAGTTGTACCGAATCTATGGCAGTGGCAGCACTCGTTGAAGTGCTGACCCCGAAATGAAAACAAGGTCGACGCCAGAAAGAATCCTACGGCAAGTATGATGAATAGCTCCTCGACAGGCGGTAATCCAACGGCGGAGAAGATCGCTCCCTATGTCCTCCTCGGAATGACGGCGGTTACGGGTCTCGTTGACGCCGTCAGTTTTCTGTCCCTCGGGAGCGTCTTCACTGCGAACATGACGGGGAACATCTTGATTCTGGCGTTTGCGACGGCGCACGTGTCTGGACTGTCCGTGGTGCGCTCGTCAACGGCGCTCATAGCGTTTCTTATAGGCGCGATACTCGGCGGACGGATCACGGCCCCCGCCAGCGCCGATTCACGGATGCGATTCGCGGCAAAAGCATTCCTGCTCGAAGTGGTCTTTCTCTCGGTGGCGTCGCTTTGCAGCATCGGATACAGAAGCGATTTGCTGGAACATTCCCTTCAGCCCCTCGTACTGATCACCTTCACGGGGCTGGCCATGGGCACGCGGAATGCCGCCGTTCGGAAGCTCGCAATTCCGGATCTGACGACGACCGTCCTAACATTGACGGTCACGGGCATCGCTGCGGACTCCTCACTCGCGAAAGGCAACAACCCGAGACTGGCGAGGAGAGTTGGTTCAGTCCTGGCAATCTTTTTCGGGGCTGCGTTCGGTGCAGTCGCTATACGCTATTCGATCTCAGCGGCGCTCACGCTGGCGACCGCAATCTCCGCCGCGTGCAATGCTGCGTTGTTTCGCTCCCTGCGTACGTCTGATAAGCAGTGAACGGCGAGCTTTTTAGGGCGGGGAGTCGCGCTTGACTCGTACCGCAACGGTTCAAACAACCGTCGCGGCGGACAGTACAACTGTAGCACCCTCGGCTTTCCGACGTTGATTCACCAGGGACGAGCACTGAACCATCTTAAGACGCGCCCTCAAAGAACCCCAAGCGAGGAAGAAAAGCTCGTGAACCTTACCGTCCTAGATAGCTTCCTGAATAGGGCGATTTTGATCTTTGAGCCGATCCGCCGAAATGTTCTGTTTGGACTTAATCCACTCGGGGGCGCACTGACGCTCTTCCTCTGGACGATTCATAACGAAGGCAGCAATCAAGCAATCTTGTTCTAACCACCAGACGCTGAAACTTGAACTGCTCGAGTCCCCACGGGCAATTATTTGAGTCGCTCCTTCAGAGTCACCCCAAAGTTCGTACGATAGATCGAATACATCCGAGAAGAAATAAGGGACGTGCAGAAATGGTTGTCGCTCGCCACGAATGACACCCGCCCAATGCTGCCCCTGAGATACGGCGTTGTCCCAGTGTTCCACGCGTCGCCGCTTGTCGAATATTTTATCGACATAGTTCGCTACATCGCCTGCAGCGAATATGCCCGTCTGGTTCGTTTCCAGATACTCATTGACGGCGATCCCATTCTCGACGGCAAGGCCACTTTTCGCGAATAGTTCAGTGACAGGACTCGCACCAACGCCAGCAACTACCATATCGCACGAAATCTTGCGCCCGCTTGAGAGTGATACGTCCAGCCGATCACGCATTTGCAAGGAAGCGACGCCTTCATTCTTCAGCAGCTTGACGCCCCGCGCGAGATAGTAGCGCTCAAAAAACTCTGACATCGCTGGAGTAAATACCCGCCCCCATACCCGATCCTCGCGAATGATCAGCGAGGTCTCGATGTTCTTTTGCGAAAGAAAAGAGGCTACCTCCATGCCAATGAATCCACCGCCGATCACGACTGCTTGATTAGAGCTTGCGGCTTTCTCGCGGATTGTGCGGGAATCACCCACTGATCGCAGGTAAAAAACGTTGGGCAAGTCGTGCCCAGGGCAATCAAGCTTCCTTGCGCGTGCGCCCGTCGCAATCAGCAAAGTCTCGCACTCAAAGACCTCTCCAGAATCTGTGTGCAAGCGCTTCTTCTTTAAGTCAATTTTGTCGATGGTCGTCCGCAATTTAATATCGATGCCTTGCTTCTCGTACCATTCACGCTTGTTGATCAAAATCCCGTCTTCGGTATCCTTCCCAGAAAGAAAGCCCTTGGAAAGTGGCGGGCGCTCGTAAGGCAATGCGTCATCAGCGGAAATGATCAGCAATTCGCCCGATCGCAAGCCCTGGCTGGCTAGTTCCTTTGCGGCATAGCCTGCGACCATGCCGCCCCCCAAGATGATGTACTTGCTCGATGTCATCGGCTCACATCCTTCAGGCAGATTGTTTCAGCGTGCTTTTATGATCAGCGACAAACTGTTGGATTCCCTTTGTAGTTAGGTCATGGTAGATGTCAAAAGAATCCCATGGCCGGGTCAAATCAAGAGACTTATTCGAGATCTGCTTCAGCTGATTGCCGGCCTTGTCTACTCCCTTGTGCACGAAAGGTGAAATAAGCAGGACAAAAATCCCTCCAATAAGTCCGATCCGAATAGCTTTATGAACTGATTCGCCGGTGATACTGGATTCGTCTTTTAAGGCCATGGTGCCTAGACGCCTTCTCTGGCACGCGATTTAACCATAAAGAACAAACTATTAAAACGAAAAGCCTAGCGGCTCGGAGTCAGTCCGTGACGGATTCTGGTCGGTTATTTCTTCCCTTGGGAGCAGAGGCCTCTCGCTTTTTTGGGTGCCTCAAGAAAATGAGGCAAGAAAAAGGAGATTCAAAAATGTCTTACCTATATGTTAAGCGGAATAGGTTCTAGACGCGGTTCTCCCGCCGACGGTAGTCTATTCATGGCGTATAGCGGTTAGCGGATCAATTCTGGACGCGCGCTTTGCCGGAAGATAGCTGGCAAACAGTGCCACCGCGCCCAGCAGAACCGCGACGGCCAGATATATCTGGGGATCGTTTGGCCGCACCTGGAATAGCATGGTCGTAAGCAACCGCGTGCCCACAACTGCGCCAGCTAGGCCCAAAGCTAAACCGACCCCCGCGAGGACCAATCCTTGGCCAAGGATCAAGCGGAGAACACTCCTTGCGCTGGCGCCTAAGGCGATTCGCACACCGAGCTCGTGGAACCGTTGTTCTACCGCGTATGCCATCACCCCATAGACACTAGCCATAGCAAGCAATACTGCCAGTGCCGCGAAAATTCCAAACAATAAAGCGCGAAATCGAGGCGCAGCAACATTCTCTGAAAACATTGCTTCCATCGTCGTGAACTTCAGCGGGACATCCGGTGACCCTTGACGCGCCAGCCGCCGCACAGTCTCCGCAAGTGCGTTGGGATCGCCGACGGTCCGTACGACGAAGCTCAAAGTCGATCCGTTGAACGCGTGCTGCCGGTAGGTCATGTAGCACTCCGGCATCGGGTCGCGGGTGGGGCCACGCTGCCGAACATCACCGACAACTCCAATGATCATCATGCCCTTCGAAGAATCGAAAGGACAAAAGATTGTCCTGCCGAGCGGATCCTGGCCGGCAAACGATTTTCGAACCAGCACCTCATTAACCACGGCGACAAAGGGCCTGTCCAACGTATCGCTCTCGCTGAAGTCGCGTCCGCTCTTCAGTGGAATCCCCAGAGCCGCGAACGTGTCCGGCGCGATGATCGAAAGTACCACGCTAGGGGCCGTAGCCAAGTCGAGTTGCCCAGGCATATGATCGACGAAGTACGTCCCCGTCGAATCGACGTATCCCGGTGGCGCCATCGTTGCGCCGGCTGCCAACACGCCGGGTAGCGCAGCAATTTGAGGGAGCACATCCTTGAAGAACTGGCCAGCCACTGCTGACGGGGCGGGCACGGTCGCCCGCATGACCAGCACGTTTTCAGGGTGAAAACCCAAGGCCACGTTGTGCAAGGCCACAAAGCTCTTGATCAACAGACCTGCTCCGGAGAGAAGCATCGCGGCCAGTGCGATCTCAGCCACCACGAGCACTCCTCGCATGCGAAGCATCCCGCCACCACTCACAGAGCGCGTTGCTCCCTGCTTTAGAGCATCGTTCAAATCGATTCTTGATGCATGGAACGCAGGAACCAGCCCGAATAGCAGGCTCGTGACTAGCGAAGCGCACAGAGTGAATGCGAGTACCCACCGATCGATGCCGGTTTCAGCAAGCCGCGGCAGGTCAGCAGGAGCGAGTGCTACCAACGCCTTCGATCCTCCATAGGCGAGCAGAAGCCCCAAGGAGCCTGCGAGAAACGCCAGCAGTAAACTTTCAGCCACCAATTGCCTCACAATTCGCCCCTGGCTCGCCCCAATTGCAGCGCGCACCGCGACTTCGCGGGTCCGTGCCGTCGCCTTGCCGAGCAGCAGAGTTGCAGTGTTGGCACAAGCGATCAGGAGCACCACGCCCACGGCGCCCAACAAGAGGTAGAGTGTGAGACGAACGTCACCGACCATTTCATCCCGCATTCGCATCACGGCAACGCTCCGCCCCTTGTTGCTCTCCGGATACTGCTGCTCGAGACGCAGCGCGATGGACGTCAATTCAGTTTGCGCCTCTTCGAGGGAGACGTCGGGTTTGACGCGCGCGACAGCGAGGTAGTTCTGCGCTGAGCGGGACTCGTTAGGGTTAAACACACTAGCCGGGACCCAGAGATCGGAATTGGCCGGAAAGCGGAAGCCCGGTGGCAGTACACCGATAATCGCTCGCGGCCCATAAACGCGAACTGTCTGGCCCAGCACACGAGGGTCGCCGCCAAAATGGCTTTGCCAATATGCGTAGCTGATTATCAAGGCTCCGCCACTGCCCTGTTTCATTTCTTCGGCCGTGAAGGAGTGCCCGAGGATTGGCTCGACGGCGAAGACGTGAAAGAACTCAGGACTCACTCTGGCGACTCGCGCATACTCCGCCGTGGAGCCCGGCATCACAGCAGCCTCTCGCGAGGAGAAGAAGGCCATCGCTTCGAACGAGGAACTCTGATCATGCCAATCCTGGACGTCCGGGATCGAAATTTGTTTTGATAGCGCCGTCGCTGCCTCGCCCGTCCGTAAGGAATTGGAGAGAGTCGCAATTCGATCCGGATCGCGATACGAAAGCGGTTTCAGAAGCACAGCGTTCACGACGCTGAAAACTGCTGTATTAGCGCCGATGCCGAGCGCCATAATGAGAATGGCGAGGGCGGCAAAGCCCGGACTCCGGCGCAGATTGCGACCGGCATACCGGAGATCCCGTAATAGGTCATCGAGGAAGTTCACATGTTGCATATCGCGGCATTCCTCCTTGCTTTTGGCAATTGCTCCCATCGTCCGCGAAGCTGCGTAGCGCGCCTCCTCCGGGGTGAGGCCCATATTTAGTCCCTCTTTAATCTGGTGTTCCAAGTGATACAGGAGTTCCTCGTCGAGTTCCTGGTCAACGCGCTTTCTTAGGAATACGGAGCGAAGGGCTAAGCGAAACTGTGTGAGCCAGCGCGACATCTCATGCTTCCTTTAGACCATGCGCACGACAGCGGAGATTGCGGTTGAGAGCCGCTCCCAGTTGGCTGCTTCTTCGGTGAGGGCCTTGCGTCCAGCTCGCGTGAGCGCGTAGTACTTGGCTCGGCGGTTGGTTTCGGAAGTCTTCCACTCAGCCTTGATCCAGCCCTGTTGCTCCAGCTTGTGCAACGCAGGGTAAAGCGCGCTCTGTCCGACCTGCAAGACGTCGCTGGACATCTGCCGGATTCGATGGGCGATCGCCCAACCGTGCATCGGCTCGAGGGCGACGATCCTCAAGATGAGCAGGTCCAAGGTGCCCTGCACCAGATCCTTCGGTTTGGTCAAAGCGCTTACCTCAGTTACTGACAGCAGTCTGCCCTAAAAGGGTGATCGGGTGCAAGGAGCAACGAGGATTGGAGCAAAGTTGGGAAGTGACGTAGAATCAATAGTGAACTTCATGTCGGGGCGTAGCGCAGCCTGGTAGCGCGCCTGCCTTGGGCGCAGGAGGTCCCGAGTTCGAATCTCGGCGCCCCGACCAATTTATGTTTTTTATTTTCTGTCACTTAGAGTGACGCCCTTTTTGCCACGGCCCTCTGTGAATTTCTCGTAGGCAGGAGGTCGGATCCTGCAAGCCATTTAATCTCCACAACTTCGCCGCACTGTGATCAAGCAAGAAACTCAAAAAGGCAGGAGCGCCATTCAGAATATATTGAAATGGCGTAACTTAAATGAGGGCCATGCCGCGGGTGAGGGGAAAATTGGGGGGACTCTGAGCATTTCTCTTTCGGTCGATTTTGAGCGGGATCATTCCCACAGACGTGCGTGATTGTATTTCTTAGGGCCCGCGCCGCCGCAACCACGGGCGGCTTCCTTCAAACGGCTTAATCGAGAGTCCCCGGATCTCGCTGAGCTTGAACCCCAGCCCTTGCACGCGGCGGACAAAGGCCAGCGTCTCTACGTCGTATTCAGCGTATCGCCGGAAATATCTGGGACTCTCGGAAAAACAGCTTGTGAAGGCCGTGGAAAAAATGGCCGCCGATGGCAAATATGAACTTGCGGCGGCGCTCCTTGAATCGGCCAGCGCTAGGTTCGGCCGCGCCGAATCGATCGCCAAAGCCGAGCGGCGTGTTTATCTCAAACTGATGGAAAAATATCAGAACACCGATCCTTTCAAATACATTCTTTACTCGGCGAAAATCGGTGAGCAGACCCCGGCCATCGCTGCAAACAAATGATCAGCCAACTGAATCGTTAGCTGGTGCACAATTCTGAATACCAAATTCTCTGCTTCAACGAGGGAGGCCGATGCGGCGCACAAGGTCTTCAAAGCGGGGGTCCGAGCGGAGAGGATCAAAGCCCGAGCGCAGCAGGACGCCTGGGTTAAATCTCTCTTCGTAGCCTTGTTCAAGCCAAGTAATCGCTTGATTCGTATCGCCCAGAGCTACATATATCACGGCAATCTCCGAGGCAAGCGAATGGCTCGGGTTTGAGCGCTTCTTGAGATCGCTCAGTAGCTTTTCTGCTTCGCTCCTCTTGCCGGATGCGACGTAGGCGCGACCAAGATTAGCTATGCATGTCGGGCTACCACCAGAAAGCTGGACCGCTTTTTGTAGTTCTGCGACCGCCTCATCGTTCATCTGTTTTTGGAGGTATGCCTGGGCAAGCTGATTATGTGCGAGACCAAAATTCGGATCCATTTCGATCGTCTTGCGGCTCTGTAATATCGATTCGTCATACGAGTGTGCAAGGACAAGAAGCTCTGCCAGATCGGCGTTAATGACGAGAGATAGCGGATCCAAGTTTTCTGCTTTTCTCATTTCCGCGATAGCTTCGTCATAGCGACCCAGGAGACTCAAATGCCAAGCATACCAATGGTGAGCTGTTGCGTAGCCGGCGTTCAGTTCAATGGCCCGCCGGAACTCTTTCCCAGCAGAATCGAAATCCCAATCGAAGCCATCCAAGCAGAATGCGAGCGAGTTGTGGGCTTCGCCGAGCGCGCTGTCCAATTCCAGAGCTTTGATCGCCGCGGCCTTCGCTTTTGGGAGTGCCTCTTTGGGGGTCATCACCGCATACTGCCAATCTCCCATCAGTGCATACGTGTCGGCTAAGCCAGAATAAGCTTGGGCGTATTTCGGGTCCTCGGCGATGGCCTGATTGAAATAAGCCAGTGCCACCTTCAAACCATCCGCCGTGCGTTTATTCCAGAAGTAGCGCCCCTTGAGAAAGGATTCGTAAGCTTGCGGATTAACGACCTTGACGTTTTTCAGCGCAGCCTGTTCCTTTGGATTCAAATTGATCCGAATCTGATCTGCAATAGCTCTCGCCACCTTGCTCTGGAGCGCCAAGGTATCCCGCAATTCACCTTCATAGCTCTGGGACCATAAGTGTTTGTCCGAAGAGGCTTCGATCAACTGTGCCGTGATACGGACTTGGTCGCCGGACCGCAACACCGTGCCTTCCACTACCGCGTCGACGTTCAGTTCACGAGCGATCTGCGGCAGAGGCTTGCGCGCGTGTTTATAGGCCATCACGGAGGTACGCGAAATCACTCTCAACTCGCTGATTTGGCCAAGATAGGAAATCAACTCGTCGGTCATTCCATCCGTGAAGTAATCCTGAGAGGCATCGTTCGAAAGGCTTTCGAGCGGAAGGACAGCCAAGGACCGAATGACAGGAGACGGGCCTTTCCAGGAATGAAGCTTCCAGGCGGCGAGAGATCCCATGAGTAGAAGCAGAGCAAACGCTGATATCTTCCACGCAAGTGACGGCAGAAGACGTTTGGGCATCTCGAGTTTGCCAGGGGCATCTGGGCCATCGCGCCCCTCTGCCGCGTGAGGAGCCTGACTTGCAAGTTCCGAGCTGTCCACATGGGCAGCGTCTGCAATTTTGACTTCCGCGAGAAAGCGGTAGCCGCGCCGAGCAACAGTCTCGACAAAGCGGGGACTCTCCGCGGAGTCGCTGAGGGCCTCACGGATTTTATTGATCGCTTTGTTGAGTCCGTGGTCGAAATCCACAAAAGTGTCTGCGGGCCAGAGTTTTTTCTGAAGTTCCTCGCGAGTTACAACCTCGCCGTGATTCTCAAGCAGCATCGCCAGGACTTGGAACGGCTGTTCCTGAAGGCGAACTCGAAGGCCGTGCTTGCGCAATTCGCCAGCGCGAAGATCCAGTTCGAAAACCCCAAAACGGAGCCGCCCACGAAGCTGATGGTCTTCCCGCATGGAAGAGTGAACCTCAGTCGACAGGGAGTCTACCATCGGACAGATTTTACTGAAACACGAGGCG
>Ga0193726_1002230_pt1 | contig 13480 bp, 12 predicted proteins | sample H2c1metaG_FD_144928 | JGI IMG/M metagenome (GOLD analysis project Ga0193726, IMG submission 144928) | Soil microbial communities from a riparian zone of the East river system, Colorado, United States - H2c1 | ecosystem: Environmental > Terrestrial > Soil > Riparian zone | place: USA: East River... | reverse complement strand
ATGGAAGAACGGAGCAATGAACCTTCTTTGCCTGTGGAAAGCACATTTAAGATTTTAAGCAAGGTAAAATAGATTATCTGATGCTTGTGCTCTCTACGCCCTCCTTTAATAAAGACATTGCCAAAAATAAAAGATGCCAAGCTTACTGTACGCATTGAGCAGGCTATCAAAAAAATGCAGTTAGCCGGCAATGTTTCAGAAATCAGTGTGTGAAAAGATTATCAGGTGCTCCAAACGCTTATCGTATAAGAATTGCCGATTACCGGCTGGGTTTCACAATTTCGGACAATACCATACGACTGGTTATTTTCGTCGACAGAAAAGAAATTTATCGCTATTTTCCTTAGAACGTAGGCAAGTTTACGTTTTCCGGACAAGGAGCAGCCAGTTCAGCCCGCCTTTATCACGGCAGCGAATAAGCAAAATCATTTTACTGTATTTTTTCTAAAAAATAACTATTTTACAGTAGCAATTAATACTTTTACAGTAAATTACATAGTTGTTTATGCCCGTAAAACCAGCAGGAAACCAATGGTTAAAAGAACATTGTAATTTGTCGGGCTTTGCATTTACGCATTGTTCCTATATCGGAAAAATGATTCCATTGGGGCGAAAACGGGGAGAAATGGGCAAATTTCGAACTTTTTTGTGGAGGATTTGAAGACAATTCGGGAATTCTAAAACATTGCGACTTCAATACAAAAGAGAAAATCTGTTAGTGCTTACATGAACTGAGTTCTATCCCTTCTTTGCCATGTTTTTTCTCTTCATTAATAAAGGGATTTATCCAATCGTGCATTTCAGAAATCGAATTGAATAACGGGAAGGGATCATATGGCCACGGTGAGTTCATCAACAATGCCGATGCATGCGCTTCACAACTTCTTCTAGGATGCCACCATAATTGACTTTTGTTGAAATTATCCATGACATCATAGTGATGGTGATAAAAAAAATCTCTCCAATTATCAGTTATTTCAGGTTCCGGTTTAATGTCTATTATTTCCACTTGTGAAAATTCATGTGACTTGTTTTTATTAAATGATTTGGTCATTAAAGTTTTTGCGTCAAAATCGGAAACTGGAGCACTGTAACCGAAAATGGTGACGTAATAAGCCTGTTTTAGGGAAATGGCTAAATCGCTCCATGCATTACTGATATTTTTGTCGTCGCTATATTTTTTTTTGCCAACTGGATATAACAGTGGCATAGATTCAAATGTTTTCAGACAGCGATGACATCGTTTGTTGTATTTGTAGCCCATTATATTGCACGAAGAACATATTCCAACCGCAACATTTCCATGGAGAAACAAAATCGCAGGTAAGTGATCTTTATATTTCTTGTGCCTTCTTGCGCTTTGTAAGAGCAATGGATCCCAATTGAAGGTTGCAATAACGTCTTTTTTTCTTAAAGACAAAATGAGGTAATCATATAATGTTGGCGTGCTTAGTATCTTCATTCCATAGAAGTAACGAGATATTTTTTCTTCAAGGGTAATTTGCAGTTTTTTCTTTGAAGGATCATTATTAATGGCTTCATAAAGAATCTCAAAGTTATCAAAAGAGTTTACATGGCTTTTTTTGAGTGTATTGGTTAGATTTAGATCTGTAAATAGAGAACTCATTAAAGGCAGAGCCTTACCGTTCTTATCTCCTTCAGGGAATGCTGCCAAGCTCGCACCAGCTCCAAGAATTACGAGGTGAGGTAATTCGTTTTTAAGGTTTGGGATTGTAGGCATTGAAATTGTGCGTTATATTATCGTTCGAAGATATGCATATAATTTTGAGAACTTAAAAGCAATAACGTCGCAATTAATAGAAGGGTACTTTTCGAACGACAAAACCAACGTATAGAGCAGGATTTATATTTTCGCGGACTTTAATGGCAAATTTAGAATTTTTTTTATGGAGTATATGATGGCGATAGAGGAATTCTAAAATAATAGTATCTTTAAAGCCTACGTCAATGTAGCTTTGATATCATGAGAATAAAAAGCTTAAGAATAAAGAATTTTCGGTGTTTTGCAGAGCCTACTCCGTGGAACTTCGATCCCAGCTTTAATGTATTGATTGGAGATAATGCAACTGGAAAAACATCTATTCTGGATGCAATATCCATAGGGATTGGATCATATTTTCTTGGAATTGATCAAGTTTATGCGAAAACAATATTATATAAAGATATACGAAAAAATACTTTCTCGAAAAACAGGGAATATCAATTGCCATGCGAAATAGAATTGACAGGAAGTGTTGTTGGCTCGCCTGATGTATTGACATGGCAGCGAAGTGTATTAAGTTCCAAAGGGAATACAAGAAGAGATAAAAACACTAATAAGTTGGCAAAGATAGCTGCAAGCCAACAACTGTTAGCAAGAGACGATAAGGAAGTATTGTTGCCAGTATTTAATTACTATGGTACTGGAAGATTGTGGCGCGATAAACCAAGCCATGTAAAAACTATTCCTAAATCCTCAAGGTTTAATGGGTATATTAACTCATTAGAGCCTATATCCAATTCGCAAACTTTCATGGAGTGGATGAAAACAAGAACTTATAGTGAATTGCAAAAACGCAGAAAAGATGAAGCACTCGTTTTGGTACAAGCAGCAGTAGGTTCTTTTCTTCATGGCTATCAGAAAATATATTTTGACGTTGATGAAGATTCAATAATGATGGAAGATTTAGTTGGAGCCCAAAAAAGCAGGTTATTATGGAATGAATTGAGTGATGGGTACAGAAATATTATAGCAATTGCGGCCGATCTTGCTTATAGGTGTTACACACTAAATCCTCACTTAGGTATTGTGGCTGCAAACAAAGCTGAAGGCGTTATACTTATTGACGAAATTGATTTGCATTTGCATCCAAGCTGGCAAAAGACAGTGGTCAATAGTTTCAAAAATGCTTTTCCAAATTTGCAGTTCATTACAACAACACATTCTCCATTCATAATACAAAGTTTAAAAAATAAAGAATTAATTGATTTGCAAGGAAAAAAAATGGGTGATGATTATATTAAGGAAGGCATAGAAGATATCTCTGAAAGAGAAATGGGTGTTGAACAAGCTAATAGAAGCAAGCGGTTTTTAGAAATGCAGAAGGTTGCTGATGAGTATTTTCAGTTAATTATTAAAGGGAAAGAAACTACCGATAAACAAAAAATTGAATATATAAAGAACAAATTAGATAAATTGATGACACCCTTTTATGATGATCCGGCATACGTTTCTTATTTGGAGTCTTTTAAATATCAACTTGATAAAAAATGAGACCTGTAGTAAAAGGCGACTGGCCACAAGAGAGTGGCAATAATATTATCTACACTGAATATGGCCAGGCTCGTCCAATACTGATGGACGAAAGAATTGGAGATTATTGTTCTTATTGTGAGAATCAGATTACTAACCCAGCCATAGAGCATATTCATGGCAAATCAGAGGTTCCGGGAGTTGCACTTAATTGGTATAATTTCTTGTTAGGGTGTGTTAATTGCAACAGTATTAAAGGATCAGATTATCTTGATGTCAATGACTACTATTGGCCTGATGTACACAATACACATTTACTGTTTGATTTTCATCCATTAGGTTTGATTACTTTAAAAGCAACCTATCCAGCAAATATAGATCGAGCAAGAGTACAAAGAACATATAATTTAACCGGTTTAGGCCGGTATGGATCTATCACTACTGATGCAGATAGAAGATATATAAAACGAAGTCAGGCATGGGGCAAGGCGACCAATGCCTTGGCATATTATGAAGGTAATGATCAACCAAATGATTTTATAACAATTATCACAAACAATGCAACTTCAACTGGTTTTTGGTCAGTTTGGATAAATGTCTTTGATGCTCATATTGTCGTTCAGGATGCTTTAATTATTGCATTCCTTAGGACATATTCTGATTGTATTGCTACAAATATTAATCGGCTTTAGAAAGCATTCACAATATTTTGCATTGGTAAAGACAAGCAATATAATATTTCGAACGATAAAAGCCGCTGTAGAGGCGGCTTTTATCGTAACTTTAATTTTTCAAGGAGAGAGGGATTCAAACCCTTGTTGTCTGTAATCTTCCAAAAATAAAAAATAGTCGTTCAGCGTAGACTTCGTCTACGTTGGGGTGGAGGCAAATCTCCTGATTTGCGAGTCTCCATCTGGCGCGAGTTTGCCGCGTAGCCCCTGTGCATGAGCCAACTCGTGCCCTGCCCAATTGAACCAGTTTATAACTGGCATAACGCTTTTGCAAACTATATATTTTAGCAAATCACCCATAGATAAAACGTCTTGGCTCGTATTAATATACTTACTACATTTGTTGTACAAATTGAGTTTTTCATCGGCCAATTCTGGCACCCGGCACAGCACCCATTAAATATTTAATTAGTATATTGGCCGACAACAAAATACGCTTTGCGACCCTCCTGTGAATCACTTTGTAATCCTTGTTGATAAGACAACATCACCAGGCAAAATTCCCCATCACCTAAAAAAGTGGGGAGAAATGGGGAATTTAGTTCATTGATTATCAACGAAAGTCGCCCAAAAACTCCCCATATCGCTGATGTTTTACTATGGGGAATTTCCTGGCAAACTTTATTATATAATAAAAAAAGTATAAATCATAGATTTCATTTAATCATTACAAATCATAGTTCAGACAAAAAAAATTCCCCATCACCGGATGAACGCAAGTGAACGAGCGCAGCTCTGGGGAGAAATGGGGAAATTTTATAAAAGCTAATATCATATACCAGCAAGCATTACAGCTATATTTCGCCAAAAAAAAATCCCCATTTTCGTTGATAACTTTCTGGGGGGAATTTTCAATGTATCATCTAAAAATTATAAAAATTAAAATACATTAACTGTTGACTATTCAAACGACAAAAGCCGCTAAAATAGCGGCTTTCATCATCAAGGCGGGCAGAGAGGGACAGCTTTCGAACCATTTCATAGAGGATATGAAGGCAATTCGGGACTATTAATTTCTGATCGCGTCAAATGAAGTAAGCACTTACCATTGTGATAAAATAGTACAATGCAAAGCCGCTTACGTTGGTGTTTGCCTTTGTGCTCCACACTTAAAATGGAAATGCCAATAAGAAAATAGCCTCAAATTAATTTTCTTATTGGCACTTACATTTAATTTCTTCCCTTCGGTTTAGGAGCGGGCGTTGGGGTTGGCTTAGCGGGAGGATTATTACCTCTACCACCGCCCGATTTTTGTCCCGGATTACCACTTGGTGCATTTGCTGGTTTCGAACCTTTTGCCATAAAAATAAATTTAGTGTGAATAACAAATATAGCAAATAAGATTTCCAAACCCTAAGCTCTATGCCCTCAACCCACAAAACCAATTTTCATTATCTGGCTTAATTAAACTATAAGCCCGTTTTCATTTAATACCGCATTCGTAAAGAGAATAAAAGGATTGGTATAGTAAAGCAATTCAAGAATACCAATGAAATCAATCTTACTCATATCAATCTTTTGAGCATCCCCATTTTTATCTACAGGATAGCGGAATTGCCTTGAGTGTGAATCAAGCTGGTGAATTACTGCGTTTAATTTCTCATAGCGTGTTTTATACTGATTGTATTGATCTAAAGCCTCTTTAGGTAGTTTTTTCGTATCAACTTTACTAAGATAGTCATTGTAAACGTTATACAGTCTTGCTAATGAATGCTCATTCTGATAGTCGTCAGCTTTTATCAACGCAGAAAGTTCCTGAATATCCGTAATGTTAGATTTTAATATCAATTCCATTGAATGCCTTATCATAAAAAGCAACGGTAGATAAACCTGTTGAAATGTAACCTGCCCATTTAAAATTAATGATATTATAAACTCTACAACTCCAGTAAATTCACTTCGAATCGCTCCGAGATGGTAGCTCTGTCCCACATGAAATGTAAGATCCCATCTTGCTTTTCGATTGTCATAATCAAAAGCTTTGCAAATGTGTCCAAAACAAAATGAAGGTGTTGCAGGGATACTATTGTAAAGTCTTATTACTCCCGCTACCTCAATCATATCCTTAAATCTAAAAAAAGGCTTTTTTGCATTCTTGTCGAAATAATACCGAAAGCTTGAACCAGAGGTATCAAAATTGACCATGTTAACGGCTTGATTGAAAGTATCTGGAATAATAGTCTGATCAGGGAAGGACTTAACAATTTCCGCAAAGTCGTGCGACACTGGAATTGCAATTCCCAATGATTCCAAGTTAAGCTTGAGACAAAGTTCAAAGCTATGTCTGAGTAGAAATAAAACACCTCTTGCTTTTGAATTTAAATAGTAGTTCCGATTTAACCCCTCTTCAAGAACCGAAGCGAGCGCAGTGTTGTAATTATCATAATAAAACTGCCAAGTTGCTTCATGCTTAATTTTTTTTGCATCAAACAGTTGCCGCGTATCTGGTTCTGAGAAATCAATAGTCAGGAATAGCATAAATAAGTTAGTGATTGACTTATTGTTGTTAGTTGGTTAGATTGTAAATTGTCATTTGCTCTTTTATTAGGTATAGATCATCAAGATTCAAGCTAAACCATTCTCCGCGTACCCTTTTGTTTGCAAATTGCTTATGTAGTTGCTTTTCCACAACTGGTGGGGCTTGCCAGATAGCTATAGCTTCTATCTTGGGTAATTGTGATTGGAGTGTTTTTTCTCGATAAAGAGGTTTAATGCTTTTTCCAATTTTTATTGAACTATTTTGTTTGTCAAGCATTAAATAAATAAAATCTCCTGCCATCTCAGGTCGGTATAGATGAATGTTGTTAAATATTCGTTCATAATACCTGTGTTTATCAATATAATCTATAATTTTTACGCCTTTTTGTTTGACTAAAATAGTAATAGATTTATTAGAATAAGGTTGTAATTCTTCCCGCTTAATTGTAGCGTAATCAAGCATTTCGTAGGTATCTCTTTTTTGCAACTGAAAGGTGTTATATGTGTCAATGGGATTTAAGTCCTCGTAGTATTTATTTAACTCTAAAGCAAACGCAAAAATCAACTGATCAGCATAATCATCGTCATTTAGTTTGATAAGATGCCCATCTAATTTTTCATTCTCTCTTCGTATGTAAATACAATCAAATTGAATGTCTATTTTGTCCTGCACACGAAATAAGTAGCAATGCTTTTGTATCCCAACGACAACATTATTAAGACCACTGTATTGACCACTTTTATTTAAATTGATTATATACTCCCGATCCAGCCGGTAGCTATTTTCTTGAAACAGTTCTTTCAGCATTAATTGTTCGTTTTTCATAAATCTAATATTAGCCTGGAATTGCTTAAATCAAATCGGAGTTTACTAAATCTTCAAAAGTATTCAGACAAATTATTTGATATTTCTGATATAGATCGCCAAGAAAAAGAGATAAATTTATTTCTACTTCTTTTGGATTTGGATTTACAATAATTATCCTCTTTAAGTTGTGGGAGCGGTCTTTTAATAGTGCATTAAATGCCGTTTCATTTCCTTTCCAACCTATTAAAAAAAGATCATCCATAGTGTTCATAAAATGTCCCATCGCATCACTGTGATAATATGGCATTACAAAATCGTCTTTATCTCTATATGGGATTAAAAGTGCTGGGAAATATCGTCTGGGATAATCATCACCTATTATTTCAATTTTGTTCTTATTTATTGAATATTTTCTTTCATACGCGCCCTTACTATGCACCATTTCATTTAATGAGCCTAAATGTTTGTAATAAATTTCATCAAAACAAATCTTATTAGTATATAGCCAGTCCGGGGTATTATTTATCTTATCTTTTGATTCTTCCGAGTTAAATCGCCAGCCCCAATTCGATGACCCATGCGGTTTAAAATAGAAAAACGGGTTTTTGTTGCAGTTTACATAGTCACACATTTGGGAGAACTGCACATTGAAATGAGAAGATATATAGTGATCAAGGATTGTATCGTAATTAAAATTTACAAACGCTATCTTCTCCAAGGGCTTTTGTAACAGCTTTTTTTGAAGGATATCAGTGAAAGTGGAGTATAAATTACAATCATAAAACTCTTCGTTAATATCATTAGAAATTGTAAAAAATAGTTCCTGCAAGTAATAGAGAATGTTTACATGTCTTGATAAAAGGCTTGGATTATGTGAATCCCTTATGAGCGTCCATTCTGATTCTAAAAAAGCCTCTACATCATTCTTTAATCTTCGTAAGCTTGAAAGGGATAACCTTACACCTTCATATTTATTAAAGTACGACCGATATTTATTGCCAAATAACTCATTACTAATAGGTGGGCGGGATTGAAAATTATCTAACCGGCCCTGTTCATCTCCCGGTACGCAAAAGGAGGATGCACCAGCACCAAAAACAAACATCTGCTTCCATTTTTGATCTCCATAAATCGTTTCATCAGGAAATACAGTATTACTTCCAATTCTGTCTGCTTCAATTACATGCGTGACAACATTAGGGTCTTTGATTTCATGACCGTATTTATTCAATGCTTCTATCGTAATCGCATTCTTATTTTGTAATTCCCTTATGGTATTTCTGTAAATTTGAGGAATGATAAAAATGCTGTTAGGGAAATCGGGGAAGTCATAAATATACCCCGGATAGATGTCTCCATAATAGGTAACAAAATGGCCTTTTACCTGATAATATTTGTGCCAATGTATTGGCAACCCCAGTAAAGAAGCCATCGTTATGTTGTTTGAATAGATTAATCAACTTTTATTAGTTCAACATTTTCTTTTGAAACTGCTATAAAGTCTCCCTCTCGTTGAGGAGGATATCTTTGTCTTGCACCTCGTATCGTAGTTTTATCTGTAATAAACTCAATGTCCTCACCAATCGAAAATGTATGTTTCTCGACGCTTGTCCCAAACAATCCATCGGTGGAAAATGGATAATCATTGAACTTAACTTCATTATAGTTTGTATCCATTATTTTGACAAACGCCTTTTCAGCATCAGAAATAATTTTTGTGTAGTCTTCTAATTCGTTTTTGCCAAATTCCTCAAAATCATCTTCATTTAGATATTGCATTATTTCCAAAGACTTAATCCTAAAGAAAAACAATACTATTTCGTCAGTAACCCTTGAACTTGTATTTAATGGGTGTTCATTTGAAAGAATCCTTAGACGTTTATCATGGGGCTTTATAACTAAACGTTTTAAACTATTTTCACGTTTAGAAATCCCAACATAATGTAAATAATATTTAAAAAAATCCCTGTATTTATCAAGACCATTTATGTGGTTAAACCCTTTGCTTTTATCATACAATATTTTATCTGTAGTTAACCAATCTAATAAATTATTTTGACTTTGATCCTCCAACCAAATCCTTATCATTTTCTCACCTAATTCAATATCTAAAGTAGAGGTAACTGGCAATTCTCTTAGAATTAGAAGAGCTTCTAAATTAATAAAACCTCTATCACTTTTGCCACCAGACGTGTATGTAAAGTATATCTTGCTTTCCGCAATAATTTTATCCAGTACATCATTGTCAAATTCGTAAAAAGCTTCGGGCTTTTGCCCGATGAAATATAAGTTACTGTTTGCTACTTGAGATTGAACTGAAGGATCGTTTTTTACCCATTCTGCTTCTTGGTTAGAAATTGGTGGATAGACTAATTCTAAATGGTGCATTTGTCCTCTCATAAACTTATGTTTAATACATTTCTTACGGTGTCATTAGGTACGTCCAATTTTTAGATGAAATTTGCAAGGGATTTCACCTATGCATCATTGTGAAACCCTCGTTTATTTATGATATATAAGCTATCAACTCTTCGGGTGTAATAACCAACATTGCTGACATAATTACTAACGTACTCAAAAATCCTATCTGATGCAGTATTGACAGACAAAAATGCCGCTGTTTGATAATTAAGGTCTTCCATATAAATGTTTAGTTTAAAAAAGTCCCAAACAAACTTCTTATATGACAAGTTTCGTTCCGTTTTTACTTCGGCAATAAATTTTTGGTTTAACGGATCTCTATCTCCTTGATCTTTATGAATAATAAAATCAGGAATAAACTTTAGTTCTTCAAGTTGCTCTGAAGGGTCACCTAATTCATGCAATAGTTTTTCATAACCATCCTTAATTCCAGGTAAGGGGTTATTGGTGAAAATGTAGTTCTTCGGTATTTGCAACTGCCTATTCAACTCTTTAGGCTCCATGATTTTTTTGAGCGCGGCTAAAACGGCATAATTCTCGTTTAACTTAGTGACAAAATTGTTTTCGTATGTCCTATATTGATCGTCTCTAAAATTCCTCTCTTCAATTTCAAGAATAGTAGGCGGTATATTGTAATCTCTTTCTTGTATTTCAGAGATTGCTCGCAAGAAGGTTTGAATAGTTAGTTCCATCAGCATTTAGTTGTTTAGTGTACTCAAAGTTAAAAAGTATGGTGCTTGGCCGTACTTATAATAAGGAGAGAACATTGTTTGAAATTTTATTAATGCATCTCTAAGAGATAAAAAACATGAAAAGGGCGATGAAATTTCTTAAACAATATTCTATTGTTTAAGAAATCAACTGATTTGGAAATACATTAAGTCAATCCATTGTTTTACTTTATCAAACCGAAATCCGAAAATACTACTTTTGTTCAAATCTTTAAAACCATGCGTAACAACGCCTATCAACTTTCCGCACGTATCAATGATAGGAGCGCCACTGCATCCTTTAAATCTTTTGCTATCTCTCACTGGTTCACCTAAATCCATTTCAATAAAATGTTCAGAAACTGATTTTATGGGTAATCCCCAGTAGAGCATTTCATGAAAATTCAAAATACCGTCAACATAATCTGATCGTATCCTACCGAAAAAGCTACATTGCTGTTTCTCGTCAATTTGACAATTATCGTCAACAATTATCATGCTTTTCCCCCCCTCGTGAACAACAATGTCTCCTATCCCGCCAAGATTGAATACTTTTTTCTTTTGTATAATGTTATCTAATAAAGAAATTTCCTTAAATGCAATGTCTAGCCTATCTCCACCTTTTTCAGGGTTACTTAAAACATACTCTAAGTCCTCTGCATCCGGTTCATCTTCAAAAGTAAAGATTGTCATATAAGAAAAATCACCTAAGACATATACCTCCGTTTCATTATCTTTTTTTCTCCCTGTAACAATGCCGATTGACCTATCATCATAATCCGTGAAATGCGCCACGGTGCAAATGAAGAACCTTTCTCTATACTTTACAATAACTCCTGAAGCTAATGCTTCATGGGCTAATGTTTGGGAATTCATCCTGACTAAATGAAGACATGACGTAACCGTTAATTCTATTATTCCCATTTTGTTTGTCGCTTAATAAGCATTATAATTTACGATATTTATTTCTAAAGGATAAAATTCTAAATGAAAAAGCCAGCCTGAGAACAGGCCAGCCCCTATAAACCCTATCAAGGGTAAAATTACTAAAAAATTGAAATCTCACCTCCCTGATTAAATCTGCCAAATTGAATAGCCCTGCCTTTCTCCGGCACTTCAATAACTACGTCCACGTCATGCTGAAAGCTGTTTTCCCCTCTAAAGTTCCCGTCCTTAGTAGATTGAAAGACATAAATAAATGACTTACCAGGATACTGCGCCTTTAGCTTGGTCAAGTCCTCCGGCTGCAAGCCCAGCTTATTTACACTATCCAAAAAGATAAAATCGTACTTAGAAAGTGATTGCGGGATTTGAGAAGCCACATCCAAATTGGAATGCTGCAGATTCTTATCGGTTAGCTTCTGTTGCAGGGTATAGTCTAAACCCTCTTCTTTGGCTACATACAGCACCTTTCCGTGATGCCGGGCAAGGTAGCCGGCAAAGTCTATGCACAGGTAAGATTTACCCATTTTAGGCTTGCCATACACCATTGCCGTAAAATTGCTTGACGGGTTGCCGATCAGGAGCAGCGGCTTCAAAACTTACTGTTTCCGCAAGGGATAGCATTCGACCTGAAAACTAACGCATTTCGAACCGGAAGAGTAAATGTAATTTTTCTGCTTATGGCTGAACTGGCCAACCATGCAGGGGGTAATGAAAAGGGACAAACAGGCTTATTAAGCCGTTTGTCCCTTTTAGCGGAGAGAGAGGGACTCCAATCGAACACCTAATACCTTTTTTGACGTTTTTAGATGGCCTAAAATTATAATAGGAATTGATTCAATTAATTTATTCGATCTCCTTTTAAACTGTTATCTTTTATATCAGAAAGTTATTTATTCCAAATTCGATGCATTAAGTACTACAATTTATACTTTAACCTTTGCTCTTTAAATACCAAGGTAATAGTGGCCAACTTTCTTTAGAAGATAGTTGTTCGTTAATTAATGAATTCTGATTATAAATTGGATGATACGAAAGGTGAATTTTGGGATGAAGCATTCAACCCATTACCGAACGAGCTGCTTTTCCCAATAAAAGACATGTATTTAACATGGCTTCATAGTTTATCGAACGTATTGGTCATTATTCCTTCCCGGGTGCTTACTGTCAAGCAATAATGCCCGGTTGGGAGTAAAGATATATCCAGTGTAGTTTTATCTATTGTTGTCGGTGTGCCTGTTATCACTTTCTGGCCCTTTACATTGTAAACATCTATCGTGCCGGTTGTAGCTTTACTCAGTGATATAGATATTTGGGCTGTGGCTGGGTTGGGATATATTGTGGCAACGGAAAGGTTCTTTACAGCGTCGTTCACTCCGGTCGACACTGAAGTGTCGGTAATGCGATAAACATACCCATTGCTATTGCTCAGATATCCCAATACGGGATTGATGAAATGTATTTTTGTAAACCCGCCATTGTAGATATCGTATACGTGAGGCGAGGCTGTGAGCACCTGCCATGGGGCAGTATTTTTTTTATACAGAATAGATTGGTTGGTGTAACAGCCTGTATTGTCGCAATAGGGGCCACCACAAACCCATAGCGTATTGCCGCCCGAAAGGGAGATGCCGTTATTGTTATACGGGTAACCATTAGTCAATTCATCCCATGTCGCCCCGCCATTTGTGGTAGTCATATAGGCGCCATTGTCAGAACCAATATATCCATGCAGGGAATCGGTAAAGAACACATCCTCCAGGTTATTGCAAAACAAATCGACAATGGCGCCGGAAGAACTGTGCAAAGTATCCAGGTGTTGAATGGTCCACGTGCTGCCATCGGTTGTGTGCAGCACTGAACTGCCGGCACCACACATATAGCCGTTGTGGTTATTCACGAATGAAATACTTGTTCCAAACAAATTCATCTGTCCTTCGGGCACATCCATATGAAACTGTTGATGCCAAGTAGCCCCGCCGTCAGTAGTGCCTATTACGGTAAGATTGCCTGCGGCCCATCCGTGCATGGCGTCGGCAAAGTAGCAATTATAGATCATGTGAGCATCCCACCATGGTGAGTCAACAACTGAGGCAAAACATGAATTCCAGGTCGTTCCTCCATTTGTTGTTTTGTA
>Ga0193726_1002229_pt1 | contig 13484 bp, 6 predicted proteins | sample H2c1metaG_FD_144928 | JGI IMG/M metagenome (GOLD analysis project Ga0193726, IMG submission 144928) | Soil microbial communities from a riparian zone of the East river system, Colorado, United States - H2c1 | ecosystem: Environmental > Terrestrial > Soil > Riparian zone | place: USA: East River... | reverse complement strand
CCTTGCCCGAAGCAATTGCCACAGCAACCAATTCCTCAAGCCCACGCACGTCGTCAGGCGCGGCTTGAACGGCTTCCCTGAGATGATGCTCGGCCTCATTCAGATCCCCCTCCCGCGCCAGCATCTCTCCGAGACGCAAGGCAGCGGCGGAGCGAAAAGAGGCGAATCGGAGGGCGTCCTCATATGCCGTCCGTGCTTTCCGCATTTCGCCGAGACCATCGTATGCAATGCCAAGGTAGTACGAGATTTCCGGGTCGGAAGTATCGCGAGCGTGGACCTGCTCCAGAAACTCCTTCGCCTCCTCGAATCGCAGCAGGCTCGCAGTCAGGCGCCCAGCCGATTTCAAAGCAGCGAAGCTGCCGGGAAATCTGCCAAGTGCCTCTTCGTAGGCATCGAGCGCCTGAAGGTTTTTGCCGTTCAGCTCAAGATCTTTCCCGAGTTGAATCCAGTCATCGCAAGTTCTCCTTTCCGGGTCGGGTATGCGATAGGAGGGCTGGAGCCCGACATGAATTTCAGAATCGGGAGTCCAGTCATATTCGCCTTCCGTCTGGCGGATCAGCACTGCCCCGTGCCCGTCCATGATCTCGACGGTGTACTTGGCCTGCGGGTCGAGGACCGCAATCTCGTGCCTCCAGGCGCGCTCGGGTGCGAGATCAACTTTTTCACGGAACAAGCGATTCGCACCGTTCAAGATGGAAACCGTGGCTTGGGGAAGAGCACGATTGGCATTGAATCCGGCAATCAACAGACTGCCATGGCGCGCGAGACTGAGCACGCCCGCAAGATTGGCGCGCGAGATTCCGCCAATCTCCCGCATCGGCATCCAGTACTCCGAGAAGTGGATGGCCTGCCGGGGTTCCATGAAAGCGTAAGTCTCCTGGTTGCGAAACAGACCGTCCTGAATTTCAATATATCCACTGCCGTCGTCGGAGAGGGCTTTGCGCCAGTCCATGCCCTCTTCATCGACACCCCAGGACCAGATTTTCTTGGCGGGAAGATCCTCGTACTCCGCAAAATGGACCGTGCCAGCCCCGGTTGCGGGACTCCAGACACCCGTAAAGTTTTCGCGGCTTCCGTGCATAAAGAGCGATACTGCGCCATGCACGTGATTGCCGATGACACTCAAGTCGTGGCCATCCTCGTCGAGGGGCCAGCGGCTGACTTCCGTAAATCCGTGGCTCGCCGCGAAGCGCATCGGGTAAACGATTTGCGAATCATTCGAGACTCGCGCCGCGGCATTGTTCCACCAATAGAAGCGGTGCCGGACATCACTGCGGTTGCTGAGCGTTACTCGTTCCTCCAGTAGCGTTGATTTCGGCCGGACGATCAACTCGACTGTCCACTCCATTCCGTAAACGCGGTCAACATTCCCCACGATCACTGACGCGCTGCCGTCCGCATTCGTATGAAACGCGAAATCGACAGGCGACATGCTCACCCAATTGTGGGAGACGGGGAAATTGAACTCGATGCCGAAAGCCGCCCAGGCTCCGCGATAGCCGACCGCCGCCTTTTTGATGGAGGTGTTGTCGTAGAACATCGACTGCCCCGAGATTTTGTCGATGCAGGTGTAGAGGTGCCCGCCAATGTCGGGCAGCACCGAGCATTTCAGGTATTCGTTCTCAAGATAAATGGCGCGCCAATCGTGATTCACGCGGTGGCTGGTCAGAGTTTCCCGCAGGACATATGGATAATTGAACCTGTTGTTCGTGAACTGGTCGAACGGAGGATTTGGGTCGGGCTTCCCCTCTTCGTAAGTGGGCAGGGTGAGCTTCCCTTCCCACACGCGCACTTCTGCCGGCGACAGAGTTGCCAAGATGAGGACGGCAAAAAGATGGAAATAATGTCGCATCTAGATTCGCAATAACCGGGCAGAGTTTTCGAAATACACCTTTTTGAGGATCGACTCCGTCAGCCCAATCCCGTAGATCCTCCAGCGTCCTTGGGGCGGGATGGTTGCCGGAGCGTAATCGAAGTATTCGTCTTCAGTCTCCAGAAAGCGAAAATAGATTTCATACAGCTTGTCGTTGAAGACCTGTTGCGGGAACGCGTCGCCGTGCGGGGTCGCGTCGGTGGCGAACAGAATCCGGTCTTGATATTTGTCGAAGAACTTGCGCGCCGTCCTCGGCTGTCGCCCGAGTTCTCCGATGCGCGCCGCGATGTCGACGAACATATTCGGGTATCGGTCGAGACTCTCCGACACGTTTTGCAGGTCCTCGGCGAAATTCCCCACGTGGAGCACAACAAACTGAGTCTTCGGGTGCCGAGCCATGACGCGGTTGCGAGCTTCGATCAACGCATCGTTGCCCGGAAAGTCTCCTCCATAAAACGACCAGTCCGGATGGTTGTTCAGTTCCTCGTAGCGCTCATTGAAGCGGTCGGTCGGCGTAAAGAAGGCGATCGGGTCCGAGATGTGAATGGCCACGGGAAAGCGAAGCTGGCCGCAAGCGTCCCACATGGGATCGAACCGGGCATCGTCAATCTTCACCAGCGTGCCCGATGTGATGTTTTCGCGAAGGTAGAGACCCAAGGTTTTAAGAATCTTCAGGCCTCGGGCGCCATCGCGATGCGCTTGCTCCAAGGCCTGCGCCTGAACCTTTGGATAGTCCGGTTCCTTGAATCGCGAGTACGACGGCTCCGAAAAAGTGTGGAAACGGCCGGGATGAGCGCGGTCGTATTTCGATATGGCCTCGGCCAGCCCTTTGTCGTATCCGCCGGTCAGGTTGACCATAGCGCGAATATTCTTGCGGTCCATTACTGCCAACAGCTCTTCCGGCGTTCCCAGGTATTGCCGCTCCGGAGCGAGTTCGACGCCCTTCTCAGACTTGGTCGAAATGGAAATATGAGTATGGAAGTCGATGACAGGAAACTTTGCGCGCGCAACGTGCGACTCGTGCACACGGAGCATGCTCTTGGGTTCATACTGCGAGAGATCCAGGGGTTTGGCTTGGGCAGCATTCTCCTGCGCCGCTACAGCCGCAGCGGCAGAGCTAAGCCGCCCAGCCCCTGCTATCAACCCGGCTCCATATAGCCACTCGCGCCGATTCATGAGTTCTCCTGATTCTTGACCCTCACTGCCCAAGTTGAAGCGCAGGTGTAGCAACATCCAGCGGCTGCTTCTGCCCGTGGATGGAGCCATGCCACACGCTGCCGCCAAAAGTCGTAATGTAAATCTGGTCGCGATTCTGCGGGTCGGGAATCACGCGATGAGCCATCTTGAAATTAAAGCCTTGTATGCGCGCCCAATGGCCTCCGCGATCGGCAGACCGCCAGGCCGAAGACTCGAAACCTGCGGCATAGAGGACGCTCGGATCAACCGGATCGATGGTCACGTCGTAAACGTGCCGGTCCTGGTCGAACGCGACCTGCCAGCTCTTACCTCCGTCGTTCGAAGTGTAAATTCCTCCACCTTCGCCATGCTGTCCCGCAGCTCGCGCCCAAGCGGCAAGATATATGCGATCAGGAGACTTCGGATCAACAGCAATCCCATTCGGACCATTTACGCCGCCAGGAAGCGCCACCCGCTGCCAATGTTCAGCGCCGTCTGTCGAGCGATAGAGCGCGCCATCGCGATCATTGCCGATACTGCCGTCCTCAGAACGGCGTGCAACGACCACGTAAAGAGTTCCGTTTGAGCTGCGGGCCAGTCTCCAGGCGAATGGCTCACTTTGAGCGATGCCCTGAGTTCTCCGGCTCCAGGTACGCCCGCCGTCGGTGCTCTTGTAGACACCACGTCCAAAACCAGCGACGTAGAGGACCCGTCGATCCACCGGGCTGGTTGGATCGAGCAGAATGTGCGTGGCCGCTGTCTCGTCCATTCCAGTATTCGACGGGGTCCATGTTTTCCCGCCGTCATCGCTGCGGCAAACCCCACCTTGGTACTTCATCGCCGGGGTGTGGCGCCACATCTTGGGACGCGGCAGGTCGTGGGTGCCGCTGTTGACGCTCCACATCCGTCCCTTCACTTTGGGATCGAACACGACCCAGTACGTCGTATTTCTCCACTCCTCGGGCACTCCATCCGTAGAAGTTGTCCACGAGGTTCCACCATCTTCGCTGCGGAACAGTCCTATGTCCGTGTACGTGATGAAGACGCGCTTGGAATCGAAGGGATCGAAATGAATACCGTAGGTGGTTGTGACATCCAGGCCAATCGTGGTCCAGCCCGCGGCATTGACCTTGCGTGCGTACATTCCCTCCCAGGTTGCGCCCCCGTCGGTGGTACGCATGGTTCGGCCGAGGTCAGTCCCGTAGCTCAGGTTAGGATCCTGATCGGCTACCGTCATGCTCAAGGGATTCTCGCCCCAACCGATGCCGAAATATTGCGTGATCCAGTTATCGTGCACGTTCTCTGCGGCGCTTGAAGTTTCCTTCCACACCAGCTCCCAGTCGGCCCCGGAACTCGTCGTCTTGGCGACACCCAACCAATTCTTTCCTTCAAGCGCAAGATCGCTGTAGGAAACGTACGCGGTTTCGGGATGGTTCAGGCTGGTCGCAATGGCTCGAACTTTAGCTCCGCTTCCCGGAAGGCCGCATTTATTCCAGTGCGCTCCTCCGTCCGTCGAAACGAAAGCACCCTGCTCGGAAGTCAAATAAATAATCGGCGCACCGGAACCAAATCCCAGCGAAATATCGGTCGCCGGAGCGGGGAGTGGCAGATCGCGAGTTCTTGCTCCACTTACTATTACCAACGATTGTGTGCCAACGATATACAAAGTTCTTGCATCGGCGGCCGAACGGGGATCGATCCACATCCGACGCGCGGTGCCCGGCAAATCGACCCGCCGTTGCCAACTCTGTCCGAAGTCGCGAGAAACGAAGAGTCCTACCTTTTCCTTCGGGCCCGCAGCCACATAGAGAATCCGCGAGTTGCCGGGGTCAATCGCCATCGCAGAAATCTCGCCCACCGGGTCCGCTGGGGCCAGGATGTTTTCGTCCGCGTGATCGGAATTCATCGTGACGCCGCGCACCGTCGCGGGTGGGGGAGAAACCAGATTCCAACTCTCTCCGCCATCAACGCTACGCCACAGACCTGTGGCGTGCGCATACATGGTTTTGGGCTCCAGCGGGTCGAAGGCAAAGAAATTTACCGCGCCACGCAGGTTGAACATCCGCCAGGTCTGTCCGCCATCGTGCGTAATATAAGCACCACCCATGTCGCAGGCGACAAGGACGGTCTTGGCGTCGTGCGGACTGATGGTGGGGCTGAACATGGCGCCTCCACCGCCAGGTCCAATCACCTGAAAATCTCCGGGACGCCCGGCCCACGCGCGGGCGAGGCACAGAAAGAAAGCGACGCCGATGAAGACTCTGGATTTCATTGATTCCTCGTGCGAAGGCAACTGCCCTGGAAAGTCTTTCGCTCGTCCCGGGCAGTCGTTTCCGCTAGACTGGTCCGCACCCTAAAAAATGATCCTCAGCCGCAACCGGATCTGGCGCTGCGCGGCCACGCCCTCTTGAGAGAAGGTCTGGATTAGCCGTCCGAAGTCCGGATTGGTTGTAACATCGTCGGGTGAGAGGGGCGCCAGTTGCAGGGTGTTGGGGTCAACCCTCAACAGGAAATCTCCCAGCATCGCGAACGGACCCCCGCCGCCACCGTAGTCGCTATTGGGCGCGAACAGAAAGTGATTGAAGAGATTGTCGATGTCCGCTCCGAACGTAGCCTTGACGCGTTCTCCAAATCGGAAGTCCTTGTGCACCCCCAGGTTGACACCCCACGCGCCCGGACCGGTCAACTGATTGCGCTTTGCGACAGCCGGATTGGTGAACATGTCGGACCCGAGCAAGGGAAGACCGAATGCGGCTGGATCCCAGATCTGATCGCCCGTGCGGTGGTTGTAGTTCCCGGCAATGGTCGGACGGAACGATGTATTGTTGAAGTCGCCGACAGCGTCCACAGAACCCACCCCGACATTTCCGGGCGAAATCGGTCCGCAGTCATCGCAAACCCAGTAAGGCGTGAAGCCCGCGCCCGACTTGGCGAACATGTTGAACGTCGTCTGCCAGCCGCCGAAGATCGCGTTGGCCCAACCCGACATCGAGGAACCGAATTTCCTTTCTTTGCCGAAGGGCAAGTCGTAAATCCCGTAGGCGACGAAGCGGTGGTGGGGAATGAACGATTCCTGTCCATAGTCCCGATCCGGGGAAAACGGGTCGTAAGCGACTCCCCCGAGGCTCGAGTTTTCCGTGTCAAGCGCGCTCGATCTCTGCGACAGGTAGGTATAGGACAGATTCATCATGAGACCATGGGAGTAGCGATGCTCGAATTGGGTCTGAAAGGCGTCGGAGCGGGCGTGACCGTAGTTGCCAAAGGAAGAGAGGAAATCTCCAAGCCCAGGGAACGGCTGACGCGCCTGATCAGCGGCGGAAGGCAGGCAATCGCCGTTATCGACCGGATCGCACGCGGTAACACCGTCTCCGATGGTGGTGCCAAATGGTGTGTCATTGGGTTCAATTTCGTTCAAATCCACACCGGCGATCAAGCCGCTCTGATAGGTCCCCAAGTAAGAAAACCGGATGGCAGTATCCCGCGCAAGCTCGCGCTCGAAGGTGATGTTGTATTGCTGTACCCGCGGCTCCTGCAGACCAACCGGCACCGCGTTAATAGAAGGCAGCGCACCGAAGTTCGTCGTGACGTCGCCTCCCGACAGCGGGCTAAAACCATGCGCGAAGCCTGGCCACGGCTGGAGCGGATTGTTGACAGCATCAACCGTACCCTTGGTAATCGCTTGATTGAACGGGTTGGTCGCAATTGGATCACGAATCCCTTGGGCCGCCGACGTCGGGTAATAGAATCCGTACCCGCCTCTGATGACAGACTTGTCTGTCAGCCGAAACGCGGCGCCCACTCTCGGGGCGAAGTTATTCTTATCAGTGCGTACCAGCCCACGGCCAATCCCTAGGCCCGATTGATTTGCATTCGTAACCACAAATTGGCTCAGAATTCGCGAATCAAGGTACGGACGGGTGCGGTCCGACGGAATAATGAAGCGGCCTTTGTTGCCGGTGGCCGGATCGACAAAGCTCGGATCAAAGTTGGCCATCAGATCGTGATTCTCAACGAACGGCGTAATCAGTTCATAGCGTACGCCAAGGTTCAACGTAAGACGTGGCGACACCTTCCAATCATCCTGGAAGAAGTAGCCTTGCTCCCAGTTGTAGACGTCCATCGCCGGACGAGGGAGGCCCACGTACGACACCGTGGAGGCAGGCAGGCCGAGCAGAAACTGCGCAAAGGGATCGATGCTCTTCGCTGTGCCATAGCTCAACGCGCCACGAACATTTCCGCGGTTCACTGCAAAACCGTCGACCGCCCCATTGCGGACGAAATCAGCGCCCATCCTCAGATTGTGCTTGCCGATTCCCCAAGTCAGCGTGTCCCCGAAGGTGGTCAGATTGTCATCGGCCGGGCGGTCCGTATTTCTGTTTCCGTTTTGAAAGATCGAGAAGTTCCGCCCGAAAGTAATGGCCGGGTGGCCGTGTGTGGCCAACTCCGTTGCCCCGACAACCGCGCCATAGGCATCGATATCAGACTGATCGAATCCGATGGTTGAGAGAAAACCTCCAAGCGTCGTGTTGCTGTGGCGGAGTCCCTTTTCGCGGTTGAAGCCGCCGCGCGACTCGTTCACTGCGTGGTCGTTAATTACGCGAGTGTAGGAGAGGGAAAATGTGTCATCCCTGAGCTGGTTCTGTTGCAAGCCAAGACCGGTGTAGGGAGCTTGTACCAGCGGACCCGAGGCGTTATCCGCGGACCCGTTGTAGACAGCATAGATGTGATCCCGCTCGGTAAAGTCGTGGTCCACGCGCAAGGTCCCAACATCGCGAGTATTTCTGCCGGGCAGTGAAGTGTGGTAGCCGGTCACATCGTTGTCGCCGCCAATTTGGCCAGTGGCAGAATTGATGGGAGCAGAGAGCCCGACTTTCGGGAAATAGTTGTTGATCAAGCCCTGCACCGTGGGATTCAAAAGCCGCGAAGGGATGGTGATGAACTGTGCGCCCAAACCGCCGACCGTATCGTTGGCAATCTCATCCGGCGTCAGGACAACACCGGCAGGCACCGCCGGCTTCTTTCCGTCATCCACCTGGGAAAAATCGCCCGTGTAAAGGCTGGGATGGGGCAGCGTTGTGGAGGAGAGGCTCACGGGACTGAGGTCATAGTTGCGCTCGTAAGCTGCGAAGAACCATGTTTTCTTTAGATGCGGAACCGGCCCGCCGAAGGATCCTCCTAGATCATTGATATTGAAGTACGGCGTCGGATATGTGCTCTGAAATGGGGTCGGGGCAAACGACTCCTTCCCGATCTTGTCCTGCTGAGACCATGCTCCCAATGCGGAGTTTTCATTGTTGTAGAAAATCGAGCCGTGGTAGGCGGCATCGCCGCGCTTGGTCGTCACGCGAATGTTGGCCACTCCCCCGAATTCTGCGCTGAAATCGCTGGAAAGGACATTCACATCGCCCACAGCCTCCAAAGCAGGCTGGCCGTCGGTGTGCTCGCCGAAGACGCCGCCGTTCGAGCGTTGCCCGTCGAGCGTAAAGTTCGCTCCGTAGCTCTCGGCGCCGATAAACTTGAACTCTCCATCGACACCGGACTGCGTGATGTTGGGGTTGAGGTAGAGAAAGGTGTATACGTTCCGGCTGTCGCGCGGCAGTTCGTTCACAGCGCGGTTGTCGATGGTGTCGCTGATTGTTTGATCCGTGGTGTTGATGGTTGGAACCTCAGCGCTTACTTCGACCGCTTCCTGCTTGCCGGCCACGCCGAGCACGGCATTGGCAGCGACGACGTCGCTGCCGTTCAGCACAATCCCGGTGAGGTCGGTCGTACGCATGTTGGGCGCCGAAATGGAAACCTTATAGCTTCCGGGCCTCAGTCCGAACATCTGATACTCGCCCTGTGAGTTGGTGACGGTCTCCCGTGTCGTATTGGTCGAGAGGTCGAGAACGACGACTCTGGCATTGGGAATCACGGCGCCGCTGGTGTCGGTCACCGCGCCGCGAATCGTGCCTAAATCCGTGCCTTGGGCGAACAAGGACTGAGCGGACCCGAAACCAACAACAAGCAGGAGCAAACCGGCCAGGGACTTCGCAAGCTTCATAGGATTCTCCTCACCCGAAACGACCGCCAAAATATTTAGCTCTTGTATCTCGAAACCACAACCAAAAGCAAGTAAAAACAATGAAAAGCAGGATTATGGCGAAAAAACATCGGCGGCAAACCCGATCAGGGACTTGGCAAATGCAGCTTGAAGCTCTCGACCACCCTGTGGATGACCCCAGATTCGGAGGGCGAATCGGGACGCAGCCCTTCCACCTGGCAGCGGAAAAATGCCAGCAGTTGTCCCACGACGGCGTCCAGTACCGGGAGATTGTCGTCTCCGAGGTCGTCGGAGTTCCGGTATGGAATCACCATGTCCCTCGCACCGACTAGCTCCTGGGGAATATCTTGTCCCACAATCAGCCGGAAAAGGCCGAGTCGCTTTTGAGCGAGTTCCCGCAGAACGTCCGACTCATAAGCTCGCAACCGTCCCTCGGACGCCAGAAAACAAACAATCAGCGTGTCCTCGTGGACAGCGCTCATGGGGCCATGGCGAAGTCCGAGCCAGGTTTCGCAGGAGGCAGTCACCCGCCCGGCAGTCATTTCGAGCAACTTCAACGCGGCTTCGCGAGCTGCGGCGAAGCGGGGACCGCTACCCAGGAACAGAGCCCGCCGGAAACCGGCTCTGCCGGCTTGCGCCAGTGTTCCGAAGTGCTCCTGCATCAGCGCGGTCGCGCTGTGGCCCAAGGCGGCGCAAATCGAGGAATACCGGCCAGCCTCGTTCATCAGACCCAGGAAGCGCGCGGCCAACACCAGATTGGTGAAGCTGCTCGTCATCACCAGACTCTGATCGTTCGTACGCTCGTCGAGGGTGATCACGGTCACTCTGGGATCATTCCGGAAGGTGGTCGCGAGATGTCCCTTCGGGTTGCAGGTAAGCACCAGATGGCGGATCTTGGGCTCGATCTTGAGCATCAGCGCGAGCCCGCCCACGCTCTCGGGGCTGTCGCCTGAACGCGCCAGTGACACCATCAGCCCAGGCCTGCCGATGGGAAGAGCGTGGCCGCCGTGCGTGAGGAGCATGCCCCCTGGAATGGCCTGGGTATTGATGCCGAGTTCCTTCTGCAATACCATGCGCACACAGTCGCCGGCATACTCAGAACTGCCTGAACCGGAGAGGGTCAGGCTGCAGATCCCTGCGATTATCGGGGACAGGACTGGCGCCGACTGGCGCATTAACTCGCCGGTGCGAATCCAGGTCGCAGGCTGCTGGCAGATTTCGCGGAGCGTATGAACATAGCCCAGCCGCTGCTGCTGTTCCGGGCTTCGCGCCAGCATTTCGGCCGCGATGGGCTGGGATTTGCAAAGCGCTTGCAACCAATCAGTTTGCGGGAAAGGAGAGACCGACATCAGCCAGGCCAGCCTTTTCGATGCAATAAGAAAGAAATAGAAACGTGTGGTAGATTAAACGAAAGCAAAGTGATAATCAAATGCTTTCCAATCAGGGCTCGGAGCCCGTTTTCAACCGGCCGCCATATTCGGAAGAGATGACTGAAATCCATCGCAGTGCCTGGTTTTTCGACTTGAACGGCGTCTGGATCGATGCGAATCCAGCCCCTACCCGCTTCTGGTGGCAGTGGACCGCGGTCCACGCCTCTGATCCCGAAGGTTGTGGCGCGCGACCCCTGCTACCTATCGAAGTCCGCCTGCGCGGAGCGGGTTCGCCCATTCCAGGGTGGATCGAGGCCTCGACCGATGGGACTCCGGGCGGACCGCACTCGGAGCCATCTCTGAAGCCGCCACAACATTGGGGCTTCCCTGCGTCCGAGTGCCTTGTGGCGGAAGATGTTCCCGCCGGAATCCGCACTGGCCGAGACGGCCGGGCCAGGGTCATCGCTTTCCGCACCACCTTCGAACCGGAGGCGCTGCGGGACGCTTTTAACGTGAACCATTGCACCGGGGTCAGCGTCGCGCCCGATTGCGGGGGTTTGCGCTTGCGTCTGAAAGGTACGGGCGCGCGAAATTAACAGGTTTAGACAGGTACAGAGCTGTTCCAGGGTCTCGTTTTAGCCTTCTGACAAGATTCCACCCCGAAAGGAAACCGCGGAAATGCGTCGTAGAGATCTTCTGAAAGGCGCTGCGTTGTTCCCCGCATTGGCCCTGGCCGGCGATTCCACTCGCTTTGGGCACCGTGACCCTGGCTTTGGTCCGGCCGCCGGACAACGGCTGAACCAAGGTCCGTTCGAGATCGGACAGGACCAGGGTTGGCAGACTGTTCTATTTACCACTCCATCCGAACGGCTCCTCGGCAATCCTGGTCTCGGGCTGGTCGGCTACAGCTGGGAAGAGAGCGGGCCATCCCTGGCGGCGCGGGCGGGTCGAGAAACACTCGAACAGCACGTGGAGAAGATCTCGAGCTTGTCGTTCGTCGACGTTCTCTACATTCGCTGCGATTGGCGGAATGTGCAGTCACGTCCGGGACGGCTTGATCTGGATCCGGTCTGGGCACTTACGCTGGACGCAGCCAAGCGTAAAGGCCTTCGCGTCGCGTTTCGGATTCAGATGTCGAACACTTCGTTCCAGCCGGAACAGGTTGCACTGCCCCCATTTCTGCGCGAGCGAATTCCGCTGGTCAAGATTGGCCGCATTCCCGGAACCGGCACCGGTGAATATCGAGAGCCGCGCTATGACCATCCCGAATTTCAGAAGGCGTTTGCGGAGTTGAACGATCTCCTGGCGGCAGAGTTTGAAGGCAACCCTCTGATTGAATGGATGGACCTGATGCAGTATGGATTCTGGGGCGAGGGACACACCAGCGATTTTCCCAGTCCCTTTGCCGATTACCTGACGGCGGAGAAAACCTTCGTGAATATGACGGCGCGGCAACTCGACACCTGGAAGAAAACGCCCGTCGCTGTAAACACCCAGCCGGACATCAGTAGCGTCGGCAACCGCACTGTGATCGACATGGCGGTGAGGGCAGGCGCCTGGATGCGATCGGACAGTATCATCGTCGAGGAACCGATCCAGATCGACGAATTGGCCAACCGTCCGCCGTGGACAGCGGCCATCCTCGAGGACGGCTACTTCCGCCAATACCAGACAGAAAAACTGAAGCCGGACGCAGCCGGGATCAACGTGATGGAAAATTACATGCTGCACGTCCTGGATGTGCGGGCTAATTACTGGTCTCTGTGGACCGAAGCGGACAATCTGAAGCACTACAACGAAATGTACCCTCGCGGATTCGAACGCCTCCACACCAGCCTGGGATACCGCCTGCGGCCTTCCTGGGTGTGGCAGCGAAAGAGGTACGACACTTTCGAAGTGATCGTATGCGTCAGCAACCGGGGCGTGGCTGGCGTTCCCGGGGTGCTCTGGCTCCACCTGGAGAGTCCCGACGGAAAAATCAGTTTGAGCGGAGCGCTCGACGCAGGGCATCCTCACGGCGGCGGCCTCCGGCAAGCGTCCTTTCTGCTTCCCAAAGGCTACAGCGGCAGGGTCAATCTTTCCGCCCAGCTTGAGATTCGCCCCGGCGTGAAGAGGGCGATCGTCTGGGCCTGTGAACAGCCGGTCCATCCGGACGGCTCAATCACCATAGAACTCAAGGGGGAACACGAGCACGGCTGGCGAAAGGGTGTGTAATTTACAACCTTCCTGGGGAGGAGCTATCTTTGATCCCGCTCATGATTTTCGAGGATGCATTCCGGGCATCCACGAAATTTTGCGGCGTCGGGGCTTGCTCGAAGGACGCTGGTGTCTTGATCCCGGGGAGGAACTTTCCCCGGGTCAGAGCGCGGAAATCGATCGCGTGTGCATAGCCTATCCGCACTTACCGGATAACTCGTTCGTACAGGAGCACCTTGATGAATGGCTTCTTTAACATCCTCGCGCTGGTGTTGTTGCTGCTTGTCTCGGGCATGGCAGAAGGTCCAGACCACGCCACGATCGAGAGCGTCTACGCAAAGCAAGACGTCCCGCTGGCTCTCGATCCCACGTCAGAGTTCTGGCGCGCGTCACGCCCGGCGTACATGGAGAGAGATAGTTTCGGAAAGACTGTTCCCGGCCATCGTGCCGAGGTGCGCACGCGCTGGACAAAGAACAATCTCTACTTCCTCTTTGTCTGCCCGTACGAGAAACTGTACCTAAAGCCTGCGCCCAATACGCAGAAAGAAACCAACGAACTGTGGAATTGGGATGTCGCCGAGGTCTTTGTCGGGTCCGATTTTGCGAACATCAAGCGCTACAAGGAATTTGAAGTTTCCCCGCAGGGCGAGTGGATTGACCTCGATATCGACCTGCGCAAGCCGCATCACGAAGACGGCTGGACCTGGAACTCCGGCTTCGAAGCCAAGGCACGCATTGATGAAGCCGTGCACACCTGGTACGGAGCGATGCGCATTCCCCTGGCTGCGATCGACGCGCGGCCCCCAGCCGCCGGAAGCACGATGCG
>Ga0193726_1002228_pt1 | contig 13494 bp, 14 predicted proteins | sample H2c1metaG_FD_144928 | JGI IMG/M metagenome (GOLD analysis project Ga0193726, IMG submission 144928) | Soil microbial communities from a riparian zone of the East river system, Colorado, United States - H2c1 | ecosystem: Environmental > Terrestrial > Soil > Riparian zone | place: USA: East River... | reverse complement strand
GACCATCATCCTCCGGCCCCCGACGACCATCATCCTCCGGACCCCGATGGCCGTCATCCCCCGAAGCGTGCCCACCGTCATCCTCCGGCTCGACCGGAGGATCCGTCGCCCCATGATTCTTCATCGGCTGATCCCGCGGTCAAGCCGGGGGATGACGGCGGGCACGCTCGGAGGGATGACGGCGGGCACGCTCGGGGGGATGACGGCGGGCACGCTCGGAGGGATGACGGCGGGCACGCTCGGAGGGGTGACGGTCGGCACGCTTCGGATGCTGACGGTGGGCACGCTCCTGGTGCTGACGGCGGGCGCGCTCCGGGGGATGACGGCGGGCACAAGGACATCCCCGCGCCCACCAAGGTGCGGCTGACCGATGCGCGACGTCGGGTCCTCGACTATCTCGCGGCCGTCGAGCCGCGCGGCACCGCTGAGTTGGCGCGGGAAGCGGGCGTGAGCGCCGCCGTCATTCGCGGCATGGCCGACCTGGGGTTGCTGCTCTCCGTCGCGATCCCCGCCGCTGAACCATTCCAGCCTCCCGACCCGTCCCATCCCGGCCCTCAGCTATCCGCCGATCAGGAAGCCGCCGCCGCGATGCTGCGCCAGGCGGTCGCGCGCCGGGAATTCTCGGTCACGCTGCTCGACGGCGTCACCGGATCGGGCAAGACCGAAGTCTACCTGGAGGCGATCGCCCAGGCGCTGCGGGAGGGCCGCCAGGCGCTGGTGCTGTTGCCGGAGATCGCGTTGTCCTCGCAATGGCTGTCGCGCTTCGAGCGGCGGTTCGGCGTGGCACCCGCCGTGTGGCACTCCGACCTCACGTCCCGCGTGCGCCGCACCACGTGGCGCGCGGTGGCGGAGGGGCGCGCGCCGGTCGTGGTCGGCGCCCGCTCGGCGCTGTTTCTCCCATTCCCCGATCTGGGCTGCGTCGTGATCGACGAGGAACACGAGACCGCGTTCAAACAGGACGAGGGCATCGTCTATCACGCCCGCGACATGGCGGTGGTGCGGGCGCGGTTCTGTGCGGCGCCGGCGATCCTGGTGTCGGCCACGCCCAGTCTGGAGTCGGTGGCGAATGTGGAGGCGGGCCGCTATGGGCACCTGCATTTGCCTACCCGGCACGGCGGCGCCGTCCTGCCGCGGATCGAGGCGATCGATCTGCGCGAGGACGCGCCGGAACGCGGCCACTTCCTGGCGCCGAAGCTGATCGCCGCGATCAGGGACACGATCGGGCGAGGGGAGCAGGCGATGCTGTTCCTCAACCGCCGCGGCTACGCCCCGCTGACATTGTGCCGGCGGTGCGGGCACCGGATGCAGTGCCCCAACTGCACCGCGTGGCTGGTCGAGCACCGTGCCCGCCGTGAGTTACGCTGCCACCATTGCGGCCACGCCGTGCCGATCCCCGACAAGTGCCCGGCGTGCGAGGCGGTGCAGTCGCTGACCGCCGTCGGGCCGGGGGTCGAGCGTATCACCGAGGAAGCCGGCGAATTGTTCCCGTCGGCGCGGCGTTTGGTGATGGCCAGCGACACCATGCCCGGCCCGCATGCCGCCGCCGAGGCCGCCCGTGCGATCGAGGCCCGCGAGGTGGACCTGATCATCGGCACCCAGATCGTCGCCAAGGGCTGGCACTTTCCGTTTCTGACGCTGGTGGGGGTGGTCGACGCCGATCTGGGGCTGGCGGGCGGTGATCTGCGGGCGGCGGAGCGGACCGTGCAACTGCTGCATCAGGTCGCCGGGCGTGCCGGGCGGGCCGAGGCTCCGGGTTTGGTGTTGCTGCAGACGTTCTCGCCCGAACATCCGGTGATGCAGGCGCTGATTGGGGGCGATCTGGCGGCGTTCATGACCAGTGAGGCGGCGGTACGGCGGCCCGGCCACTGGCCACCGTATGGGCGGCGGATGTGCTGGCCCGCGATCTCGGCGTGGCGGCCCCGCGGGCGGAGGGCGTGACGGTGCTGGGGCCGGCTCCGGCGCCGCTGTCGATTTTGCGCGGGCGGCATCGGCGGAGGTTACTGTTGAAGACGCGCCGAGATATCGCGGTGCAGCCGATTCTTTCCGGATGGCTTGGGAAGGTGAGGGTGCCGAGAGGCGGGCGGGTGGACGTGGATGTGGACCCGGTTTCGTTTCTGTAGGGCGGCGTGGCAAATCTGCGTATTTCCCCGCCCGTCAACCGGAATCTTCATCACAAAGCTACACGCCGTATGCCAACCCGGGTTTGTCAGGGGGGCGCGCCAACTGCGATCCTGAAATCCTCATTGGGCCATTGCTGGACTATTCGTGTAGGTGAAATATCTGCCGCCCCAAGCGCGTTCATCAGAGCCCGCGCCTGGAAGGATGGGTTGCTCGGATCCCGTGTGTAGATTGAGAGCCCATGAATATCGCCCAAAGTACCTGTCGTGAAGTCGCCCTGGTTCACTACATTCCATCCCGGAACGGATTGGATAAGCGTGACGAGCTGATCCCGCATGGTCCGGGATAAATTGTCGTTCAATCGAATTATCACGGTCCCTTGACCACCAGCAGATGTCAAAGAGCGTTTGAAGTTTTCCGCCTGTTGCGTATTGAAGCCCCAACGGCGCGGATCGCTATGTACTACATTGATGGTATTGTTGTTACCGGTACTTACAATGCCGGTGTTCATCCCCGTGAAACTGGTGGATGGTCCCGGTCCAGTTGGAACGTTCATCGCCGGGGGAGTCTCGCCAGGATTCGGCGCCCTACCAGGATATGCGGCATACCCGAGCCAAATAAACCCAATACTTCCGATTGCCGCGCCAACCAGACCTAAAACAATATTCCGAACGATCACGGGAGCCTCCGAGGTCGCGAAACTTATGATAATTGGAACACTGATCGCGGTCGTTCCCGCGAAAAGGCAAGCGCGGACTCGTTGATGTTCTCATCGTCCTGGGCGGTGTAGTCCATTGTAAAGGCCGGACCCGCACAGATTGCGATCAGCCACATTGCGAGATTTAACGTCATACCCATGGGGCTACGCTACCTGAATCAATCACTGGCCGGTAGTGGTGGGATCGGTGCAAGCGCCAACCTGGATGGGATGTGAAATATGAGCACGTCAAGGCTTCCTCCTCGCGGGCAGTGGGGCATGGAACGATTTTTGATCGTCAAAAAGGCTCGATCAAGACCGCCGCGCCTGCCAGGCTTTCATCCTGGAACTACCACGCTGGGCAAACTTCCGCATGTCGCTTTCACGCCCCGCGTCCCCGAAATTGAACATGTCGCGGTCCGCGACCATGTTAAGGAGACGCCGACCGGGGGTTGCTCGACCTTGCCCGCGGGTCGCTCCGGCGGTGAGCGCTCGCGGCGATCCATCGGGCGGTCACAGGTGATAAAACAAGCTCCGCTCAAATAAATCCATGTCCCGGTCTCAGCAACCGGTGTATCGTTGCCGCGACTGGAGGGACCATGGGCGCTGTTCAGATTCCGGACCACTTGCAGCAAGTCATCGACCGCCAGGTCGCTGAAGGGCGCGCGGCGTCGGAGGCGGACTATGTGGTGAACGCCCTGTGCGCCTACGCCGAGCACATCGAGGCTGAAAACGAAATTGCGGCCATGGCCGACCGGGCCGATGCCGACATGGCATCTGGCCGGTTCTTGACTGTGACCGGCCCGGAGGACAACGAAGCCCTCCATGCCAGCGCAATGACCAGGTTGCGAACGCGAATGTCGCGGGATGCCCAAGGGCTCTGACGTATCGGCTGCTCGCGGGGGCCGCGGACGACATCGATCGCATCTTGCTCAGGAGCGCTGGCGTATGGGGCGTTTCCACCGCCGAGCGCGACCATCGGTTGATGCTGGCGGTGTTTGCCACCCTGGGAACAGCTCCTGACATTCGGGTGGGCAACCCGAGGCACATCGTCGTTTATCGGGTCGCCAATGACGGGGTCGTCGAAATCGTCGGAATGGCACATGACCGCATGCTGTTGGCCCGAGCGGCGCGGCGCATGCGCCGGGAAGCGGGTCCCTGAAGGTGGGGGCACGCGGCGGACCTGATCCAATCCGCGGATCAGCTTCAATGTCTGATCGCAGTGTTGCTGAAGGGGCGCTGCGCCGCGTGCCCAGGGAATTGAAGGATCGGTTGATTAAAGCGGTGCGAGAGGTAGACATCGACCGACTACCCGCCATCGCCAGTCCGCAACGTCCGCCCCCATGAACCCCATCCCACTAACCCGCGAAACCCGGGCCGTCGCCCGCCGGGTCGTCTGGTTCGAGCCTCCCGCGCGAGTACTCGCCGATCCGATCCGCTTCATGGCCTATGCGATGGCGTCCGCCACGCATGAGGACATGAAAGTGCTGCGACGCCACGTCTCGGACGACGACTTCCGCGAGGCGCTCGACCACGCGCCCCCCGGCATCATCGACCCCCGCTCCTGGGCTTTTTGGAACGCGAAGCTGGGGCGCTATCCGGCACCGCCATTGCCGAGGCGGCGCCTGGCGTAACGCCACGCGCATGACCGCACCGCTCCAGATGCCCCGGCTTATCCCCTCTGGCGATCCCGTCCAACCGCCCGGTTACAAGCCGCGGCCATCGCGGTAGTGTCCGCTCCGGGGACCGCCGAATGACCTGGCCGCTTCGAGGGAGAAAACGATGCCCACCATCCACCGCCTCGCGTTGATCGGCGCCGCGATCACGCTCGCCGCTCCGGCGCAAGCCCAGTTGATCACGCATAAAGACCTGTCCGCCGGAATGGCGCTGACGATCGCGCAGACCGCGATGGCGAGCTGCACCGCCAGTGGCTATCACGTGTCGGTCACGGTGCTCGGCCGCGTCGCGGAGGTCATTGTCCAGGTGCGCGGCGACGGCGCCTCGCCACACACGGTCGAGAACAGCTTCCGCAAGGCCTACACGTCGCGCACGTTCCGGGTCGCTTCGGGCGAGATCGCGAAACGTTTCAAGGACGATCCAAGTTTCTTCGCGGTCCGGCTGTCCAACGTGATCCCCGCCCAGGGCGCGCTGCCGATCAAGGTGGGCGAGGATGTGGTGGGCGCGGTCGGCGTCTCCGGCTCGCCCGGCGGCGAGAAGGACGAGGTCTGCGCCAAAGCCGGCATCGACAAGGTCGCCGACGAACTTAAATAACGCCGCGGCGTGGGGCGGGCTTCCGCCACATCGGATCGTCGGCATACTGGAACGACGCGTCCGTTCCCAGGGGGAGGCCAGATGCCGGCTCAGCCGTTCGTCCGACGACACTTGTGGCATGTTCTGGCCGGCCTCACCGCGTTCGGTCTCGTGGCGAGCGCTGGCCGTGCGCAATCGCCGCGGGAGGTGCGGATCCGTGCCACCATCGACACGGCCGACGCCAGGAGCATCGCGGTGACCTCGCGCACCGGCCAGCAACTGACGATCGCGATTGCCTCCGACACGGTCATCCTGGCGATCGTTCCGTTCAAATTGGAAGATATCAGGCCAGGCAAGTATATTGGCGCGGCGGCGATGCCGCAGCCGGATGGAACCCAGCGCGCGCTGGAAGTGCACGTGTTCCCGGACAGCCTGCGCGGCAGTGGCGAGGGTCACAGGCCGTTCGATCTGGCGCCGCGCAGCACCATGACGAATGGCACCGTCGGCGCGGTGACCGGGGCCGGCGGGCGCACGCTGACGGTTGGCTATGCGGGCGGCGAGAAGACGATCGTCGTGCCCGCCGATGCACCGGTCGTCACGTTTGAGGCGGGTTCGCCGGCGCTGCTGGTGCCGGGCGCGCATGTGATCGTGATGGGGATCGAGGCGAGCGACGGCAGGCTCTCGGCGAGCCGGATTATGGTGGGGAAGGATGGGCTGGTGCCGCCGATGTGAGGGGCGGCGTGTGGGTTTCAACGCTTCCTGGCGGCCAGCCGTTGCAGGGCCCCGTGCACTTCCACCATCGCCAGCGTGTCGCGGTGACAATAGGCGAGCAACGCGGCCCGTAGGCGATCGATTTCCTCGCGATGCGATATTTCACCGGACGCCAGGCGCGAAAATGCCGCGGCCGCCGCCAGGCCGTCGGCGATCCCGTCAAGATCGTCATAGCCGAAGCCGGGAGACAAGGCCGGCGCGACGGTCTTGATCGAGTTGCTGAACCAGAATTCTGGGAAATAGACCGCGCCACGCACGATCGGCAGCAGGTCCAGCAGCCGGTCGATGATGCCGTGCAGCGCCGCGCGGAGGTTCGGGAAATACGCGGCCAGCGCACGCAGCGTGGTCTTTTCATAGGCCGAGTAAACGATGATCGGACCATCGAATATGTTGAGAGTTTCGATCAGCGCCTCCGCGAAGCGGCGCCGTGGGTCGCGGTCACCGTCGGCGAGGAATTCCCGGTGATGCAACACCCCATCGCCCGTGACCGCGTGCAACGACCATTGGAACGGGATCGTCTGATACGGCCGTGTGCCCTCGTATGGCGGGATCGGCGAAGACATCGCCTCGAAATCCAGATAGCAGGCGGGCGGGCCGTAGCCCTGCAGCAGGCGTGCGAGATCGGCCGCCACGAATGGCCGCCGGCTCGCCATCACGTCGCGAATGACGGCCTGCTTCGAGGTCAGCGGAAAATCCTCCGGGATCGCCGAGATGGCATCGATGCCAAGCGCCTTGAGCGCATCCAGGCGGGCTGCCGACAAAGCGGGCAGCCAGCCAATCCAGTCGTCGGGTTTGTCCGCCGTGCAGCGGTCCTGAAACTCGCAGGAGTACGGCGTGCCGCACTGCTTGCCGGGTTCCGCGTCGGGTAGCCCGGTCATCGCGAGGCAATCCCGCATCGCGGGAAGCCGATCAGTCAGGTCGGTCAGTCGCACCGCCACGCGGTCGCCGACATCCAGACGCGCGAAGAAGTCGGTCCAGCGGATGCCGCCGGGTCCGCGCACGAAGGCGGTGTTCACATGCAGCAGTTCGATCGACGACACCGCGACGCCGGCGCCGCGGGCAACATAAACCTGCAACGCGATGTCATCGAGGTAGTGGTCCTTCAGGCCGCCGCTGCTCTTCACCTCGCGCAGTCCCCAGGTGCCGTCGGCGAGGCGTTGCATGATGTCGATCCGGATGCGGATGTCGTCATATTCGAACGCGGCCTCGAAGATCGCGGGGATGCGGGCATCGTGCATCAGGGCAGCGGTTCGAATGACGGCTTCGGCGTGCCGCCACGGGTCCTCGCAGACGCGCCTCGCGGCCGATCCGCCGGCCGGCGTCGAGCGGGGTGCCGGGGGCGGGTTCCTCGTAGGGCAGCGGGTCGTGCACGACCAACCACAGGCGGCGCGGACATTGCCGGCCGGCGAGGTAGCGCGACTTCGTGAGATGCTGGCTGACCAACAGTGTCTCCTGGACTGTCGCCCTCGACATGATGCACCGCCGCGGTTCCGGCAACCGAAAGTTCAGGCCGCGGCGTTTGGTTGCGTCCGGTTCTGTCGCACGAATGATGCCAGGGACGCTGGATGGCATCGCTGTCTCTCTCGGGCTGATGCCGATCGAACGCCAGGCCCAGGCCATGAGGAAAGCGGGACGAAGAACAGGGATCGGGGGATGCTGGTATCCCTGATCGCCAGGGAAATCCGTGACGCTTCCAATAAGAAACGATATCGCACCGGGAAGCCACGAAGCTCGCGACGGAGGAAAAGTCGCGCACTCAATTAGGATTATTTTTCGTGGCCTTCGTGGCCGAGCTTTTTATTCTGTCTTAACAACAAACCCACGGATTGTGACGCACCAAAGGTATGTGAGCGCCCGGAAGCGCCGCGGCGCGGCACATCGCCATTGTCGTCGCGAGGCGCATCGCGACCAACCAATCCGGCGAAAACCGCGCGTGGATCGGCAGATTGCCCGGTCGCCACGCTCCCCGCGATGACAGGGGCGGAGTGTGGCTCGCGGATGGTGGGTCATGGCGGAAAGCGGCGGCCGGGCGTGATGACATGGACAGGCGGCCTCTCACGATCCCCGCGCGCGCCTGACCCCGGCTTCATCGACCGATGGGAGCAGACCACACCCCGACTCTGTCCGGACGGTCCGCGCCAACCGTGTTCGTTGAAAGGGTCAAACACGTTCGGAATTCAGACGCCTTGCCGCATCGCGCCAACGCCGGCAGCCCGACGGGCGCGCGGCGTGCGACCGCGGCAGGCGGCGCATCGCGAGATCGCCCTGGTGTAAAGGAAGATATGCCGCCAAACTGCCCTATGTCCTGGGTCACCAAATGTTGGGGTGGTGGCGAGGACTATAACACCCGAAAATCGGCCTTCTGGCGGGTCATTCGCGCAACTGTCGGACGCCTCAGGATTGCCGACATAAATGCGGACGGAAGTGCATGGCCATCCCAGCTTGTCTGGTCGAATCTCTACAAGATTGCGCCAGCGGCCGGTGGGAATCCAAACAATCAGCTCCAACGAGCCCAGTTCGAGGGATGCTTGCAACTTCTCCATTGGGAGATAGAAACATTCAAACCAAAGCGACTTCTCTTTTTGACGGGCCTTGCCTGGGCAGGTCCATTTCTTGAGCACGCGTGGTGTGATAATTTGCCCGTCGAGGGGCAGGTTTTTATCGAGGCCAAGGGCTATGTAATGGCTGGTCCCGAACCCGCGAGTTGTGTCATTGCCAGTCACCCACAAGGAAAAAATGAACGGAATTGGGTAGACGAAGTTGTGGCTGCCTTCTCCCAACTCTCCTCATGATGTAGACTGCTTTAATCAGATTGTTGGATGGATAGCAGCTACGCAACCAAACAATATCGCGTAGTCGTCGAGACCCTGGCCCTGGGTGAGGCCCATAATGGCATCGGCCGCCTGGCGTACATCCCATAAAAAGCCGCGCGGGTCACGCCTCATGGACGAGTTCTTTGTAACGCTCGATGTCCGTGCGCAGGAAGGGATTACGCACGGGGTCGGCCATGACCAGATCGACCGGACGGCCAAGCAGAGCTGCAAGTTGCTCGCGCAGGCCAAAATACTCTTCGAGATTCGGACTGGGGGCATCGGGGTCGTAGCTGACCAGCAGATCAATATCGGACCGCGCCGGGTCAAAGTCAGTGACCCGCGCGGCCGAGCCGAACATGCCCAGCCGGCGGACATGGTACCGCCGGCAGAGTTCGGCGATGTCCGCCGCGCGCGCTTCGATCAGTTCGAGCATGCCACGCTGTCCCGCATTTCGCCGAGCACTCTGCCACGGGCTGCGATCCGGCGAACTGAGTTCCCGAGATGATGGCCGCAAATCAAGGCGCGAGAGCCTTTACCACGGAACCGGGCAACGGCGCCCCGGTCAGTCGGGAATACAGCACGTCAGGGCAGAGGTCGGCGCCGGTTGGCCACACCACGGTTCCAAGCTCGGGGTCCACACGCACCCGGGCGAAGATCGCCTGATCCCGCAATGCCGCAAACATGCCATCGAAACGCGTCACCGTGGTAATGTCGATCGTGCCCTCGGTGCCGTCGTCGAATTTAACGAACAGTCGTCGCTCACGCATTGCCCGGGCCTCGATGATGTCATGCAGCATGCTGCTACTCCAAAGGTGCAAAGGCCTCATGGGCGCGTGGCGATCCGCCTGTTTCCAGGCGTCGCGAAGTTCCTGACGGTGCAAGGCCGCCTATCCCATCTCAATGCGCTCGCTCAGGAGGGGTCGCGCTGACTGGAGAGAGTGCCACTATCGCAATGGCCCGCCACGCCATCGAGCGTGGCCGCGACCGGATTGTGCCGCCGGAGCGGCGAAAATTGTCCCGATCGGATGCGGCGGCGATATTTCGCATGCTCCGCGCGCTAACGAAGACGGCGCGTGGCAATCGCGGTCGCCCGCGCGTTACGGGGGTTCCCCGAGTTCGTCAATCAGAGCGGCCACCTGGTCACGTAGCGCGGGGAGATCGTCCTGGATGGGTTGCCAGACGGCCTGGTCGTCGACGTCCCGATAGCCGTGGATCAGTGCGTTACGCATCGCGATCGCCTGCCGAAGCTCAGGCACGCGAACGGCGATATCCGGCGCCTCTCGCGACAGTTGATTGAGCGCCTCGCCCACAATGGCGAATTCGTATCCCACGGCGGACCGCAGCATCTCATCGGCAAGGTAATCATCAACGCTAAGGTCCCGCGTGTACCGAATCATGCGGTCGATCGACCGTTGCACGTCCCACAATCGGGCGCGCGGATCATGCCGCATAAATCGGCTGCCGAAAACGCTCGATATCGGCACGAATGAACGGGTTCTCCACCGCGCCCTCCATGACCAGATCGACCGTCCGGTCGAGCAGTGCTTCAAGGCCGTCGCGCAACTCCAGGTATTCCCGGAAAGCGGGACCGTGACCGGGCAGATAATTCACCAGCAGGTCGATGTCTGACCGCGCCGGGTCAAAGTCGGTGACGCGCGCGGCCGAGCCGAACACGTCCAGCCGCCGGACATGATACCGCCGGCAGAGTTCAGCGAGTTCGGTGCGATGCGCTTCGATCAGGTCCAATATGGGGAGGTCGTTCGCCGGCTCATCTGATGCGTTCTATACCCTGTTCACTCGAGAATCCGGAAATCCTTCGGGTTGATGATGCGGAAGTTATCCGAGACATCATCGCACAGGGTGTGCCAGTTTTTTGGCACTTCATCGCGCAGGAAGCCCAGCATGGCGTTGCAGAAGTCCCGGAACGAATTGTAGCACTTGTTGTGGGTGATGTGCCTGTGCATAAGGCCCCATAACCGCTCGATCGGATTGAGGTGCGGACAGTAGGCCGGAACGAAGTGGAGTTCGATCCGGCATTCTGGCCGCTCCAGCCACGCTTGCACTAGTTTCGCATGATGGTATCTGGCATTGTCCAGAAAGACGTGGATCCGCCGCGTGGTCGGATACGCCGTCTCGATCGCCGCCAGCAACGCGATGGTGCTAATGGCATCGACTGTCAGCACATCTTTCATGATGGTCTGTCCGGTCTCAAGATCGACCGCGCCATGGATATTCAAACGGTTCCGTCCGCTGCTTTGTTCCACGGCGACCGGCATGTGTTTCGGCGCCCAGCAGCCAACAGGGCGCACAGCGTGGGTTGGATGCACGGCATCGGCGAAGATCACCGCTTCATCGGCGGGCAGTTGGTTCAGCAGGCCCTCGTAACTCTTGATAAAGGCGGCCTGCTTCACGGGATCCAGCTTGCGTGAGATCGCTTTCGGCTTGCGATGTTCCATGCCCAGGCGGTGCAACAGCGCGATCAGCCCGGACCGGGTTTGATACTCAATGCCGAATTCAACCGCGATGCGGGCGCCAACCTGACGGGTCGTGCGGGGCAAGGTCTCGGCGATCCAGGCTTTCAGTGTCTCCTGCTGCTCCACCGTCAGCCGGCAACTGCCACCTTCATGGTTGAAGCTCGCCAGCCCTTCGATCCCGTCCTCCAGGTAAAGCTTGTGCCACTCGCGGATCGTGTCGCCGTCGAGAAACAGCACTTTGCCGATCGCCTCGCAACTCAGGCCATCGTCCAGCAACACCAGAGCGTTGGCGCGGCGGGCGAGGCGGTGGGCGGCGGCGCCGTCGCGGGCCAGATCGATCAGGTCGCGACGCGATTCGCTGTCAAGGAAGCGAGGGCGGATCATAAGGGGGAGCAGAATCGACCCCCCGGGGGATTCGCAACCGATTTTTCCGGATTTCCGTCGAGTCGGGGTATATCACAGGTTTCGCGCCCCGCACGCGCATTGCGACAGAAGCCTTCGTGGCCAGCCGCACAGTCCAGCGAACCGAACCTCGACGGCCACACACATTCCCCCTGACAACCCCCGTTCTCGTGCTACGCTCCCCCCAGACTCGCCCACCAGGAGGAAACCCCGCATGGCCACAACGCCCAGGCCGAACACCGGCACCCATACCGACCGCAACCTCGCGATGGAACTGGTCCGCGTCACCGAGGCCGCCGCCCTCGCGGCATCGAAATGGATCGGCCTCGGCAACAAGAACGAGGCCGACGGCGCCGCCACCGAGGCGATGCGCAAGGCGTTCGACAGCATCGACATCGCCGGCACCGTCGTCATCGGCGAGGGCGAGATGGACGAGGCCCCGATGCTGTTCATCGGCGAGAAGGTCGGCGCCGGCGGCCATGAAATGGACATCGCCGTCGACCCGCTGGAGGGCACCACGCTGACCTCGAAGGGCGGACCCGGCGCCATCGCCACCATCGCGCTGGCCGAGCGCGGCAACTTCCTCCATGCGCCCGACATCTACATGGACAAGATCGCGGTCGGCGGCGGCCTGCCGGAAGACCTGATCAACCTCGACGACGCGGTGGCGAAGAACCTGCGAAACCTCGCGCGCGCGAAGAAGTGTGAGGTGGCCGATCTGGTCGCCTGCATTCTCGACCGCGACCGCCACAAGGAACTGATCGCGAAAACCCGGGAGGCGGGTGCGCGCATCATGCTGATCAGCGACGGCGACGTGGCCGGCGTGATCGCGACGACGATGCCGGACTCGCTGATCGACATCTACCTCGGTTCCGGCGGCGCCCCCGAGGGCGTGCTTGCGGCGGCGGCGCTGCGCTGTGTCGGCGGGCAGATGCAAGGCCGGCTGATGTACGAGGAAGAGGCGCAGCGCGACCGGGTCCGCTCGATGGGCCACGCCGATCCGAACAAATGCTTCACCTGCGAGGAGATGGCCAAGGGCGACGTGATGTTCGCCGCCACCGGCGTCACGCCCGGCCCCATGCTGCGCGGCGTGAAACGGTTCGGCGGCGGCGCGATCACCCATTCGGTGGTGATGCGCAGCCACTCCGGCACCGTCCGCTATATCGAGGCACACCACAACTTCGCTCAGAAGACCTGGTGGGAGGCGCCGTAGAGCCGTCCGGTTGGCCCTGGACTTCGTCTGCGGCGTCGAGCGTGGTCTGAGCGGCCGGCTGTGGACGTGGCGCGCCGGCGAGGATCGCGTCGCGTTCGGCATCGCCCAGAGGCTCGGCGTGCCGGAGATCGTCGGCCGCCTGCTGGCCGCGCGCGGGGTCGGGATCGAGGCGGCGGCGCACTTCCTGGAACCCACGTTGCGCGCCCTGTTGCCCGATCCGTCGGTGCTGATCGACATGGACGCGGCGGCCGAACGGCTCGCCGATGCCGTGGCGGGCGGCCAGACGGTCGGCGTGTTCGGCGATTACGACGTCGATGGCGCGTGCAGCGCCGCGCTGATGGTCATCTGGCTGCGCGCTCTGGGTTGCATCGTCGTGTCGCATGTGCCGGATCGGATGCGGGAGGGCTACGGACCGAACGGACCGGCGCTGCTGGGTCTGCTCGCCAAGGGAGCCCGGTTGATCGTCTGTGTCGATTGTGGCACCGCCGCGGCCGAGGCACTGGCGGTACTTGCCGGGCAGGCGGACGCGATCGTGCTGGACCATCACAAATCGGAGGGTCCGCCACCGGCGATCCTGGCCACGGTCAATCCGAACCGGCTCGATTGCCCCTCCGGCCTGACGATGCTGTGCGCCGCCGGAGTGGCGTTCCTGACGGTGGTGGCGGCGACGCGCACCCTGCGCCGGCGCGGCTTCTTCGCGGCGCGCGCGGAACCTGACCTGATGGCGTTGCTCGACCACCACCGTCAGGAACGCCA
>Ga0193726_1002227_pt1 | contig 13498 bp, 8 predicted proteins | sample H2c1metaG_FD_144928 | JGI IMG/M metagenome (GOLD analysis project Ga0193726, IMG submission 144928) | Soil microbial communities from a riparian zone of the East river system, Colorado, United States - H2c1 | ecosystem: Environmental > Terrestrial > Soil > Riparian zone | place: USA: East River... | reverse complement strand
CTGCAGTTGCTCAAATTTCCCCTTCCATGGCAAATTTGAGCAACTGCAGCTGCGGCGCGGGCGTGTACAGCAACGCGTTGGCGGCAACGACGGCAGCGACGGCGGACGCCGCCGACCCACCCATGCCGGATCCCAAGGGAATGCCCTTTTCGATATCCAGCTCAAACCCAAAGCCCGGCGACAACGCCGCATGCATGGCCTGCACCGCCCGTCCGGCCGTGTTGTGCGTCGGCTCGACCGGCAAGTCACCGCCGACGCCCGTGATGGAACGGATTCGCACTTCGTTTTCGTCAATTCGGCGCACACGTACGCGGTCGCCGACCTTGTCGACGGCGTGGCCCAAGATGTCGAACCCGATGCCGACGTTGGCAACCGTGGCCGGCGCAAAAGCAGTAACGTCAGTGAGCACGGTGTCCTCGTAGTGGCTTAAAGGAGCCTAAAGGTGAGCGCCAAGATAGGCGGACAAGCGCAACAGATCCGAGAACACGCCTGCTGCGGTCACTTCCGGCCCCGCTCCGGGTCCTTGGACGATCAGCGGATTGTCGCAATAACGGCGCGTCGCGAAGCGCACCACGTTATCGGTGAGCGCGATATTCGCAAAAGCATGCTTGGCGTCCAGTCGCATCAACCCCACGGTTGCCTTGCCGCCGGCATCGATACGTCCGACATAGCGCAGCACCTGATTTTTTCCACGCGCACTGCTAAGCGCCGCTGCCATCGCGGCGTCAGACTCCGGCAAGCGTGCCATGAATTCTTCGACGCTGCACTTGGTGAGCACCTCCGGCACCAAGCCTTCCACTTGCACGTCCGATATTTCCAGCGTGAGGCCCATTTCGCGGCCGAGAATAATCAGCTTGCGGGCCACATCCACGCCGGACAGGTCATCGCGTGGGTCCGGTTCGGTATAACCCTTCGCCTTGGCGGCGCGCACGATCGAGGAAAAAGACTCGCTGCCGTCGAATACATTGAACAAGTAAGCCAGCGTTCCGGAAAATATGCCCTCGATTTCCGTAATGTCATCGCCGGTTCCGCGCAGGTCGCGCAGGGTTGAAATAACCGGCAATCCAGCACCCACCGTGGCCTCGTAGAGATAATGCGTGCCCGCCGCCCGTCTCGCCTCTTGCAACGCACGGTAGTAGGGCAGCGCGCCGCTGTTGGCTTTCTTGTTGGGCGTGACGATGTGAATGCCGCGCGACAGCCAGTCGCGGTACCGGCCGGCGACCTCGGCGCTCGCCGTGCAGTCGATGATCACGGTGTGCGGCACATAGTCCGCTTGGACATGGTCGATGAACTTTTTCATGTCGAGCGGTTCGCCTGCCTGCGCCATGCGTTCCTTCCAGCGGCTCAAGTCCACCGATTGCTCTTCGAGCAGCATGCGCGTCGAGGTGGTGATGCCGCGAACCCGTAAATCCACCTTCAGCTCTCTCAAGCGCTCGATTTGGGTCGCGATTTGCGCCAGCAGAGCGCGCCCGACCGTGCCCGGCCCAATCAAGCCGATCGATAACGTGTTGGGCGACAGGTAAAATGCCGCATGCACCGCGCGCAGCGCCCTGGCCGCTCCCTTGCCGTCGACGACGACCGAAATATTGCGTTCGGAAGCCCCTTGGGCGATCGCCCGTACGCTGATCGCGGCGGCGCCGAGCGAATTGAACACTTTCGCGGCGACACCATGTGCGCCGGCCATGCCATCGCCGACAACCGCCAGAATACTCATGCCGAGCGCCACTTCCACATGCTGAATCTGGCCGTCGCGCAATTCGGCTTCGAACGCCCGGCGCACCGCCTCCTCGGCGTGCACCGCCTGCGCCTCCGGAATCGCGAAGCAAATGGAGTGCTCCGAACTGCCTTGCGAAATCAGGATGACTGAGATCCCGGAGTCCCGCAAAGCACCGAACAAGCGATGTGCCGTCCCCGGCACCCCGATCATGCCGGCACCCTCGAGATTCACGAGCGCAACCGGATCGATGGTCGTAATGCCCTTTACTTTCAGCGCCGAAACAGGATTCGCGCAAATCAAGGTGCCGCGTTTTTGAGGCGCGAAGGTATTGCGGATGAATATGGGAATGTCGCGAGCCACGGCCGGGGCCATCGTCTGTGGATGAATGACCTTGGCGCCGAAGTAGGCCAGCTCCATCGCTTCGTTGTACGAAAGCTGATCGATGACCTGCGCGTTCGGCACCAGTCGCGGATCGGCCGATAGCACGCCGTCGACATCGGTCCATATGATGATTTCCGCGGCATCGAGCAGGGCCCCGAAAATAGATCCCGAAAAATCACTGCCATTGCGCCCCAAGGTGGTCTGCTTTCCCTTGGTGGTGGTGGCGATGAAACCCGTGACGATGAGGCGGCCGGCAAAATTGGGCGGCACCAATTGCCGAAGTTTGGCTTCGCTCGGCGGCCACTGCACCGCCGCTCCCAACGAGCCCCACTCGACGATGATGACTTCGCGCGCATCGACCCACAGAATGTCGCCCTTGATGCGAGCCCGCTCCCGCAGGAACGGCGCAAACAAGCGCGTAGACCATATCTCACCGAAGCCCGCGATCACATCGCGCATCGAATAGGTTGAGGATCGGATCAGCCGCACGGTCTGCAGCATGCCGGCGATATCCAGACAATCGCGCTCGAACTGCGCCTTGTAAGTCTCGTAGGCGGACTTCGATATCAACTCCGCCGCCAGCTCCAAGTGCCGGGCTTTCAGCGCGCGAAGGGACGGCCCGAATTCCTTGTTCGGCTCCTGTGCCAGCGTAACCAGTTCGAGCAACGAATCGGTGACCCCGCGGCAGGCGGATAGAACGATGGCTTCGCGCGGGTTCGATGATGCTTCGACGATTTCGGCAACCTGCCGAAAACAGGCGGCGTCAGCAACACTGGAACCACCAAATTTGTGTACTACCCACTTATCCATTCTGCACGCGCGCCCGTTCGAGCTTTACACTCTGCCTCGCCGTGAACTGCCGCCGGCACGGCCGGATTTCGGCAGTCCCGTGTGCTGTGTGCGGAACGGGCGCATCGGCGCCGCTCGGTTCGCTCCCACGGGCTGGTACGCGGGAATGAGATGCTGCTTGCCGTTGCCGATCAAATCCGCCCGCCCCATGCGCTTCAAGGCATCGCGCAAGATGGGCCAATTATCAGGATCGTGATAGCGCAGAAAAGCCTTGTGCAGGCGGCGCACTTTGATGCCCTTCGGTATCACCACCTCCTCGCTCGAGCGGCTGACGCGCTTCAGGGGGTTCTTGGATGAATGATACATCGCAGTGGCGGTGGCCATCGGCGAAGGCAGGAATGCTTGAACCTGATCGGCGCGAAATCCGTTTTTCTTCAGCCACAATGCGAGTTCGAGCATGTCCACATCCCGGGTGCCGGGGTGGGCGGCGATGAAATAAGGAATCAGGTACTGTTCTTTTCCTGCTTCCTTCGAATACTTGTCGAACAGCTCCTTGAACCGGTAATAGCTGCCGACGCCCGGTTTCATCATCTTCGACAGCGGCCCGTCACCAATCGCCTCCGGTGCGATTTTCAAGTAACCGCCCGTATGATGGGTCGCCAGTTCCTTGACGTACTCCGGCGATTCAATCGCGAGATCGTAGCGAACGCCCGATGCGATCAATACTTTTTTGATCCCTTTCAGCGCCCGCGCGCGGCGGTACAAATTGATGAGGGGGGCATGATCGGTATTGAGATTCGGACAAATGCCCGGGAACACGCAGGAAGGTCTCCGGCAAGCAGACTCAATCGCGGTGCTCTTGCAATGCAGGCGATACATGTTGGCCGTCGGACCGCCCAAATCCGAGATGACGCCCGTGAATCCCTTGACATCATCGCGTATCGTCTCGATCTCGCGAATGACGGAATCCTCCGAGCGGCTCTGAATGATCCGGCCTTCATGTTCGGTGATCGAACAGAACGTACACCCCCCGAAACATCCGCGCTGAATCGCCACCGAGAAACGAATCATGTGGTAGGCGGGAATCTTCGCCTCCGCGTAACGGGGGTGCGGCCGGCGCGCGTAAGGCAACTCGTAAATGGCGTCCATGTCCGCCGTCGCCAACGGAATGGGCGGTGGATTCAACCAGAGCTCCTGTGTTCCGTGCCGTTGCACCAGTGCCCGCGCATTTCCTGGATTCGACTCCAAGTGCAAGATGCGCGACGCGTGCGCGTACAGCACCGGGTCACGACTTACCTGCTCGAAGGAAGGCATGCGAATGACGCTGCGCTCGCGTTGCGCATTCGGTACCTTGCGATAAAACTTCACGATTTTTTCAGACGCGGCGGGCGCCATGTTCGACGAAGCCGCCGTACTCACCGCAGCCGCCGTACTCGCCGCAGCCGCCGTACTCGCCGCAGCCGCCGCGGGCGCCAACGCGGTCTTGCGTTCCTCCTCGCTGGCGTAAGGATCTACGGGCGGGCTCAAAGGGCCCGGTGTATCCAATTCGCTCGAGTCGATTTCCACCCAGCCCGCCGGCATGCCGCGGCGTAAGTACGCGGTGCCTCGCAAATCGGTGATGTCGGCCACGAGTGCGCCCCCATCCAGGCGTCGAGCGATCTCGCCGATCTGCCGCTCCGCATTGCCGTAGACCAGAAGATCCGCCTTCGCATCGACCAATACCGAGCGGCGCACCTGTTCGGACCAATAATCAAAGTGCGCTATTCGACGCAGGCTGGCTTCGATGCCGCCCACGACGATGGGGATGCCTTTGTAAGATTCGCGGATGCGCTGCGAATACACGATGACGCAGCGGTCCGGGCGCTTGCCGCCCTGGCCCCCCGGTGTGTAGGCATCATCGCTGCGCACCCGCCGATCCGAGGTGTAGCGATTGACCATCGAATCCATGTTGCCGCCGGTCACGCCGAAGAACAGCCGCGGCGCGCCCAGCGCCTCGAAGTCTTTGGTGCTATGCCAGTCCGGCTGCGCAATGATCCCGACCTTGAATCCTTGCGCCTCCAGTACGCGCCCAATGATCGCCATCCCAAAGCTGGGATGATCGACGTAGGCATCACCGGTAACGATGATGATGTCGCACTGCTGCCAGCCGAGAGCCGCCATTTCCGCGCGCGAGGTCGGTAGGAAGGTCGCCGGCGAGAGGCCGGCGACACGGGAACTACTGGAAAACAGGGGCGCGGCGCTTTGCACGGCCGCGATTAAGCCTGATTGCAAGGCTTAAGTACAACGAAACCCATCACCCCGCATCGATCACCCCACATCAACGGGGTAATAAATCTGGGCATCTTCGCGCTGCACAAGCAGGGCCACGTTATGCCCCGCCCGGGCAACCTCGCGCTTCAAATCAGCCACGGTAGCCACCCCGACCCCGTTGACACCCAGCACGACGTCCCCGGGCTGCAATCCGGCGGCCAGGGCCGGGCCCGTGACATCTTCGATCAGCAGGCGGCCCTTGGTGTGCAATTCCTGCTGTTCGTTGGGCTGCAGCGACCTTAAGACCAGTCCCAGCTTGCCGCCGCCATCCTCGCCGGAAGCTTTCGCCACCTGACCCGGCGTATCCTCCAGCAACACGGTCTTGACGGTCACTTCGGTGGCTTTGCGATCGTGCCAGATCCCCAATTTTGCCTGGCTGCCGGGCGCCAGCTGCGACACGATGGCCGGCAGATCCCATGAATGATCGATGGTGCGCCCATTCACGCTGGTAATGACGTCACCGGCCTTCAGACCGGCCTTCTCGCCGGGTCCCGCGGGATCCACCGCGCTGATCAATGCGCCATGCGGAGTGGTCAAGCCAAATGACAGTGCCAGTTGCTGGCGAATATCCTGCACCGAGACGCCGATGCGGCTGCGCAGCACTTTGCCGTTCTTCTGCAGCTGATCCTTGACGTTCAAAGCCAGGTCGATGGGTATGGCAAAGGACACGCCCATGTAGCCGCCCGTGCGGCTGTAGATCTGCGAATTGATGCCAATAACCTCACCCTCGATGTTGAACAACGGTCCCCCGGAATTTCCGGGATTCACGGCGGCATCGGTTTGAATGAAGGTCACGTAGCTGGTGTTGCTGCCATCGTTCAACGGCCGCCCGATCGCGCTGATGACGCCCGCCGTCACGCTATTCTCAAAACCGAAGGGAGAGCCAATTGCGATGGCCCATTGACCTGGACGCAATTTGGACGGGTCGCCAAAGCGCACGGTCGGCAAGCCGGTCGCGGCAATTTTGATCAACGCCACGTCGCTGGCCTTGTCGATACCGACCACCTTGGCGGTGAACTCGCGGCGGTCAGTCAGTGTGACGACGACTTCAGATGCATCGGAAACCACGTGCGCATTGGTCAAGACATAGCCATCCGCGCTGACGATGAATCCCGAACCCACGCCCTTGCTCGGCGGCGTGCGATCCGGACCCGGCGCCGGGACCTGGAAGCGGCGGAAGAATTGCGACAGCGGGTCGTCCCCATCGCCCTGCCCCTGCCCCTGCCCCTGCCCCTGCCCATTGAGGCCGGGCATCTTTTGAGCCTTCTCCGTGACGCTGACGTTCACCACGGCCCCGCCGGCCTCAGCGACCAACCCTGAAAAGTCGGGCAGTCCCGTCACGCGGCCGGCCGACGCAGTTGCTGGGGCGACCGCCGCGGCAACGCTTGGCGCACCCGATTGACCCGGCCGTGCATCGGCGTTCGAGCGCTGATGAGCGACAACCATGACAAAGATGCCGGCAATCACGGCGAGCGACCAAGTTCTGATGCTTCCCATTAAATATGTCCTCTGACAGATAAGATTCTGGATTGAAATAACAGACCCCAAAGCTGGGGTGTAGGTTGCAATTTTCCAGGCTAAATGGGGTAATTTTCAAGGTTTCGGCGGCCAAGGGGGCTGAAATGTGAAATCCCGACCGGTAATCCAGGGGTGTCACCGACTACCCTTACCAGTATGGCAGACGTGGGTCCAATTCTGGTGGTGGTGGGTGGCGACACCAAACGCCTGCAATGGCTGACGCACCATGTCACCAGCCATTGGCCGAATGCCCACGTAACGACCCTTCGCGCCGGCGAAACGGCGCCCTTGAGCCGGCTCATCAGCGAGCGCACCCCCGACGCCGTCGTCCTGCAGGCCGACTTCGGCAACGAGTCCCTCGCCGCCGCCGTGCTCGAAAGCATGACTCAGCTATTGCGCATGCAGCCCGCCCTGCATTGCATCTTGCTGGCCGACAATGGCAATGAAATGTCGGCGGTCCGAGCCCTGAAGAGCGGTGCCAAGGACTACCTGCCGCTGTCGCAAATCACCCGCGACCAGTTGCTGACGGCGGTTGGCGAGGCCTGTGCCAAACGGCGCGTTGCCGCGCAAGCCGACGCCATGATGGCCAACAGTGAGAATTCCACCATCATCGAGGTTCCCGGCTACTCCATCGTCAAAGAGATTGCCACCAGCAATTTCTCATCCGTGTTTCTCGCGCGCAGCGACCGCCTGCGCAGAAACGTCGTCCTCAAGGTGATGACGCGGGGCGAATCGGAGCGGGAATTGGGCGATGCCGAGCGCTTCCAGCGAGAGTACGAAATCATCTCCAGCATCACGCATCGCGCCATTGCGGAGATCCACGACTTCGGCTCCCTGCCCAAGCATCTGTACCTGGCCATGGAATACTTTCCGTGCGGCGACCTGCGCGATCGCCTGCGAAACCCGTTGAGTGTGGAAGAGAGCCTCTACTACTTGCGCGCCATCGCGGAGGCGCTGCGCGTCATTCACGTTTTCGGAATCCTGCATCGTGATTTGAAACCCGCGAATGTCATGTTACGCGAGGACAATTCCCCGGTGCTCATCGATTTCGGTCTGGCCCGCCGTTCACTGGATGAAATCGGCAGCACCGGCATCGGCCAGGTGCTCGGCTCCCCTTACTACATCAGTCCTGAGCAGGCGCAAGGCCAGCGGGTCGATGTACGGACCGACCTCTACAGCCTGGGCGTGATGTTTTACGAGATGCTCACCGGCCAGCGACCCTATGGCGGCCGAAGCGCCGTTGCCATCATGTCGCAGCACACCACCGCGCCGGTGCCGTCCCTGCCCGAGTCCACGGCGATGCAGCAGCCGCTGCTCGACCGCCTCATGGCGAAGCAGCAAAGCGCCCGCTACGCATCCGCGGATGAGTTGCTGGCCGATCTGGCGCCCATCGCCGCCGTCGCCTAAACATAAATCCTCGCGCCTAAAGCGTGACCCGTGTCACAGGCCGCTTCGACGGCGAATATTAAGTAAATTGCCGGCTTGAGGCTGTGACAGCCATCATGCCCCGTGCCCGCGGCCTTTGGCACCCTGTCGAGGTCATGTTCATATCCGCCAAGCGCCACGAGCGCGAAAAACAAGAACTGATCAGCGCCGGCAACCGGCTGACCGACGCCATTCTGCAAACCAGTTCCGCCGGACTGTTCCTGATGGATTCAAATGGCAGGATCCAACCGCAGGTGTCGGCCTCTCTCGGCACGCTGTTTCGCCGCCAGGATTTTGAGAATCTCACGGTCGAGAAATTGATCGGTCCGTTGGTCTCGGCCAAGACCTTGAGCACCGTCCGCACTCACATGACGCACTTTCTGGAACTCGGCCACGGCGAGACCGCGAACTCGGATCCGCTTCTGGACGTGGAAGTCAAATTGACGAACGCCGACGGCAGCTTCCTCAACGCCCATTATTCGTTTGAATTCAGCGCCGTCCAAATCGCGCAGGAGCCGCGTTCCTGGATGGTGCGCGTCAGCGATATTACCGCCCGCACCCAGCTGCATCGGGAACTGGAGGACCTGCGGGTCCAGGTGCTGACTCAGGGCGAAATCCTGCGCAGCGTCCTCAAGGCCGGCGGAACCCGCTTCGGTGGTTTTTTGCAAAGAACCGACGCCTCGATGAAAACCATCAACGGCGTCTTGAAAAAGCCGGCCCGCGAGGCCGGGGCATTTCGCAACAAGCTGGAGGAAACCCTCGAGGAAGTCGACCGTATAAGACGTGACGCCGCCGCCCTCAAACTGACGGGGTTGCAGAGCGCCGCGCGCGACTTCGAGGACGCCTTGCAGGAATTGCGCAGCCGCGAGACTTTGAGCGGGAGTGATTTCCTGCCGCTGGCGGTGAAGCTTGATGCACTGTACGGGCAATTCGCGCTGTTGCGCTCGCTTACCTCGCAGGCCAGCTCGGCGCGAGAGGCCGAGCCTGCGCCGCCCGACGCGCGCGTCACCGAAAACGGCACCCAAATCATTGAGGCGCCGAAGTTTCTCGCAGAGCTGGCACAGCACGCCCAGCCCGCGGCGCAACGAATGGCGGCCGTGGGCAGCCTGGAGAGCACGCTGACCACGCTGACCGATCTGGTGGCGCAGGAGAATCACAAGACGGTGATCCTCGCATGCAGCGGTTTGAATTTGGTTCCCACGCGCTACCAGGCAACGGTGAAGAATGTGGCGATTCAACTGATTCGCAATGCGGTGGTGCACGGCATCGAAACCGCCGCTGAGCGTGTGACTGCGGGCAAATCCGCCAATGCGACGCTGCGGCTGGAGTTCAATGCAGTGCCGGGAAACGGCTTTGAATTGACGTTTCAAGACGATGGGCGGGGACTGGATCCGGACAAGGTCCGCGGCGTTGCGGTCGCCAAGGGAATCGTGACTCAGGAAGAGGCAAGCCGCTTGCGCGATCGCCAGGCAATTAAATTGATCTTCAAATCCGGCTTTACGACCTTGGCAAACAACGGCGGCGAGACCAAACATGGCAGCGGCATGTCGCTGGTGCGCCGCTATGTGCACGAGGCGGGCGGCAAAATCGCGCTGGCCAGCATGATGGGCAAGGAGACCCGCTTCAAGGTCACGCTGCCGACGCTGGAAGCAGCAGCGGACGCACGAGTTGCCTGATCTCTCGCGATTCCTTACAGGGGCGAGAGCTCTACCAGGGTAGCGCCCGCCTGAACCCGGTCGGTTAGCCCATAAGCTATTCGCGACACCACGCCATCATAAGGCGCGGTGAGGGTGTGCTCCATTTTCATCGCTTCAACGGTCACCAACGGCGTACCGCGGGCGACCTGTTGACCGGTCGCGACATGGACTGCCACGATGGTCCCCGGCAGAGGCGTCAGTAAGGAGCCCTGCTCGGTGCCGCCGGCCACCTGCAATGCATCGTCGGTGCGCTCTACGTGCAGCATCGCATGCCGGCCGTCGCGGAATAGATGCAGCACCGGATCGGCATCAAACACGGAAATGCTTTGCATCCGACCCTGGCATTCCGCGAGCAGCAACCGGTTGCTGCGCGAGAGTACGCGCACGGCATACTCGTCGCGGTTCACTCGCACGACGTACTCGTCCTTTGCTGAATGCTCGACGACAGCGTTTCCTTGCGCGAATCGCCACGCGGTGCTTGCGGGCGCCGCCACCCGCCAGCCGCGGCTATCCTCCCACAGCGCGTTGCCGCCGGTGCTCTTCGCAGCACACCACACCGCGCCCAGTGCGATGTCGGGGCCGGCAGCGGGGGGCTCGCCGAACAATAATTTCGCACGCCGCACGTTCAGAAAATCGGTGCCCACCGCCCCGCGGCGAAACTCTTTATCGGCGAGCACGCTCATCAGCAGCGCTCGGTTGGTTGCCACGCCCACGATCTCCATCTCGCTCAAGGCGCGGTGCAGAAGCTCGATTGCGGTAGCCCGTGATTCTCCCCAGGCGATGATTTTTCCGAGCATGGGGTCGTAGTAAGTCGATACCTCATCGCCGGACTCGACCCCGGTATCCAGGCGCAGTCCCGGCCTCTCGGACCAGCGCAAATGGGTGATTTGTCCGACGCTCGGCAGGTATTCGTGCGCCGGGTCTTCTGCGTACAGACGTGCCTCGACCGCGCAGCCGCGCTGCGACAGCTGCGCCTGGGTGCGCGGCAAGCGCTCGCCCTGCGCGATGCGCAACTGCCATTCGACCAGATCGATGCCGGTGATGAGTTCCGTGACCGGATGTTCCACCTGCAATCGGGTGTTCATTTCCATGAAGTAGAAATTCTGAGCATCGTCCACCAGGAACTCGACCGTGCCTGCGCCGACGTAGCCCACGGCCTGCGCGGATTTCACGGCGGCCTGCGCCATCGATGTGCGGACTTCATCGCGCAAGTCGGGTGCCGGCGCTTCTTCGATGATCTTCTGATGCCGGCGCTGCACCGAACAGTCGCGATCGAACAGACTCAAGATCTGCCCGTGCGAATCGGCAAAGACTTGCACTTCCACGTGGCGTGCCTTGGGAAAGTAGCGCTCCATGAGCAAGCGATCATCGCCGAAGGCCGTGCGCGCCAGGCGTTGCGCCGATTCGACGGCGGCCGGCACCTCGGCGGCTGAGTTCACCACTTGCATGCCTTTGCCGCCGCCGCCCGCGCTGGCTTTGATGATCAGCGGGAATCCTACGCGTGCCGCTTCCTCGATGAGGCGCGATGCCGATTGCTCATCGCCGTGATAGCCGGGCGCCACCGGCACGCCCACGGCCGCCATCGCGGCCTTCGAGGCGCTCTTCGAACCCATCGATTGGATCGCCGAGGCGGGCGGCCCGACAAAAATCAAACCCGCATCCTGGCAGCGTTTCGCGAATTGCGCATTCTCCGAGAGAAATCCGTACCCGGGGTGGATCGCATCGGCGCCCACGCGCTGTGCAAGGGCGATGAGCTTTTCGATGTCCAGATAGCTCATCGCGGCCGGCGAAGGACCCAGGTGGTAGGCCTCATCCGCGGCGCGTACGTGTTGGGCGTTCCGATCGGCATCCGAATACACGGCGATCGTCGTTACTCCCAGACGCCGCGCGGTACGCGCGATGCGGCAGACGATTTCGCCGCGGTTGGCCACGAGCAGCCGGCGGATCATCGCTGCACTCACATTCGGAACACGCCGAAGCGTGTGGCAGCCGTGTCTTGCGCCCGGGTCAGGGCGAGCGCCAGTCCCAGAACGCGCCGGGTATCGAGCGGGTCGATGACGCCATCATCCCACAGCCGCGCAGAAGCATAGTACGGATGCCCCTGGCGTTCGAATTGCTCACGGATGGGCGCCTTGAGTTTTTCTTCCTCGGCATCGCTGAAAGTTTCGCCATTGCGCTCCAACGCCTCTCGCTTGATGGTCGCAAGAACGCTGGCTGCCTGCTCGCCTCCCATGACCGAGGTGCGCGCATTCGGCCACTGAAACAGAAAGCGCGGACTGTAGGCACGGCCGCACATGGCGTAGTTGCCCGCCCCGAAACTGCCGCCGATGACGATGGTGTACTTCGGCACAGATGCGCAGGCCACCGCGGTGACGAGCTTGGCCCCATCCTTGGCAATGCCGCCCGCCTCGGCCGCCTGGCCCACCATGAAGCCGGCGATGTTCTGCAGGAATACCAGAGGAATGCCTTCGCGGCAGCACAGCTCGATGAAATGCGTGCCTTTCAGCGCGCTCTCGGAGAACAGGATGCCGTTGTTCGCCAAAATCCCAACCGTGGTGCCGTGGATATCGGCGAAGCCGCACACCAGCGTGGTTCCATAGAGGGCCTTGAACTCATCGAACCACGCGCCGTCGACCAAGCGCGCGATGAGTTCGTGCACGTCATAGGGCTTGCGTGAATTCTGCGGGATGATGCCGTACAGCTCGGCCGGGTCGAAGGGGCTTGGCTCGCCGCTCACCGCCGAACCGCGCGGCGCTGCGCGCAGCGTGGGCGCTCGCAAGCGCGCCACGGCGCGCCGCGCAAAGGCCAAGGCATGAGTGTCGTTTTCGGCATAGTAATCGGTCACGCCGGAGCGGCGGCAGTGAACATCCGCGCCGCCCAAAGTTTCCGCGTCGATTTCCTCGCCGGTGGCCGCGCGAACCAGCGGCGGCCCGCCGAGAAAGACGCGTCCTTGGTTGCGCACGATGACGGCGTGATCGGACATCGCCGGTACATACGCGCCGCCTGCGGTGCACGATCCATGCACCACGGCGATCTGCGCGACGCCCTGCGCCGAGAGCCGCGCCTGATTGAAGAAAATGCGGCCGAAGTGATCGCGATCGGGAAAGACTTCATCTTGTCGCGGCAGAAACGCGCCGCCGCTCTCGACCAGGTAGATGCACGGCAAGGCATTGTCGCCGGCAATCTCCTGCGCGCGCAGGTGCTTCTTCACGGTCAGCGGATAGTAGGTGCCGCCCTTCACGGTGGGGTCATTGGCGACCACCATGCATTCGCGCGACGAAACCCGGCCGATGCCCGTGATCAGACCCGCACCCGGCAGCGCTTCCCCATACACCCCCTGCGCGGCCAGCGCCGACAACTCGAGGAAGGGTGAACCGGGATCGAGCAGCGCGGCGATGCGTTCGCGCGCCAAGAGCTTTCCGGCCTTGGTATGTTTTTCGCGGGCGGCGACGCTGCCCCCCGCCGCGTTGCGCTGCAGCGTGGCACGCAGGTCATCCACCACCGACTGCATCGCAGCGCGGTTGTCGGCAAATTCCTGCGACCGGGTATCGAGTTTGGAGGCTATTTTGGCCATTGGCTGTGTTGCCCTAAAGGCAGAATTGTCGGACAATCGGATTATCCAACGATCTAGATCAGTTGACAATGGGGGCCCGCAAAAATG
>Ga0193726_1002225_pt1 | contig 13510 bp, 15 predicted proteins | sample H2c1metaG_FD_144928 | JGI IMG/M metagenome (GOLD analysis project Ga0193726, IMG submission 144928) | Soil microbial communities from a riparian zone of the East river system, Colorado, United States - H2c1 | ecosystem: Environmental > Terrestrial > Soil > Riparian zone | place: USA: East River... | reverse complement strand
GTCATCGAGATCGGCACCCGCTTGGAAATCTGAACGGGCGGAAACCTAGGGCTAGGCGATATCCAGGATTTTCACGCCGCTGTCTCCCGCCACGATCAGCACATCGGCGTGGCGCCGGGCGAACAGACCCACCGTCACCACGCCTGCAATCTGATTCACGGTGGATTCAAAGACCCTAGGGTCTTTGATCTGAAGGTTGTGGACATCCAAGATCGGATTGCCATTGTCGGTCGTGACCCCTTCACGCCATACCGGCTGTCCGCCGAGCTTCACCAGCTCGCGCGCGACATACGAGCGGGCCATGGGTATGACCTCGACGGGGAGGGGGAAGGTGCCCAGCACCGGCACCAGTTTGGAGTCATCGATGATGCAGACGAATCGCTTCGAGGCGGCGGCCACCACCTTCTCACGCGTCAGCGCCGCCCCGCCACCCTTGATCAACACGCCGTCGGCGGTGGCCTGATCGGCTCCATCGATATAAAGAAGTAGCTCGCCTGCGGTATTCAGATCGAGTTCCTCGATCCCCGCCGCTTTCAGTTTTTCGGAAGTTTGACGCGAGCTCGAGACCGCGCCGGAGAGCTGTATTTTACGGTCTTTCAGCACTTCTATGAGCTGATTCACCGTGGAACCGGTGCCTATACCCAACAGCATGCCGCTCTCGATGTAGCGGACCGCGGCTTGCGCGGCAAGGCGTTTTTTTTCCGATGAGATATCCATGGATGCGCGAAATTTCCTACCCTCAGAAACAACTGTGCCCGCTTACGCGGGCACAGTTGATTACTTTCGAAGGCTTACTTTTTCTTAGCGGCCTTTTTCTTTGCTACCTTCTTCTTCGCCTTCTTTGCTTTCGCTGCCATGATAGAAACTCCGTTATCGGGTTAGTCCGGGGTCCGAGTATATACACGAATAATTAATTTACAAGCAATAGCTCGCGCTTCGGCATGACAATGTGCTAGCGATGTGAGTCACGTCACTCAAGGGTGAGGACGAAATCCCAATCCTTTTTCGTCACCGGCATCACCGATAAACGATTCCCACGGCGCAGCAAAACAAAATCCTTGAGCGCAGTAGCGGCGTGCGTGCGCAGCTCATCAAGCGTGATGACGCGCTTGAACTTGCGCACCAACTTCACATCGACGACGAACCAACTGGGCGCGTCCTTCTTCGAGTCGGGATCGTAGTGATCATGCTTGGGGTCGAAGGCGGTGACATCCGGATAGCCCTCTCGGGCGATGCTGGCGATGCCCGCGATACCGGGCACATCGCAGCTCGAATAGTAGAAAAACACCAAATCACCCTTTTTTATGGAGTCGCGAAGCATGTTGCGCGCCTGGTAGTTGCGTACTCCGTCCCACGCCGTGGTTTGTTTTGGCGCCTTGCCCAGATCGTCAATGCTGAAGCTGGCGGGCTCTGATTTGAACAGCCAATGATTCATAAGAAATGTTGCACTCCTGATTCGGTTGCCAGGGAATTCAATCGAACGTCCCACGCCTCCGCGAACTGCGAATCGGTGCGCTGGCACTCGAAGGCGAGCCCGACCAGATGCGGCCCCTTCCAGCAGCGTCGACGGCGGCGGAATGCGAGAGCTCGGTCATAGTATCCGCCCCCCATCCCCAACCGCCAACCGCCGCCGTCGACGCCGACCAGGGGCAAGACGATGAGGTCCAGCCATTGTGGTGAAACCGGCCTTACGCGCGTGTGCGGAACCGAAATTCCGAACGTGCCGAGGCTGGTCGCGCCTTTTAGCGGATAGAAGCGCAGGCGGCAATGGCGCCGATCGCTGATGACCGGAACGAAAATCCGCACGCCGCGCTGCCGCGCCGCGCGGATCAGGGCTGCGGTATCCGTCTCGCGATCAAAGGGCAGATAGAGCGCAACACGTTTGCCGGCGCTGAACATGCGCAACCGCATGATGGCCTTGGCGGCGGCCATGGAGCGCCGCCGATGATCGGAATCGCTCAATGAGCGGCGCTGAGCGCGCAGTTTTTTACGGAGCGATTCTTTCATCGAAAGGAAAGGGGATGGCGCCACCCGCATATGCCGTTTTGGACCGTTGCTCCCGACCTGAGCAACAGGTGGGACCGACTGCGGCACTTAAGGCTTTCCGCTCGGGGCGGACTTGCACAATGTTGCCAGCAAGCATTGGTCCCTGGGGTTTACAAAATTAGGGTCAGGAGGTAACCCGATCCGCATCGAACACCGCAGGCAGCGCCAAATTTAATCGTTGGGGAGGATCACAAAGATTCAAGCCTAGAGCTCTAGCTGTTGACCCTTCTCCAAGGCCGACTCTACGCGCTCGCGCAGGATACGCAAGCGTCCGCCGACGTCGGAATCGAGATTGGTGTCACGATTGCGGAATCGAATTAATTCATTGGCCATATTGAGCGCGGCGATCACCGCGATGCGATCCAGGCCGACGACTTTTCCGCTGTCGCGGATTTCGCGCATCTTGAGATTCAAGAATTCGGCGGAATCGAGCAGGTCGGAGCGCTCCTCGATGGGGCAAGAGATGTGATACTCCTTCTCGAGTATCCGCACGCTCACCCGCGCTTGATTGTCGCTCATGCCTGCTCCATCGATTTCAGGCGGCCGATCATGGCCTCGACCCGGCCGCGGACCTGCTCATTTTTCTGAAGCAGGGTTGCGCGCTCGGACGTCAATGTATCTTGACGCTGCCGCAACGCCCGATTTTCCTCTTTGATGTGATTCACGGTCACAATGAGGTCCTCCAGACGCTTTTCCAAGCGCTTCAGCTCGAGTTCGACCGCTGACTTCGAATTGGCTTCGTTCATAGACCGCCAATATAGAGCGGGGCATAGCGCAATGCAAAGGGCGGTTTATGCCTCCACTGCGGTATTATTCGCCTCAAGATGATGTCGGATATCAGGTTCAAAGACTTTGAAGATGTACTGGCCACCGCCGGCGGCTTGGCGGACGCCGCGGAGGCGCATGGCTCCCTGTGCGGCGCCCTGTGTTCGGTGTCGCCTTATAAAATGCAGGACTGGATCAATGAGATCCTGCCCGACGGCGCCGCACTATCCGACGAGTCGGCGGCGATGATCGAACGCGTCTTTACCGCGACTGCCACCTCCTTCGGTGAACAAGGCATGGAATTCGAGCCCCTTCTGCCCGACGATGAGCAGCCGCTCAACGGCCGTGCCAATGCGCTTGCATTATGGTGCACCGGATTTCTCTATGGATTGGGTACCGGATCCATCTCCGACCTCGAAGCATTGAGTGGGGATGTCGGGGAAATCGTCCGGGACTTCACCGAAATATCGCGGGCCACGGGCGATGACGCGGAAGGGGATGAGTCCAACGAGCAAGCTTATGCGGAATTGGTGGAGTTCATCCGGGTTGCTGCCCAGGTCGTCTTCGAAGAATTACTCCCGCTTCGCAGGCAGGTCTACCCGGCACAGCAGCGGCTGCATTGACAGGCAGCTGACGCATGGATCGCAAGGAGTTCGCACGCCGGCGGCGCCAATTCATGCGCATGATCGGCAAGGAGGCCATTGCGATCCTGCCGGCGGCTCCGGTGCGTCATCGCAACGGCGATATTGAATATGCGTATCGTCAGGACAGCCATTTTTATTATTTGAGCGGCTTCCCGGAACCGGATGCCGTCGTGGTGTTGCTGCCCGGCCGCCCCCAGGCGGAATACCTGCTGTTCGTGCGCGAGCACGATGCGCTGCGAGAGTCCTGGGACGGCGCGCGGGCCGGCACCGAAGGGGCGGTGGCGCACTACGGGGCCGATGATGCCTTTCCGATAGAAGACATCGACGAAATCCTCCCCGGCCTGATGGAGCAGCGCTCGCAAATCTTCTACTCCATGGGGACGCATCTGGATTTCGACCCGCGCATATTGAGTTGGGTCAACGGACTCAAGGTGCTGTCGCGCCAGGGAGCCGGCGGTCCGCAGGAATTCGTCGCGCTGAACCACGTGCTCGATGATATGCGTCTGTACAAGAGCCGCCCCGAGCAGTCGAGCCTGCGGCGCTCTGCGCAGATCGCCGTAGGCGCCCATCGGCGGGCGATGCGCTTCGCGCGCCCGGGGCGGATGGAATACGAAGTGATGGCGGAAGTGCTGCACGAATTCCGCTCGCAGAATGCAGACACCGCCTACCAACCGATTGTCGGCAGCGGCGCCAATGCCTGTGTGATGCATTATCGCGACAACGATCAACCGTTGTGCGACGGTGATCTGTTGCTGCTCGACGCGGGCTGCGAGCACGACTATTACGCTTCGGACATCACACGCACGTTTCCGGTCGGCGGTAGATTCACCGCAGTGCAGCGCGCCGTGTATGAGGTGGTGCTGGAAGCTCAGTTGGCCGCCATCGACAAGGTTCGGCCGGGCAACCACTGGAATCAGCCGCACGAGGCCGCTGTACGCGTGGTGACGCAGGGTCTCGTCAAGCTGGGCCTGCTGAAGGGAGCAACCCATAAGCTGATCAAGGACCAAGCCTACCTGCCTTTTTTCAATCATCGTACCGGCCATTGGCTTGGACTGGACGTGCATGACGTCGGCGATTACAAAGTGGGCGGAGAATGGCGCGTGTTGGAGCCGGGAATGGCACTCACGGTCGAGCCGGGAATTTACCTGCGGCCCTCGCCGCGGATTCCAAAGGATTTCTGGAATATCGGCATTCGGATTGAAGATGAGGTGCTGGTGACGAATGGCGAACCTGAGGTGCTGACGGCTGCGCTCGAAAAAACACCGGACGCCATCGAGGCGCTGCGGTGAACTTCGACGTCGCCATCGTTGGGGGAGGCATGGTCGGCGCAACCTTGGGCGTGGCGTTGGCACCGCTGAATTTGCGCGTCGCCATCATCGAAGCCATTCCACATAATGCAGCCGCTCAGCCGAGCTTCGACGAGCGCACCACGGCGCTCTCGAACGGCAGCCGCCGGATATTGGAGACCATGGGTGTTTGGCCGGCTTTGAGCGCACTCGCAACGCCCATCGCCAAGATTCATGTCTCCGAGCAGGGACGATTCGGTTTTGCGCGCATCGATGCGGCCGAACAGGGCCTGAGTGCCATGGGCTACGTGGTGGCCAATCGGGACTTGGGCAGCGCACTGTGGTCGCGGCTCTCGAAGAGCGCCGGCCTTGAAGTGTACTGTCCCGCCGAGGTCTTGCAGGTTAGCGCGCGTGAACAGTCGGTCACGGTCGAGATCGCGCAGAAGGGGGCGAAGAGCACGATCGATGCCAAGCTCGTCGTGGCCGCAGACGGCGCGCAATCCGCCGTGCGCGCCGCCTTCGGGGTCGATGCACAGGTGCGCGACTACGAGCAAACCGCCATCATCACCACGGTATTGCCGCAGCGCTTCCATGACAACGTGGCTTACGAGCGATTCACGCCGAGCGGTCCTCTGGCGCTGTTGCCGCTGGACGGCGGGCGCTGCACGCTGGTGTTGACCTTGCCCAAGGATGGTGCGCAGTCGGTCATGGCGTGGTCGGACGAAGAGTTCCTTGCCGAAGTGCAGCGCCGCTTTGGGTTTCGCCTCGGCCGATTTCTCAAGGTCGGGCGCCGCGTGCCGTATCCCTTGTTCCTGACGCGCGCGACGCGCACGAGTTCCGGCCGCTGCGTCATCATCGGCAATGCCGCGCAAGGGCTGCATCCGATAGCGGGCATGGGATTCAATTTAGGCCTGCGCGATGTCGCCAGCCTCGCGGAACTCATTGCCGAGCGCGCGGGGCTTACGGGTGCGGATCCGGGGAGCCCTGAACTGCTGGCCGAGTACGATGCATGGCGCGCGGCGGACCGCGGCGGCGTCATTGCGTTCACCGACGGGCTGGTCAGAATGTTTGCAAACCCTTTGGGTTCGGTGCGGCGGCTGCGCAATCTAGGATTGCTGGCATTCGACCTGTTGCCCCCGGCCAAAGCCGCATTGTCGCGCCTCAGCACGGGGGGCAGCGGCCGCGTGCCCAAGCTGGCGCGCGGTGTGTCACTCACTTGAACCGGCTTAGGTCCAGCGACTTCGACGTGATCATCGTCGGTGCCGGCGTGATCGGCGCGGTGATGGCAAGCCTTTTGCTGGCACGCAAGTTGAGCGTAGCGGGAAGGGTGGCGGTCGTCGCCGATCGCTTCGCGCCGGCGCCGCATGCGGACGCCGACTGGGACCTCCGCGTATTCGCGATGAGCCGCGCCTCGGAGCGGCTGCTCAAGGTTTGCGGAGTTTGGGACTCGCTGCCGTCTGCGCGGATGAACGCATACGAGCGCATGTGCGTCTGGGACGCCGGCGGCACACCGCTTGGGTTAGGCTCATTGACGTTCGATTGTGCGCAAATCGGTGAACCCAATCTCGGATACATCGTCGAGGGGCGTGTCCTGCAGTGGCAGTGTCTGCAATCCGCCCGCGCGGCCGGAGCGGTATTGATCGAGGGAGGGGTGCAATCCACCGTGACCGGTGATGAGGATGTCGTGCTGCGCTTGAAGGACGGGCGGGAACTGCGCAGCAAGCTGCTGGTGGCGGCCGACGGTACTGAATCCAGAACCCGGGAACTACTCGGCATCGGCACAGCCGGTCACGCCTACCATCAAGACGCCTTGGTGGCGCACGTTCAAACGACGCGGCCCCATGCCAACACGGCGTGGCAGCGATTCTTAAGCAGCGGGCCGGTGGCTTTCTTGCCGCTCAACGACGGCCGCTCCTCGATCGTGTGGAGCGTCGATCGGGCCAAGGCTGCCCTGTTGAGCGCCATGAGTCCTGATGCCTTCAGCGCGGCCCTCACGGCGGCGAGCGGCGAAGCGTTGGGGCAGTGCACGCTCACCACTCCGTTGGCGGCATTTCCGCTGAAACTTCAATATGCAGTCGATTACGCACGGCCGCGCGCGGTGTTGCTGGGCGATGCTGCGCATGTGGTGCATCCACTCGCCGGACAGGGCCTGAACTTAGGATTGTTGGATTGTGCGGCGTTGGCTCAGGTGCTCGGTGAAGCCGGAGCAGCGGAGTATTTCGGTGACTACCGGCACCTGCGGCGCTATGAGCGTTGGCGGCGCAGCGAGAACCTGTTGGCCGCGGCCGCGCTCGACGGGTTGGAGCGATTATTTTCCAGCGCGGACCCATTGAGCGCCGGACTGCGGACTGCGGGCTTGAATGCCGTGGGCAGGATGCCTTTCATGAAGCGCGGCTTGGCGCGGCGCGCCTTGGGTCTGGCGGGGGACGTACCGGATTTTCTAAAGGCGGTCTAACTTTGCCGCGCAAATGAAATCATTCACCGACAGGCCGCCGATGGAATGGGTGGAAAAGGTGACACGGCAGTAACCATAGCCCACTTCCAAGTCGGGATGGTGGTCCTCGGTATTCGCAATATGGCCAAGCGCGTTGACGAAACTCATGGTGCGGTAGAAATCCTTGAACTTCAACGAGCGCCTCAGGCTCTTGGAGTCCTTGGCGATCTTCCAGTCCTTGTGCAGCTGCTTACGCAGCAGTTTGACCTCGGCCGGCTTCAAGGGCTTGACCCCGCCCTCGCACGGCGCGCATTTCTTCTCGGATAATTCCTTCACGTTGCAATCCGGGCATAAGTGCGCTCGATGTAGCGCTCGACCAGGTCCTGAAATTCCTCGGCGATTCGATCGCCCTTGAGCGTCACGGTCTTCGCACCGTCTTCATACACCGGCGCCACGGGGTGCTCACCGGTGCCGGGAAGGCTGATGCCGATGTTCGCGTGCTTGCTCTCGCCGGGACCGTTGACCACACACCCCATGACGGCCACCGTCATGTCGGCAACGCCCTCATGCTGCTTGCGCCACTCCGGCATGCGGTGACGAATGTGGCTTTGGATTTTTTGCGCCAATTCCTGAAAGTAAGTGCTGGTGGTGCGTCCGCAGCCGGGGCAGGCGATCACCATGGGTGTAAAGGCGCGCAGACCCATGGTCTGGAGTATTTCCTGCGCGACGATGACTTCTTGAGTTCGATCGCCGTTCGGTTCCGGCGTCAGTGAGACGCGAATGGTGTCGCCGATGCCTTCCTGCAGCAGCACGCCCATGGCCGCGGTGGACGCCACGATGCCCTTGCTGCCCATGCCGGCCTCGGTGAGCCCTAAGTGCAAGGGGTAGGCGCAGCGGCCCGCCAGATTGCGGTATACGGCGATTAAATCCTGTACGCCGCTGACTTTGGCGCTGATGACCACCATGTTGGACCCAAGCCCCAAGGATTCCGCGCGCTTTGCGCTGTCCAGAGCCGAGACCACGATGGCTTCGCGCATGACATCGATGGCCCCCAGGGGCGCTTCCAATTTCGAGTTCTCATCCATCATACGCGTCAGCAAGTCCTGATCGAGGCTGCCCCAGTTCACGCCGATGCGAACCGGCTTGCGATACTTGACGGCGGTCTCAATCATTTCGGCAAACTGCGGATCGCGCTTGCTGCCGCGGCCGACATTGCCCGGATTGATTCGAAGCTTCCCCAGCGCCTCGGCGCAGGCCGGGTGAGCCTTGAGCAGCTTGTGGCCGTTGAAGTGAAAGTCGCCGACCAAGGGCGTGGTGATGCCTTGCGCGTCGAGCCGCTCTCTGATGTGGGGAACGGCCGCCGCGGATTCATCGTTGTTGACCGTGACCCGCACCAATTCGGATCCGGCGCGCGCCAACGCTTTGACCTGCGCCACCGTGCCGTCGATGTCGGCCGTATCGGTGTTGGTCATGGATTGCACAACGATGGGCGAGGCGCCCCCTATGGAGACTGAACCCACTTTTACAGTCAGGGAATGTCGACGAGATCTCATGTCCGTATTATACCTGGAGCGCCGTGGAGGGTCAGGCGGGTATGATCGGCACGATGTATTCACTCGAAATGGAGTGCCAGGAGCTCAAAAAGGCTGATGTGATCGCCGGGCCAGCCGCCACGCAGGCAGCGGCTTTGGAGAGCGGCGCGATCTTCTCGGTCTTCGAGGAACTGCGATTCGCGCTCTATGCCGCGGTCGCGGCGATCACCGCGGGCATTGGTCTGCTCGTCAAAGACAACCTGGATCGTATCGGACCGATGACCTTGATTGCGGTGCTGGCGCTGGCGTCGGCGGGCTGTTACGCGACTGCGTTGCGCACCCAATGGCAGGGTAAGGAACGATCGATCGGCGGCGATTACCTGCTGCTGCTCGGCGCGCTGATTGTCAGCGCCGATCTGGGCTACGCTGAATCCCAATTTCATTGGTTGGGCACCGAATGGCAATGGTACCTGTTGATCCTGGCGGCCTTCCATGGCGCGACCGCTTATGGCCTGCGCTCGCGCCTCGTGCTTTGCACCTCGATCGCGGCGCTTGCGGCATGGTTCGGAATCGAAGGCCGAGTCGCAACCTTGTTCGATGCCGGCGACTCCCCCATCAGGTTGGGAACTCATGCCATCGTCTGCGCGGGCACCCTTCTGGTTTGGCGCGCGGCCAATCGCCGTGTCGGCGGACCTGAATCCTTTGAGTCCGTGTTCGAAAATTTTGCAGCCAATATCGGCTTCTGGGGTTCCCTGGCGCTGTGCCTCACGCCGGGCGCCAGACTTTTAGGTCTGGGGCTATTGGCGGCGCTCGCCGCGGCGTCGATTTTCAAGGCGTTGCGGAGCGGGGAGGAGATCTTCGCGGTGTACGGCACGGCCTATGTCGCGCTGACGCTGTGTTGCCTGGAGGCGCAGGTCATCAAGTACGGGCTTGCCGTGCTGCTCCTGGAGTTGGCGACCGTGGTTGCAGGAGCACTGTTGCTGTGGAGTTTGCATCGCAACGCGGCGGCACGCGGATGATTGAACTGCTTCCTAAGCCGCAGCAGGAGCGTTGGTTGGCGGCCGCCGCACGATTCAAGGTGATGCGCAATCACCCCTGGATTGCGCAGCGCGCCGGCGCTTGGAGCGCGCCCTCCTTCATCGCGCGCTGCGCATTCTTCGTGCTGGGCGTGGTCGCCGGCGGTCTCACCGCGGCGGTTTTCGAGATACTCTACAAACCCGAGGCCTTGCTCGCGGCCGGCGTGACTCTGCTCATTGCGGCGGAGTGGTTGATCTTGCGCAAGCATCTATTCCACGCGGGTGTGGAAGAGGCGTTGTGGACCGGCGGGTTGCTGTCGGTCGTTGTGCATTTCCTACCCCTGAGCGGAGAGCGGAGCTTGTCGGTCGCCGTCGCGCTGGTGCTGGCCGTCGCAGCCATGCGATTGCTCAATTCTTTTTTATTGACGCTGGCATTCGCGGCCGCCTCTGTCGCCATCGACCTCGCGGGCAATCACCGCCTTTTGGGCGAGCCCGACGTTGCCATTGCGGCCGGTATATTTTGCTACGGGGCCGGCGCGATCGCATTGTTGCTGGCACAGGTCCAGTTCTCAAGGCCGTCCCACGACCATATGCTGAGCTGGCTGATGGTCATCATGCCGCTGTGTGGATTCCTCTGGCTTGCCACGCAACACGCGCCGGCCATTCGAGTCGGCGCCGGATTGGCGAGCGGCATCTTCGCGCTGGCCGCGCTCATCCTTGGGATTCGGCGGCGAACCCACGCGCCGTTGCTGGCTTGCATGGCATCGCTGGGGTGCGTCGCCTATCAACTGCGAGACTTGACCGCGCTGCCTCTGAAATTGAAGTTGATCGTATGGGGAAGCGTGGCGCTGCTGGCGGCATTGGGAATGGATCGATACCTACGAACGCCGCGCCGTGGCATCACCTCGCGTCAGGTAGGCGAGGGCACGGCCGCCTTGGATCTGGTGCAATGGGTCGGCGCCGGTGCCCTCTCCCCGAGAGCCGCCCCGCAGGCCGACGCGACCTTCAAGGGCGGCGGCGGTGGTTTCAGCGGCGGCGGAGCGGACGGACGCTACTGAGGCGTGATTTTCGGCGGCGGCGCGAACGGCTGGATGCCGAACTTCGGATACACCTCGCTTGGGTAGTAGAAGGTACCGTCCTTGACCACCATGCTGATGGTCTTGATCGCCTTGAGATTCTTGATCGGATCGCCCGGAATCAAAAAGAAATCCGCAAGCTTGCCCTTCTCGATCGACCCCATGCGTTGGTCCTGACTGACGTAGTGAGCCGAATCGAACGTGGCGCGCTTCAAGATCTCGGCCGGCGTCATGCCCGCGAGTTGGTACAGTTCCAGTTCGCGATGATAGGTGAAGGAGCCGCCCGTGTCGGTGCCGAACACGATGAAGACGCCGCGGTCGTGCAGCATGCGAACGACCGCGACCAGCTTGTCGAAGGCCTGGCGATAAGCCTGATCGTCGCCCGGTGCCGACGTATCAGCCAGCGCCTTCATCGAGTCACGGCGAAAGCCGATGGGCATGTGATCGATATAGTCGACCGCACCGGGTGGGACCTGGCCATCGCGCCGCTGCGTCAGTTGTTCATGAATTCCCAAGGTGGGATCGATGGCGATCTTTCGCTCGACCATTAAATCGATGGTGTGCTGCACTTTGGGGCTTTGCAGATCGAGGCTGGGCAACCGCTTCAGCGCGGTCAGCCGGAAAAGAGTGCGCGTATCTTCGCCCGGCTGCAGCACCCAGCCCAGCGAGAACTGATTGATGTGCGTGATTTCATCGTAGCCCGCCAGGATCATCGCATCCGCGTTGGAGAATGCCGGAATGTGACCGGCCAGGCGCATTCCCAACAGATGCGCCTCCTTGGCCATGGCCGGAATCCAAGCCGGATTCATGCTGTTGTAGCTTTTGATCTGCCAATAGTTGCGGGCGCCGTACCAACGCACCGCTTCGACAGCCTTCTCTTCGCTGTCGACCAAAATGCCGTTGTTCGCACTGAAGGGACTTTTGCCCTCGATGAAACCCGAGCGGATGACATGGGGCCCGCCGATGGTGCCGCTGTCGATCTGTTGGATCAGTTTGTCGAGCACGGCATTGTCATTGCCCATATCGCGCACGGTGGTGATTCCGGCGGCGACATCGAGCAAGGCCTCACTTTGACCGAGATGCGAGTGCATTTCGTACAGTCCCGCGATCAACGTGCCGCCGGCGCCCTCGACGGTCGTTTCGCCGGGCGTTGCGGGGCTGTCGAGCGGTTCGACGGCCGCGATGACGCTGCCTTGGACCAGCACCGCCACCGGTTGCGTCAATGCCGAGGTTTTCGGGTCGAACAACCGCACGTTGCGAATGCGAGTGGGCCCGGCGTAGTGGTGCGCTACCTCTCGTTCGATTTTGACGTAACGTTGGCTCGACCAGGCTGCCGCCATGTCGCGCAGGCGCTGCTGCTCGCCTTCGTATCCTGCACGCACGAGAATGGAACTTGAATCGACATCGGCGAACAGATTGTCATTGGCATCCAGCAGAATGGTTTCGGGATCGAGATTGATTCCGACCAGATCGTAGCGGGTAACGTCGAGCGGGCCATCTTTGCCCTGCACAGTGAGCATTTCGCCTTTCTCGAGGTGCAGCAAGCCGCCGGGCAGCGCCGGCAATTGCCGGTCCGCGGTCTTCAGCAACGCGCGCGCGTAAATGCCGTTCGCCCAGGGACTGGAACTCTGTGCCAGATAAATGCTCGGCGTATGGATGGTCGAGTGACCCTTGCCGGTGGAATCCAGCCATTCGCCGCGCGCACCCTTGCGCATGAAATGCTCGGCGATCTTGCTGCCGAAGGTGCTCGTTCCCTTCACCGTCCATGCGGTCGGCAAACCGGCTGCGTCCAGCGTGATCGATTCTGCGATCGTCGGACCGCGGCCATTGTTCTTGACATCGAAGTCGACGCTGGTCTGATCGCCCTTGGTCTCGGCGGTCAGATGACCGACGTTTTTGTCGCCGGTGATAAAGACATAAGTAAAGGTGTCCGCCAGCGCCAGGGAAGGGAGGCAGAACAGCAAGATGAGAGCGATTTTTTGTAGGGGCACTTGGGACTCTCTAGGGGGACTGCAGCGGATGGCGGTTTTCACGACCGCGGATTCTAAACGCAAATCCGGCATACCTGACACTTGAATCGCTGGGCCTACCCCGTTACGGTTTGTATATGAGCTCGCGCGTCATATACTCAACCGGCTTGGGGAGCCTGTGCCCGAACTGCCGCCGGCCGGTGCGCGAGTGCGTGTGCCCCAAGGGAGTTCCCGGCGCGGCCAAACCTTCTGCCGTGCGCGTGGCCCGCGAGATCAAGGGCAGGGCGGGCAAGGGCGTCACGACCATCACGGGTTTGCCGCTGTCGCTCGCCGATATCGAAGCGCTGGCGACGAAGCTGAAGAAGCGCTGTGGATCGGGCGGTACGGTGCGCGAAGGCATCATCGAGATCCAAGGCGATCATCGCGATGCAATTGTCGCGGAGCTGATCAAAATGGGTTGGCCGGCCAAAAAATCCGGCGGCTAGGAAAGAGGCTCCCGATCACGCACAAGATATATGAGGCCTTTGTGCTTCAAACCCCGGATGGTCTTCTGTATCATGCCGCCCAACTCGCGATAAGAGCTGTCTGGAGAGAGTCCTTTTAATAGGACCGCCGAAGGCGCAACCGCCCGGAAACGCTCAGGCACATGAACGGCAGACTCTCGCGATCTCTGGAGAGCGGTCGCGTCAGGCGATCCACCGAAGGGGAGCAGCGCTTGAACTCAAGCGCGCAATCTCTCAG
>Ga0193726_1002224_pt1 | contig 13517 bp, 15 predicted proteins | sample H2c1metaG_FD_144928 | JGI IMG/M metagenome (GOLD analysis project Ga0193726, IMG submission 144928) | Soil microbial communities from a riparian zone of the East river system, Colorado, United States - H2c1 | ecosystem: Environmental > Terrestrial > Soil > Riparian zone | place: USA: East River... | reverse complement strand
CACGACCCGGCAGTCCGCGCCCAACGACGAGGGCCGGGTGACCGTCATCGTGGCCGTGCGGGTCCCCCCGAGCCAGGAGGACAACGACCGCATGCAGGAGCGCGCCCGGCTGCTGATGAACCGGGCCTACTCCGACCTGATGCCGCCGCGGGAGCTGGAGTAGCGGGAGCTCGGCTAGCCGGCGGCGCTCAGGTCAGCCGCCGCTCGGTCGCCCACCTGGTCAGCTGGTGCCGGGTCGAGAGCTGGAGCTTGCGCAGCACTGACGACACGTGGCTCTCGACCGTCTTGACGGAGATGAACAGCTCCTTGGCGATCTCCCGGTAGGTGTAGCCGCGGGCGATCAGCCGCAGCACCTCCCGCTCCCGCGGGGTGAGCTGGTCCAGTTCCGGGTCGAAGGACGGCCGGCCGGCGGGCGGCCCGGCGGCGAAGGCGTCGAGGACAAAGCCGGCCAGCCGGGGCGAGAAGACCACGTCCCCCGCCGCGACCCGGCGCACCGCGCTGACCAGATCGGCCCCGGAAATCGTCTTGGTGACGTAGCCCCGGGCGCCGGCCCGGACGACCGCGATGACGTCCTCGGGCGCGTCCGAGGCCGACAGGGCCAGGAAGCGGACGTCCGGGTGGCCGGGCTTCACGGCCTCCACCACGGCCTGGCCGCCGCCGCCGGGCAGGTGCACGTCGAGCAGGACGACGTCGGGCGGGCAGCGCTCGATGAGCTCGATGGCCGGCTGCACGTCGTCCGCCTCGCCGATGACGTCGACCTCGCCGCCCAGCTCCGAGCGGACCCCGGACCGGAACAGGCCGTGATCGTCCACGATGATGACCGTCGGCCGGCCGCCGCCCGGCGCGCCCGGCGCTGTCATGACGCCACCGGCTCACTGGCCCCGGCCGCGCGGGGCATCCGCAGGGACACTTCTGTCCCCTCGCCCGGCGCGCTCCGCACCGTGGCCGTCCCGTCGCGGCGCTCCATCCGGGCATGCACCGACTGGGCCAGCCCCTTCCGGTCGGCGGGCACCGTCTCCGGGTCAAAGCCCTTCCCCCGGTCGCGCACGTACAGCGACACCGCGTCCGGCTCGACCTCGGCGAACACCGAGACCACGGTGGCGCCCGACCACTTGGCCGCGTTGACCGTGGACTCCCGCCCGGCGCCCAGCAGCGCCCGGAGATCATCGTCGAGCTCGCAGTCCCCGACCAGCACGACCTCGACCGCGATCCCGTGCTGGGCCTCGACCTCCTGCTGGATCTGCCGCACTCCGGCGGCCAGCGTCAGGTCCGCGCCCTCCAGGGAGCCCGGCGCCCGCCCGTCGAACAGCCACGTCCGCAGCTCGCGCTCCTGCGCCCGGGCCAGGGCGATGACCTGCTGCGGGTCGGTGGACCGGCGCTGGATCAGGGCCAGCGTCTGCAGGACCGAGTCGTGCACCCGGGCGGCCACGTCGGCCCGCTCCTCGGCGCGGGCCCGGGCCTGCCGCTCCACGACCAGGTCGCGGGCGACCCGCAGCCACCACGGGCCCAGCGCCACGACAATGCCGGCGATGACCAGCCCCAGGCCGCCGATGGGCGGCAGCAGCAGGCGCCCCTTGTGCCCCACGGCCACCAGGATGCCGATGCCGCCGCCCGCCAGGACCAGGGCCAGAACCAGCCGGAACGCTAGCCGCGACCGCTGAGCCCCGTCCGCCATGCCGATCACCGGCTGGGTGAATCTCTGCAGGACGGCCTGCTCGGCGGGCGGCGCGTTGCGCCAGATGAGCACGAGCGCGGGGACCGTGATGACCAGCGGCCAGCCCAGCGGGCCGAGCCAGGAGACGCCGGCCGAGGACACGATGAGCAGGACCAGGATGACGACCGAGGCGAGGGCGGCGGCCTGCGCGATGCCGCGCCGGTCGGTGACCGCGGTACTCGCGATGCCCCGGCTCTCCCCCCGCGCCGGGACCAGCAGCCAGGCCAGCACGTAGGGCGCCGCGCCGAAGCCGCTGACCAGGCCGGCCACCACGAAGATGGTCCGGATGACGGCCACGTCCCAGCCGGACTTGGCGGCCAGCCCGGCGGCCACCCCGCCGACCATGCTGTCGTCCCGGTCGCGGCGCAGCGGCCCGTCCCCGTGCGGCCCGCGCGACCAGCGGCGCAGGCGCATGGCCCGGCGCTCCTGGCGCGCGGCCCGCCGGCCGGCGGCGCCGGTCCAGTCCCGGACGCTGACTCGCTTCGCCATGGGTCCATCATCGCTCGCCGGCCCCCGTGCCCGCTATCAGGGCAAACCCTGAGACGGCCGGACCCGCCGATCAGGGTCGGCCCAGGGCGCTTCCCGATGGGCGCGGCGGCCCGCTCGGGGCAACCTGGAGCCATGAACGCAACCACGAGTGACCAGCAGGCCCCACACGACCTTCAGGACGAGCCCGCGCTGGACGTTCCGCAGCGCCTGCGCCGCCCGCTCCAGGACCGGATGGTGGCGGGCGTTGCCGCCGCCATCGCCGACTACCTCGACGTGGACGTGACGATCGTGCGGATCGTCATCGCCGCGCTCACCATCGCGGGCGGCGCCGGAGTGGCCGTCTACATCGCCGGCTGGCTGCTGATTCCCGAGGAGGGCAGCGACCACTCCGTCGCCGACGAGTTCCTCAGCTCGATCGGCTCGCGGTCCCGCTGACCCGCGGCCCGCACCCCGTCTGCTCACTGCCCAGCCCGAATAAGGAGCTGCACCACCATGTCAGAACCGTCCAAGCCGACCGGGACGCCCGGGCCCAAGTCCCACCCGCGGGCCGCCTACGGCAATCCCGGCATGCGGATCTCGGACGCGGAGCGCGCCGAGGTGTCCGACCGGCTCTCCCAGCACTACAGCGACGGCCGGCTCGACGAGGCCGAGTTCGGCAAGCGCCTGGACCAGGCCATGCACGCGGTCACCCAGTCGGACCTGGACGGCCTGTTCGATGACCTGCCCGACGGTGCGGCCGGCCGCGGGAGCCCGGCCGACGGCGGGCGGACCAGCCCGGGCCGGGCCAGCCGCCGGCCGGCCGGCCCGGAGCGTCCCGCGGCGGACGGCCGCCGTCGGACACCGGCCTCCCGCGTCGTCAGCGTGGCCGTTCTCGTCGTGCTCGCCGTCATCATCGCCCAGGCGCTCAGCCACATGTTCATCCCCTGGATCCTCATCGCGGTGGTGGCCTTCGTCTGGCTGCGCCGCCGCCCGCGGCGGCACCGCCACTCCTCGCCCGAGTCGACGCCCGAGGCATGACCGCGCGGCCGGGCCGGCCGCGCGCCCCCCAGCCCGGGTTACCTGCCCTGCACCGGCGGTAGCCCGGGCTGACGGCGTGCCGGGCTAGCATGGGCTGGCGATGAGCACCACATCTACGCCCCCGGACGCGGCCAGCCGGGCTGAGGCGCAGGCGGCCCCGGTCATCCACACCGAGGACCTGACCAAGGTCTACCCGGGGGCCGACTTCGCCGCGGTCGACCACCTCAATCTCGATGTCCGGGCGGGCGAGATCTTCGGGCTGCTCGGCCCCAACGGGGCGGGCAAGACCACGACGGCCGGGATGCTGACCACGCGCGTGGTGCCCACCTCCGGGCGGGCGTTCCTGGGTGGCATTGACATCGCGGCCCGCCCGGCCCTGGCCAAGCAGCTCAGCGGCATCGTCTCGCAGCAGAACACCCTGGACCGCCAGCTCACCGTCTGGGAGAACCTGTACTTCCACGGGCGGCTGTTCGGCATCGGGGCGCGGGCCTCCCGGCAGGCCGCCGACGAGCTGCTGGAGCAGTTCCAGCTGACCAAGTGGGCCAAGGCCTCGGTCTACGCGCTGTCCGGCGGGATGGCCCAGCGGCTCATGGTGGCCCGGGCCATCTTCCACCGCCCCTCGGTGCTCTTCCTGGACGAGCCCACCGCGGGCCTCGACCCGCAGAGCCGGCTGGCGCTGTGGGAGCTCCTTGGCCGGCTGCACGACCAGGGCCAGACCATCCTGCTGACGACGCACTACATGGAAGAGGCCGACCAGCTCTGCGAGCGCGTCGCCATCATGGACCACGGCAAGATCCTTGCCCTCGACACCCCGGCCGCGCTCAAGCAGAGCATCGACGCGGACACCATCGTCACGGTCAAGTCCGGCGGCGACCCCGGGCAGCTCGCGGACCTGCTCAGCCGTGAGGTCGAGGGCGTCACCCGGACCCGCCCGGTCGACGGCGGCCTGGAGCTGCACGTCCGCGGCGCGGACCGGCTCGCGCCGCGCATCGTCCTGGCCGCCGAGCGCGGCGGCTTCGACCTGGTCGACCTGTCCATCTCCGAGCCCAGCCTGGAGACCGTCTTCATCAACCTCACCGGCAAGGAGCTGCGGGACTGATGGCGACTACCACGGTGACCCCGCAGGCACCGGCGCGGATCGGCGGCGGCCCGACCCGCTCGGTCGCCGCCGCGAGCTGGACCGCGCTGGGCGCGCTGATCCTGCGCGACCTCGTGGTGCTGCGCAAGCATCTCTGGGAGTTCGTGCTGCGCACGCTCATCCAGCCGTTCCTGCTCTGCTTCGTGTTCCTCTACGTCTTCCCCAAGATCGGCCAGGGCATCGGCGGCGGCAGCGGCGCCGGGGCCGAGTCCGCGTTCGCCACGGTGCTGGTGCCCGGCGTGGTCGGGATCTCGGTCATGTTCCAGGGCGTGCAGTCCATCGCCCTCAACATGGCCCAGGAGTTCGGCTTCACCCGCGAGATCGAGGACCGGGTGCAGGCGCCCTGCCCCATCTGGCTGGTGGCCATCGCCAAGGTCTTGTCGGGCGCCGCCCAGGGGATCCTGTCGGCGGCCATCGTGCTGCCCATCGCCTCGGTCGTGCACGCGCCCGGCGTGCAGATTCACCTGTCCCTGCACTGGTGGCTGATCGTGACGTTCGTGCCGCTGGCGTGCATCGCGATGGCCGGCCTGGGCCTCGTGCTCGGCACCAGCTTCGAGCCGCGCAACATCGGCCTGATGTTCGGCTTCATCATCCTGCCGATCACGTTCCTCGGCGGCACCTACTACTCCTGGACCAAGCTCGCCCCGGTGACGGTCGGCGGCTGGCACTGGCTGCAGACCATCGTCCTGGTCAACCCGCTGATCTACGTCAACGAGGGCATGCGCGCCGCGTTCACCGACGCACCGCACATGCACCTGTACGTGATCTACCCGGTCATGGTCGGGTTCGCCGCGGTGTTCCTGGCCATCGGGCTGCGCAACTTCCGGCGCCGCGTGCTGAGCTAGCCGGCCCACGGCGCGGGCCGGTCAGACCGCGCGCAGCAGGCGCTCCGGCTCCGCGGCGGGCCGCCTTGCGGCCTCGAGGGCGGACCGGATGCTGGCCCCGACCGCCCGCGCCACCGGCGGCGGGAAGGCGTTGCCGATCTGGCGGTAGCCCGCCGTCTTGCGGCCCCAGAAATGCCAGTCGGCCGGGAAGCCCTGGATGGCGGCCGCCATCGGCAGCGTCAGCCGCGGCAGGTGATGCAGCGGGTGCGCCGGGCCGGGCGGCCCGTCGGCCAGGCCCTTGCCGTCGACCTGCAGCCTGAGCCAGGCCTGCCGGGCCCGGGTGGGGCCGAGGTCCGGGCCGCCGTGCTTGCGCGAGCCGCCGACCAGTGTCGGCCCGATGCCGCTGGCGGCGCGGGCCCAGGCGTCGGCGCCCGGCCAGCCGCCGGCCGCCATCAGGTCACGCAGCGTCTCGCCGACCGTGGGCGGGGTCTTCTGCGCCGACGGCCACGCGAAGTGCGCGTAGGCGGCCGGCCGCAGGGCCACCAGGATGAACCGCGGGCGCAGCTGCGGCACGCCGAACTCGGAGGCGTTCAGGACCTCGAACCGGGTTCGACGTGTCGCGTCTGCGGAGATGAGCCGGGAAACGATCCGTTACGTCGGGTGCGGAGACTTCCGGCTGGCAGTGCCGTCCGGATCACGGGCCGGAGGGTCCAGGCGGGCCAGCGGGTCCAGGAGAGCCGGCGGGTCCAGGCGGGGCGGGACGTCCAGGCGGGGCGGGCGGTCATGCACCGCCGGCATGTCGTGATAGCCGGCGACCAGGTCCACCAGGCGCGTCTTCACCCGGATGACCGGCTGCCGGACCCGCTCCTCGCGGCGGGTCGCCCGGGCGATCTTCTTCGGCTTGGCCCGGTACCGCCACCGGGACCACGGTGACCCCGGCCGCGCCAGCCGGACCGCGCCGATCAGGAACAGGAACGGGAGCACCAGCCCGAACAGGCCGGTCCAGATCTTGCCCTTGAGCAGGGTGACCGAAGCCAGGCAGAAGAGCACGGTCAAGGTGGCGAGCAGCGAGCCCAGGGCCGTGGAGTCGCTGGTCTTGCCGAGGAACGACGCCACGTCATGGATGCCCGCCGGGACCACGCCGAGCAGCAGCAGCGCGGTGACCCCGGCCGCGATGAACACCGCGTCGATGGAGACCCGGCCGGCACTGGTCCAGTACACGTCGCGCAGGTGCAGGATGAGCGCGAACTCGTCCAGCACCAGGGCAGTGCCCACGCCGAAGGCGGCGGCGGTGCCGGCCCGCCAGCCCAGCGAGTGCAGGGGCGCGGCCAGCCCGGCGACGCCGGCGACGACCATCACGATGACCCCGAACACCATGTGGTGCAGGTGCATGTCGCCCCGGGTGACATTGCCCGGCCACCAGCTGACCTGAGCCCGGATCATGCGCACCGACAGCCGGATCAGGGCGAAGCTGACCAGGAAGGCCACGAAGAAGCAGAACAGGGGCAGCCGTCCGGTCTCCACGATCACCGTGGAGAACCACCCAGGCGTGCGGCCGGTGCCGGCCAGCCGCGCTGCGAGCATCATCGCCTTGAACCTACTCGTCACGCGCCAGTGTCAAACTTCGCCGCGAGGCTCTGGCCTGATGGTTCACACGACAGCATGCTGGTGTTTACCAGACCGCCGGGCGCCATGGCCAGTATCCGATTGCCCCCGCTCAGGAGCTTACTTCCGCCAGGTCGCCCACCGTGACGGTGCCGGGCGCGAGAACCTGGGCGTAACTCCCGAAGCAGGCGGCCCGGCCCAGGCCGGGGATCTCGACGCGGCGGCGGCCGATCGCGCGCAGCAGGCCGGGCGAGCTGGCCAGGCCCGGCTGGGCCGCGCCCGGCAGGGCACACCGCGGCGTCGGGACCAGCACCCGCAGGGTCACCTCGGGGCCGACGCGGATCCGGTCGCCGGGAACCGGCTCCCGGTCCACGGCGAGGACCAGGTTCGGCCGCAGCCGCCGGACATCGGCCGGGCCGCCGTCGGCTTCCAGCTCGGCGAGCGCGCGGGTCGTCACGAGATGGACCGCTCCGAAGTCGACGAACCGGCCGCCGGGCGCGGCCCCGCTGACCGTGGTGATGTCCTCGCCCCCGGCCCCGGCGCCGGCGGCCCACTCGGGCATCATGCCCGGCTCCTCGGGCCACAGCCGGTGCAGCCGGGCCTGGGCCGGGACCTCGGTCGTGAGGTGCACCCACTCGCCCAGCCAGCCGGACAGGGCGTCGTCCGCCGCGGCGGTTCCGGCTTGCAGCGGCTCGGCGCCGGGCACGCAGATCAGCACGCCGCCGCCCGGGCTGGCCGTCATGAGCACGGCGAGGACGTAGAGCATCCGCCCCCACCGGCGCGGGTGCTTGGCACTCACGATCATGCCGTCGGCGCTGATGCACGCCCAGGCCCGGTCCCCGGCGGGGCCGTCGGCGCCGATGAACACGCGCGGGACCGCCTCGCCCTGCGCGGACTTCAGCGGGTACCGCCAGATCGATTCGACCATGACCCAGTTTCCCACCATGTGCTCGGTAGCATGAGGCGTGGCCGTGACGGGTGAGGCAAGCCTGCTGGGACCAATCGTCTTGGCCGCGCTGCCGCCGGCTGTCCGCGAGTGCATCTGCGCCCCGCAGTGGTGGCGCGACGAGCTGCTGGGCCTGCACGTCATGAACGGCCTGAACGAGCTGGCGCTGCCCGACCGCCTCGACGGGTACCGGCGGATCGACGGCGCGCAGTCCCGCCAGTGGCCGCGGCGCGGGCACGCGCTCGTCCACGAGACGTCCATCGTGCACTCCGGCGTGAGCTTCTTCGGCCCGGTCCTGGTCGGGCCGGGCTGCGAGCTCGGCCCGCACGCCACGATCTACGGGCCGACTGTCGTGGAGTCGGGTTCCTACCTGGGCCCGAGCGCGGAGATCCGGCGCTGCCTGCTGCTGGCCGGCGCGGAGGTGTCCCACATGAGCTACGTCGGCCACTCGGTCCTGGGCCGCCGGGTCCGGCTCGGCGCGTTCTTCTGCTCAGCGGTCCGGAACCTGCGCCGGGGAACCGTGCACATGATGCGCGACGGCGTGCTGGCCGACACCGGCGAGGTGACGATCGGCTGCGTGATCGCTGATGAGACCGAGACCGGGGTGCACGCGACGATCATGCCGGGCCGGCGGATCGTCCAGACGCCGGTCGTGCCGCCCAACGCGGTGATCACGAGGAACTGCTAGCTGACGGGCGGAGCCGTGACAAAGGAGTACGACTACATCGTGGTCGGGGCGGGCACCGCGGGCTGCGTGGTGGCGGCCCGGCTCAGCCAGGACCCCGCCGCGTCGGTGCTGCTCCTGGAGGCCGGGAGCGCGGAGCGGACCCGCGCCATGACGGTGCCGAACCAGTGGCCGACCCTCCTGGGCACGGCGGCGGACTGGGCCAGCCTGGCCGGGGACCAGGCCGCGATCGGGAACGCCGTCCTGCCCCGCGGGCGGGTCCTCGGCGGATCCAGCGCCATCAACGCCATGGCCCACCTGCGCGGGCACCGGGCCATCTACGACGGCTGGGCCGCGGGCGGGGCGCCCGGCTGGGGATTCGCGGACCTGCTGCCCTGCTTCCAGCGGAGCGAGAGCGCGGCCGGCCGGGATCCCGCGCTGCGCGGCATGGACGGCCCGGTGCGGGTCAGCCAGGCGGCGGCGGATCCGCATCCGGTCGCGCAGGCCTTCGTGACCGCGCTCGCCGCGGCCGGGCACCCGGTCTCCAGCGATCTCAGCGGCACGGAGCAGGAGGGCGTGGCCTGGCACGACCTGGCCATCGCCGACGGGGAGCGGGTCAGCTCGGCGGACGGCTACCTGCGGCCCGCGCTGGACCGGCCCAACCTGACCGTCGAGACCGGATGCCTGGTCACGGGCCTCGCGGTGCGCCGCGGCCGGTGCACCGGGGTGCAGTACGTTCGCGATGGGGTCCCGGCGCAGGCCGGGGCGTCGGCCGAGGTGATCCTCTGCGCGGGCGGCATCGGCTCGCCGCAGCTGCTCATGCTGTCCGGCATCGGCCCGGCCGGCCAGCTGCGCGACCTGGGCATCGACCCGGTGGCCGACCTCCCCGGGGTCGGCGCCAACTACCACGATCACCCGATCGTCATGGTGTCCTACGCGTCGGCGACAGCGCTGCCCGCGAGCCGGTTCAACCACGGCGAGGCAGTCGCGGCGCTGCGCAGCGGGCTGCCCGGCGAGGTCCCCGACCTGCACCTGTTCCCGATCCTCCTGCCCCTGGCGCCGGCTGGCTGCGAGCCGCCGGCCGACGGCTACGTCCTGGTCGCGTCGGCCGTCGCGCCGGACAGCCGGGGCACGGTCCGGCTGGCCTCCGCCGCACCGGACGCGGCGCCCCTGATCGACCCGAACTTCCTGGCCGACGAGCGTGACCTGGACCGGCTGGAAGCCGGGCTCGGGATGGTCCGCGCGGTCGCGGCAGATGACGCGTTCGGCGGGCTGCGGAAGGCTGAGGTGTGGCCCGGCCCCGACGTCACCAGCCGCGGCCAGATCCGGGACTACATCCGGCGCACCGTGTTCAGCTACTACCACCCGGCCGGCACCTGCCGGATGGGAACGGGCGCCGGCGCGGTCGTCGACCCGCGGCTGCGCGTGCACGGCGTGGCCGGGCTGCGGGTGGCCGACGCGTCGGTGATGCCGGTGATACCGAACGCGCACCCGAACGCGACCGTGCTGGCCATCGCCGAGCGCGAGTGGCCCGACGGCGCCGCGCGGTAGCAGGCACGGCTTCGTCCGGGCCGGGGGCGGCGTTCTCAGCCGGCGGAATCCGGCGCGGCGCCGTCGGGCCACTCCCAGCGGGGAACCTCCCGCAGCGGGTGCAGCTGCTCGTCGGTCTCGGCGTGGGAATTCTGCATCGCCACATGCGAGCCGAAGTCGACGTGCGATCGCAGGGCCTCCCGGAAGGGGGGATCGTCGGGCAGCATGGCCCGGTCCGCCGCGGCCATGTACAACTCCACGAACCGCGCCCGCTGCGCTTCATGGATCTTCAGCCCGCGATGCACGTCGATCAGGTGCCCGAAGCCGCCCATCGTGCGGGTGAAGTCGTCCGGCCCGCCGAACGACTCCGCGTCGAAGGCCGTCAGGTGGTCCACGTGCTCGGGCCGGCCCGCCCCGAACAGCGGATGCAGCAGCGGGTCCACCAGCACGCTGCCGTAAAAGATGTCAATGAACCGGCGGAGCGCATCTCGCCCGCCCGCATGCTCGAATAGCGACTCCATAACCCCATCCTGCCCGACCGGCTGAGCAGCGCCAGGCGGTCCAGCCCCGGCACCGGGGGCGTTCACCGTTTCTCCACCGCCCGCGGGCCTGCGTTCACCACGCAGTTACCGGCCGCGCGGCCATGCTGGCCGGCATGGCTGACTTCCTTGTTGTCGTCGGGATCGTCGCGTTCGTGGCGGCGATGCTGGGCTTGATCTGGGGGCTGGAGCGCGTATGACCGTCACTCAGGGACTCCTCCTCGCGCTGTCCATCGCCGTGTTCATCTATCTCGGCGTGGCGCTGTTCAAGGCCGAGTGGTTCTGATGAACTTCGCCTGGACCATCGTGGTCCTCGTCGTCTTCCTGGCCATCGCCTGGCGCTTCCTCGGCTCGTACATGGTGTCGGTGTACGAGGGGCGCGTCAGGTGGCTGGCGGTCATCGAGCGCCCGGTCTACCGCATCATCGGCGTCGACCCGGAGAGCGAGCAGTCCTGGCAGCGCTATGCCGCGTCGGTGATCGTCTTCTCCGCGGTGGCCCTCCTGATCTCCTACCTGTTCTTCCGGCTGCAGGGCCATCTGCCGCTCAACCCGCAGCACCTCGCCGGCGTGACGCCGGCCCTGTCGTGGAACACGGCCGTGTCGTTCGTGACCAACACCAACTGGCAGGCGTACTCGGGCGAGTCGACGATGTCCTACCTGTCCCAGATGGGCGCGCTGGCGGTGCAGAACTTCCTCAGCGCCGCGGTCGGCGTCGCGGTGGCGGTGGCCCTCATCCGGGGGCTGTCTCGCCGGGGCTCCAAGACGATCGGTAACTTCTGGTCCGACCTCGTCCGCGGCACCATCTACGTCCTGCTGCCCATCGCGTTCCTGGCCGCCTTGGTGTTCATCGGCCAGGGCGCCCTGCAGACGCTCAGCGGCCCCGTCCACGTGCACGACGTCCTCAACGGCGTGTCGCAGGTCATCCCGCGCGGCCCGGTGGGCTCGCAGGAGGCCATCAAGCAGCTCGGCACGAACGGCGGCGGGTTCTTCAACGCCAACGGCGCCAGCCCGTTCGAGAACCCGACCGGGGTCACGAACCTCCTGTCGATCGGGCTCATCCTGTGCATCCCGGTCGCGCTGACCTACACGTTCGGCAAGATGGTCGGCAACCTGCGCCAGGGTGCGGCCATCCTCGCCGTGATGACGGTCATCTTCGCCGGCTGGCTGGCCATCGGGTCAGTGGCCGAGCACCAGGCCAACCCGGCCGTGGCCGCGGCCGGGGTAGTCCATCAGCCCACCGGCAACATGGAGGGCAAGGAGACCCGCTTCGGCGACACCTCCTCGGCGCTTTACAACATCACCTCGACGCAGACCTCGACCGGCAGCGTCAACTCGGCGATGGACTCCTACAACCCGATGGGCGGCTTCGCGGCGCTCACCGGGATGATGCTCGGCGAGATCACGCCGGGCGGCGTCGGCAGCGGCCTGTACACGATCCTGCTGTTCGCCATCATCGCGGTGTTCCTCGGCGGGCTGATGGTCGGGCGAACACCGGAGTACCTGGGCAAGAAAATCCAGGCCCGGGAGGTGAAACTGGCGGCCCTGGGCGTCCTGGTGATGCCGATCACGGTCCTGATCCTCACCGGGATCGCGGTATCGGTGCACGCTGGCCAGGTCGCGCCGCTGAACGCCGGGCCGCACGGCTTCTCCGAGATCTTGTACGGCTTTACCTCGGTCACCAATAACAACGGCTCGGCGTTCGCGGGCCTGAGCGCCAACTCGGCGTTCTACAACGTCGTCATGACCATCGGCCTGCTGCTCGGGCGCTTCGCGATCATGGTGCCCGTGCTGGCGCTGGCCGGGGCGCTGGCGGCCAAGGAGACAGTCGCCGCCGGGGCGGGCACCTTCCGCACCGACACGACGATCTTCGGCGGCCTGCTCGTCGGCGTGATCCTGATCGTCGGCGCGCTCACGTTCTTCCCCGCCGTGTCACTCGGGCCGATCGTCGAGCAGCTTTCGCACGGGAGGTTCTTCTGATGTCGGTGGCAGACGAGCTCAGGGCGGCGCGCGCTCCGGGCGCCGGCGCGGCCGGCGGCGGTCCCGCCCTCCGCCGGATCCTCGTCCCGGTCGGCCTGGCCGCGGATGCCGTGCCGGCGCTGGCGCTCGCGGCGCGCCTGTGCGACACGGCCAGCGGCCTGCTGCGCCTGGTCCACGTGCGGATCTACGACCCGCCGGTCCGCGGCTACCCGGCCCGGTTCTACCCGGAGACCCGCGATGCCGCGGCCGCCGCGGTCGACGAGGCGATGCTGACGGTCTGGGGCTGGGGCCTGCGGGCCGACAGCGCCGTCGTGACGGCACCGCGCGGGAAGGTCGCCGCGGCCATCGCCGCCGAGGCGGCCGGCTGGAACGCCCACGTGATCGTGCTGACCAGGCGGCCCCGGACGGCCGTCAGCCGCCTGCTGTGGGGCTGCGTACCCGATCAGGTCATGCGCAAGTCCGGCTGCCCGGTGCTCGCCGTTCACCCGGGGCGCTCGTGACCCCGGCCGCGGCCCGCGCCGCCCGGCCCCTGTTTCCCGGCAGTGCCGCCCGCGCCGATCACCAGATCGCCGGCCGGCCGTCTCACGGAAGGTCCTGGACCCATGCCAGCGGTTGACCAATCTCAGGTGCCGGCGCCCGGCACGCCGGGGGGCGGCCCGGCCGCCGCCCGGGGCGTCAGCCAGTCCCGCAGCCTGTTCGACCGCGAGATCCTCGGCCACGCCGCGGTCGACTCCCTGAAGAAGTTCGATCCCCGGGCGCAGGTGAAGAACCCGGTGATGTTCGTCGTGCTGATCGGCACGGTCGTGACGCTCATCGAGTCGATCGCCCACCCGAGCACCTTTGCCTGGTCGGTGACCGTCTGGCTGGCCCTCACCGTCGAGTTCTCCAACTTTGCCGAGGCCGTCGCCGAGGGGCGCGGCAAGGCCCAGGCCGACACGCTGCGCCGGATGCGCACCGACACCGAGGCCCGCCGCCTGCGGCCCGACGGGTCGGAGGAGCTGGTCGCCGCCGCCGACCTGGCCCGAGGGGACCTGGTGGTCTGCGAGGCCGGGGACATCATCCCCTCCGACGGCG
>Ga0193726_1002223_pt1 | contig 13525 bp, 11 predicted proteins | sample H2c1metaG_FD_144928 | JGI IMG/M metagenome (GOLD analysis project Ga0193726, IMG submission 144928) | Soil microbial communities from a riparian zone of the East river system, Colorado, United States - H2c1 | ecosystem: Environmental > Terrestrial > Soil > Riparian zone | place: USA: East River... | reverse complement strand
GCCGAGCGGGACCGGTGGGTTCTCGAAAATCGCATGGGTACGCGTCGAAGGATCGTTCCATTCCGCCGGCTTGGTGCCTTGCAACAACGAGGCAACGACGTGAAGATTGGCGGTGTGCCCGATGGTCGGTTGGGTCTGGTGCGGAACGAGTTCCACGCCATGCGCGTGCGCCAGCGCGGCACAGCGCAGCAGGCCGGTGATCCCGCCCATCTTCACGATATCCGGCTGCACCATGCGCACACCGGCACTGATCAGATCGTTGAGCGCCGGCAACGTGTACGTCTGCTCGCCCGCCGACACGGTGATGTCGAGCGCCTGGGCGACCTCGCCCATCGCCCGGACGTGGTAGTGCTGGACCGGTTCCTCAAACCACCAAAAGCCCAGTTCCTCCAGAGCCCGGCCAACACGGATGGCGCCTCCGACCGTGTAACAATTGTTGGCGTCGAAGGCGAGCGGGAACCCGTCTCCGACCAACCGCCGCACCGCGCGCGCCTTGGCGATGTCGCCCGGGATGTCGGTGTCCAGTCCGGTCCGGTCGTTATCGAAACGAATCTTGATTGCCGCGGGTTTATCCTTCAGGCGTGACTCGACGATGCGGATCACTTCGTCGGCTGAACGGTCGCCATTGCCGCCGATCGACGCATAGAATGGCAGAGCGGTCTTCCAGGCGCCTCCGATCAATTTGTATATCGGCAGCGCGGTTGCCTTGCCTTTCAAATCCCACATCGCGATATCCAGCGCGGCGAGGGCACCGGTCAGCGCACCCTCCGGGCCGAGCTTGATCAGTGCGTGCATCGCGCTATCCAGCAAGACCGCGTGGTCCAATGGATCCCGCCCAAGCAGCATCGGCGCCAGGTCGTGGTTGATGATCCCGAGCGAGGCGAGGCCTCCCCGCATCGGCGACGCCTCGCCAATGCCGGTCAGCCCGTCATCGGTATGGATCGTCACGAACGCGCTGCGCTGCGCCGGGGTGTCATCCGGTGCCCAACTGACCTGGAACGCATCTATCCCGGTGATCTTCATGGTGGCGTTCCTTCCTGTCCCGTCACGTGCAAGCCGGCGTCACGACGCGCGCTCGCGGGTGATGAGACGCCCTTCGCGTGCCTCGGTCGCGCCGGCGCCATGAACATAGGTGGACCTGCCGTTCACCCAGGTTTCCAGGATGCCCGCGGCGGGTAGCGCCGGCGTTTCGAAGTTCGCCGTATCCCGTACCGTGAGCGGATCGAACATCACGAGGTCGGCGTAAGCGCCAGCCCGGATCACCCCTCGATCGGTCATGCCGAACACCGACGCGGTATGGCCGGTCATCTTGTGCACCGCCGCTTCCATGCTGAACAACCCCAGGTCTCGCGCGTAATGGCCGAGCACGCGGGGGAACGTGCCCCACAGCCGCGGGTGGGGAAATGTATCGTGCGGCAAACCGTCGCTGCCGATCATGGCCAAATGGTGCGCCATGATTCGCCGGACATCGGCCTCGTCCATTTGAAAGAAGATACCACCGGCGGGGAGCAGGCGCTCGGCGGCTTCGTGGTCGGTGACGCCCCATTCTTTGGCGATGGAATTCAGCATTCGGCCCGACATCTCGGGATGCGGGACCGACCACGTGATCTGGACCGGGACATCCTGCCGCAGCCGCGCTGGAATCAGCACCGTCGAGCCGGCGACGTATGGATACACGTCGAACGCCACGCGCTGATCCATGGCGCCGCGATCGATCGCCGGCAGGCTTTCGGCCGAGCGCCCGAAATTCTCCGGCATCGTGCATTTATGATGACTTATCACAACGGGCGCATCCACCGCCCGCCCGATCTTCAGGGTTTCTTCGATCGACAGCAGCACGTCGTTCGATTCGTCGCGCATATGGGTGACGTAGATGCCGCGCGCGGCGCGCAACGCCTCGGCGACGGCGATGACCTCGTCGGTCGGGGCATGCATATTGGGCGGGTAATACAGGCCGGTCGAAAATCCCGAGGCGCCCTGCGCCAAAGCCTCCGCCAGTTGGCCGCGCATCCGTTCCGCCTCCCGATCCGACGCCGGACGCGCGGTGTCGCCATTCATCGCGCCGACCCGCAGCGACATGTGGCCAATCAGCGCATAGGTGTTGACCGGGGACGGATCGCGTTTCAGTTGCCCGGCGTAGGCGGCGAAACTATCGAACGTCCAAAATGATTCGTCGCCCACGAGATCGAGCGGCGGCGGCGGCCGGGACGTCATCCGAACCGGCGACAGAGAAATCCCGCAATTCCCGACCACGACGGTGGTGACGCCTTGCGACATCTTGCACAGCATGCAGGCGGGGCCGCACAAGACCGCACGATCGTCGTGCGTGTGGGCATCGATGAAGCCGGGTGCCACCGCCTTGCCGGTCGCGATAACCTCCCGGTCAGCCGAAAGCGCCCCAAGGTCACCGACAGCGATAACGCGGTCACCGCTGACCGCCACATCCGCCTTGAACCGAGGCGCGCCGGTACCATCGAAAACAGTCCCATCGCGAAGGATCATGTCACAACGCACGGCGCCCTCCCCCGGAGTTCTCGCCGCGGAGGATGGCAGAATAATATCCGCCGGAGAACCCGGGCACGCCCACTGGGGCACCTTCCCTGGTGCGCGCTCAGCCGCGAAGCGCGTCCGTGGCCGTCCAATCCGGCGTTCCATCCGAGGCGACCGCGACGCGATAGATCGACCGCGCATTTTCCGGCGACACCAGGCCGTCCTGGACATCGCGCGCGACCCGTTCCGGATCTCGGGCGGCGGGATTGCCCATGCCCGCGCCACCCGGCAGTTCCAGCACCAAACGCTCGCCGTCGGGGATGACCTGATAGCCCTTGGTTCGAAGCGTCACCCCGGATTTCCGCCTGACCACGCCGCGAGCCCCTTCCTTACCGCCGTCGCGGCCTTTCGGCGCATGCGCGATCCGGTCGAAGCTGGCGTTGACCGAGAATTCCAGATCGCCCTTGGTGCCGATTTCCATGATCTGGCCGGTGCCGCCGCGGGTCAGCCCGGCGCCGCCGGAATCAGGCTTGAGCTCCTTGCGCCAGATAATGATCGGGGCGACGTTTTCCGTCGCCTCGACCGGCATGGTACGAACACCGGATGGGAAGGCCGTGGCATTCAGGCCGTCCTGTGTCGGACGAGCGCCGGTTCCGCCGGAGTTGAAGGTGATGATCTCGAAATCGCCGATGACCGGCTTATTCCCCCGAGCCTGACCCGAGACGGACGACCCGCCGCGCAACGGCGGATTCCACAATGCCGACGCCCCTTCGGCGGTCACCCGATCGGGCACCGCCTGATGCAGGCAGCCCATCATCAGGTCCGGCAGCAGATGCCCGATCACATGGCGCACTGAAACCGGATACGGGTGCGGCGCGTTGAGGATACACCCGTCCGGAATGATCATCCGGAATGGCGCGAGCGAAGCCCAGTTGTTGGGGATGTCCGGCGCGACCACGCATTTGATACCGAAGCAGCTATAAGCCCGGCAGTACGCCGGCGGAACGTTGATCCCGCGTGAGGAAAGCCCTGACGTGCCGGCGAAATCGACCTCGATTCCATCATTCAGAATTCGCATGCGGGCCGCCAGGCGCACGGGTTCCTCATAACCATCCGACCAAATCTCGCCTGAGAAAGTGCCACCGGGAAGCCGCCTGATTTCAGCGAGTGTCGCGCGCAACGAATTGTCGAAGATGAAACCTGCGAGGGCATCGAGGTTTTCCAGCTCGAACTCGTCCATCATTTCGACGAGCCGGTGGGCGCCCGCGTCATTGCACGCGCACAGCGAATAAACATCGCCCTCCAGTTCCACCGGCAGGCGCGAGCCGGCACGAATGAAGTCGAAGAATGTTTCGTTCGGCTTGCCCCGATCGAAGCAACGGGTGATCGGGATGTACATCCCCTCCTCGAAGACCGAACGTCCTTCGGGCCCCATTCCGAGGCCGCCGATATCGATGACATGCGCGGTGTTCGCGAACAGTCCGACAATGTTTCCCTTATAAAACGCCGGGCTGACCACGGTCAGGTCGTGCAGATGCCCGGTGCCCAGCCAAGGGTCGTTGGTGATGTAATGGTCACCGGGGTTCATGGTTTGGATAGGAAACTTCTTCAGAAAATGCCCAACGCTTTCGGCCATCGAATTCACGTGCCCCGGCGTTCCCGTCACCGCCTGAGCCATCATGCGGCCGTTCAGGTCGAACACGCCGGCCGACAAATCGCCGGCTTCGCGCACCGTGGTCGAAAACGCGGTGCGGATCATGATTCTCGCCTGTTCCTCGACCACGGCGATCAGACGGTTCCACATGATCTGCCGATGAATTCGCGCGAGCGGGTTCGTTTCATTCGCCATCACACACTCTCCCGAACGATTTCCAAATAGCCCAGTCCGTTCACAAAACCCCGCCATCCTGGGCTGATCAGCGTTGACGTTTCGTCCTCGGCGACGATCGCCGGTCCCGTGACGCGAGCGCCAATGCTCATCGCGGACCGATCGTGAACCGCCCATGGGACGACAGCACCGGTGGATGTATCGCGCACGAGCTGCGATCGTACCGCCCGCGCATCGGTAAACGCGGCGACCGGTGGAGCGGTCGCGATCGCCGGCGCCTCGGTCGTCAGTACCACGGCGAAACTCATCACTTCCACATCGGAGCCGGGCACCGGCCGATCGAAATATTTCGCGTATTCCCGCTCGTAGGCGATGTGGATCGCCGGCACATCGGGGGCGGACAATTCCCGGACCGGCAGCGAAACGGGAATTTCGTGCCCCTGGCCGACATATCGCATGAAGGCGATGCGCGTTTCGGTCAATGCCGCGCTCAGTCTGCCCTGATCGACCACAGCCTTGGCCTCGTCGAACATCGAGCTCAGCATCGCGTTGACGGCGCCGGTATCGAATGTCGAAAGCCGCTGATACAGACTGCGGACGACCTCATATCCGACGGGCGCGCGGAGGAATCCGATCGCGCTCCCGACACCGGCACCGGACGGTACCAGCACGCGCTCGATGCCCAATTTCTCCGCCATGCGGCAGGCGTGTACCGGCCCGCCGCCGCCAAACGCGATCAAGGTGCGGCCTTCATAAGTCTTGCCCGATTCAATGGCATGCACGCGGGCCGCATTGGCCATGTTCTCATCGACGATCTCGATCACGCCCAATGCCGCCATCTCCGGCTCGAGTGCGAGCGGTGCCGCCACGTCAGACAAGACAACCGCGCGCGCCGACGCGCCATCCAGCCGCATCGTGCCACCCGCGAACCGCTCGGGGTCATAGCGGCCGAGCAACAAATTCGCGTCGGTGACCGTTGGCTTCGTCCCGCCTCGGCCATAACACGCGGGACCCGGGTCGGCGCCGGCGCTTTCGGGACCGACCTCGATCCGGGCCATGCCATCGACATGCGCGATCGAGCCGCCTCCGGCCCCGATCTCCACCATCTCGATGACAGGAATCCGCAGCGGCAGTCCGGATCCTTTGCGAAACCGGCCGACCCGCGCCACCTCGAAGGCGCGGGCCGTTTGCGGGCGAAAGTCGTCGATCAGACAGATCTTCGCCGTTGTGCCGCCCATGTCGAACGACAACACCCGGTTCAACCCGCATTCGCGCGACAGATGCGCGGAAAAGATCGCTCCACCGGCGGGCCCGCTCTCGACCAGGCGAATCGGGAAGCGGCACGCGGTGTCGATCGTTGTCAGGCCGCCGCCCGACATCATCAGGAATAATGGCGCGGGGATCCCGGCGGAACGGAGATCGGCCTCCAACTGGCGCAGGTATCCGGCCATCATGGGCTGCACGTAAGCATTGGCGACCGTGGTGGAAAATCGCTCCCATTCCCGCATCTCGGGTGAAATCTCCGAAGACAGCGACACGGGAATATCGGGCAACTCCTGATTCAGAATCTGCCGCACCCGCGCTTCATGTTCGCCATTGACAAACGCGTGCAGCAGCCCGACCGCGATGCTGGCGATCCGCGCGCTCCGCAATTTCGGGACAAGCGCGCGCACCCCGTTCTCATCGAGCGCGCGAAGAACGCGGCCGGTGTTGTCCAATCGTTCCGCCACCGGGAAGCGTAGGCTGCGTGGCACCAACGGTTCGGGTAACGTTATGTTGAGGTCGTACTGGTCGTAGCGGCTTTCATTGCCCATCGCGATGACGTCGCGAAATCCCTCGGTCGTCAGCAGCGCGGTGCGGGCACCCTTGCGCTCGATCAGCGCGTTGGTCGCCAGGGTCGTGCCGTGAATGATCAACTCGATGCTCGACGCGGCTACCCCCGACGTATTCAGGATCGATCGCACGCCGGTCAAAACGCCAACCTCGGGCGCCGCGGACGTGGTCAGGACCTTGATCGTGGCTCGCCCGCCCGGGTGCTCCAGAGCGACATCGGTGAACGTGCCGCCGATATCGACGGCGAGGCGGGTGGCGGTCGGCATCATACCTCGGCAACGGGAGTGGTTCGCCAGTGAACGGTGACCGGGCGGCGCTGGCAAGGGAGGGACGCTTCAGAAGGCCTTGGCGGGCACTTCCTCGTCCGCCCTCAGGGCCTCGGCTTCGCGTCGCAAACGGCGGAAGCTGCGCACGCTGAATGGTAACATCGCCAGGTAGATCAGTCCGGCCGCGGCCAGGGCCGCCCAGGGATCGGCGAATAACAACGCGACGAACAGCCCGGTGCCGAGCAGCAGCGGCAAAACGTATTCGGCCGGGACCTTGAAGTTCTTGAAGCTCCAGACCGGCAGCGAAGAGATCAGCAGGGCGGCGGTTCCGACCAGGATCGGACCACAGAATAACGGATGATGGGCCACCGCGGTCAGCGCCTCAAACCCTTGTGTGTTCGCTTCCAACCCGAGGAAAACCGGGAACATCGCGAGGCCCGCCCCGGCGGGAGCGGGAACCCCGGTGAAAAAGCTATAGGCGTACGCGGGGCGCGGCCGGTCGTCGGCCATCGCGTTGAAGCGCGCCAGACGCAGTGCCATGCAAACGGCGAACAACACGCATGCCGCGTAGCCAAATCCGCCCAGACGTTGCAGCGACCATTCGTAAAGCACCAGACCTGGTGCCACACCAAAACACGCGAAGTCGGACAAGCTGTCGAATTCCGCGCCGAACAGCGAGGTGCCCTTCAGCAGGCGGGCGAGCCGTCCGTCCAGGCCATCGATCACACCGGCGATGGTGATCGCCACCGCGGCGGACTCGAAGTGGCCTTCAAGCGCGAACCTCATCGCGGTGAGGCCCGCGCACAGGCCCACCATCGTCATAAGGTTTGGAATGACCCGGTTGAACGACGGGCCGCGATAGCGCGGACGGGTGCGCGGACGCAGCCGCCGGGTACGGCGCAGCGGGAAACGGCGTACCGGTTCGCTCATGGGCTGAATTCCGCGACCACGGTTTCGCCTCCGATCATGGTTTGGCCTTCGTGAACAAGCGGTTGGACTCCTTCGGGCAAATACAAATCGGTCCGGCTGCCAAAGCGGATGATGCCCAGGCGGTCGCCGCCATGAACGGCATCGCCCTCTCGTAGCGAGCACAGGATGCGACGGGCGATCAGGCCGGCGATTTGCACCACGGCGAACTCCCGCCCGTCGGGCAGCCGAAACGCGATCGCATTGCGTTCGTTGGCTTCGCTGGCCTTCTCCAGGCTGGCATTGAGGAATGCGCCATGCCGATAGGCGATGCGTGTCACGCTTCCGGTCGCCGGCACGCGATTGACGTGGACATTGAGCACCGAAAGAATCGAGACGCGCCACCGGTCGGCGGGCCCGAGCGCAAGTTCCGCGGGCGGCACAGCGGGCGCGACGGAGACGACACGCCCATCCGCGGGCGCCACGATGACGCCGCTTCGCGCCGGCGGAACGCGCGTCGGATCGCGGAAGAAAAACAGGCAGAACAGCGTCAGACAAATCCCCAGCAGCGTCAGCCAAAGATTGATGAAAAGGCCGATTACCACGATCGCCACGCAGCCCAGAACGAATGGCCGGCCCGCGGGATGCGGTGGCGGAAAGCTATTTCGTAAATCCGTCGCGAATGACATTTCGGTGCGGCTCACCTGGGGGTCGGTTTATGAATGGTTCATCTTTCGCGGGCAACATGGCCTCTCTCGGATTGGGAGTGGTTGGCATGGCGTTCAAGGAGAATTTTATACTTGGGCCATTTTCGGTCGATGCCGAAGGGCAATTGTCCCCGGCGGTTCAAGGCGTTTCACCCGGGTTCAGTATACGCTGGCGGGGACGTGTCGTGCATGCCCGCCTCGATCAAAGCGCTGACCGCGATGGGTGTCTGCATATTCGGTCGAGCCTTGGCCGTATCCCAAGCTCGGCGTCGGACCCCGCCACGCGCGTCGCATGCTTCACAGCGCTTCGCGGCGTGCTGAACGCCCTGCCGCGCGCCTGGGCCGCACGGCTGCTGCCGGATCACCAGCCGCTCCTGGAGGTGGAAACGGTGGTCAGCCTGCCGATCACCGTCACGAACCTGGTCGTTGAACTGACATTATTCCTGTTCGCGCTCTCCCCATACCTCGATCTCATGGATCGAGCCGGTGTCAATCTCGTCACCGCCTCACCTGACTCCACGCCGATCGTCTCATGACGCGCGTCGCGGCGGTACCCCATCCGTTCGGAACACCGGTGGCGGATCGCTCGCGGCGCGGGCAGGCGGCCGATCAGCGCGGCCGTTCCGCCGAAGCGGCCGCTCAGGCAGCGTTGGAACTCGACGGCTGGCGTATCCTGGCGCGTCGTCTGCGGACGTCAGCGGGTGAGGTCGATCTGGTGGCGGAAAAGGCGGGCCTGCTCGCGATCGTGGAGGTCAAGGCTCGCCGCGGGTTGGCCGATGCGGCGGCCGCGTTATCGGATCGCCAACAGGCACGGCTGATCTCCGCCACTGAAATCATCCTGGCGGACCATCCCGAATGGGGCGAAAACGGTGTCCGGTTCGATCTGTTGCTGGTGGATGCCGCCGGTGTCGTTCGCCGGATCGCGGACGCCTTTCGCGGCAATGGCTGACGCGCCGCGCTCAGCCTATACGGCCATGGCTTCGATGCCGATACGACAATGCCTCCGCGACATGCGCGCGGGCGACCGTGTCCGCGCCGGCGAGGTCGGCGATGGTCCGCGCCACTCGCATGACACGGGTTCGGCCCCGCCCGGAGAGCCGCAGCCGGTTCATCGCCTCCTCGACCAGTTTTGTCGCATCCGGCGCCAGGTGGATCGCATCGCTTTCGACTTCCGCGTTGCTGGCGGGACCCATGGGGCCGTGGCGGTCGCGGACGGCCAGCCGCGCGCGTTCGACTCGTTCCGCGATCGTCGCGCTTGGATCGCCATGCGGCGCGCGCGCCAATTCGGCGGCGGTCGCGGGCTGCACTTCGACGGCGAGGTCGATCCGATCCAGTACCGGCCCGCTGATTCGGTTGCGGTAATCCTCACCGCAACGGGGTGCCCGCCCGCATTCCCTTTCGGCATCGCCCAGATATCCGCACCGGCACGGATTCATCGCCGCGACGAGTTGGAACCGCGCCGGGTAGGTGATGTGCGCCGACGCTCGTGACACCGTGGTGCGTCCCGATTCCATCGGCTGGCGCAATGCTTCCAGTGTCTGACGGGGAAATTCCGGCAACTCATCGAGAAACAACACGCCTCGGTGCGCGAGCGAAACCTCTCCCGGTTTCGCGCGATGCCCGCCGCCGGTCAGTGCGGCTTGCGACGCGGAATGGTGCGGCTCGCGAAACGGGGCCGCATCACGAGGCACCCGTTCTCCAACAAACCGGCGACGCTGTGGATCATTCCGACTTCGAGCGCCGCTCGGGCTTCAAGGTCCGGCAGCAGTCCCGGCAGCCGGGCCGCGAGCATGGATTTGCCTGACCCCGGCGGACCGATCAGCAGAATGTTGTGGCTGCCCGCGGCGGCCACTTCGATGGCGCGCCTGGCGGTCTCCATGCCTTTGACGTCACGCAGGTCGGGACCGCGGCCAATGTCGGCAATGGCTCCCGCGATCGGCGGCGTCAGAACCAGGGTCCCTTTGAAATGCCCAATCAGGGTCTTCAGATCCGGGGGCGCCAGAATATTGATGGGGCCGGCCCAGGCGGCTTCGCTGCCTTGTGCTTCCGGGCAAATCAGGCCGAGGTCGCGTGACGACGCGGCAATCGCTGCAGGCAGGACTCCGGCCACCTTATTGAGCGATCCGTCGAGGGACAGTTCACCGAGCGCCGCATATTCCGCGAGTAGATCGCGCGGGATGAGATCCATCGCCGCGAGAACGCCGAGGGCGAGCGGGAGATCGAAATGGCTGCCTTCCTTGACCAGATCCGCGGGTTTCAAATTGATCAGGATGCGCCGCGGCGGGAGCGACAGACCCATGGCATGAAACGCGGCCCGAACCCGCTCGCGAGCCTCCGCCACGGCTTTATCGGCAAGTCCAACGATCAGGAAGTTGGGCGCGCCGGTGGAAAGCTGCACCTGAACCTCTACCGGTATCGCATCGATCCCCGAAAATGCGAACGTGGCCACCTGGGCCATGGCATGAGACGGAGGACGTTTGGACATCCTCGGAAGGTAGGACGGAGAAGTGAACAGAAAGCTAATGCGCGGAGGATTCCAGGAACGGGAAACCAGTTGGTTTGGCCGCGGATCGCCGTTGGCTATGCACCCGGTTCGGACACCGCTTTGATCGCGGGCCGCCGCCGCACATCCGCTCGCACGTGGCGGAAATTCAAGGTCGCCGGATCCGCGACAACCGGTCCGGGCGCGACCGCGACGATCACATAACTGGCGATAGGCCCGAAATCGGCACGAAAATGCACGGACGACTTCAAAACGATGATCGGACAGGATGCTGGTTCGATCCCGACATGACGCATGATGGCCTGATCGAGCGCTTGCATTTTCCGTGTCACGACGATGACTTTGACGCCGTCGATGTCGATCAGCGCGGTGGCTCCCAGGTTGGCCGGATTGCCGGCACCCATCGGTCCGGTCAGGGTAAAGCGTCCATCCGTCAGCCGTTCCACTCGCGCGGAACAGGGATACGGCATGCGGTCCGATTTGCCTCCGAGGGACAATGAAACCATCGCCCCTTCTCCCGCGGCGTGACATGCCGCGGCGCTCCGCGGGTCGTTGATCAGGCAGACCACTGCGCCTCGCGCTTCTTGTCGCACCAACTCCGCCAATAGCTCGGTGGTGTCCCCATGACCGCCGCCACCGGGGTTGTCCTGTGTGTCCGCGATGACGACCGGTCCCGCGGTGGTGCCGGAAAGACGCTTTGCCTCCGCCACGGCGGCGCTCGATGGCAGCAGGTCCTGAGTAAACGTGGGCTCACGCTCGTTCAGAAACCGGAGCAATTCGTCCGCCGCCGTGTCTGCCTCGTTCGGTGTGTCCGCGTACGCGGCGATCGCGGGCCCACAGCCATGAAAATCCGCGTACGGAAAGCCGAAGCAAAACGCCAACTCGACAATGCCTGGGCGTCCGGCGATCGCCGCGCGTTCCGCCATCACTGGTTCCATCGGCGGCATGAGTGTGCACTGGGCGCCAAGCGGGATCCAAAAATCCAGCCGCCGCAAGGTTCGCTCCCAAGGCCGGCCGCGGCGAATGCGCTCGAACAGCAATCTCGCGGCACGTGCGCCCGCGGCCTTCGCATCCACATGCGGATAGGTGCGAAAAGGCACGACCACATCGGTCAGATCGATCATCGCCGCGGTCAAATTGGCGTGTGGATCCAGGCTGATCGTAAATGGCAATGCCGCCCCGACGATCGCGCGAACGCGACGTAACAACTCAGCTTCGGCGTCCGGGAAACTGTCCACCATCGCGGCGCCGTGCAAATCGAGATACACGCCGTCCAACGGCCCGTCATCCAACGCCATCGAAAGCAGCGCGCAATTCAAGGCCGCGATCCGTTCGAAGGCCTCATCCTGAACCGGACCCGCCGGGCTGGCGAAACCCCACGCCAAGGGGACGATCGTTGCCCCCTCGGCTTCAGCGACCGAGATCGCGCCGGCGGCCGGGACCGAAGTGTTGCGCAGTGAATCGATTAGTTCCGCACCATGGCACAGTGGCGGAAAACCACCCGGCTCGACGAAGTCCCGATAGGTCGTCGGGTGAGGCGCGAACGAGTGGCTCTCGTGCAGAAATCCGCCAATCGCGATGCGCATTGGTTCAGCTCCATGACGGTCGACCGGACCCGATCATTCCAGGTCGTCGAGATTGAACTGCTCGGCTTCCTCGTCATAACTGAACAGTTCGGCGTAACGGCCCCATCCGATCACGGTCCGCAACGTATCCTCGGCGTAATCCGGCGACATGTGATCTTCCAGCTCGTCACGGAATCGCACCGCGGAGGCACGATGGTTCCACCGTTCGTCGAGCACCTGACGGATCATGTTGGCCAGCGGAACGTAGGCTCGCAGTGCTTCGGTGAACAACGCCTGCCGGCCATCGACGTCGGCCTGGACAAACGCGCGCCCTTTTTCGGTCAGGTAGATGTCGCCTTCTTCCAGGACTCCGAAGCGGAACAACTGCAGCGTTTCGCCCAACGGCAACAGGTCGTCGACCTCGTAATGCAGCGTCTCCGCGAGGGCCGGCAAGTCGGCGCGACCGTTGTAGGGCGGCGCCGCGAGAGTTTCCATCAGGCCGGCCATCAGGTTGATGCCGACCCGCGGATAGGGCGTCGCCAGCGGATGGGACGGCGTCGCGGCGGCTTTTGGTCCGGCCGGCGCGCGCCGTGTCATCAATGCGTAGATGTCATCGACCATTTGGCGAAACGCCGGATCGAGCCGATTGCGCGGGTGCGGAAATGGCACTGTCAGTTCGCTCGCCACCCGGCCGGGATTTGACGAAAACACCAGAATGCGGTCGCACATCAATACCGCTTCTTCGATGTTGTGCGTCACCATCAACACCGACTTCACCGGCAGCTTGCCGTCCGCCCAAAGGTCGATGAGGTCGGTGCGCAGCGTCTCCGCCGTCAATACGTCCAGCGCGCTGAACGGCTCGTCCATCAACAGCAGATCCGGGTAGACGACCAACGCGCGAGCCAGACCGACGCGTTGCCGCATGCCTCCCGAAAGCTCCTTCGGATAGGCCGAGGCGAAGCCGCCCAGACCAATCAGGTCGAGCGCGTCGTCGGCGCGCTTTTCGCGTTCCGCGCGGGACACGCCGCGCGCTTCCAGGCCGAGTTCGACGTTTTCCTGAACGGTGAGCCACGGGAACAGCGCGAAGCTCTGGAACACCATGGCGATGCCGTCGGTGGGGCCGGCGATTGGGCTGCCGCGCCACATCACCTGTCCCGCGGTGGGGTGCAACAGGCCGGAAACGATTCGCAGCAGCGTCGATTTTCCGGAACCCGATCGTCCCAGCAACGCGACGATTTCACCTTCTCGCAAGACCAGATTGACATCTTCGAGAACCACCAGATCCGCGCTGGCCTCCTTGTGGTAGGCCTGACGGCAGCCGAGAACTTCAAGCAAAGGAGCGTCCATGGCCGTCACCTACCCCAATGTGAGTCTGCGGCGTGCGTAAGCATAAAGCGGATGCCAGAGCAATCGGTTGCATGTCAGGA
>Ga0193726_1002222_pt1 | contig 13528 bp, 11 predicted proteins | sample H2c1metaG_FD_144928 | JGI IMG/M metagenome (GOLD analysis project Ga0193726, IMG submission 144928) | Soil microbial communities from a riparian zone of the East river system, Colorado, United States - H2c1 | ecosystem: Environmental > Terrestrial > Soil > Riparian zone | place: USA: East River... | reverse complement strand
GTCCCGCAAGATCACTCGGGCCCTGACTCGCATTCATGTAGGACTTCAGGAGACTTTGCACCTGGGCAATCTGGATTCACGGCGCGATTGGGGCCATGCGCGTGACTATGTCCGCGCGCAATGGTTGATGCTGCAACAGCCCACGCCGGAGGACTTTGTCATCGCGACCGGCAAGCAGCACTCCGTGCGGGACTTTGTCGCAGCCGCCGGCGCTCGTTTAGGCATGAGAATCGAGTGGAAAGGCAGCGGGGTCGACGAGGAGGGAATCGACAAGAAAACAGGGCGCACGCTGGTGCGTGTGGACCCTCGCTATTTCCGTCCGACCGAAGTCGAGACCCTGCTGGGCGATCCGAGCAAGGCTAAACAAAAGTTAGGTTGGGAGGCAGAGGTCACGTTTGATCAGCTTGTTGCGGAGATGGTGGCCGCCGATTTGGATGCTGCAAAACGAGACGCCATGATCTCCAAGGAAGGTTACAAGATTTACAACCACCACGAGTAGGACTGTGACGCTCGCTCAAGACTCAAAAATTTACGTCGCCGGTCACCACGGTCTGGTCGGTTCTGCCGTGGTTCGCGCCCTGCGAACGCGGGGCTACAAAAATCTGCTGCTCGTTGCGCATCGCGAGCTGGATCTCACCGATCAGCGCTCCGTGTCAGCTTTCTTTCAGCGCGAACGCCCTGAAGCCGTCATCATGGCGGCAGCGCGCGTGGGCGGTATCAACGCCAATAACACGCGGCCTGCCGAATTCATCCGCGACAACCTATTGATTCAGGATAATGTCATCGATTCGGCCTACCGGGCCGGCACTCAGAAATTCGTCTTTCTGGGATCGAGCTGCATTTATCCGAAGCTCTCGCCGCAGCCCATCAAGGAGGAATACCTGCTCACGGGAGCTTTGGAACCCACCAATGAATGGTACGCAATTGCCAAGATCGCAGGCCTGAAGATGTGCCAGGCGTACCGCCGTCAGTACGGTTTCAATGCGATATCCCTCATGCCCACCAACCTTTACGGGCCCGGTGATAATTTTGACCTGCAGAATTCGCATGTTCTCCCCGCATTGATTCGGCGCTTTCACGAGGCGACATTACGCGGCGACCCGACAATGTCCATTTGGGGCACGGGCACACCACGCCGTGAGTTTTTGCACGTTGATGATTTGGCTGACGCCGTGATATATCTCATGCTCGGCTATGAAAGCGAACAAATCATCAACGTGGGGTGGGGAGAGGACGTAACCATCCGCGAATTGGCGGAAATGATCGCAAAGACCTCGGGTTTTCAAGGCCGATTGGCCTTTGATTCGACCAAGCCCGATGGTACGCCGCAGAAACTGTTGGATACCTCCCGCCTCACGGCTCTGGGATGGAAGCCTAAAATCACTTTGCAGACAGGCATTGAGCAGACCTATGAGTGGTTCAAGCGGCACGTCTCCGAAGCTCGATTGATCGCATAGCAGCGCAAGCAAACGGAGTGGATTTGAGCAACGGGGCAATCTTGGTCACCGGCGGTGCCGGCTACATCGGCAGTCACGTCGTGCGGCAGCTGGGCGAAGCCGGTGAACGAGTGGTCATTCTCGACAATCTCACCAAGGGATTCCGGCAGGCGGTAACCACGGGCCTTTTGGTTGTCGGAGACGTCGCCGATCATTCCCTGGTTTCGCGGCTGCTGGCAGAGCACGGCGTCGATACGGTGATGCATTTTGCCGCTCATACCGTCGTGCCGGAGTCGGTGGCGCTGCCGCTCAAGTATTACGGCAACAACACCTGCGCCACGCGCAGCCTGCTGCAGGCTTGCATCGAAAATGGCGTCAAGAATTTTGTATTTTCTTCAACCGCGGCCGTCTATGGTGTGCCGCAGGACGGTTACGCCGGCGAAGAAACGCCAACCATTCCGATCAACGCCTACGGTACATCCAAACTTATGAGCGAATGGATGCTGCGGGACGTGGCGGCGGTGAATCCACTTCGCTATATCGCGTTGCGTTATTTCAATGTCGCCGGAGCGCATCCTCAAGGGCGCCTCGGTCAAGCGACCCCGGGGGCTACTCTGCTCACGAAAGTTGCGTGCGAGGCCATGGTCGGCAGACGCCCTCACGTGTCCGTATTCGGCAGCGACTATCCCACCCCCGACGGCACGGGAGTCCGAGACTATCTGCACATCGAGGACCTGGCTGCTGCCCATCTGAACGCCTTGAATTACCTGCGGCGCGGCGGCAAGTCGACCACGCTCAACGTGGGCTACGGCCACGGTTACTCGGTGCGCGAGGTTCTTCGCATGGTCGAGTCGGTAGCGGGTAAATCCTTGAATATTCGCGAGGAGCCGCGCCGGGCAGGGGATCCTGCCTATCTTGTCGCGCGCGCTGAACGCGTGCGCGCCGAACTTGGCTGGCAGCCGCGCTATGACGACCTGCAGGCCATTGTTTCCAGCGCTTTGGCCTGGGAGCGCAAACTGCTCGAGGAACCTTGGACCTGACTTTTAATTCCCCGTAACCTCCAAAGTCTCCGCCTTTACTTGGACCCGCAAAACCGCTAGGCTTTCCGGCTCTTTTCCTAGTTAAATCAGAAGATTACGCATGCGAATTACGATATTTGGCTCCGGTTACGTGGGCCTAGTCACGGGCGCGTGTCTGGCGGACGCGGGCAATCACGTGCTGTGCGTAGACGTCGACGAGCGCAAGACGGCCATGCTCCAGCGTGGCGAGGTGCCGATCCACGAGCCGGGACTGGAATCGCTGATCAGGCGCAGCGCCGATGCCGGGCGCCTGCGCTTCACCAGCAATGCCAAAGAAGGCGTCGAGCACGGGCTATTCCAGCTGATCGCCGTGGGTACCCCGCCGGACGAGGATGGGTCGGCGGACTTGCGCTACGTTTTGGCCGTGGCCCGCACGGTTGGCGAGCACATGACCGACTACAAAGTTGTGGTGACCAAGTCGACCGTACCGGTCGGAACGGCGGATAAGGTGCGTGCGGCGGTCCGCGAGTCGCTGGACAAGCGCCATGCGCGCGTGGAATTCGACATGGTGTCGAACCCGGAATTCTTGAAGGAGGGCGCGGCGATCGCCGATTTCATGAGGCCCGATCGGGTGGTCATCGGCACCGACAGCGACCGCGCGACAGAATTGCTGCGGTCCTTGTATGAACCCTTCACCCACAATCGCGACCGCATGATCGTCATGGATGTGCGATCGGCGGAGCTGACCAAGTATGCGGCTAACGCCATGCTGGCGACCCGGATCAGCTTCATGAATGAGTTGGCGAATCTCGCGGAGCGCTTCGGCGCGGACATCGAGTCGGTGCGCATCGGCTTAGGCTCCGATCCGCGCATTGGCTACGCCTTTATCTATCCCGGCTTGGGCTATGGCGGTTCGTGTTTCCCCAAAGATGTGCAAGCCCTGCAGCGTTCGGCTCAAGAAGTGGGTTACGACGCCAGCATCCTGGCGGCGGTGGAAGGTGTCAACGAGCGCCAGAAGCAGATCCTGTTCAACAAGATCAAGGCGCACTTCGGCGAGCTTCGCGGCAAGACCGTCGCCATCTGGGGTCTTGCCTTCAAACCCAATACCGACGACATGCGCGAGGCAGCCAGCCGCGTCCTGATGGAGTCGCTGTGGGCCGCAGGCGCCAAAGTCCGCGCCTACGATCCGGTGGCCATGCCGGAGTGCCTGAGGATCTACGGCGATCGTGCCGACCTGGCGCTTTGTAAGACCAGTCATGAAGCCCTGAAGGGCGCTGACGCGCTGGCCATCGTCACCGAATGGCGGGAGTTTCGCAGTCCGGATTTCGAGCACATCAAGAGCGCGCTGAATACGGCGGTGATCTTCGACGGGCGCAATATCTATGATCCGGAACAAATGGCGCAGGCCGGCTTTAGCTACTATGCCATCGGCCGCGGGATGACCTTAAAGTGATTGAATCATGAGCAAAGTGATTCCGGTGATACTCTCGGGAGGCGCGGGCACGCGGCTCTGGCCGCTGTCGCGCGAGATGTATCCGAAGCAGCTGCTCTCGCTCACCAGCAAACAGACCATGCTGCAAGACACCGCCATGAGACTGGCGGCGATCGCCGGTGCGCTCCCGCCCATCGTGGTGTGCAACGAAGCCCATCGCTTCACCGTTGCCGAACAGATTCGCGCCCTCGACATCCAGGCCTCGGCAATCTTGTTGGAGCCCTCGGGCCGCAATACCGCGCCTGCCGTCGCGCTCGCGGCGCTCAAGGCCTCGAGCATTGATCCTGACGCCACCCTGGTGGTGGCGCCGGCGGATCACGTGATTCGCGATGCGCGCAAGTTCCAGCAGGCCGCGGAGGTCGCGGTGGCGCTGGCGCAGCATGACAAGCTCATCACTTTCGGCATCGTCGCGCACGCCCCGGAAACCGGCTACGGCTACATTCGCCGCGGCGCGGGAGCGGGGCCCGCCTATCCGGTGGCTCAATTTGTCGAAAAGCCGGCGCTCGACTTGGCGCAGCAATATGTCGCGAGCGGCGATTATTACTGGAACAGCGGCATGTTCGTGTTCAAGGCAAGCCGGTATCTTGCGGAACTGAGCAGCCTGGCGCCGGATATTCTGTCGGCCTGCACGGCGGCATTCGAAGCGGCCAAGACCGATTTGGATTTTGTGCGCATCGACAAGGCGGAATTCATCAAGTGCCGCAGCGAGTCGATCGACTACGCCGTGATGGAGAAGACCAAGGACGCGCTGGTGTTGCCGCTGGATGTCGGCTGGAGCGACGTGGGTTCCTGGTCCTCGCTGTTCGACGTGCTTCCCGCGGACGAAGAGGGCAATGTGCTGCAGGGCGATGTCATGGTCCACGACACCCATGACTGCTACGTGCACTCGACCAGCCGCTTGGTGGCGGCCGTCGGCATGGAAGATCACATCATTGTCGAGACCAAGGATGCGATTTTGGTGGCGCCCAAGGATCGCGTGCAGGACGTGAAGGATCTGGTCGCCAAGATCAAGAAATCGGGCCGCACCGAGTCGGCGCTGCACCGTGAGGTTTTCAGGCCCTGGGGCAGCTACGACAGCGTCGATAGCGGCGAGCGCTTCCAGGTGAAGCGCCTGTCGGTGAAGCCGGGCGGTGTGCTGTCGCTGCAAATGCATCATCATCGCGCGGAGCATTGGATTGTGGTGCAGGGTGCGGCGCGGATCACGCGCAATGACGAGACCTTCTTGCTCGCGGAAAACGAATCCACGTTCATTCCCGTCGGCGCCACACATCGCATCGAAAATCCCGGCAAGGTGCCCCTGCACATCATCGAAGTGCAGTCCGGTTCCTATCTCGGCGAAGACGATATCGTGCGCTTCGAGGATAACTACGGCCGCAAGGGTACCAATACGTGAATGCGATCGCGTGTTTCAAGGCTTACGATCTACGCGGCCGCATTCCCAACGAACTGAACGACGATGTGGCCTATCGGGTCGCCCGCGGCTACGCCCAATTCCTGCAGCCCAAGCGCATCGTGGTGGGACGCGACATCCGCCTGAGCAGCGCGGCCCTTACCGATGCGGTGTGCAAAGGACTGACCGACAGCGGCGTCGATGTATATGACATCGGCGTGTGCGGCACGGAAGGGGTCTATTTCGCGACCTTTGACGGCGGCTACGATGGCGGCATCATGATCACCGCCAGCCACAATCCGCCGGACTACAACGGCATGAAGTTCGTGCGGGAACAATCCAAGCCGATTAGCGGCGATAATGGTCTTGCCGAAATTCGCGGCTTTGCGGAACGTGCCGCGTTCCCCGCCAGTAACCGTCCCGGCGTGCGCTATCCAGTCGATACGACCAAAGCCTATGTCAGTCACCTCCTGTCCTACGTCGACATAGCCACGTTAAAGCCGCTCAAAATAGTCGTGAATGCCGGCAACGGCGGCGCCGGGCTCGTTATCGACAAGCTTGAACCGCATCTGCCCTTCAAGTTCATCAAGGTTCATCATCAGCCTGACGGTCATTTCCCGAACGGCATCCCCAATCCCATGATCGAGGAGAACCGCAAGCCCACCGTGGAAGCGATCCGTGCGCACGGCGCCGATTTCGGCATTGCCTGGGACGGGGACTTCGACCGGTGCTTCTTGTTCGATGAGCAGGGCGGATTCATCGAGGGGTACTACATCGTGGGCCTGCTCGCCTCGATACTGCTGCGCGGCCAGCCCGGCGGTAAAGTGGTGCACGATCCGCGCCTCACCTGGAACACGATTGAAATTGTGAAGGCCGGCGGCGGCGCAGCCGTGCTCTCCAAATCCGGCCACGCCTTCATCAAACAGCGCATGCGGGAAGTGGATGGCGTTTATGGCGGCGAAATGAGCGCCCATCATTATTTTCGCCGCTTCGCCTATTGCGACAGCGGCATGATCCCGTGGTTGGTGGTCGCGCAAATCCTGTCCGAGTCAGGACGAAAACTCTCCACCTTGGTGGGCGAGCGCATCGGCCGGTTTCCGGTCAGCGGCGAATTGAACTACCGCGTCCCCGACGCCAAGGCGGCCATCGCCGCGTTCGAGCAGCGCTACGCGCCGCAGGCCATCGCCCTCGATCGCACCGACGGCGTGTCTTTCGAGTTTCCGGAATGGCGCTTCAACCTACGCACCTCGAATACCGAACCGCTGATACGCTTGAATGTCGAGGCTCGCGGTTCGGTTGCGCTCATGCAGTCCAAAACCCAAGAGTTGCTCGGGCTGCTCAAATCCCAAGGCGCGGTTGCCGCGGACCACTGAACCAGTGCGCCACCCCAAGCTCAGCGTCGTCATTCCGGTATACAACGAAGAGGCGGTGCTGCCGAGTTTGTTTGCACGATTGTACCCATCGCTCGACGCGCTGCAGATTCCGTACGAAATCGTCTTCGTCAACGATGGCAGCAGGGATCGCTCCGTGGCGTTGCTGCGGCAGCAGTTCATCGAGCGTCCGGGCGAGACGCGGGTCGTGTTATTCCACGCGAATTTTGGCCAGCATTCCGCGGTAATGGCCGGCCTGGCCTACGCGCGCGGCGAGTACGTGATCACGCTGGATGCGGATCTGCAGAATCCTCCGGAAGAGATCGGCAAATTGGTCGGCAAGCTGGATCAGGGCTACGACTATGTGGGCACCATCCGCCAGCAGCGGCAGGATTCGCTGTGGCGCCGGACTTTTTCCAAGGCCATCAACAAGATTCGCGAATGGATCACCCCGGTGCGCATCACCGATCAGGGTTGCATGATGCGCGGCTATGCCCGCTCGGTCGTGACCGCGCTCAATCAAACGCGCGAGGTGAATACTTTCATACCCGCGTTGGCGTCGATCTATGCGATGAACCCGATCGAAGTGCCGATTGCGCACGAGGAGCGTCACGCCGGCCGCTCGAAGTACTCCATGTACAGTTTGATCCGCCTGAACTTTGACCTGATCACCGGGTTTTCAGTGGTTCCCCTGCAGCTATTTTCCATGATAGGCATGGCAGTGTCGCTGCTGTCTGCGCTGTTCTTCGTCTACCTGATTGTGCGCCGCTTCACGGTGGGCGCCGAGGCCGAGGGTTTGTTTACACTTTTCGGCATCGTGTTTTTCTTCATCGGTTTGGCTCTCTTCGGCATCGGTCTGCTCGGCGAGTACGTCGGGCGCATTTATGCGCAAGTCCGCGAGAGGCCGCGCTACATCGTCGAGGCAGTTCTCGAGCAGGACGCAGATCCCAACAGGGCCATGCCGGGATTGGTCATGTCCCGCCGGGTCACGGATCCTTCTCTACCGTGACCAGTGCGGTGGTGTTCGCATACAGCGAGGTCGGTGTGCGCTGTGTCCGCGAGCTATTGGCGCAAGGGGTCAGCATTCCGCTGCTGTTCAGTCATGCCGATGATCCGAACGAAAACCAGTGGTTTGGCAGCGTCCAGCAATTGGCTGCCGCACATGGCCTGAATATCGTGACACCGGACTCGCCCAACACGGCGGAATGGTTTGCCAGGGGTGCGGCGATCAAGCCCGATTTCATATTTTCCTTTTACTATCGCTACATGCTGGATAAGGCATGGCTCGCCATGCCGCGGCTGGGCGCGCTGAACATTCATGGATCGCTGCTGCCGAAGTACCGCGGACGCGCGCCGGTCCACTGGGCCATCATTAACGGCGAATCGGCGACCGGCGCCAGCCTGCACTACATGGTGGAAAAGCCCGACGCCGGGGCATTGGTGGACCAAGAAGCGGTGCCCATCTTGGAAGATGACACGGCGCTTCAGGTATCGATCAAAGTGGCTGAGGCAGCGCAAATCGTGCTGCGTCGCAGCCTGCCGAAATTGATCGCCGGCACCGCGGCCTCCAAGCCGCTGGATCTCAGCGCTGGTTCCTATTTCGGCCGCCGCCGCCCCGAAGACGGGCGCATCGACTGGCGCCGCAACGCGCGTGCGGTGCATGACCTGGTGCGTGCCGTCGCACCGCCTTTTCCCGGTGCGTTTACCGACATCAACGGGTGCAGAGTTGCGATACTGGCGGCGCAACTCGACCCGCATCCCATTAACTACCCCGGCCAAACACCTTGTTTATACTCATCGGACGGTGTCTGGTACGCCGACTGCGTCGACGGACACCGCCTTAAGATTTTGCAATTGACTGCCAATGGCGAGCCGGTGGCCCACAATACCGTGCCGCCGGCGCTGGCCCACCAACCGCTGGCGCTTCGCTGAAGCTTGAAACGTAGCAGGGGTCTATTTTGAAAAACGTTCTGATACTTGGGGTCAATGGATTCATCGGCCACCACTTGAGCAAGTACATCCTCGCTCACACCGATTGGCATATTTACGGCATGGACCTGCAATCGGAACGGGTCGGCACGCTGCTGAGCAATCCGCGCTTTCATTTCGTGGAAGGCGACATCACCATCAATTTGGAATGGGTCGAGTATCACGTGCGCAAGTGCGATGTGATCCTGCCCCTGGTCGCCATTGCGACGCCCGCCACCTATGTTCGCGAACCGCTGCGGGTTTTCGAGTTGGACTTCGAGGCGAACTTGCCCATCATCCGCCACTGCGTGAAGTACAAGAAGCGCGTGGTGTTTCCTTCGACGTCGGAAGTGTACGGCGCCAGCCGCGACAAGGAATTCGATCCGGAGACCTCCGAGTTGGTGCTCGGCCCCATTCACAAGCAGCGCTGGATCTACTCCTGCGTGAAGCAGCTCCTGGACCGCATCATTTGGGCCTACGGGCAACAAGGGTTGCAATTCACGTTGTTTCGCCCCTTCAACTGGATTGGGTCAGGACTCGACAGCATGGACGACCCCAAGGAGGGCAGCTCGCGGGTGCTGACGCAGTTCTTGGGCCACATCGTGCGCGGCGAACCGATCAAGCTGGTGGACGGCGGCACGCAAACTCGAGCCTTCACCTTCATTGATGACGCGGTCGAATGTCTGACCACCATCATCGACAATCCGAACGGCGTCGCCGACGGCAAGATCTACAACATCGGCAACCCCTACAACTCGTACTCGATCCGCAAGCTGGCGGAAATGATGTTGGAAATTGCCGTATCCCGCCCCGAATACGCGCCCACGGCGCGCAACACCAAGTTGATCGACGTTACCGCGCTCGACTACTACGGCAAGGGCTATGCGGACATTCCGGCACGCCTGCCCTCGATCAAGAACACCACCGCGGAGCTAGGCTGGACGCCGAAGACGGATATGCGCACGGCGTTGAAGGCGATATTCGATTCCTACGCCCACGCCTTGCCCTCGGCTTCCGCGTTGTTGTCGCGCGATGCTTGAAGACACGCACATCGGCCTCAAGGTCGATGTGGATACCTTGCGCGGAACCCGCGAAGGCGTACCCCGTCTCGCCGCGTTGCTCAAGAAATTGCATGTCGACGCGACCTTTTATTTTTCCGTGGGCCCGGACCACACGGGGCGCGCCATGCGCCGGGTATTTCGCAAAGGTTTTGCGCAAAAGGTCGCGCGCACCTCGGTGTTGAAACACTATGGCCTGAAAACCCTGCTGTACGGCGTGCTGCTGCCGGGTCCCGATATCGGCCGCGAAGCGGGCTCCCACATGCGCAGCGTGCACGACGCCGGCTTCGAGGTAGGACTGCACACCTTCGATCATGTGCGCTGGCAAGACTATGTCGCCGGGGCTTCCGCGGCTTGGACGAGGATTGAATTCGAACGCGGCATGAGCGCCTTCGAGCGCGTATTCGGATTCTTCCCGAAATCACATGCCGCCGCCGGCTGGCAAATCAACGCGCACGCACTGGAACTCGAGCGTGAGTACGGCATGCAGTACGCCAGCGATACCCGCGGCTATGCGCCCTTTTGGCCGATGCTCGCGGCAGAGCGCAGCACCTGTCCGCAATTGCCGACCACGCTGCCCACTTTCGATGAGTTGCTGGGACGCGATGGCGTCGATGAATCGAGCATCGCGGACGCGGTGTTCCGGCTGTCCGAAACCAACGCCGGCGCGGGCGGCGAGAATTTGCAGGTGTTCACGTTGCACGCCGAGCTCGAGGGCATGCTGTTGCTGGATGCCTTCGAATCGCTGCTCAAAAAGTGGCAGGCGGCCGGGGCCAAAATCACGCGCATGGCCGGGATTCGCGAACTCGCCGTCCAAAGGCCGCTGCCCGATCAGACCGTGATCATGGGTGAAGTTCCGGGACGCTCAGGGCTGCTCGCCATTCAACCCGCGCGCGCGGGGGCGGCGTGAGTCAAACGATTGACGTCAAGGTTCGCGAGCACTGGCTGTACGGGGGTCTTGCGGTGCTGCTGGTCGTGGTGTGGCTCGCGGCATTGGCGAACCGGCCGTTGTTCAATCCCGACGAGGGGCGGTACGCGGAGATCCCGCGAGAGATGTTGAGCGGCGGTGATTGGGTCATCCCGCACTTGAATGGCTTGGACTACATCGAGAAGCCGCCGCTGCAGTACTGGGCGACGGCTTCGATGTATCGCTTGTTCGGCGTGAGCGAGTTTTCCGCGCGCCTTTACACCGCCCTCACCGCGCTCGGTACGGTGGCTCTGATTGGGTTGCTCGGGGCTCGAATCGGGGGCCGGGAAACAGGCTGGCGGGCCGCCGCCGTTTTGGCCGGCATGATCATGGTTATCGTCCTGGGTCAGTTGATCACGCTGGACATGAGCCTGACGTTCTATATGACGGCCAGCTTCACGGGATTTTTGCTGGCGCAGCGGCCGGGAGACGGCGCGCCAAAGTGGATGTTGCTGGCGTGGATCGCCGCGGCGTTGGGCGTGCTCACCAAAGGTCTCGTGGCTGCGGCCATTCCGGCGGCGGTGTTGGTCATCTACAGCCTGTGCAGCCGTGATTTCGCCCCCTGGAGCAGGTTGAGGTTGTCCTGGGGTCTGCCGCTGTTTTTGGTGATTGTGGTGCCCTGGCACTGGCTCGCGTCATTGAGGCTCGATGATTTCCTGCAGTTCTTTTTCGTGCACGAGCATTTCGCGCGCTACTTGACCAAGGTCGCGGATCGCGAAGAACCCTGGTGGTTCTTCGGCATGGTGTTCTTGATAGGCACGGTTCCGTGGACCGTGCCGGCGCTGCGCGTGATCTTCAGCGGCTGGCGCGACCGCGCCCTGAAAGGGCCATTCAGCCCGACTTTTTTCCTGTGGATCTGGGTGCTTTTCGTCTGCGTATTTTTTTCGCTGTCGGATTCGAAGCTCATGCCCTACATTTTGCCGGCCATGCCGGCGCTGGCGGTTTTGATCGCGGCGCTGCCCACCGCAACCTTGAAGCGGGACTTTTTGATCACGGCTGTTGTGACGGCCGCCGTCGGTCTGGGGTTGGGCGTCGCGAGCTTCTATCTGCCGGCCCTGGTGCCGGAATCGCCCAACCGGCCCTACTTCCTCACGCTAGCGAAGCCTCTTCGGGAAGTCGCTGCCCTGCTGCTGGTGTCGGGTGTTTTCGTCTGGGTCCAGGGAGCTCGCGATGCGACGCGTGCCGGCGTGTTCCTGGGTGTGGGCTGGTGCCTGGCGGGGTTGCTGCTGATGAGGGCGGCTACGCTGCTGGCGCCGATTTACTCGGGAATCGATCTGGCCAAGGCGTTGCCGCCGGCCGATCGCGACGCGCCGCTCTACAGCGTGCGCACCTATGATCAATCCCTGACATTTTATTTGCAGCGAACGGTCATGTTGGTCGGGTATCGTGGCGAGCTTGACTATGGATTGCGCCGGGCGCCGAACGGCGAGATAGCCGATGCCGATGAGTTTCTTCGCCTTTGGGATTCGCAAACTCGCGCTTACGCGGTGATGGATAAGCGGACATTCAACAACTTCAAGGAGCGTGGTGTGCCCATGCGAACGGTCGGTCAGAATGTGGGTCAGGTCATGGTGGCGCGCCGATGAGCGTCATCACGTGGGTGTTGATCTTGACGGGCGTGGGGCTGAATGCGGCGGCACAACTGCTGCTGAAAGTGGCCACCAAGCCACTGTCGCAGTTCAGCGTATTCAATGCCGATACCTTGAGCAGCAGCGTGTTCATTTTATTCAAGAGCCTGCCGTTCTGGAGCGGCATGCTGTGCTACGCCGCCAGTGTGTGCGTGTGGGTCGCTGCCCTGTCCAAGGCGCCGGTCAGCACGGCCTATCCGATGTTGTCCCTGGGCTACGTGGTCGTGGCTGCCGTGTCGGTGGCGTGGCTGGGGGAGACGCTCACTGTGCCTAAAGTGCTGGGGATCGCGCTGATCTGCGCCGGCGTGTTCTTGGTGTCGCGGAGCACCGTTTGAAACCGTTCCTGCCCTTTACGCGCCCCTCGATCGATGAGCAGAGCATTGCGGCGGTTGCGGACGTTTTCCGGTCGGGCCAATTGGCCAGCGGTCCCAAAGTGGCCGCCTTTGAAGCGGCTCTGGCCGCATACCTCGGCGGCAACCGGCACGTGCGGGTCATGACCTCGGCCACGGCCGGCTTGGAGATGGCGCTCGAAGTCGCCGGCGTCGGCGCGGGTGACGAGGTCATCGTACCGGCGATGAGTTTCGCGGCGAGCGCGAATGTGATCGCACGCCTGCGCGCCAAGCCGGTGTTTGTGGATATCGATCTTTATACCCGCAACCTCGACTTGAATCGCGTGCCCGCTGCGATCACGCCCAAGACGCGAGCCATCATGCCGGTGCACTTTGCGGGACTGCCGGTGGACATGGACGGGCTCTACGGTCTCGCGGCGGAGCATGGGCTGCGCGTGGTGGAGGATGCGGCGCATGCCATCGGATCGAAATACAAGGACAAGCCGATCGGCAGTTTCGGGGATCTGGTGGTGTTCAGTTTTCACCCGAACAAGAACATGACGACCATCGAAGGCGGCGCCATCTCCACCGGAGACGCCTCGGCGGCGGAGCTCTTGGAGCAGTACCGCTTCCACGGCATCAAGCGCAACGTTCTAGGCGAAGTCGACGTGATGTTCCCTGGCGCCAAGAGCAATCTTACGGATATCGCAGCGCAAGTTGGCATCGACCAACTGCGGCGCTTGGATGGATTTAACGCGCGGCGCTTGAACTTGGCCGGCCGCTACTTCGACGCCTTCAAGGCCTTCACCGGCGTGGTGTTGCCGGCACGCGGGGACTTGGGACATAGCTGGACCATGTTTCAGGTGCTGCT
>Ga0193726_1002221_pt1 | contig 13529 bp, 19 predicted proteins | sample H2c1metaG_FD_144928 | JGI IMG/M metagenome (GOLD analysis project Ga0193726, IMG submission 144928) | Soil microbial communities from a riparian zone of the East river system, Colorado, United States - H2c1 | ecosystem: Environmental > Terrestrial > Soil > Riparian zone | place: USA: East River... | reverse complement strand
AATGACGCCATCATCCAAGTCGAATTGCACAAAGTTGGCACTATACCGGTGGTAAATGGCATCTCTTACATACACTTTTCCGACAAAACTAAAAACGGAATTCGTGATGTTCCGATACATTCCGCGATTGCGGGATTGATCAAGGAATTAGTGGAGAATGCCGGTGCTGACGGTTATCTCATTTCAGAGACAAGCCCCAACAAATACGGGAGCCGAGGCGACGCCCTCGGAAAACGCTTCACAAGGCTGAAGCGTCGATTGAAATTCGGGAGTATCCACACATTTCATTCGATCAGACATACCGTTGCCCATCTGTTGGAGTCGGCAGAATGCCCAGAGGGAGTTGCCCAAGACATGTTGGGCCATAAGAAGGCATCCATGACATTCGGCTTGTATAGCGGCGTTTCGACTCTACAACAGAAGCGGTACTGGATCGAAAAGGCTATCGTCTACCCGACAGCCATATGATGGTTACGGAACGGGTTTCGCGTTTGCAACTCGATAATCGAAACAGCCCTGACGACGAGTGCATCGCCAGACCGCACCAAAGACAGCCTTATAACACTCCATGGGCCGATCTCTGATGAAATGGTGGCAGGCTGACCGTCTGCACCAAATATGGTCGGCGGACGCCTCGCTATAGCTCTGTAGCAGGCAAGATCGTCCTCACGCCAACGAGGTTCGATTGTCTTGAGAGGGTCAGTGAACCCAACCTCAGCCATATAGATATGCTGACCGTCCGGCAGGAATAGTGGCTGCCAGAGAAAGGCAATTAGAACTTTGCAAGGTGGCGTGACGAACGAAGACGGCATGACGGTTGCTCATGGCATTAAAATCTTTCCCTTGTGCTGTGTGATATGTGAGATGTGCTTTGTATAAATGTTCGGAATGAAGTTGCCACAAGAGATTGAACACGGCATTACAAAGCCGTTGTTCCTCGGTCGGCAGCTTTGCTGTTTCGGCGGGCATCGTCTCTCATCCATTCATATGAGGCCCGCGAGAGCCTCAGTTGTCCTTTATCAACACAGTGTTACACCAACCCAACATGTCGCTCGTACGGTATCGGATATGCTGATACGAACAGTAGCCGATAATTGGATACACGTTCGCAAGGTCGCAATCGCCCATGTCAATGAAGACTTCAACCGTTCCTGACCATCTGACGGTTACGAGGGGCGCTCCGTCGTCCTTGTACCATTGGGCGTGCTTTGAAGATGTCTCGTCCACCTCTCCGATCACCGTTGAAATGTACGAAACCAACGACAACGGCACGTTCTCAAACTCTGGCTCAGGCATGTTTAACCCTTTCCTCATGAGGCTTTCCAAAGTCTCGTTGTGACGGTCAAGCCGCCGCTCTAGCGTGGTCAAACTCCATTCGCGATTGTGCCAACCCCCGCCGTGCCATTTCCCGAAGGGTTTGGGCCGCATAGGCCCGGCTATATTGCGTGTAGGGCAATGGCCACAACTGAGCGACCTGCCCGGTGAAACGATCAAACAACTCGGTATCGCTCAACTCTGAGAGTTTCTTCTGGTTCTTGTTAAACAACGGCCCGTCAAATGCCGTAATGCGGGCATCAGCAGCGTGTGCTTTGTCTGTGTCGAAGCGGTAACGCTTATCAATGACCCGCAACAGAACGATCATCCTTCTGCATCCTTCCAAACGATCCGGCCACCATTGACCGGCATAACCTTATTCAAGCACTGAACCCCGTTCTGTCTATGTTAGATTTTTGTATAGCGCCGCAAACTCTCACGAGAGGGATTGACAGCAGGAAACGCTCACGACACCGACTCTAAACGAACCCCGCTCCTAACAGCGTCTCGATCATTTCAAAATTGACGTGACGTTTTTGTTTGACAGTTTCCTCAACCGCATCCGAGGAGGGTCTTAGACAGTCGGACCGCCGCGACCATTTCGGCCACGTTTCTGCGGACCATGCCAAACCGTTCCGAAATCCGTGCGGAAGGGTCGGTGATCAAGGATTGTGACGACACGCCATGGGGTGGAACGGCGACGCCGCCCTGACTGAGACCCATGTCAAAGATCGGAACGAGGCTCACTCGAACGGTCACACCGCCGTTGATCCCCCAACCTTTTCATTAACGGCCTCCGAGAACGCTCTGGACGGTCAGAAACCTTCTTCAGAACACGCGGCAAAAGTGTCCAGGCCGAGCGACGCGACGTAAGCTCGGGATTTCGGTTCCACACGATTGACCGCCGTTGAAGTAGCCCATGGCGAATTTCCGACCGTGTAAGGCAAACCGGGGAGGTTGGTTCGGTTGGTTGGCTGAATCTGGCTGTCGCCGTCCCTCCCGAGGCGAAGCCTGGTCACGGGATCGGGCAGAAACAGCACGAGCTTTTCCTTATCCTTGCGGGGCGTGATATCAATCAATGTGCCATCCGACGACTGCCAGACGGAATGAAATTCCGCATCATCCATACCGATGCTCTCCCAGATCATCCAACCATTGACACGCCTTCCGCCATGTCCGCGAACATAGTGAAACACGTTCGCATGGCATTGGCCCGCGATATAACGCGGATCAAACTGAGTGAACGGCAGGAAGACCGGTTGTTCTGGGCTGATGGTGGCACAATGTTTCAGCAAGCGTGCCGACAACGGTTCCCTCGGCGTTGTCAGGAAATTGCCCAACTTATGTCGTGTCGGCAAAGCCGTGTTGCGTGTCGGATTGACCTTAGCAACGATGTTCCGCTTGCGAGTCTTCTCCGCTTGTTGCCGTTGCCGTTGCCTTTGATCCATGAAAACCCCTTCCCATAGGCGCTCAAACGCCTGGTTACACGGTCAAGCAGCCGCGATCTTTGCTCAACGTCTTCTCGTCAATCGGGTTCGCCAGTTTCACCATGTTGATCCGGTACGGCGCTGCTTCCGCTCCGCCCTTGATCTTTGCTCCTTTGATCGGCACCAGAATCTTTTGCCGCTCCGGCGTGCCACGCTTGCCAGTCCATCGGAAACCCCTGGTGGGACTGCGATCATGCGGCGACTTCGGGGCACCCGGTGCATGATGTGACGATGACGGCTGCTCCGATTGTGGCCGGATCGTCTCGATCTTGTTGACGTACACGACCTTGACCGGGTTCGGTTCCGTCGCTTCCGTGGCCAGTGTGCCGTTCTTTTCAGAGGGTGTACGGGGAGAGGATGGCGTGTTGACGTAGCGATACCCGCCATGCAACCGGAGCAGACTAAACCCGATGAACGGCAAATCTCCGATGTTCGTATCCGCCAGAAGTCGTTTGCCCCCGAACGTCTCCCGCAAAGCACGCGAGGCGTTCATGTCATAGGGGATAACCCTTGTCGCGATGAAATTCCATTGTCCTTCCCTGTACCCGAGATACATCAAGCCAATGCGGTCAAACCCCTTAAAAGGCGAATCACGGATCGCGATGACGCACGTTGTCAGGTAAGGACCGTGAAAAAACATCCGATAACAAATATCGGCAAGGACGCGGTGCGTCTTCCGATAGTGTTCTTCGTCAAGACTTACGGCTTCGCTCCATGTCTCATGATCGAAGAAGTAATCTTCAAATGGCAAGTACGCCCGGCCCTGAGAGTTGAAAATCCTCGTCCCGGCCATGACCATCAGGCGATTCTGGTACTTCTCCGTCAACACCGCGACGGACTTGCGATCCTCCGCCGAAAAAACGTGCCTGATCTTGCCGCTCTGGATAGCATCGTCCAGACTCGCGATGATTTCCCGAGGCGAGATGACATCCGGCGAAGTAGAGCGGAGCCTGTCGGCTTCTTCGCGGAGAGCTTCATTCTCATTGATGAGTTTTTGAAGTTTGCCAATCACCGCGATCCGCGACATCGGCGGCTCTCCGACGATTTCAACCTTTTCCATCAGCGGCGCACCGTCAGCAGCCTCTTGCTCAAGCCTCGCAAGAATGGCTTTCGCGACAGCAACCGGAACCGTTCCAGGTTCGCCGCTGCTGGCGATCTTGTTGACTGTCTTGAGCAACGTTGTGTCGCCCCCGGCAAAGATGGAGTCGGCCACGACATTCGCAACGAACCCTTCGATACCGGTAGCCTTGAGGGCCTTCCGTGTGATGGTCCGTTGACGTTCCCGTTGGCGTTGCCGTTGCCTTTTACCCATGAAATCCCTTTCTCAGTGAAGCTCCGAGAGCCTAATTAAGCGATCAGAGGTGCTCCGTGGCGTGAGGGATACCACGATCTTTCGATCTGGCAACAATAGTTCTGATTTGTGAACTTTCCGAAGGCGAGCTTATCGTGTTAGCAAGTCTTTGAAATCATGGGACTATCGTACGACAAAAATGGTCGATTTGGCTTATTATCACAATGTTCCAATGCGGCGCCGAGGGCGTTTAGTCTTCTCGATTGACGCTTCTTTGTTCCTCTTTATCCCGAGGAACATGCCCTTCTTCGAGAAGATCGGAACGTATGGGGAGGGAGCGTCTGCACGCCGCCGATCCGTATTTCCTGCCAGATCGCTTCCGGCATACCGGCGATACGGAGGAGACAGAAGATAATCCAGATCGGCTTCCCTCACATCAACGATGGCTTCGGGCGGAATTGGATCGGCGGTCCATACCGTGGCCAGTTGTCGTTTCCTGGCCGTGCTACGATAGTGAAATTCGCCCAAGTCGTTCGGATGGATTCGACCGGGGATTCTAGCTCGCTCCAAGGTAACGATGGAGAGCGTGTCGCCCTTCACGAATTGCCATTTTTCGCCTGCTCCCAGCGGACGAAACCAATCTTTGGTGGTAGGATCGCCGGTTGATTTTAGGCCAGTCTCTTCGCCGTCTTTCCCGATCTTTTTCCAGTAGTTATGCTCGGACCTGTCCCTGCTGTTAGGGGAGAGCCAGCAGTCGTGCCGACCTTCAAACATGAATATTTCTACCAGCATGTAGGACGCATCAATGCCGGTGCAGAGCCATACTCTCTGTGGCCATACCAGATTGCGCCATTCGCCCGCCCGTGGCTCCAATCCTGTCCGTAGGATCGATTCCACGTTTCGAGTCGGCGTGACATGGTAAAGGTTGGTGCGGGCCATTCAGGCAGGTTAGCTTAGATGGGTTTCCAGCCAATAGCCGCTATACGGCGGTCCTCTCACCCACATCCACGGATCATCGCGGCAACCGTTTCAGGATCGCGGGAGCAGCGACGTGGCCGATGCTCCTCGATCATCCTTCTGTTAACCCGTATCACTGACCGTACCGTTAGATTGCCGAGCAGTGATCTGATAACGCCGCTGAGGCGACGATCTCCAAGGTCTGAGTATCGTCAGGAACCCGAACTTGCCGCATTGGGGAGCCTTTCATAGCGTATGAAAAATAAAATTGAATATAAATCGCCCTCGCAATGAGTAGAAGAGGACTTTCCGTAAGAGGTTGATTTTATTCAGTTTGTAATATTCGAAGTACTTTCTGCCGAGCGGCTCGAAGTACACAATATTAAGACGCTCTGATAGTGCATCGGAATTCGAAAGACTGTCTATTGCAATTGGATTTTTTAAAGGTATCTCTCGATCCAAGGATGACGGCTGGCCACGCGGAATATCCCCCCTGCTAATGGAGCAAAACGTGTACGACCGTACGTTACCGGTCATCAGAGGAATTTTGGACATCGCGATGTCGGTATCAAAACCATTCAAACGGGGCTATCGCTCACATGATGGCCTCGACCAGTACGAAACACCAGACGAAGTGTTCAACCACTACGATGCAAAATACCACTTCTATATGGATGTCTGCGCTACACGAGAGAGCGCAAAGGTACGAAGGTTCTTCACAAAAGAGACCGACGCCCTTACCAAGAAATGGATTGGCCCGTGTTGGATGAATCCGCCATACAGTGGCCTAAAGAAGTGGGTTAAGTATGCCCATGAACAATCGTTGCAGGGTGCTACGGTAGTGGGCCTCGTTCCCGCCTGGTGCGGTGATAGCTGGTTTCACGAGTTCGTCGGGCCTTTCGCCCAGGTGACCTTTCTGCGGAAACGATTGAAGTTCATGGGGAGCAATAGACAACCTTTCGCGGCGTACTTCGCCAACATGGTTTGTGTCTGGCCGAGAGAGGCCGCGATCCACGAGGATGGTCAGAAGCTCACCATAACGATCAGTGCCAGGTTTTAGGGTCATGGAGAATTCCACCGCAATCACCGCAACGGAATCGGAACCAGTCGCAACTTGCGACTCTCCCGATGATACACCCGCCGCCATCGAGGACCGCATCATAGAACTGCTGCACCGCGAAGGCCGCGACAAACGTGGGGCGCTCTGGACGATCACGTTCCCACTGGCGGAAACCTGGGCGCTGCACGAGCAGATCGTCCGGTCGAACGGGACGCTGAAACAATATGGCGGCGTGCGGAAGTACGTGCCGATCAAGTTTGGGCGCTCCTATGATGTCATCAACAAGGCCGTCAATGCCCACAAATACAAGGACAAGGCGCTGGACGGGATGCAGTGGCTTGACGAGGGATGCACCGGGTTCGGCACCCATCCCGGCTGGCACGGCTGGCAACCTCGCAAAGTGTACGGACCGGAATGGATCATTGAGGTGTGCGAGGCATACACCAACCGCCACGATCCGCCGCCGATGAAGGAACCGAAGAAAGCCGCGACCACGCCAACCGTCCCGGATGACGAGGAACAGCCGGATGATGAGGAACAATCCGACGTGCCCGCCCCGTTCGTCGCAGCTACCTCGGCCAAAATCCGTGAGCTAGAATCTAAATTGGCCGAGTCAGTGAGCCATCGGGAAGAGGCGCTGTCTTACCAGGCTCAGGAGGTTAACGACCTCGATCAGAAATTGCTCGATGCTCAGGAGCGCATCCGCTTACTCGAAGACCTCCTGACGGCGCATAACATCGAGATACCTCTTTCCCAGCCCTTCGTGGACATGCTCGACAGTTTGAATGATGACGAACCGCCCGACGATCCCGAACCACCTGGGAAGGCACCGGAGCCGGTTCCAGAGGCCGAGGAGTCATCAGAGGATGGCGAGCAACCGGCCAGTGAGCCGCAAGCCATAGCTATGCCGCCAGCGAAGCCTTCAGAGGCCGCGACGGGATCACCTCCTATCGAGCCATCAGCCAATGAGCCGGAAGCCACTGAGATCACGCCCAAGCCGAGACGCGGAAGGGCTCCGCCTTGGCGCCGCCCCAAGAGGGGCGCAGCGCCAGACCGGGCCGAGAAGCTTACCGAGCCAGAAGCGCAACGATTGTTCGACATTCCGCTGAACGAAGCCGGTGGTGATGACGATCAATATATGACCGTCGAAGATCAGCATCGGTTGAACGTCGGGGCCAGTCGCATGAAGCCGGAGGCGATCACTTATCGTCAGATAGCATTAGGGATGATTGGACGGATCAGGCAACTCGACGCGGACGCGGTGAGTGGGGAAGTCGTCGCGTTTCTGGAAAAACAACGCTCCACTAAATTCTGGGTCGAACTCGGGTATGCGAGCACGCCACGCCTGATCCTTGACGCGGCGACAGCATTGATGAAGCAGAAGGCGGAGCCTGCCAAATCCGCCGAGCAACTGATAGCCGACGCCGAGGAACAAATGGCCGAATGGCGCAAAAAAGAGGGAGGCCACTAAGCTAAGCCCCCCTCGATCTTTCACTTCGAATTGTCAACCGCTAACCTGATGCGTGGCGACACATCCTCCGTGCTGGCACGTACCGCCGCCATCCTCGCGTTGCTGAACCGGCTGAAATCAGAACAGCACGGCATCCAATGGGAAATTGACGAAGCATTGGAACGCTTCGCTAAGGACCATTTTTAACCGTGCCGCATGAGATGGCCAGACGCTGAACGCAGAGACACGCCGATGTGGTGGCTCAGCGGGCAGGTAGTGTTCGACCGCGACGGCGAATACATTGCAGCGGAATACGTCGAGATACCGTAAGACATCTCAAACGCAAAAAGAAAGGGAGGCTGCTAAGCCTCCCTTGATCTTTCACTTCGTGTTGAAAAGCCGCTACAAAACGAATAATTCAGCGTTGCTTTCAGTCAACAATACCCCAATGCCTTCAACCTGGTCAGTGAGCATTCCAGCGTCGGAGGCATGGTGAATCGCATAGATGGAATACAGCCAAAGGGCTTTCTCAGATTGGTCTATCCCGTTGACGTGCCTCGCCACGATGTGACCAAGGTCAACGCCAGCAGACTTGACCTTGCTGATCAGATCGGTGCCCGCCTTTTTGAGTCCTTCAACCTCAGATCGGCACCTGGTCATCCCAACATACGCACCCAGAGGATCATCACAGCCGTCTCGCGACACGACAACGATTGCGATTTCATTCGGTTGAAGGTCAAGCTCCGACTCGACTACGTGCCTCATTAGCTTCTCGGGATGCGTCCGGTATTCTTCCGTGATCCGGCGCAAAGCCTGACTAATGGTTTCATCCTCCTTCATAATGGGAGTCGTTGTTAAAATTACCATATTTATACCTGCTTAAATGTTTGACGATCCTCATCGACCGTGACCAAGATTTACCAGGGTGGCTGGCACTGAATCCACATAAGTTTACGGTCGCGTGCAAGATGGTAGCCGAGCATTGATACAGCAGGTGCTCTTTATTGCGAAATCTCACCGAGCGGAGGATAATATTCGGGACATCAATAACCACGGGCATTTCTCGATCTTCCGATTGGCGAAAGCGGAACGATCAACGCCGGAAGCCCTCAAATCCCCACGATCAAGGACCATGCCCCACCTGTGTGCTTCGAACTGATCGCGTTCCAACGGCGAGGTCTCTATAATCCTGGCCTGCTGCTCGATAAGTTTGGTGGCGGTCGTTGGATGTCGAAAGGCATCTCAGAGAGTTCCCTGACCATCCACGAACCTATCTTTCAAGCGTCTATGAATGCTCGCCCCGCACAGCACCATGATCTTCACTTGACTTTGGCCAGCCAAGCGTCCTGGAACGATCTCCACGACACTCAGGGAGCCTTGGTCAGACGGTCAATGAAATAGCTGTCGCTGACGAAGCAACCACGAGGTCAGCGAATGCTTTTTCTCGCAACTTCCACATCAGGTTCCCAAGCCCTCGGATGTCTTCGAAACGCAGCGTCTCATCATCCCAGAAACCCTCGGTCGTGATGACATCGAAGATCACCGACATCATCGCGGCGTAGATCACCACTGGATTATGTTCAGCATTGACAAGCGTGGAAATCGTGTCGGCAACCTTTGTCTTCGTCGTCTCGAATAACTCGTTCTCCTCATCGTCTATCATGATTCAAAATGCTGCCTGGAAAGGGTTGTGTGGCATCCCTTCATGAGACGCCACACACCCTTTGCGATCAGTCTACCTGCTTCCAATGTGGAAGTCCGCCATTCCTGAACTCTCTCGCGAAACCTTCGAGAGCGTCGGCTATAATCGCTCTGCATCCTTCACCGAAACCTGGTGTGCGATCATTCATGATGTCCAAGTCGTTCCATAATTGTGCCGTGGAGCACTGAATTCTGAACGTCAGACTTTTTGCAATCTGTTCTGAGGACGCTGCCGCCAAATCGTGCTCGTTCATCTCAGATATATATTTTGGCATAATGTAAAATCCTTGGTGATGTGGTCAGCCGGTCCCAAAACCGGCTTGGGATAATGCCCAACCACTGATGGAAGTATAATTAAGTCAGCGTTCTGATTCAATATAAATAATGGGAAGAATGGTCGATAAATTACTAACGACCCTTCCAAGCGATTTGGTATAAATAGACAGTATGACCGCACATGCTGTCGGTTATATATCTGAAAGGATAATTTGAAAATGGAAATCCCAAGTGAACTACTCGACCGAAAATCCGCCGCCGAATATTGCGGCCTGACCGAGGAATATTTGTTAAATCTTGCCAAGCACGCCAACTCAGGACCGGCTTTCATCAAGACATCTCCGAGAAAGACCTTGTACCTACGATCTGACCTGGATCGCTGGATCGCGTCGTGGATTCGAGTCGAACCGAAGTGAGACAGATACCAAAAGGGCCAGAGCGCATTCGACAACGCTCTGGCCCACATTCGAGAGAAATTCGATGAGCGTCCGGGAACCACACCAGATACATTTAACAACGAACGAACAGGATATTTATGCCATACACAGACGAAGAAATCAATAATTTGATACGACAGACAACGCTGCCTCTAGTCGCAAAGATCGTGAACCTCCAAGACTCGGTCGCAGAACTCGCCGCACAACTCGACATGATTCCAAAACCCGCCGCTTCCGTCGTGTTCAAATACGAGTTTCCAGACTTCGATAAAGTGACGCAGATAAAAGGCCAACTATTCCATAATAAACCGAACCGATCTGGTCAGCACGGCGGAGCGAGACTGCACGAATGGGTTTTGAAGGTAGGGGTCTGGACGTGTCCACCCGACGAAATCAGGAAATACAGGGATGGAACCGTCAAACCGTATTGCTTCCCACTGCACACGCCGTCAAATCTCAGGCCGAAGCAAGAAGGCAGCACTCTCTCCCAACTCGTTGACCAGGGTGTTCGTGACGATATTGAGTTAATCGGTTGTCGTGAAGTCAAAGGCCCTGGCACTGGCGTAAAGGGAACAGAGGCGAATGAAAACCAGATCGCAGCGATCACATCATCGCGAGAACTTCGATTCGCCATACCTGATTGGCTCACAATCGAATGGACCAATAGGTTTGTCCCGAAGGGAGAAGCTGTGGTCGAGGGATGGATTTGGCGTAGGCAGTGATCCAACTTGCTCATTATGTATTGTGTATTGTGTACTTATTACTGGTGCAACGTATTACGTAATGAGCAAGTTTGCACTTGCTCAGGCGCAAGCCTGCTAACGCCGACAAAACGGCAGAGCCGTCTGGCTCATCAGTTGAAGTGGCATTCGTACGTATTGCTGGCTTGCCCTATTACGTAATGAGCAAGTTGGCACTTGCTCAGGCACAAACCTGCTACCGCCGACAAGACGGAAAGGCCGTCAGGTTGATGGGCGTTGCCGTTTCTTTTTTGGTTGTTGGGTGGTAGTCAATTCGTGACCAGAAGAGCTTTGCTCGGTTGTATCGAGAACTGGTAATTTGGCGGCGGGGCGGAGGCACCAGCCTGGTGCGAGCGTGCCGCCTGGAGGCACCCCACAGGCCGACGAGGCACCAGCCCACCCGTATATATGCCAGGGTGTCGCCACCCGTTTCAGACCAATCATGGGCATTGCCTCAAGGCTTATTCCCCAAGCATTTTATGGGCCGGTGCGAGGGATGGGCGGTACTGTCGCCCGCTTCTCCTTCATGTAGGCGTCCACCCGAGCCGTGGCCAAGTTTCCTTGGACGATGGCACCCCCCATCGCTTCATGGGCACGCAACATCAGCGCCGTTCTCGTGCCAGGATCGTTGATCTGGCTTTCGAGATATTGGCTGTACTGGAATAGAGCTTGCTTCTGTCCGGTCAGGTTTGGCTGATCCTTTACGGCCATCACGACCGGGTTGGTAGGTGCTGGTGGAATGCCTTGGCGTGGTGCGTCCAACCAAGTCATAAAATCCAACGGCGAATTCGCTTGTGGTGTGCGTGCGCCCAGATTTCGAGGATTCACGGCTGGCCACAACTGCGACGCCATCCTCAATATGCTGGTATGATCGAACACCGTTGAGTTGAACCCACGCTCAATCCATGGCGATACAAGGATCGCCGGTACCCGCACGCCGAGTTGGTTGAAAGCATAGGTCTTCGTATTACCGTCAGGGGCAACCGTGGCAGGTGGCTCGACATGATCATAAAAGCCGCCGTGTTCATCGTAGAGTACGACCAAAAGTGTTCGTTCAAACACGGCTCGGTTAGCATGGAGCGCATTGAACACCTGCGCCACCAGAAGATCACCTCGCATAACATCGTGGGGAGGATGCTGATCGTTCTCCTCAGTCCCGAAATAATACGGTTCAATGAAGACGTACGGTGGCAAATCTCCCGCCGCAACATCCGCAGCCCATAGGTCGAATTTTCGGTAGTGGTCGAGCTTATCAAGCTGATGCGTCAACAGCAGGGATTGAGGAAAATCGCCATGATAGATGCGCCAATCCACTCCTGCGTCATCAAGCTCGTCATAGAGCGTACGCTGGTTGTAAAGATGTAATCCCAGATTGAAAACACCTTCCGGCATATCAACATGACCAAGCGACGTGCCGCTATGAACAAAGAATCGATTGGGCCAGGTGGGACCAGTTAGTGAAGAATGCCAACGGTCGCAGACAACGAAATTATACGCGAGGAAATGGAGGGTGGGCAGAAAGCCGTACGGATAGTAGCCCATGATTTCTTTGCGTTCGCCCAGATTCGCTTGAGGGTATTTTTGGGCGAAGTCGCTGACGAAACCTTGATTCACCTTGCCATCAAGTTTGGCGACCTGTCGAAGCACATTGTCCAGATCATGCCCAGGGTCATTGGCGATCTCGCGGCTTCGTGTAATCTCCTGGAACAGGGTGGTATCCTTGTCAGGATAATCACGATTCCACCCAGCATTGCCTGGATCAACGGCTTCGATGTTGGGGTACTGTTCCTTCATCCAGCCGAGAACTCGGTCGAATGAGTGGTTCTCCATCATCAGAACGACAACGTGGGTGATGGGGACCGCCATGGGCTATTCCTCCGTCGCCAAAATGGTCGATTCGATTTGCTCTGCCGCGTAACATATCCAACATTTTGGCATGAGGAAAGTCCGCATTCTTATGCTATGGTGGAGTGTGGACGGTCATAGAGGCCAATTATGCTCACGATTTCGGAAGCTCGTTACCAAGCGATCCGGCAGGCCGTCCACCAGCGGCGTACCGAAACGCTCGCGGCAAAGATCGACACGGCGAGCGACTTCCAGCAGGCTCGATTTTCCGATGTCGATGATTTCATGAATTTTTTGGACACCCAGGTTGAACAGCATGAGGCCGTCGAGCGGCGGTCACCGAAGCGCCCGTGAAGATCGGCGGCACGATGTCCTCGTCGGTGCCGCCAAGCTGTCATGATTGCCAACGGTCTCGCCAAAACCCTATTATGATCCGTCACTAACGGGACGGATTTGACCGATGGCATTGACGAGTGCCGAACGACAACGGACCTATATCAGCCGTTTGAAAGCCGGTATCCCCACGGCTCCAAAACCCCGCAGGTCAACCGACCGGCGAAGCAAGCCGAAACGCTGGGATGATGCTGTTGCCGAGCTTCTCGACCTCTTGGACGGCTATCAGGAGGCCAGGGACAACCTGCCAGACAGTCTGGCGGAGACGGCCTACGTGGCGAAGCTGGACGCCATCCTTGAGCTACGAGAGTTGGCCGAGACCCTGGCTGACGCCGATCTTCCCAAGGGGTTTGGACGCGACTGAAGCGCCCTGATGCGCCGACCTCGTAATGAGGATCGCGGGCATAGTCGTACCAAGACGGCGAAGAGTCTTCATACGCAAGCGTGCGTTTCGTATCCGTGTAAGCGGGGCATTCGGTCCGTCACCTGGAGGTCCGTGGGTTCGTCCTTATGGGGAAAGAGGGCGGGACCGCACCAAGCGCACCTGGGCAGTACCGATGATGTAGGAGGTGCGGTCG
>Ga0193726_1002220_pt1 | contig 13535 bp, 10 predicted proteins | sample H2c1metaG_FD_144928 | JGI IMG/M metagenome (GOLD analysis project Ga0193726, IMG submission 144928) | Soil microbial communities from a riparian zone of the East river system, Colorado, United States - H2c1 | ecosystem: Environmental > Terrestrial > Soil > Riparian zone | place: USA: East River... | reverse complement strand
CGAGGGCGAATGGGGCCGCACGGCCGAGGATAGCCATTCGAGCTCGTCTTCCTGCACCGTGATGTTGAGCGGTCCAGCATGGAAGGACTAGAGGCCATCCGAACCGAACCGATCAAATTCACAGTGCCGAAGTACTAGTTCCGATCCCACGCGCGAGTCAAAATCGCACTGATATCGAGTTGCGCGTCGCTGGCGCCGAACACTGCGCCCCAACCGTTCTCACCCAAGCGCGTCGCGCAGAATGCTTCCGCTGAGGCACGCGAGGATGCTCCGGTTGCGCCGGCGATCAATAGTTGCGCCTGCATCAACGTGACAAAAGATTGCGTGAAGCGGCGGGCGTGCGCCTCATTCAATCCGCCCGCGTCGATGCCGGCGGCGAAGCGCTCGAGCGCGGCATCGTAGTGCCGATGGTGGCCCCGCGCGCGGAACAGTTCGTGCAGCACCACGTCGCGAGTGACATGCGACCTGCCGAATGCGCGCAGCACATCGAGACACATGATATTGCCGGAGCCTTCCCAGATAGAATTGACCGGCATCTCGCGCGCCACTCGCGCCAGCGGCAACTCCTCTGTATAGCCGTTTCCGCCGAGTACCTCCATGGCTTCCGCGGCCAATTCGCAGCCGCGCTTGCACACCCAGAATTTGGCAGCCGAGGTGAGCGCGCGGCGTAGCGCGATCTCCTCGGGCCGTTCGCTGTCAAAGGCACGCGCCAGCCGCAAGCTCAACGCGGTGGCGGCCTCCGATTCCAGGGCCAGATCGGCGAGCACGCTGCGCATCAAGGGCTGCTCGATCAACAATGATCCGAAAGCCTTGCGATGCTGCGCGTGGTGCAAGGCCTGGACCACGGCTTGCCGCATCATGCCGGCGCTTCCGGTGCAGCAATCCAACCGGGTGAAGGTGCCCATTTCAAGGATGGTCGGAATGCCGCGGCCTTCCTCACCCAGCAGGGTCGCCCAGGCGTCGATGAATTCGACTTCTGAAGAGGCATTCGAGCGATTACCGAGCTTGTCCTTCAGCCGCTGGATATAGATGCCGTTAAGGGTTCCGTCGGGCAACCGCCGCGGCATGAAAAAGCACGACAAGCCGGTGCCCGATTGCGCCAGTACCAGGTGCGCATCGCATTGCGGCGCAGAAAAAAACCATTTGTGCCCGGTGAGGCGGTAAGACCCGTCCGTCGAGCGCTGCGCGCGGGTGGTGTTGGCGCGAACGTCCGAGCCGCCTTGCTTCTCCGTCATGCCCATGCCGATCAGGCCGCCGCGTTTGTCTTCAAAGCGAATGTCGCGCGCATCGTATTCGCGCGTGAGCAGCCGCTGCACCCATTCGCGTGCCAGCGTCGGGTCGCGGCGCAGGGCTGCGATGGCGCCATAAGTCATGGTCGTGGGGCACAGCGTGCCGCTCTCGATCTGCGCCTGCATGAAATAGCCCGCCGCACGGGCAGCGTGTGCCCCGGACCGCGCCGTGTCCCCCGATGTCCACGGGCTGCTGTGGTAGCCACGGGAAATGATGCCCTGCATGAGTGCATGCCACGACGGATGAAACTCGATGGAGTCGACACGCTCGCCTTGCGCATTGAAGTTATGCAGCACGGGCGTGATGCGATTGGCCACGCGGGCATGCTCGTAAAGAGTGCACGTGCCCAATTCCGCACCGGCTTCGTGAAGTTCCGACGCTGCCCAGCCGGCGCCTTCGCGCGTGACGGCTTCCTGCAGCGCCGTATCGCTGGCAAACAGGTTGTAGTCCCTCAGTGGCGGGGTTTGATTGAAAATTGTATGCGTCCCGAGTGCGTGTTCCATGAGGACAATCTTGCGCCTGGTACGCGAGCAGTGCTAGATTCCAACGCAATGCATTCCTCCAGCCGCATATTCCTTCATTCCCCGGGCGCAGTGCTGTGCCTGGGTTCGATTGCCCTGCTGCTGCGCCGCTAGGCGCCACTCACTCATGCGCCATCGGTCGGCGCTTACAAGACCGGAAAAATCTTAATCCGCACCCGCGAAAGGGCGGCGCATTAGCCATGGTCTTTTGACTGAGAAAAATTCATGTTGCGCAATCCATCGTCTAAGTATCGTGCCTTTCCTCCGATCGATCTATCCGACCGCTCCTGGCCAAATCGGGTCATCTCGGCGCCGCCGACCTGGTGCAGCGTGGATTTGCGGGACGGCAACCAAGCATTGATCGAGCCCATGGATGCGGCGCGCAAACGCCGCATGTTCGACATGCTGGTGAAAATCGGCTTCAAGGAGATTGAAGTCGGCTTTCCCGCCGCATCGCAAACCGACTTCGACTTCGTGCGCGAGCTGATCGAGCTGCAATTGATTCCGGACGACGTGGTCATTCAAGTGCTCACTCAGGCTCGGCCCGAACTCATCGCCCGCACCTATGAATCCTTGCGAGGCGCGCGACGCGCCATCATGCATGTCTACAACTCGACTTCGGTGGCTCAGCGGCGCGTGGTGTTTCGCACCCACCGCGCGGGGATCATTGATATCGCGGTGCGCGGCGCGACCGTGGTGCGCGAGCACGCCCTGCGGCACACCGACACGGAGTGGACCTTTGAATACAGCCCCGAAAGCTTTACCGGAACTGAACTGGATTTCGCCGTTGAAATTTGCGATGCGGTCAATGCGGTCTGGGAACCGAGCCCCAACTTCAAGTCGATTCTCAATCTTCCGGCAACCGTGGAGATGGCCACGCCCAACGTCTACGCCGATCAGATCGAATGGTTCTCGCGGCACATCAAAGATCGCGACGCCGTTGTTTTGAGCGTGCACCCGCACAACGACCGCGGCACCGCGGTGGCTGCTGCGGAATTGGCGCTGATGGCCGGCGCCGAGCGCATCGAGGGCACGTTATTCGGCAATGGTGAGCGCACCGGGAACGTGGATATCGTAACGTTAGCTCTTAACCTTTACTCTCAAGGTATTGATCCAAAACTAGAATTTTCCAATATTAATGAGGCCGCACGGTGTGCTGAAGCCTGCAATCAGTTGCCCATTCACCCGCGCCACCCCTACGTGGGAGACTTGGTCTTCACGGCGTTCTCAGGATCGCACCAAGACGCTATTAAGAAGGGCCTCGCGGCGCGAAGCGACGCGGATATCTGGGATGTCCCCTACCTTCCCATCGATCCTTCCGATCTGGGCCGATCGTACGACTCCATCATTCGAGTCAACAGCCAGTCGGGGAAGGGCGGGGTTGCCTATTTGTTGGAGCGCGACTACCAACTGGTCATGCCGCGCAGGCTGCAAATAGAATTCAGCCAAGTCGTGCAAGCTGCCGCAGATATCACCGGTAAAGAACTGACCTCCCAAGAAATATGGGATCTCTTCAGCCGCGAGTACTTGGCGCCGCGGGTGCCCTATGTGTACCACTCGCATCAGCTGGCTGCCTCCACCGACGGCGCGGACACGGAGCGCCTGACGGTTCAAATCGAGAACGGGGGGCGTCTGGAAACTTGGCTTGGGGCTGGGTCTGGACCCATCGACGCCATGGTCAAAGCCATCGCGCTGCCCTTTGATGTCTTGTCCTATGAGGAACACTCCCGCGGTCAAGGCAGCTCAGCCAAAGCAGTGTCGTATATCGAGATCACAACCCGCTCGCGGCGCACCTTGTTTGGGGCGGGTATGCACCCCAATATCATTACGGCATCGCTGCTCGCTCTTTTATCGGCCGTAAATCGCGCGATTGTGCAGGGAGCTTTGCAGGCGCGGGTCGACCCGGCACTCACAGGCACTTGAGGAATAACTCTTAACATATTGATATTTAATAACAAATGGTTCTGTATCGAGGCTCCCTAAACTCTGTTGCCGCTCGTGGGTCCAACCTAAGGCGATTCTGATCGTGCTAGTTGAATGCCGGGCAGAATCGGATATAGTGCGCAGCTTCACAAACCCAGCTGATCGATCCCATTGATTTCAGGGGCTTTTCTCGAAAAATGAGCGAACGCGAAGACGAACATTTCGATATCGACGATGAGTTTCTCGGGGAGGCCGAAGAAGCACACGACTTCGATCCCCTCATTGAGCGCACTGAGCGCCGTCCCAAAGCAGTGGCCGCGGGCAAACGCGGCAAGGCGGCGTGGAGCCGGGTCGAAGACGTACTGGCGGAGCGCCAGCTAGAAAAGGAACTGCGCGATATATTCGAAGACGATTAGACAATCGTTTCCAGGCGCTACGCGCTTAGGCCCGCAGGACTTCAATTCAAATGTCTTCTCCCTCCCAGCTCGACCAAGCCCGGGCTTGGCTCGTGCTCAAATTCGGCGGTAGCAGCGTTTCCAGCGCTGCCAATTGGCACAACATTGCGCAGGTGCTGCGGACGCGCATCGCCGAAGGCTTTCGCCCCGTGGTGGTTCACTCCGCACTGTCGGGAATCACCGATCGGCTCGAGTCGCTGCTGTCGGCGGCTATGACCGGAACGCACACGCCGGTCTTAGAGCACATCGACACGGCGCACCGCGAACTCGCGGCGCGTCTGGATATCGTGCCAAACGCGCAATTCGAAGCTTTCATGCGCGAGCTTCGCGGCATGGTGTCATCGCTGGCCGAACATCGCCGTATTGACGACGGCTTGCGCGCGCGGGTGATGGCCATGGGCGAATTGCTGTCGACCACCTTGGGCGCTGAATTCTTGAACGCGCAGGGAATCAGCACCGCCTGGGCGGACGCGCGCCGGGCGCTGCGTGCCGATGATCGCGATCATGCGACGCACCAGGCCGGTTTGCTGTCGGCGACCTGCGATTTTTCCCCCGACTTGAAATTGCAGGCAGATTGGCACTCGCTCAATCGCGTCGTTCTCACGCAAGGTTTCATCGCGGCCAACGCGGCGGGCGATACGGTGCTCCTGGGCCGGGGAGGGTCGGACACATCCAGCGCGTATTTCGCGGCGAAATTGCAGGCAGCACGACTCGAGATTTGGACTGATGTGCCCGGCCTTTTCAGCGCCAATCCTCGCTCTGTGCCCACCGCGAGGCTGCTGCGCCAGCTGCACTACGATGAAGCGCAGGAAATCGCCAGCAACGGCGCCAAGGTCTTGCATCCGCGCTGTGTGCTGCCGGTGCGGCAGTACAAGATTCCATTGCACGTGTACGCAACTCAGGCGCCTGGCCTGGAAGGTACGGTGATCTCGGAAAACGTCGCCGACAGCGCCGCACAGGTCAAGGCGATCGCCATCAAAAAGGGAATTACCTTGGTGTCGATGGAAAGTCCCGGGATGTGGCATCAGGTGGGCTTTCTCGCCGATGCCTTCCAGGTATTCAAGCAGCACGGCTTATCGGTGGATCTGGTGTCGACATCGGAAACCAACGTCACCGTGTCCCTGGATCCCACCGCCAATACCCTGAAACCTGCGGCGCTCGAGCGGCTGGCCGCAGGTTTGGGCGAGCTATGTCGGGTGGAAATTTTGGGGCCATGCGCCTCGTTGAGTCTCTTGGGCCAAAACATTCGCGGCATCTTGCATGAAATGGGCTCCGCCTTTGAATTGTTTCAGGACCACAAGATCTACCTGGTGACTCAAGCGGCCAACGACTTGAATTTCACGTTTGTGATCGACGAGTCGCAAGGCGATCGCCTGGTGCAGCAGCTGCACGAGCGGCTGATCCAGAGCATCGGTTCCGATAGGGTCCTGGGCCCGACGTGGGCGCAATTGTTTTCCGACAAGGACACCAGCGGTGTGCCGGCCGCGAATTGGTGGGAACAGCCGCAGAAGCGCCGCGCGTTGCTCGATATTGCGGCGCGCGAATCGGCAGCCTTTGTTTACGATGCCGAGACCTTGGACGCGACCCTGGCGGCGGTGTTGCGGGTGAAGTCGGTCAAGCGCTGGGCGTACGCCATGAAGGCCAATTGGCATGCGGAGATTTTGCGCAAGGTGTATGGCGCAGGACTGACGTTGGAGTGCGTTTCGCGTGGCGAGCTCGAGCATGCATTTGCGTCCGTGCCGGCGCTTGAACCTGAGCGAGTCCTGTTCACGCCCAATTTTGCTCCCAGAGCCGAGTATGAATTCGGCTTCGCCAGGGGCGTCCGGGTCACCTTGGACAATCTCTATCCGTTGAAGATGTGGCCTGAGGTTTTTCGCGGCAGAGAAATATTCCTGCGCATCGACCCAGGGTTCGGCCGGGGTCACCACAGCCATGTGCGCACCGCAGGCGTGCATACGAAATTCGGCATCCCGATTTCCGAGGCCGATGAACTCGTCGCCTTGACCAAGGCGGCGGGCGTGCGGGTGACCGGGTTGCACGCGCACACCGGCAGCGGAATCTTCGATGTGGCGAATTGGACAGAAACCGGCGCGCTGCTCGGCGATCTTGCCAAGCGATTCCCGGACGTGGTGGTCGTGGACTTGGGCGGCGGCATCGGGGTTCCCGATCAACTGGGGTCTAGCGAGATCGATCTAGGCGTTCTCGACCGCGGGGTCGCAAGGCTTGCAGAGGATTTCCCGAACATCGAGTTCTGGATGGAGCCGGGTCGATTTCTGGTGGCGAAGGCCGGAGTTTTGCTTGCCGTGGTGACCCAGCTCAAAGGCAAAGGCGATGTGCACTATGTGGGTGTGGCAACCGGCATGAATTCCTTGATTCGCCCCGCGTTGTACGGGGCGCATCACGATATCAGGAACCTCACCCGGCTCGAGGAGCCCATGAGTCATCGCGTCAACATCGTGGGCCCGATTTGCGAGAGCGCCGATCAGTTGGGGGCGGATCGTTGGCTTCCGGACAGCCGCGAAGGTGACATAATTCTCATTGCCAACTGCGGAGCCTACGGTTACGCAATGTCTTCGAACTATAACCGGCGCCCACCGGCGCGAGAGTTTATGATCTGAAGATGAAGGAAGTCGGCATCATCGGTTGGCGCGGCATGGTGGGTTCGGTCCTCATCGATCGGATGCGCGAGGAGAAGGACTTCGACCTCATTTCGCCCACTTTTTTCAGCACCTCGCAGGCCGGTGCGGCCGGACCTCGAGTGGGCTCGTTCGCCTCGACGGTACGCGACGCCAACGACATCGCGGCGCTGGCCAAACTGCCGATGCTCATCAGCACTCAAGGCGGCGACTACACGCAGGCCATTCATCCCAAGCTGCGGGCGGCTGGTTGGCAGGGATATTGGATCGACGCAGCCTCGGCGCTGCGTTTGGAAAAGGACGCCGTGATCGTTCTCGACCCGGTCAATCTGCCGGTCATGCAGGCCGCACGCGAGCGCGGCATCAAGGATTTTATCGGCGGCAACTGTACTGTATCGCTGATGCTGATGGCGGTCGCAGGTTTGCTGCGCGCCGGCGTCGTCGAGTGGATCACGGCGATGACTTACCAGTCGGCGTCGGGCGCAGGCGCGCAAAACATGCGTGAGCTGCTCGAACAGATGGGCGTGCTGCACGGCTCGGCGTCTGCGCTGTTGAAAAATCCCGCCTCGAGCATCCTCGACATCGACCGCGCCGTGACTGCCGCCTTGAGGAGCGAGCAATTTCCTCAAAGCCACTTTGACGTGCCGCTCGCGGGAAGCCTCATCCCGTGGATCGACAAGGATTTGGGCAATGGCCAGAGCCGCGAGGAATGGAAGGCCGCCGCCGAGGCCAATAAAATCCTCGGGCTCGAGGCGCGTCCTGTTCCGATCGAGGGCATCTGCGTCAGGGTGGGCGCGATGCGCTGTCATTCACAGGCCCTCACCATCAAGCTGTCGCAGGATTTGCCATTGGCCAACATCGAAAAATTGATCGCCGGCGGCAATCCGTGGGTGCGCATCGTGCCCAACAACAAGGACGCCACCATTCGTGCCTTGTCGCCGGCCGCGGTGAGCGGGACCTTGGACATCCCCATCGGGCGGCTGCGCAAGCTGGCGATGGGCCCCGAGTACCTGTCCGCCTTTACCGTGGGAGATCAATTGTTGTGGGGAGCGGCCGAGCCGCTGCGCCGCACTATGCGCTTCCTGCTTCCTCATGTGTGAGCAATTGAATGGGCACCGACTTCACGCGCCAAATATCCGAGCAGTATTCCCGGATGGTCCGATCCGATGAAAATTTGCCGCTGCGCGCGGTGTTGAGTATCGACATCCGCGTCCAGCGGTCGGTATCGCAGTAGGCTTCCGAAACCTTGTTCTGGCAGTCGATATAGGACTGAAAGTCAGCCAGCAACAGGTAAGGATCCTGGTACAGCAGGCCATCCATCAGGGGTCTGAACAATTCGGGATCGCCGCGCGAGAAGAAGCCGCTGCGAATCAGGTCGATGACATCCTTCAAGCCCCGATTGGCATTGTAGTAATCCATCGGGCGATAGCCCTGCGCCTTGAGCGCATAGACCTGCGGCGCGCTCAAGCCGAACAAAAAGAAGTTCTCCGCGCCGACTTCGTCGCGAATCTCGATGTTGGCTCCGTCCAGCGTTCCGATGGTCAGGGCGCCATTCATCGAAAACTTCATGTTGCCCGTGCCCGATGCCTCTTTGCCCGCGGTCGATATCTGTTCCGACAGGTCGGCCGCCGGGTAGACGCGCTGGCCGTTCTTGACATTGAAATTCGGCAGAAACACCACTTTCAGGCGGTCGCGTACATCGGGATCACGGTTGATCACGTCGCCGACCGAGGTGATGAGCTTGATCATCAGTTTCGCCAGATGATAGCCGGGCGCCGCCTTGCCGCCGAAGATAAAGGTGCGCGGTTGTACCTCGAGCGAGGGGTTGGATTTGATGCCGTGATACAGCCACACGATGTGCAGCACCTTCAAGTGCTGGCGTTTGTACTCATGGATGCGCTTCACCAAGACATCGAACATCGTGCTCGGATCGATGCTCACACCCGCCCGCAGCAGTGCGCGCGCGGCCAAAGCTTGTTTGTTGAAGTGCTTGATCGCGTGCCAGCGGGAGCGAAATTCGGGGTTGTCCGCCAGCGGTTCAAGAGCCTTGAGCCGGCTCAAATCCTTGATCCAGCCGTCGCCGATGTGCTCAGTGATGAGTTGCGAGAGCTTCGGGTTGCTCAACACCATCCAGCGCCGTGGGGTCACCCCGTTGGTCTTGTTGCTGAATTTCTGCGGCCACATTTCGTAAAAATCCTTCAGCACATCTCTCTTCAGCAGCTCCGAATGCAGCGTCGCGACACCATTGATCGCATGACTGCCGACGCACGCCAGATGCGCCATGCGCACGTAGCGCTCGCCCGTTTCGTCAATGATGGACATGCGCACGATGCGTTCCTCTTCGCCGAGAAAGCGGATCCTTACTTCCTCGAGGAAGTGCGCATTGATTTCATAGATGATTTGCAGAATTCGCGGCAGTACCCGGCCGAATACCTCGATCGGCCAGCGCTCCAGGGCTTCCGGCAACAACGTGTGATTGGTGTAGGCAAAGGTCTTGCGCGTCACGTTCCACGCATCGGCCCACGGCAAACACGACTCATCGACCAGCAAGCGCATCAATTCAGCGATGGCGACCGCGGGATGCGTGTCGTTGAGCTGCACCGCGAATTTCGCGTGGAATTGATCCACCGGTAGCTTTTGCGTCCGCAGGATTCGCATCATGTCCTGCAGTGAACATGATACGAAGAAATACTGCTGCTCCAGACGCAGTTCTTTGCCGCGCGCCTGCTCGTCGTTCGGGTAGAGCACCTTGCTCAAGTTTTCCGACGCGACTTTTTGATTGACCGCGCCGTAGTAGTCGCCGCTATTGAAAATCGCGAAGTCGAAGGATTCCGGCGCCTCGGAACGCCATAGCCGCAGCGTGTTCGCGTTATTGGTCTTGTAGCCGAGGATGGGTGTGTCGTAGGGCACGCCGATGACGGTCTTGTGCGGCACCCAGCGAACCTTGAGGCGATTGTGTTCATCGACGTAAGGTTCCGCGCTGCCGCCGAATTTCACTTCGACCGCCCATTCGGGCCGCACCAGTTCCCACGGATTGCCGAAGCGCAGCCACTTGTCCGTTTTCTCGACCTGCCAACCGTCGACGATTTCCTGATGGAAAATACCGAATTCGTAGCGAATTCCATAGCCAACGGCTGGAATTTCCAGGGTGGCGAGCGAATCGATGAAACAGGCGGCCAAGCGGCCCAAACCGCCGTTTCCCAAGCCCGGTTCTTCCTCCTGTTGCAACAACTCATCGAGATTCAAGCCCAGCTCGGTCATGCACTCGCGCACTCGATCCAGAATGCCGAGATTGATCAGGTTATTGCCCAAGTGCGGACCCACCAAGAACTCGGCCGACAGATACGCCACCGTTCGCGAGGCCTGCTTGGTGTAAGCAGCTGCGGTGCTGATCCAGTGCTGCAGCATGCGGTCGCGAACCGCATAGGCCAGCGCCATGTAGTAATCATTCTTGGTGGCAAGGGCGGGAAACTTCCCCTGTATATAGAACAAGTCGTCCAGGAAGCCGCTCTTGAGGGCTTCCTTGCTGAGTGCGGTGCGCTCGTCCTCGAGATTCAATTCCGCTTTCACGGCGACCACATTACCTCGACCGGTGTGCGCGTCTGGCGCAGCACGGCCCTTACCGGCATATCCTGCACCGGGCCCTGCGCACTCGCGGCTTCATAGGTGGGCCACTTCTCATCGCCGGTAATGAGCAAAACAATGCGACGCGAGTCGAGCAGCGCGCTCAGGTTCAGACTCAGGCGGGGTTGCGGCACGGCCGGCGCGCGCATCCCCACGCATCCGGGCGCCGCGGCCGGGTTGAGTGCGCTCAAGAGATTGGGTGAGCCCGGGAAAAGGGAGGCAGTATGGCCATCATCGCCCATGCCGAGCACGACGGTATCGAAGGGACGCGGTACACGCGCAAAGGTCTCCCACGCCGACACGGCGCCCATGTCCGGCGTCGGAGCGCCATTCTTGAGGCCCAGAAACTTTGCCGCCGCCGCCGGTCCTTGAAGCAGCACATCGCGCACCAATTTCTCGTTGCTGGCGGGGTCTGAAGGGTCAACCCAGCGCTCATCGGCGAGCCCGACGCGGACCAGGCTCCACTCGAGCTCTTGGACGCGTAGCGTTTCGAAAAGCTTTATCGGCGACTTCCCGCCCGATACGACCAGGCTGGCGAGTCCGCGCGCCGCAATGGCGCTCTTCAGGCTGGCGGCAATTTGCTGCGCAAGCGCACGCGACAAGGACTCGATGTCGGCGAATTTTGTGACAGAGGGCGATGCGTTCATGCCGCCCAGCGTAGCATTTGCACGCGCGAACGGGGAATCCCCAGACGGGCTCCCGCGGCTTGACGCTGTGGCACAATAAGCACACCCCGCAGGCGCCGTTGCCGAGGAAATTCCCAATGAAGGATTTGACCGACAGTTCCATCGTCAAAAACATATTGCAAATGGCGCTGCCGATCGCCGCGGGCATGTTCTTTCAGACCTTGTACTTTCTTATCGATCTGTACTTTGTCGCCGGATTGGGTGATGCCGCGATCGCGGGCGTGGGCGCCGCAGGCAACGTCATGTTCATCGTCTTTGCGGCAACGCAAGTTTTGGGCGTCGGCACCGTCACGCTGATATCGCACGCCGCGGGGCGCAAGGACCAGACTGATGCCAATTTGGTATTCAATCAGAGCCTGGCGCTCTCGGCGAGCTGCACCGTTGTTACGATGCTGCTGGGGATTTGGCTTGGACCCAGCTATGTAGGGACATTGGGTGCGAGCCCCGCCACCGTGGCGGCCGGAATCCAGTACCTGCATTGGTTTCTGCCAAGCCTGGCACTGCAGTTCGGACTGGTCGTCATGGGCTCGGCATTGCGCGGAACAGGAATCGTTCAGCCGACCATGGTCGTGCAGGTCGTGACCGTCATCTTGAATGCCGTTCTGGCGCCGATCCTGATCGCAGGTTGGGGAACGGGGCATCCCATGGGTGTCGCCGGTGCAGGGCTCGCGAGCTCCATCTCATTGGCGGTCGGTGTCGTCATGCTTACTTTGTATTTCCACCACCTGGAAAAATATGTCGGTTTCGCTCCTGCGTTGTGGCGTCCCCAGTTTGCGGTATGGCGCCGGCTGTTGGGGGTGGGCCTGCCCGCGGGCGGGGAATTTCTGCTCATGTTTTTCTTGATGGCATTCCTGTACTGGGTGCTGCGCCGCTTTGGCCAGGATGCCCAGGCCGGATTTGGAATCGGCATGCGCATGATGCAAAGCATGTTCTTGCCGGCGATGGCGGTGTCATTTGCCGCCGCGCCCATCGTCGGGCAAAACTTCGCGGCCGGTAAATTCCTTCGGGTTCGCGAAACATTCTTGCTGGCGACGTTGATCGGCGGCTGCATCATGGTATTCCTGACCTTGTTTTGCCAATGGGGTTCGGCGTGGGTCATCGGCGCCTTTACCAAGGAACCGACCGCCTTGTCGGTGGGCACCGAGTATTTGCAGGTAATTTCCTGGAATTTTCTGGCGTCGGGCTTCGTGTTCACCTGCTCGGCCGTGTTTCAGGGACTCGGCAACACGGTACCCGCGGTGGTAAGTTCCGCGAGCCGGCTCATCACCTTCGTCTTGCCGGTGTTGTGGATGTCGACACAACCGCATTTTGAACTGATCCATGTGTGGTACGTGTCGGTGGCGAGCGTCGCCCTGCAGGCGATCTTCAGCCTCTGGTTGGTGCGGCGAGAATTCAGGCTGCGCCTGCCCGCGGCGCCAGAATCAGTGACCGCCTGAACGCCGTGAAGCTTCAGACCTTTGTCTCAGTGGCCGGATGGACCGCGGCGGTGCTCATCCTGGCGGCCTATGGCTTGCTGTCGTTCGGCAAGATCCAAGCGCGCTCTTGGATTTATCAGGTGATGAATATCGCGGGTGCCGCTGGATTCATCATCAATTGCGCTTACAACAACGCCTGGCCGTCGGTGGCGCTCAATGTCGTCTGGATGGTGATTGCGTTTTATGCGCTGCGGCGGAACTATCGGGCGACGCGGTGACGGGATTCCAGCTCCGCGACGACCTGCGCCAGCGACAGGCCCTTTACTTTCAGCAGCAGCGCGGTGTGGAACAGCAGATCCGCGGCCTCGCCGATGATCTCGCCGTCGGACTGCGCCACCGCCGCCAAAGCCAGCTCCAGGCCTTCTTCGCCGACCTTCTGTGCGATGCGAGTAATCCCGGCGTCGAGCAATTTTGCGGTATAGCTGCCTGCGGGCCGCGTGGCGATTCGCTGCGCCACGATCTGCTCGAGGGTTCCAAGAAACGCGAGATCTTGAGCGAATGACCGCGGTGCGTCCTGGCCCCAGCAGGTTGTCGTGCCCAGATGGCAGGCGGGTCCTACGGGCTGAGCCAGGATGAGCAAGGTGTCCTGATCGCAATCGGCGGAAATGCTCTGTAGCTTCAGAAAGTGACCTGAGCTCTCGCCCTTGGTCCACAAGCGGCCCATGCTTCGGCTCCAAAAGGTGACGCGGCCGGTGGACTCGGTCGCCGCCAGGGCCTCGCGGTTCATATAACCCATCATCAACACCGCTCCGGACGTGGCATCTTGGACGATGGCCGGGACCAAGCCGTTCATTTTTTCCCAATCAAGAGTGGGCAGCGTCAAGATCGCACCTCAATTCCCCGCGCAAGCAACTCGCGCCGCAGGTTCGGAATGGTTATCTCGCCCGAGTGAAATACGCCGGCCGCGAGCGCCGCATCGACGTGC
>Ga0193726_1002219_pt1 | contig 13536 bp, 8 predicted proteins | sample H2c1metaG_FD_144928 | JGI IMG/M metagenome (GOLD analysis project Ga0193726, IMG submission 144928) | Soil microbial communities from a riparian zone of the East river system, Colorado, United States - H2c1 | ecosystem: Environmental > Terrestrial > Soil > Riparian zone | place: USA: East River... | reverse complement strand
ATGTTTAAAAAAAAAAAAAAAAAACTGTTAAATTTAAAAAAAAATTAAAAAAAAAAAAAAAAAAACAGAGGAATCAATTTAAATTTGCTAGTGCTAGATTTGTAATCACGAATAAAATAGAGCCATTTAAATCTGTTAATATAAATAAAACAATAAAGCATACTCGATTATTTGAATGTTTGTAATAGAGCCAGACTTTTTCTTAGTTTAAAATTGTATTTATTTTTATAAACTTTTACGTAAAGTCTCTGAGACTTATTAGTCTGCTAATTTAAATTTTAAATATTTTTTAAGGTTTTAATTATTTAAATAATACTTAAGTATATTGAAATTATTTTAGCATAGAGTAAATTTTCTCTCGCAAATTTTAATTTAGTAGATCTTGCGCGAATCAGCAAATTGCTCGTTACGCGAAGAATTATCATTTAGAGAGGGCCTACATTTGACCATTCCTAGATAACCAAATATTGATTTTCCTGAGAATGTTGACACAACATGACTAACTATTCCGAATCCAGGTATAATTAAAATATAACAAAATTTTTGGATAATTAAATAATCTAATATAAAATCAGATTTATTTGACATTATCACTCAAGAACTCACGCTCTTGTTAGGACTTGATCTTAATCTATTTGATCTGAATTATTTCTATAAAATTACTATGCAGTTTAATGATTTTATTTAATCCTAAATCTGTTAAATAATCTTTATTTTGAATAACTATATAAGCTTTTCTAAGATTCCATTTTAAATAATTATCATGTCTAGAAACTTATGTTAAAATGTTTAGGACAATGAATAGAAATTTTATGGATATGTTAAGATTTGGTAGATTTGTAGCGTAAAGTCTCTTAGGTATTTTTTTATTTGGAATTTATAAGTGAAAATTTAAAATTTTGACAAAATCATTGTTAATAAAATTACCTGCAGATTTACTTCTTTGTTTTAACTTTATTACTATGAAAAAATTTTAAAAACAGTATTTAAAACTTAATGAAGTTATTCCTGCACATAGCTACATTAAGAAGCTTATATTTTTAATACAGTTTACTTCTGGATGCTTTAAGTAAAAATATTTACTAAGGACTATATCATCAACACTACAGGATAAAAAAAGTTAAATAAAGATTATTTAATAGAAATACCTCATTTTTGATTAAAATTAATTCAAGCAATTTAAAAATTTTATGCATAATAGTTCCTTTCGGTGTTTTATTAGCTTTTAGACCTATAAGTCGATAATAATCTTTAACTAAGAATAAACGATTTCTCTTGATAGATTGAATAGGAAAAATTTTAACTGAATCTAAAAATGATTGTAAATTAGTTATTAGTTACGCTCAGAGTTAATTGAGGGATACCGTTAATTAGTCCTGAAAATTTTAACCATTGATTAAATCTAGTTTCTTTTTTTTTCATAGGTTGTTACGCGTGTAGTCTCTTAAATTTCTCAACTCGAATCACTAAGTAAGATTTGTACCTTATACTTTAAGATTTGTTACCGAATTTGAATTTGCTGATTCCCTCTACAAGAAATTTGGCGGAACATTTTATATTTGCAAAGTGACTTTAACTAACACGAGATTTGCTGTTTAATATATCAGACTTACACTCAATAATTGCTTAAATTTGTTAGTGCACATAAGTCCTAAAAAGTCTCAGCATATAGCGTAATTCTAATTTATAATTTATCATAAATAGGGCCATCATTGACCAAAAAACCCATTTTCCAAACCTAATAAAAACTTTCATCTCTTTCGCTACACATAAATTATGAAAATTTAATTTAATAAATTTCAATTTGTAGAACTAATAGGTCCATGTACTATTTCAATTATAACTATCCCGTAAAAAGGTCAATTTTAATTTCAGTTTAATATCTTCAATAGCCTTGTGATTAGAACCTTAAAAATAAAGTTCTAATGGAAAAACCGACTGTACATTAAGCATCATTTCAGACACCCACCAGTGACCCAGTCTGTAGCGGTCGCTTAGACGACCGACGGTCTTTAGCTGAGAAAACTATTAACCGTAAATTGCACTAGCATAGCCTAACAAATAATTTTGTTAATTCACCCTGTCAGGCAAAACTTATCAGCAAATTTAAATTTCCACTTCCCTAATTCTAATAAATAAAAGATGTCTTTTCCAAATTCCGTTAAGGATTAAAATTTTAAATTTTAAATTTGGATATTATTTAATTAAATAATTAGAGAACCTTACTATTCATTTTTAATTAATTGAATGAGTAATAAGATTATTTTTTTCTAAGAATTACATAGTGGTTTAAAGATAAGGACTAGAAAAATGGTATGATGAAATAATATATAGAATTTCGTTTTCATTTGCCAAATCCCAAATAAAGGAAAAAAGAGGTCTTATTAGTTATTTTAACATCTGCCTCTTAGGCTTCATAGCTTAAGCTAAACCATTTCCTGTTTTCCCGCATGAATTATATATTATTTACTCGTTTAGATAATTTTATCATTTCCTTTCTACTTTCCAAATTCAAATGATCTTTGTTGATTAATTGCAAACGTAATTCTTTCCATAATAAATAACTATCTTTTTTTTTAGTTTTTAAAGCATATTGGTCAAAGTAAGGCAAAATAGATACAGTATTCTTTACTCCGTTTACTGTATATTGTCAATTATTAGCAAAGGTTTCAGAATGTGGACTAATAGTTCCTACATTAAAAAGAGCAGCAATATGTAAAAATACACTTTTATTAATATCTCAATTTTTACTTAAGGTAAATCTAAACCGATAAGCTAAACTATTTGAAAGCAATGATAAACTAAAACACCCTTCCGCATCTGTAAACCCTGATAATCAAGAATCATTTAAAGTAGGTAAAATTGTATCCATAATTGGTACGACAATATCTAAATTTTTTTGTAATGCTATAAGGTTATAGGTAGCTAAAAAAATTAAAAACTTAGCATTACGTGTGAAAAAAACCATATTTCCGTTAAATAAAAGACAGATCATCATAAGATGTTTCATATCTTGAATAATAAATCGATGAGTTTTATTTTTTTTACATTGTTGAATAACTTGACCAAAACCTAAATTTTTAAGAATATAGAGTAAAACTTGTAAATCTGTAGTACTTTGAGAGATAACAAATTGTAATCCACCTCTTGTTACTACTATAAAGGAACCATCACCTTCAGTAAAACCAATTAGCCAAATTAAAAAAGATTGATTAGGTTTAGGATGATTAGGATACAAAATTTCAAACTTTTTATAAAAAGCAGAAAAATCAAATGAACGTAAACAACAAAGATTCTGATTCTGAGGTGTTATTAAAGGTAAAGAGGATAAAACAAGGTTCAAATGTTTTGAAAATTCTAACGAATATATATAATCAATGTTTCCTAAGAAAAGATGTTGATAACTTATCCATTATTTAAATATAACAAAAAATTGTAGATGACTATTTTTTTAACATAATTAGATTTATTATTAAGGGATTCACAACGTTCGACTAAATTCGGTAATTTATTTATATCTAAGTGGATGCGTTAGCTCTTTATTTAATAAAGACTTATGAATAGATCTTCATTCATTATAAATATCTAATTTAGTAAAAAGAGGATAGGAATCAAAATATGCAAAAAGACATTGCAAGAAATTCGTAACAGGATTAAAACCTAATTTATAGCCTTTAAATATTATTTATAACCAATAAATAAAGATAATCAATCATTAGTGATATTTTTAGCTAATGATTCTTGTTTAAAATTTTCAAATCTAAATCCTTAGTTCCTGGAATTTATTCTTTCGCTTTTTTTAGATTTAGTCCCACAATAAATAAACCAAAATTTAAAACTTTAAAGTTAGTATGTTAAAATTATCTACTTTTTTTATATATTTATATAGTAGAAAAAGACTATATTTTTATTAATTTATAATAGTGAATGTATAGTCGTTGAAGAAAAATAATATTTTCTTGCTGATTAAACTTTATTAATATTTAAAACAAAATTTTAAATTATATCCTACCTTCCTAAATATAGATTCACTAATCCTATCCTAATAAAGAAGAGTAAATTATCGTAGCGAGATAAATTTATTCATTTTTAGTTTTTTTCAGCATATAAATCTTTTCGAATTCATAATAAAAATCCGCCCTATTTAAATTTGAGCACAGGGTCTCCCTTATCGTAAAAGTTTTTAAATTTATAATCCTAATTTATAATGTGTTGAATGTTCCATATAACTTAATACAATTAATTTAAGTTTATCTATTTGATTTGCAGGGATATAAATAATAGGTTAATTACAACTTTGTTCAAATGTAATACGGCTAATAATATCAAAATTAGATTTTAATACAGAAATTAGTAACTCTACATCTGAAACGCTAAATGCATTAGTTTGTAAGGTTAATCCATATCTAAAAGAACCGTCACCCATAATTCATTGACCTAAGGCAATAGGACTTAATAAAATACCTATATTTGAAGGGACAACTTTTACTTTGTTTACATAAAACAATTAATAATACAAATTAAAAAATGGTAAAGATCTAGTACTAAAATGAAGAGTAGAATAGATCTTACTTGAAATTTAAATTTCAAATTTTCTAAAAGTTTTGTCAAAACGTTCTCAATTTGTAAACGTACATTACTAGCACACATTAATGCAAAATAGTTATATAAATTATAAAATCTTTGCGAATGTTTTAATGATTGTTCGAATCTAAAACGAGTATTTGAACTAGGACTTTTTTTTTTTAATTCTAACCAACCATCTCCTAATAATGCTCCAACTGTTTTTTGTTCAATTAAAGTATTTCGTTTATCACTTAAATAATAGGGCAAATGTTCCGAATTTGAAATTGCAAGGGTTAATAAGAATTTGGTGGAAGATTCTAAACTATTAGTAAATAATGGAGATAAATTTAAATGTAACTTTTTTTACACACATTTACATGTGCGAACGGAATATATCTTATCCTATTATTAATTATTTTATTACAATTTCAATATTTAAAGGATCATGCGTATATTCTCTGAAGATGTTAAATTCAACACTTTCTTGCTTATTCTCCAATTAACAGTTACTTATTTTACTCTTTAATTAAAAAATATTATGCTTGCAATTTAAAATTTAAAATTTCAAATTTGCAGATAATTAATGAATATATGTTGATAAATCTATAGTTTTTAAATATAACTGCGTTTTATTACAGTTAATCCATTTTTAAGAATAAATTATATAAACATTTACAGATTATTTAAATATGAGTAGTAACATTTGTTCCTTAACAAATCCAAATCCCTTTTACAGAACTTTGTTTAGATTTTATGTTATTATCGGAAAAGGAGTTTAAGCAAATAGCAAAATTATATAAATTACATTCACATGTAATAGTGGCTAAACCCTCTGAATAAAACCACCAGCTGCATCATAAAAACTAGTTGAAAAATTTCTGTCGGTCAATAACATAGAGATTGCCATACGTCTTGAAATTTGCTCACGGAATTTTAAATAATAACATGACAACTTTTTATATATTACAAAAAAAGATATCTCATGAGTAAATTACAATCCTTTGTAAAATTTAAATATATAATTATATACTATATAATAAATAAAAAGAATAAAAAAAAACTCAAGCAAGTTAAAATTGTGAGCACAATTTACTCTAATATATACATATTAGATGGGACTATATCTTAATAATCTAACTTGTAATATTTTTGTAAATTATCCCTAATAAAAATAGTTCTATTATCATTCATATTAGCCTTAATATTGCTAATTTGTTCTATGTTAGATAAATGTTGGAATCATAATCGGAATCGGAATCGGAATCTTAATTGGAATATGAATATGAATCTGAATCTACTAGGTTTAAAATAGTTAAAAACTTTAAATAAATCAGGATAATTGATTATTAAAGATTAAAATTTTACAAGAGATTAATCCTGGCGTATAGTCTCTGAGGATTCCTAAAAAAAAACATAGTTAATTCTTCTAAGGAGTTACCTGCTGATTATATTGATCAAAATAAATTAGATATTAACATTTCTAAATATAAATTTCAGCATATATCCAAGTTTAAAGCCGGCACAATTCATGATATACCGGCTAATCATTACTTAAAATAACCTCTTAATTTTAAATTTATATTCCATAGATTGAATTATATTTGGTTTTATTAATTCTACAAGAGATTTAAAGTTCTACGCGTAGAAATTTTAAATTTTCGAGCATCAGTATTTACTGATTGGCTCAGCAAATTCTTCCCAAATTTGCGAACATTTAATTTCTGCTACATTTGAAATTAATAATGGAGTTATTAATCTATAAAAACAAAACAATCTGCTTTTCGTAGAATAAAATAGCATTAACATTTTCAATTATAAATTTATATATTAAATTAAATTATTTAAGTTTCACACTTAAACTGAAGAAATTTTAAGAATGGACTATGATATCTACAAAATTCTTTTAATTGTTTGTAGGATTACGTTCAGTCTCTGAAAAACAACAATTTATAAAATTTTATTTAAAACATATATGTTTTTGCTAGTTACACGAAATATTTTTTTTTAATTTTCACTATTTTTTTTTTTTTTTTTAATAATAATAATAGTATAAAAAAACCGAGCTTTCTAGTTCAATTAGTAATCTGATTATAACTACCTATTTATGACAAATGAATAAATAGTTAAACACTGCATTAATATATACAGGTAAAGATAATAATAACAAAATAGCTGTTACATATATACTTCATACAAATACAAATCAGCAATAAATTATATTAGTAAATTTAAATTATATTGCTAATTAGGACTATTTCAAATCAAAAATTTAATGATAATTTCGTATAGTCTCTAAGATATTTTAAACAACGTTTTATAAAACGTTATTTCAACTTACAAGGTATTTATATAATATCTGTAGGTAAATTTAAACAATATAAATTTTAACTTTAAGTGCAAATTCCATTTGTGTGCAAATTTGTAGCAAATTAAATAATCAAGTTAATTAAATATTAAGCTATTATTAAGTATTATAAGTTTTTATAAATTTCCTACATTTAGAAATTTTTATATTATCCAATATTAAAACATTATAAGGATAATATCGCTATTATATTTTAAAAATGATTAATAAGATTTAAACTTGTTAAACAATATTTTTATTGATAATTTATCGAAACAACAATACGTCAATTGCCGCAGAATCTTGTATTAACCAAATTTGTTAATTTTATTGCTTTAAATGAGAATTGTAATGGATTTAAGATAGATTAAAAATAATATTAAATAAGGTTTCTAACTTTGACAACCTTAAGATTTTTTTAAAATATTTGGATAACGGCAATTTGTGCATTCCCATTCCATTAGTTCGCATATTATTTACCGTAACTATAAAATTTATAGCACCTAATAAAGATGAAACACCAGCTAGATGAAGACTGAAGATAGCTAAATCAACAGCAGCACCTGAATGAGATTGTATACTTGATAATGGTGGGTATACAGTCCATCCCGTTCCAGCCAGATAATAAATATCTAAAACAACTGTAACAAAATATTGTATTTATAAGTATTAATTTTGAAATCTTTTCTATTTTTCCTTAAAAATTAAGTTTAACATTTGCAACAAATTTGAAATTGTTAAGAGAAACAAAATATTCATTTATAATACATATATTAAATATAAAAAATCATTACATAAAATTTTAGATATTAATTAGGATTTTATTTTACCTTATAAAAATATAAAATTAAAACGTAAAATCTCTGAAGGTAATAATAAATACCTTGCTGATAATAAAGTTTTATGTATTATGAATTCAATTAAATTAAACTATTTATTTTATAATCAAAACTGTTTTTGATAAGTTAATTCTAAAAAAAAAAATAAAGATTAAGTGAATACATTTAAAATAATTCTCAGCATATAGTTTTATTGATTATAAATTTTTATCATTTTGTATTTGAAATTTATGATAATAATTATCTTATTTAGGACCATTGTAACCTTATTAACTATAATTTAACATGTTCTTAAATTAATAAATTTTTGTTAAATCTATAAAAATATATGATATTTTTATTTGGAATTAAGTATTATTACAATGCAGATAAATTATCAAAATTTAAATAAATATAAGCTATTATAATATAATGATATTGTAAAATTATGAATACTTATTTTTCAAAGATAAAATTATTACATAATAAAAAGACAACAAAGATAATAATTTGCTTACTACCTATTTTGTTTTAGATTACTTTTAATTTTAATTTTTAATTTGTTAAATGAATAATTTAAATAAATAAACATTGAAAAATACATCTAATAATTTAAGAAGTTAAAATGGTATAAAAAATATTTATAAATATTCACATATTAATTATAATTATAATAGTTTAAACAATATGATAGATATTATAAAGGCACTGGTTATTTTAACCAATAAAACAAAAATTATTTTTATTCACAACATGATTTTTAATACTGTTTAAATATTATCAATACGCCTAATTAATTTAATTTATTATAGGATCGCCAAATTTCCCGCATTATATAAAAATAGAATTTCGCAAATTTGTAGCGCGCAACTTTGATTTATTTTTTTTCATATGACAACTTTCATCTCCTAATAATAAACCTATAAATGCTTGTAATTGATAAGAATTAGTTGGTATTTCAAATAATGAACGCTGTTTTAAATTTAAACTATTCTTAATTTTACTATTGGTAATAAAATATAAAAAAAGTCAATTGAAAATCATCATGAATATCAAATTTTAAATTATATTCTTGGGTACCATTTTCTACTAATGAACTAAGTAGTAATAATATTAGTGAAGGCGGCAACAATCAAAACGAGATATTATTCAATCGAGGAAATCAAAACTATCAAATTTTTATTTTTATTTGTATAGTATTAGACTGTTTCTTCACCCTCCATAACGAACAATTATTTTTGCAGGAAAAAGTTAAATTTAGTAACTTTTGTATAATTGTTTTACTAAGCAGGGGCATTGCATTCAGTCTTTGAGGATAATTTATAATTTAAAGTTCTGCTAAACATAATATATTTACTAGCAAATAGCAATGTTGTAATATAATACTTTACAGTATTAAACGGCAGCAATACCTACCAACTGGAACAGACTTTCTTATAAAAAGAATTTGCTCATCCGAGCTAGTAGGATTAAAACCTTGAAATTTATAATCTATTTAAATAAAATTTTAAATAAATTAAACTAACACTATAATCAAAACACAAATTAACAAATTAAGCTGATTAATATTTTTATGATATAATAACAAAAAAAAAGACATTGCAAAAATTCCGAAGAATAGATACACATATGTAGTTTAAAATGAAATTCTAAACAGATAATTAAAACATAAGTAAAAAAAATAAGCTTAATTTACACAACTTTAAATTTGCTACGCGACTAATAAACAATTTCTTTAATTGGCTGAAAATTTGGAGCAGATATATTATTAATATAATCCTTTTAAATGATCTCAGTTAAAAAAGGTACGTTTACTATTCATATTATTTTTATGTTCTAATATCTTAACTTTGTTTTCAGGTAAATATGCGGTTTTATCTAATAAAGCTATAACTGCTGCCCTTCAATCTAAATAATCTAAATGTTTACTACTATAAAGACTAAATTCAGAGAAGTAATCTATGATAATTTTAATATTACTTCTATTACTAGCTTCAATAAGATAATATGTTTTATTTTTATGATGAATACTTGTTCTAAGTTTAGTATTTAAAAATGAACTTATTTTTAAAAACAAAGGTTCATAACTTAAGTTACTATAAGGATCTATCATTCTTTGTTCTATTCTTAAAGTACAAACAATTCTAAATTTTTGTGTTATTGAATTTTTTGTAGTATATCTAATATTGAAAGAACCATCAGCATCTATAAATCCAACTAACCAATTATTAATACTTAAATCTGAATAATCTAAATTAGCAGGTTTAATATTTACATTTTCTTTTTTATTTAAATATTCTATTAATGTATTGAATTTGATTATTTTAGGACTTCTTAAATGACTAGAAATTAATTGTACAATTTTTATTAATGAAGTTCTATTAGTAAAAAGTAAATCACAAGCATTATACTCAGTTTTTAATCTTATTTTACCACCTAATTTAGATTGTAAATGTTGACAAAGCATTAATTCTTTAATATTAAATGTAATACCCAATGTTGCACTTATTATTTTATTTGTAGTTTTAGATTTTCTAAGTGAAATATGACCATCACCTTCAAATAAACCAGCAACATAAGAGGCTAAATTTGAATTTATTGGATTATTAGTATTATTTAATAATAAATCTTTAGTTTTGTTATTATGAATGTTAGTATTTTCTAAAAGTAAATTTTTGTTCTCTTTATCGTCTAATTCAATTATAGATTTATTCATTTTAGTAGATTCACAAATAGTTTTTGTTCTAGATATATTTAGTGTATTTAAAGGATGAAATACACAATAAGGTTTAGGACTAAACAAATTTGTAATAATAATATAATAACTACTATGATAAGATAAAAACAGTTTAGAATTTTGATTTCAAAGTTTAAATTGCTTCATAGTGTGCTTCGCCATATCGATTGCTCCAACTTGAACCGGTAAGAGGTAATTCATTAAATACATAATCTTTCGAATATGATTGGACTATATCTTCATGTTAAATAAATAAATATTAACAGCGTCACGTGTAGTCTCTGAGGATCCTACAATAAATCAAAATTAAAAGCAATTAACTAAAATTACATTTAAAATAAAATAAACAATTTATGAATCCATTTTGGAACTTTATAAATTAATTTATATGAATTATTTTGGTTTCCTGCGGATTACCTATTTTAAACTATTCAATATACTAATTATGACTACTGTACGCTTAATTTTAAATAAAATAATTTAACTGATCTTACAACAAAAAATCATTCTTGCAATTTCAAATAACTTTCGTAAATGTCAATTGTCATTTGCAAAACGTTGTGAAAAATTCAAATTCATTCACAAAATTCTAATTTATTACTAATAAGAGTTAAGAAATTTGTTAAGAGTAATGAAAATTATAAGAAAAGAAAGTTTTCAGTTAGTTCTATATATTGACTTTAAGGCTTTTTCGCAGACAGTGTCGTAATAAGAACAATTTCACAATTGAACACGGCAACTTATTATTATGTTTTTATTAAGTAACAATTATGAATATTAATCTTAAGATGACTTCAATGGTAAGTAGTTCGAGTACTATTAAAGTCTTTTCTAATTTTCATCGCTTCATTCAAATAAGACGTGGTAATATTATTTTTATTTTGTAAATCTAAAATATAAAGAAAATCTTTATAATCTAGATATTTAGAAGAAAGTAGAGGAAATTTATTAAAATAATTTGTTATTTTTAGTAAACTATCTTTATTATGAGATATTACAGTAAAACTATAAAATTCTTTATTATTTCGAACTCTACTTCGACTATAAACACTAACGCCTAAAAATCCAGCTAATTTAGACATTATTGGGAAAAAGCTTACTTTATTTCCATCAGAATCTAATTTATGGTAATTTTGTTTTATTTCTAATCTATAATATAATTGAACTCTAATAGAATTTTTTTTAGTTCTTTTATGAATATTAATTGAAAAATTTGCATCAGCATCTGAAAATCCAGATAATCAAGCATTACTGTCTATTTCTGAAATATCATTAGATTTAATTTCAAGAAAATAAATTTTAGAAAGTATATTTTGAATCTTAATTAATTTACTATTCTTATTATTATTTATATAATTATGAATTCAATTAATCGTACGATGTAAAGATTCTATTTTAGGAGTTCTCATATAACCATTTATTAAATTAGCAATTGTAAAAACACTTACAATATCCTGAATTTGCCATAAAACATATCCTCTATTTGGTTTTTTATAAACTTTTCCACATTGAGTTATTTGTTGTAAATATTCAGCCAAAGGTAAATCAGCTAATTTGAAAACAATTATAATCTGGGGGAAATATTTTTTGCTAGTTGAATTTTCATTATGTACTCTTAAAGCAAATGTACCATCTCCTTCAATTAAACCCGCTAAATAAGATCTAAATTTATTATTATTTAAAATATTAATCTCTGAATTTAATTCTTTATTGAAATTATTTTTATAAAAAATAGATGAAATAGAAAATTTAAGAATATTGTAAATTTCTTTAACCTTATTACCAATAAAAAACAAAAATAAACTGATTTTGTTACCGAAACCTCCTACACATTTGATAATAAACCTAATTGTAGTAAACAAACAGGGTTTTATTTTACCAAATAGACTTTATCTTTTTCTTTTTATTCATTTATAATATTATTATTATTTGTTGATAATAAAAAAGATTTTGGTATAATAGTCGTTGAAGTAAACACATTTACTTGCGAATTACTTATATTTATATTTACATTATGTATTAGAATAAAATAAAATTTGAATCTACTAAATTACTGTAAATGATTTTAAAATTAATTATTATTGTTTTACTAAATTTAAAATGTCGGTGCAATTTCGAAAATTAAAATTTTGTTTAAATTAATTTATTTATTATAAGCTTCTCGCATATAACCAAATTAACTATAAATTAAATATTTCTTAAAAATAATTAGCAAACAAGATATTATTTTTAATTTGTATTGATTAATATGGGAATAGTTACTTTATTAACTTATATTAACATAAACATTAAACATTATCATTAAATATTTATTACAATTTTTAAAATTTTGCAAGATATTTGTTAAGGTAAAATATTGTTAATTTAACAAACTCTTTTTTAATCAATAAAAATATAATTTAAAGTCCCCTAATTTGAATTTGAGGCCAGGCATACTTATGTTTAATATGATAAACTAAATTTGATTTATTTTAGTATATTTAAAAATTAACATATTAAAAATGGACTTTATTTTTATTAAAAAATATATCACGTAATGTCTCTGAGATATTTAAATAATAAGGTTGTATCTGCTGATTTACTTTTTTTTTGATTATTATGTAGAAAATTTTACTCTTATTCCAATTAATTTAGCTCATTTTTGTTACTGGTGTTATGAAATTAAATAAAATTTACGATTTAAACAATAAAATAGTGAGCTTATTTATTTTTTGTTATATTTTTAAAGAGTTTTTACATATTACAGTTTTTTTCAGCATTAAGTGAAATTTATAATTTGAAAATATAGAAAGATTTAATATTATAGGCTATTTGAACCATAAAAAAGATCATTATTAATGCATGGGCAGAAATGATTACATTAAACAATTGATGATCACCGGCTAAAAATTGAACACCTGGAGCTGATAACTCTAACCGCACTAATACCGAAAACGCAGTTCCGATCATCAAATTAATTTCTTATATTTATAATTTAATTATAAGTAAATTATGTGGATTTTATCTTATACTCTAAATTACATTCTTCTAAGATATAAACTAATATTTAAATTTTTGTCTTTTTATGATTG
>Ga0193726_1002218_pt1 | contig 13543 bp, 10 predicted proteins | sample H2c1metaG_FD_144928 | JGI IMG/M metagenome (GOLD analysis project Ga0193726, IMG submission 144928) | Soil microbial communities from a riparian zone of the East river system, Colorado, United States - H2c1 | ecosystem: Environmental > Terrestrial > Soil > Riparian zone | place: USA: East River... | reverse complement strand
TCATCGGACAGGATGGCGAGAGCCCGCCCTACAGCTTCCGCGACCCCAAGGACTTCAACACCATCATCGGCGCCGACGCCGACATGGTCCGCGCCGCGTTCAAGTGCATCGGCGGGCAATTCGAGTTCAAGCTGGGCGGCTGGTCCGGTCTGTTGCCGGCGGTGATCGCCGGGCAGGCCGATGTCATGTGGGACAATCTCTACTTCACGACCGAGCGCGCCAAGCAGGTCGACTACGTCGTCTATATGATTGCCGGCACCGGCGCCCTGGTGAAGAAGGGCAACCCCAAGAAGATCACCGGCATGGACGGCACCTGCGGTCTCACGGCGACGGCCGGGCTGGGGACGGTCGAGGAGGCGGCGTTTCGCGACCAGAGCGAGAAGTGCAAGGCGGCCGGCAAGGCGGCCATCAACATCATGACCTATCCCGATATTCCGGCCGGAACCCGTCTCATCCAGAACGACCGTGCCGATATCCTCCTGAGCGATCTCGCGATGGTCGATCAACTCTCCGCGAACAACCCGACCGTATTCGAGCGCGGCTTCAAGGTGATCAGCGACTTCAAGATCGGGGTCGCCATGAAGAAGGGCAACGAGGATCTGCTGAAGGCGCTCTTCGACGCGCTCACCGTGCTGCAGGCCGACGGCACCCAGAAGAAGATCTACGAGCAGTACAAGCTCGATCCCGCACTCATCCTGCCGATCGCCATCCAGCGCTGAAGATGGTCTGAGCGAGAGGTTCCGTGGGCATCCTGGGGCGCGGCACGTCGTGAAAGGCCGGCTCGCGCTGTTCGTCGTGCCGCTCTGTCTCGTGCTGTTCCTGCTGGGTTGCGACAACCGGAGCGGCGGGCAGGGAGCGCCCGGCGCGACCCTGTCCCAGCTCGCCGGCGGCGGCTCGCCGGTCGGCGAGGGCCAGGCCGGCTGGCTGGGCGAGCTCCTTGGCTATGTCGTCCTGCCCTTCCTTTGGGAAGGCGCGCTGCTTGCCGTGCAGATCTCGGCGCTGGCGATGGTGGGCGGCGTCTTCCTCGGCCTCGGCCTGGCGCTCATGCGCCTGTCGCCGCACGCGCCGATCCGTGCGACCGCCTGGGTCTATATCTGGTTCGTGCGCGGCACCCCCCAGCTTCTGCAACTGGTCTTTCTCTACGATGCCCTGCCCGGGATCGGCATCAAGCTCGACACCTTCACGACGGCGGTCATCGGCTTCGCCCTAAACGAGGCGGCCTTCAGCGCCGAAATCATTCGCGGCGGCATCCTGTCGGTCAACCGCAACCAGACCGTCGCGGCGGCCTCGCTTGGCATGGGGCCGCTGCTGGCGCTGCGCCGGATCATCCTGCCGCAAGCCATGCGCGCCATCCTGCCCGGCATGGCGAACGACACCATCGGCATGATCAAGGGCACCTCCATCGCCTCGGTGATCTTCGTCAACGAGTTGACCTTCCGCAGCCAGCAGATCGTCGGCCAGAACTTCAAGTTCTTCACCGTCTTCGCGGCGGCCGGCGTGATCTACCTGATGCTGACCAGCGCCATTTCGCTGGCCCAGACCGCCCTCGAGCGTCGCTTCAATCACGAGCGCGAGCCGTCGGCCGGCGGCGCGTCCAGCTGGAAGCGGTTCCTGGGATGGGGGCCGTCCTGGCTGCCGGGACGGGTTGCCGCCAAGGCCGCTCTCCCCGCCGTCGCGATCGGCACTTCGCCGGCCATTGCCGCGCCTCGATCCGAGACCGCGGCCGAACGATCCGCGCACGGGCTGCTGTGGCGCGAGCACTTGCTGGCGGCGAATGCGCAGCAAGCCGACGAGAACCGGCCCTTCGTCGTCTGCTACAACGTCTGCAAGTCCTATGGGGGCCGCGAGGTCCTGCGCAACCTCGACCTCACCGTCAAGCGCGGCGAGGTGGTGACGATCATCGGCCCGAGCGGCTCCGGCAAGAGCACGCTGCTGCGCCTCATCAACCATCTCGAGCATGTCGACTGGGGCGACATCAAAGTCGACGGCCAGTATGTCGGCTACGAGAAGGACGGCGCCACAATGCGCCCCATCCGCGATCTCGCCAAAGCCCGCGCCGATGCGCGCATCGGCATGGTGTTCCAGCACTTCAACCTGTTCAATCACCTGACGGCGGTCCAGAACATCAGCGAAGCGCCGGTCCAGGTCTATCGCGAGGATCCGAAGAAGGCGCGCAAGCTCGCGCTCAGCCTGCTGGCGAGCGTCGGCCTGGGTCGCCATGCCGATCATTTGCCGCACCGGCTTTCCGGTGGCCAGCAGCAGCGCGTCGCGATCGCCCGCGCGCTCGCCATCTCGCCGCGCCTGATGCTGTTCGATGAGCCGACCTCGGCGCTCGACCCCGAGCTGGTCGGTGAGGTTCTCGCGGTGATCCGCCGGCTCGCTGAAGCAGGCATGACGATGATCGTCGTCACCCACGAGATCCGCTTCGCCCGCGAGGTCGCTGATCGCGTCGTCTTCATGGACGAGGGGACCATCGTCGAGCAGGGCACGCCGGCCGAGGTGCTCGACAATCCCAAGGAGGAGCGCACGCAGCGCTTCCTGCGCATGGTCGAGCGCGAGGAGACCGCGGTCGATGCCTGAGACCGGCGGCGCCCTAGAAGGTCGGCGGCGTGTTGATCCAGATGACGCGGCAGCCGCGCCGTCCGCTGGCGCCATAGGAATGGGGCAGATCGGAGCGGAAGAAGAAGCTGCCGCCTTCGGCGATCGTGTAGGTCTTGCCGCCGACGATCAGCTTGAGCTCGCCCTCGAGAACGTAGCCGACCTCCTCGCCGTCATGCTCGAACGGACCGCACATCTTGCGGTTGGCGGCGAGGCTGATGACGAAGCCTTCGAGCAGCCTGACATTGGCAAAGGGCACCAGGCTCTCGGCGATGCTGCCGTCGCCCTCGACGATGCCGCTGCCGGCCTGGCTCGGCCGTTCGTTCGGCTTGTAGACGACGCAGGGTTGTTCGTCGGCCTCCGTCAGCAGCGCCGCGACGCTGATATCGAGCGCCCGGCACAGCCGGTGCAGCGTGGTAAGCGAGGGAGTCGCGCGATCGTTCTCGATACGCGAGAGCAGGCTGGCCGAGCACGCCGCGCGCTTGGCGAGATCATGCAAGGTGAGCTTCTTGATGCGACGAAAGTAGCGCAAGCGGCGGCCGATGGCGGGAAGATCGTCCGCTGGGCGGGCCGCCGTGTCGGGACGCGCGCGCCGCGTCGAACGCCGGGGTTGCACGGTACGAGCGGATCGGCTCGACGCCATTCTGAACTAATCTCCTCTGGCCATGTTGCCGCGTCCTTACCCACTCTTGGGCGCAAACTCAATCGACTCCTTCCCCTGTAACGCGGGTTGAGCAATATGCAACTGATGCCCGATGACGCAGAGCGCGACTTCTATGGGTACGGCGCAACACCGCCCGATCCACGTTGGCCCGGCGGCGCCCGGGTGGCGATCAACATCAACCTCAACTACGAGGCGGGCGGCGAGCATTGCCTGCTGGAGGGCGATTCCGCTTCGGAGGGGATGCTGAACGATATCGGCTTTCCCGCCTATGAAGGGGTGCGCAGCCCGATCGTCGAATCGGCATTCGAGTACGGCAGCCGCTGCGGCGTCTGGCGGTTGCTGCGCATCTTTGCCCGCTTCGGTGTTCCGGTGAGCATCCTCGCCGTCGTTCGCGCCCTCGAGCGCAATCCGGAAGTCGCGCGCGCCATGATCGCGGCCGGCCACGAGATCGTCAGCCACGGCTATCGCTGGATCGACTATCACGGCGTTCCCGAAGCGGTCGAGCGCGAGCACATCGCCAAAGCGGTGGCCAGGCTGACAGAGCTGACCGGCAGCCGTCCCCTGGGCTGGATGACCGGCCGTCCGGGCCCCAACACGCGCCGGCTGCTCGCCGAATATGGCGGTTTCCTCTATGACCGCGATTCGCTCGGCGACGAGCTGCCCTATTGGGTGGCGGTCGGTGGTCAGCCCTATCTTGTCGTCCCTTATTCGTTCGAGATGAACGACAATCGCTTCAACGAGAACCACGGATTCAGCAAGGCCGACGATTTCTTCGCTTACCTGAAGGATGGCTTCGACCTGCTTTACGAGGAGGGCGCCGACCAGCCCAAGCTGATGTCGATCGCCATCCACGACCGGCTGATCGGCCGGCCGGCGCGCGCTGTCGGCCTCATCCGCTTCCTCGACTATGTAAAGGGCCTCGAGAAGGTCTGGTTCTGTCGCGGCATCGATGTCGCTCGCCACTGGCGCCAGCATTTTCCGCCCCCGCCGGGCGCAGCCGCTTCGTAGCTGGCGCAGATCTTGCTGATTATTGCCTGTGGTGCAACACGTTGCACCAGATGAACGGGATGTGGGCGGATGCGGTTGTCGGTCGATGTTGGCGGGACGTTCACCGACCTGGTCGTGGATGACGGCGCGGGCCTGCTGAAGGTCTACAAGTCGCCGACCACCAGCCCCGACCCGATCGAGGGCGTGCTCGATGTCGTGGCGCTGGCGGCCGCCGGCGAGGGGCGGTCGACGCAGGCGCTGCTCGGCGCGACCGACATGTTCATCCACAGCACGACGCGGGCGATCAATGCCGTGGTGACGAGAAAGACGGCCCGCACCGCGTTTCTCACTACGCAGGGGCATCCCGACATCCTGTTGGTCCGCGAAGGCGGTCGGACCGACGCCTTCAATTATCGCGTGCCCTATCCGGCGCCCTATGTACCGCGCTCGCTCACCTTCGAGGTGGACGAGCGGATCGGCGCCGATGGCCGCATCGTCCGCCCGCTGGTTGCGGCCTCGGTGCACGACATCGCCGACCGGCTGAAAGCGGCGGGTGTCGAGGCCGTGGCCGTGTGCCTGCTGTGGTCGATCGTCAATCCGGCCCATGAGCTGCAGGTGGCCGCCTTGCTGGCCGAGCGGCTGCCGGGCGTGCCGGTGACCTTGTCGCACCAGCTCAACCCGTCTCTGCGCGAATATCGCCGTGCTTCATCATGCTGCATCGATGCCTCGCTGAAGCCGGTGATGAGCCGCTATCTCCGCTCGCTCACGACAAGGCTGGGCGAGAGCGGGCTCACCGGGAAGATGTTTGCGGTCACCTCGCAGGGCGGCATCGCCGATATCGAGGAACTCGCCGAGCGGCCGATCCTGTCACTCAACTCCGGCCCCTCGATGGCGCCGGTGTCCGGTCGCCATTACGCACTGGCCGACCACGGCCACACTGCCATCGTCACCGACGCCGGCGGCACCACCTACGATGTCAGCTTGGTCCGCAACGGCGCCATTCCGTGGACGCGTGAAACCTGGATTGGGCCGCTCTATCAGGGCCACATGACCGGGTTCCCCTCGGTCGACGTCAAGAGCATCGGCGCAGGAGGCGGCAGCATCGCTTCGGTCGATGGCGGCGGCATGCTGCATGTCGGTCCGCAAAGCGCCGGATCCAATCCCGGCCCGGTCTGTTACGGGCGCGGCGGCGTCCATCCGACCGTGACCGACGCCGCGCTGGTCCTGGGCTATATCGATCCTGACTTCTTCCTCGGTGGCCGGATGGCGCTGGCCGTCGAGGCCGCCCGCACAGCGGTCGCGACGCAAATCGCCCAGCCGCTCGGCCTCTCGCTCGACGACGCGGCGCTGGCCATCATCGAGCTCGCCACCGAGACGATGATCAATGCGATCGAGGAGATCACGGTCAAGCAGGGCATCGACCCCGAGGATACCGCGATCGTGGGCGGCGGCGGGGCGGCCGGCTTGAACGCCGTCGCCATCGCGCGCCGCCTGAAATGCCGCACCGTGCTGTTCCCCGAGGTTGGCGCCGTGCTGAGCGCCGCGGGCGCGATCATGTCCGAGCTGCGCCGCGAGTTCGTGCGCACCGAGTTCATGCGGGTGAGCCATTTCGACACCAACCGCGCCAATGCCATCCTGGCCGGGCTGCGCGCCGAGGCGCAGCGCTTCCTCGACGGCAGCGTCGGCGCCGGGCGCGACACGGTCATCGACTATTTCATCGAGGGCCACTATCCGAGCCAGGTGTGGGAGATCGAGGTCGCGCTCGAGGGGCCGGCCTTCGATTCCGCGGCCGGGGCCGCCAACCTCGTCCGCGACTTCCATGCCCGGCATCGCGAGATTTTCAGCTTCGCCGACGACCATGACGAGGTCGAGATCGTGAGCTGGCGCGCCGTGGCGCGCTCGAAGATCGCCGGCTCGTCCGCCGGCCTGCGGCTCGCCACGGCGCCGCCCGCGACGGGCGAACGCATGCGCTCCATGGCCTTTCGCGACATCGGGCGGGTCGACGCCCCGGTCTACGATCTCGACGCCCTGCCGCAGGACCATCCGGTCACCGGCCCGGCCATCATCGAATCGAACTTCACCACCATCGTCGTCGATCCGGGTAGCCGCGCCGTGCGCCAGGCGACGCAGCTGGTCGTCGAGCCGTTCGTCGGCCGTCACGCCGGGCAGGGAGGCTGATCGCCATGGACGGTGCACCGCTCAAGATCGACGGGGTCAAGCTCGCGATCATGCAGAAACGCTTCGAGGGCGTGACGCGGAAGATGGCTAACACGCTGTTGCGCACGGCGCGCTCGGGCGTGATCAACACGGCGCGCGACTTCTCCTGCGCCCTTGTGACCGCTGACTGCGATCTGCTGACCGCCGCCGACAGCTACCCCATCCACGTGTTGCGCGGCGCCGACCTGATGGCGAAGGCGATGCTGCACTTCCATCCCGACGTCAAGCCGGGCGACGCCTTCCTGCACAACTCGCCCTATCACGGCAACACGCACGCCGCCGACCACACCATTCTGGTTCCAGTGTTCGACGACAGGGGCGTGCATCGCTTCACGGTGCTGGCCAAGGCCCATCAGGCCGATTGTGGCAATTCGCTGCCCACGACCTACATGGGCACGGCGCGCGACGTCTATCAGGAAGGCGCGTTGATCTTTCCCGCGGTCCGCATCCAGCAGGATTACCGGGACAATCTCGACATCATCAACATGTGCATGATGCGCATCCGCGTGCCCGACCAGTGGCGCGGCGACTATCTCGCCATGGTGGGCGCGGCGCGGATCGGCGAGCGTGAGATCGTCCGCATGGGCGAGGAGCTCGGCTGGGCCGCCGTCGCCGGCCATGCCAGGCAATGGTTCGATTTCAGCGAGCGCCGCATGATCGAGACCATCGCCGAGATGCAGAGCGGGCACGCCCGCATGACCTGCACCCACGATCCACTGCCGCACAGCCCCAGCGGCGGCATCGCGGCCAATGCCGACGTGACCGTCGACAGCGCCGCCGCCCGCATCACGGTCGACCTCACCGACAATATCGACTGCCTGCCGGTCGGCGTGAACCTGAGCGAGGCCTGTTCGCGCACCGCGGCGATGGTCGGCGTCTTCAACAGCCTGCCGCAGTCGGTGCCGGCCAATGCCGGCAGCTTCCGGAGGGTCGAGGTGCGTCTGCGCGAGAACTGCATCGTCGGCATCCCGCATCATCCGACCTCCACCTCGGTGGCGACCACCAACCTGGCCGACCGCGTGACCAGCGCGGTGCAGCGGGCGATGGCCGAGATCGATCCGGCGCTGGGCATGGCCGAGGGCGGCGCCGGCATCCCGCCGGCCTCCGGCGTCATCTCGGGCCGCGATCCGCGCCATGGCGGCGCGCTCTTCGTCAACGAGGTGATTCTGGCCGGCGGCGGCGGGCCGGGCACCTTCAGCAACGACGGCTGGCTCTCGCTCTTCACCATGGGCAATGGCGGCATGCCGTTTTACGACAGCATCGAGATCGACGAGCTGCACCACCCGATCCGCATCGAGACTCGACGCCTCGTCCCGGACAGCGAGGGCGCCGGCACCTATCGCGGTGCGCCCGGCGTCCTGACGGAGTTCCGCCCCGTCGATTGCGATATCGAGATCGGCTTTGTGAGCGACGGCACCGTCAACCCGGCCCTGGGCGCGCGCGGCGGCCAGCCGGCCATTCCGGCGCGTCAGTTCCTGCGCGCCGATTCCGGCTCGCTAACGCCGCTCGGCACCAGCGAGCAGGTCGCCATCCGCAACGACCAGCTCATGGTTTCCTACTCCAACGGCGGCGGCGGCTTCGGCGATCCGGCCAAGCGCGATCCCGAGAAGGTTGCCGAGGACGTTCGCGAAGGCTGGATCTCGGCCGCGCGGGCGACGGCCGTCTACAAGGTCGCTCTCGACGAGGCGGGGAAGGTCGACGCCGCCGCCACGGCCGCTTTGCGGGCGTGACCGTGCCGCCGGTCGTCAGGCGACCAGCTTCTGGCCCTGGTACTTGCGCAACGGCAGGACGTGGTCGATGACCTTCTGCAGGTCGTTTTCGTAGTCGGGGAAGATGAAGCAGACGCCGGCGATGCCGCTTTCGACCAGGCCGTCGAGGTAAGCCGCCACGGTGGCGTAGGAGCCGGCGACGTAGGGGATGGCCATGAAGGTCTGGACCGCGAGATCCTTGTAGGTGGCGCGGGAGAAATCCTGCCCGGCGTTTCCTGACCATTCCTGCAGGGCCGCGCGATCACTGGTCTCGATGAAGTGGTCGCGCAGCGCGAAGGCTGCTTCGTCGCTTTCCTCGGCGATCACGGTCAGCAGCACATAGGAACCCACGGTCTTGCCGTGCGACCTGGCGGCGGCCTGCAGCTTCTCGTTCAAGCGGGCGAGATCGGCCAGGCTGTCGTCCTGGCCGCCCAGGAAACTGTAGTCGGCGTGCTCAGCCGTGAACTGGATGCCGCGGTCGGACTGGCCGGCGCAGACGATCGGGATGGTGCGCGACGGCTGCGGCAGCGACTTGCAGTCGTCGAGCTTGAAGAAGCGGCCGTCGTGCGACGTCCGGCCCGTGCGCCACAGCTTGCGCAGCACCTCGAGATACTCCGCCGCATAGTCGTAGCGATAGCCGAAATACTCATCGCCGCGCCACAGGCCCATCTGCAGGTATTCGAACTTGTTCCAGCCCGAGACGATGTTGACGCCGAACCGGCCGTTGCTGATGTCGTCGATCGTCGACGTCATCTTGGCGATGACCGCCGGGTGCATGGTCGGGATGGCGACCGAGGCGTAGAGCTGGATGCGCGACGTCACTGCCGCCACCGCCGACATCAGCGAGAAGGATTCGAGGGAGTAGTCCCAGTGGTTGGTGACGCCGCCAAAACCGCGCCATTTGACCATGGAGAGCAGGAAGTCGAACCCCGCGGCCTCGGCGATCAGGGAGTTCTTCTTGTTGAGTGCCCAGGTCGGGAAATATTGCGGCGGCGCCTCGGTCGACATGATGGCGCCGCCTTTGGCGTTGGGCAGGAAGATTCCGAGTTCGAGGGCACGCGTCATCGGGCAACAATCTTTCGCGAGTGAGCTGCAACCGTGAGAGATCGTGCAAAGATCTTGCCAATGGGCAATCGATTTGCACACAGATCAAAAATAGGCCGTTGGTTCAACTCTGTGCAAACGAAGACCTCATGCTGAGGAGCGAGCGCAGCGAGCGTCTCGAAGCATGGGCATGGGCACGGTGCTTGTTGCCCACCCTTCGAGACGGCCGCTGCGCGGCCTCCTCAGGGTGAGGCTTGAGCCGCAGCGGCTTCAGAACGCCAGCAGGTTGTCGCGGAAGAGCTTGTGCTGGTAACCGGTGCGGATCAGGCCACGTCGCTTCAGGGCCGGCGCGAGGCCGTCTGTGATCTCGCTGATGGCGCGGCGGGTCACGCCCTCGGTGATCATGAACCCGTCGCCGCCCATTTCCTGCGCCGCATCGCCCATCTCCGCGGCGACGCTGTCGGCTGTGCCGACGAAATCGATGCCGCCGCTCGCCGGATCAGTCAGCATCTCGCGCAGCGAGCTCTTGCCGGTGCCGCTCGTCAGCAGCATGGTCAGTCCGCGCGATGCGTTGGTCTTGACCTCGGCCAGCGGCTCGTCGAGGGGAAACTTGGAAAAATCCATGCCGCTCAGGAAGGACAGGAATGCGAGCCGGGGCTGCAGATCGCTGATCAGCGCGGCCTCGGCGCGCGCCTTCTTCGCCTTTGCCTCCTCGACGGTCTCGCCGAGTACGACGCTGACCGAGAACATCACCTTGCAATCGTCGGGATTGCGGCCATGTCCGGCCATGCGGGCCCGTACGTCGTCGCGATAACGCTTCGCTTGCTCCACGCCGCGGGCCACTGCCACGATGGTATCGGAGTATTTCGATGCGAACTCACGGCCCGCCGGCGAAAGCCCGGCCTGGCAGATCACCGGCCGGCGCTGCGGGCCGGGCGGCATGTTGAGTGGTCCGCGCGACTTGAAGTACTTGCCGGTGAAATTGATGGGATGGACTTTACGGAAATCGGCATACATGCCGGTTTCTGGATCGGCAACCACGGCGTCGGGCTCCCAGGACTGCCAGAGCTTGTCGACGACCTGGATCCATTCGTCGGCGATCTCGTAGCGCTGGTCGTGTTCATGGTGGCGCTCGAGACCGAAATTCTGCGCCGTCCTGTCGTTGTGCGCCGTTACGAGATTGAGGCCGACGCGGCCCTTGGTGAGGTGATCGAGGGTCGCACCCAGACGCGCTGCCAAGTATGGCGGATAGAAGCCCGTGGTCATGGTGGCGACAATGCCGAGATGGCACGATTGATACGCCAGGAGCGGCACCAGCGGCATCGGATCATGCTTTGGCACCGTATGGGCGTTGTGCAGGTACCATTCAGGCGATCCCTTGTAGGCGTCCGGCACAAAGGAGCCGTCTTCGATCATCACATAGTCGAAGCAGGCACGCTCCATTGCCTGCACGAGGTCAATATAGAGGTCGGGCTGCATGTAGTCGGTGCCGATGGTACCGGACCATTGCTGGTTCCAGGCATGAACGGAATAGCCTCGGCCAATGAACCAGCCCATGTGAAACATGGTCAACCTCGATCAGGAAAGCCACTCAAGTCGTGGTTCCGATGCTTACGCAAAGCATGGAGCATGCCATGTCCATCGGCTCATGCGGCCGTCCCGAGGATCGGCACCATGGGCACTGGCGGTCGTTCGACGCGTGAGCCGGCGTCGGCCAAGACGGCGGTGGCCATGACGGGTCGAGCTTGTCGCGTTGGGACGCGTGACGCGCCCTGCGAGGATGCCTGCCCGTCGGCCGGCAAAGGCGTGAAGCACGTCGGGAAGAAAGGCCCCGGCGCTTTCTTTCCAATAGGCGCGGAGAGCGCTATTGATTGCGGGCAATGGATCAGTCAGCCCCTGCACATCGTCGGACCGACGGTCGCCTCCTGCGGAGCGAGCGCACCAAGCAGGTGCTGATCGAATCGTACCTGGATCTGCTGCGGGAAAACCCGCAGATCCCCACGGCGGGCGACATCGCCAAGCGGGCGGGCTGCTCCGTACGGTCGGTCTTCGAGCGCTTTTCGGACCTTCTTACGCTCAGCTTTGCGGCTGCCGACTACGCCTTTGCTCAAGGCATGGCGCAGGCCGAGGCGCGCAATGTCGATGGCGACCGGCAGACCCGGCTGAAATCCCAGGTCGAGACGCGCGCCGCGGTGTGCGAGCGATGGTTGCCGTTGTGGCGCGCGCTCCTGCGCCATCAACATGAATCGGAGGAGCTGGCCTTTCGCATCGAGCGCATGCGCGATGCGATCGTCGGCAGGCTGCAGCTGATGTACCGCCCGGAACTCTCGACCCTGTCGGAAGCGGAGCGCAAGGCGGTGTTGATCGCCCTGGAGGCCCTGACCGATTTCGAGAGCTGGGGGCGGCTGCGTGAACGTCACGGCCTGTCGGTCGAGGCGGCCCGCGATGTCTGGATCTCCGCCATCGACCGGATCCTGCCGCCGACGCCGTCGGAGTCCTGATCCGTATCAGGCGAACGCCTCGGCAAGGAAGCTCTGCATCGCCTGCCATGATCGGCGGTCCGCTCTCTCGTTGTAGCGGGCGCTCGGCAGGATGGAGCCGTCCGCTGCCGGGTTGGTGAAGCCGTGCAGCGTGCCGCCATAGCTGATCACCTGCCAGTCCTGGACGCCGGCGGCGCGCATCTCTGCCTCGAAGGCCATCACCTGGTCGGGCGGCGCCAGCGGATCGTCGGCGCCGGTGCAGACCAGCACACCAGCCTTCGTCTTGCCGGCCACGGCAGGCGCTTTGGTCGCGAGCACGCCATGAAAACTCACGACGGCCTTGAGGTCCGCGCCATCGCGCGCCAGTTCGAGCACGACCGAGCCGCCGAAGCAGAAGCCGATGGCGCCCAGCCTGCCGGCATCGACTTGCGGCAACGCCGCAAGCGTCGCCAACGCCGCGCGGCCTCGCGCCCGGAGCTTCGACGGCTCATCGCGCAGCGGCGCGAGCAGGGCGCGCGCCTCCTGGAGGTCGCCGGCCTGCCGGCGGTCGCCGAACATGTCGGCCGCCAGGGCAACGTAACCGAGCCCGGCAATCATGCGGGCCCGCTCCATGGCATGGTCGTTGAGCCCCAGCCCTTCGTGGACGACAAGCACGCCGGGCCGCCGCTCCCTTGCTGCCTCGTCGTAGGCCAGAAATCCACGCAAGCTTGCCGCGCCGTCGCGATAGGGGATGTCTTGTGTCAGCATCGAGGGGGCGTCCGACCGTGGTCTAGGCAAGATCGAGATGGCAGGCGACGCGATGGCCATCGGCCGTCCGGCGGAGCAGGGGCGTCTCCTCGGCACAACGGGCCATCGCCCGGGGACAGCGGTCGCGGAAGCTGCAACCCGAGGGCGGCTCGCGCGCATCGGGCACGTTGCCCTTGATCGGCAGAGGAGCGCGCGACTGGTCGGCGTCGGGAACCGGGACGGCCGCGACCAGCGCCTGCGTATAAGGATGCCGCGGCCGCCGCACGATCTCGTCGGTCGGCGCATCTTCAACAATGCGGCCGAGATACATCACCAACGTGCGTTCGCAAAGGTAACGCACCAGGGCGAGATCGTGCGAGATATAGACGGCGCTCAGACCCAAGGTATCGCGCACCTCGCGCATCAGAGCGAGAATGCCGGCGCGCACGCTGACGTCGAGCATCGACACCGGCTCGTCGGCGACCAGGAAGCGCGGCGTCAGCACCAATGCACGCGCCAGCACCACGCGCTGCAGCTGGCCGCCGCTCAGCTGATGCGGATACTTGTCGAGATAGCGGTCGAGGTCGGGCAGGTGCACGCGCCGGAAGGCCGCCGCGACGCGATCCATGTGTTCGGCCTTGTCGATCCCGGCATTGAGCAGCGGCTCGGCGACGGCGCGGTAGATGGTGAAGCGCGGGTTGAGCGCATCGAACGGGTTCTGGAAAACCAGCTGGGCCTGGCGCCGGAAGGCGCGCAAGCCCTCGCCGGCCAGTCCGGCTAGTTCGGTGCCGTCGAAAGCGATCGAGCCCGCCGTCGGCTCGACGAGCTTCAGCATCAGGCGCCCCAAGGTGGTCTTGCCGCAGCCCGATTCGCCCACGATCGCCACGGCATCGCCTGAGCCCACGTCGAAACTCACGCCGTCGAGCGCGCGCACCGCCGGATGCTCGCCGCGCACGACCTCGCCCAGCGAGCGCGCGACGGGGAAGTGCTTTACGACATCGCGAAGTTCGACGAGCGTTGCCATGTCGCGGGATCCATTGCGGCTTTGCGGAGGGAGTCGGCCTCGTCGTCGCGCAGGC
>Ga0193726_1002217_pt1 | contig 13544 bp, 12 predicted proteins | sample H2c1metaG_FD_144928 | JGI IMG/M metagenome (GOLD analysis project Ga0193726, IMG submission 144928) | Soil microbial communities from a riparian zone of the East river system, Colorado, United States - H2c1 | ecosystem: Environmental > Terrestrial > Soil > Riparian zone | place: USA: East River... | reverse complement strand
ACGGCGGGCACGTCCGGGCCGCCCAGCGCCTCGATCAGGTGGTCGTACCGCCCGCCGCCGCCGAGCGACCCGGCCGCGCCGGGCGCCCGCACCTCCCAGATGGGGCCGGTGTAGTAGCTCAGGCCGCGGACCAGCGACGGGGTGAACACCACCCGCCCGGCCGGGAGCTGCGCGGCGGCCAGCGCCAGCACCGCGTCGACCTCGTCCAGCCCGGCCAGGCCCTCCTCGCTGGGCTTGAGCGCGGTCCGGATCCGGTCGGCCGCGTCCGGCGCGGAGATCACCTCGACCAGCTCGGCGGCCAGCTCGGGGGCCAGGCCGCGCCCGATGAGCTCGTCGGTCACGGCCGCGGGGGCGAGCTTGTCCAGCTTGTCGAGGGAGGTCAGCACGCCAGTACCCAGTTCGGGCGAGATCTTGAAGGCCTCCAGGAGGCCGGCCAGCACGTGCCGCGAGTTGAGCGCGACGGTGAACTCGCCGATCCCCACCTCGGTCATCGCGTCGTGGTGCGCGCACAGCACCTCGGCATCGGCCAGCGGCGACGTCGACCCGAGGGTGTCCAGGTCACACTGCACGAACTCACGGAACCGGCCCTTGCCGGGCCGGTCGGCGCGCCACACCGGGCCCATCGCGTAGCGCTTGTAGGGCCAGGTCAGCTGGCTGCCGTAGGCCGCTGCCACGCGGGCCAGCGGGACCGTCATGTCGTAGCGCAGGGCCAGGTCGGCCTCGCCGGACACCTCGTGCTCGCCGCGCCGCAGGATCTTGAACACGAGCTTGTCGCCCTCGTCGCCGTACTTGCCGAGCAGCACGTCCAGCCGCTCGAAGGCCGGCGTCTGCAGCGGCTCGAAGCCGTAGCGCTGGAACACCGCGCGGATCGCGCCGAACGCCTGCTCGCGGCGCTCGAGCTCCGCGGCCAGGAAGTCCCGGGTCCCCGAGGCGGGGTCAAACTGACTTGGCATGCCCCTATGCTCCCGGAAACCAGGTCACCCGTCACATCAGATAGCGTGGAGGCGTGGTTCTAGCACCTGAAGGCCGCCGCATGCTGCGCGTCGAGGCACGTAACAGCGAGACCCCCATCGAGCGCAAGCCCCCGTGGATCAAGACCCGGCTCCGCACCGGCCCGGAGTACACCGAGCTGAAGAAGCTGGTCCAGCGCGAGGGGCTGCACACGGTCTGCCAGGAGGCGGGCTGCCCCAACATCTTCGAGTGCTGGGAGGACCGCGAGGCCACCTTCCTCATCGGCGGTGACCAGTGCACCCGGCGCTGTGACTTCTGCCAGATCGCCACGGGCAAGCCGCTGCCGCTGGACACCGGAGAGCCGCTGCGCGTGGCCGAGTCGGTGGCCACCATGGGGCTGCGCTACGCGACCGTCACGGGCGTGGCCCGCGACGACCTGCCCGACGGCGGCGCGTGGCTGTACGCGCAGACCGCCCGGGAGATCCACGCGGCCGTGCCCGGCTGCGGCGTCGAGCTGCTGATCCCCGACTTCAACGCCGACCCGGCCCAGCTCGCCGAGGTGTTCGCCGCGGCGCCCGAGGTGCTGGCCCACAACATCGAGACGGTGCCGCGGATCTTCCGCCGGATCCGGCCGGGGTTCCGCTACGAGCGGTCGCTGGAGGTGCTCCGCGCCGCCCGCGAGGCCGGCCTGGTCACCAAGTCCAACCTGATCCTGGGCATGGGCGAGGAGCACGAGGAGATCATCGAGGCCATGCGCGACCTGCGCGGGGCCGGCTGCGAGCTGCTGACGATCACCCAGTACCTGCGCCCCTCGGCCAAGCACCACCCGGTCGAGCGGTGGGTGCCGCCGGAGGAGTTCGCCGAGCTCGGCGACCGGGCCACGGAGCTCGGCTTCGCCGGCGTGATGTCCGGGCCGCTGGTCCGGTCCTCCTACCGGGCGGGCCGGCTCTACCGCCAGGCGATGCAGAACCGGTCAAGCCCGGTATCCTCACCAGCATGGTAAATAAGGCTGGCGGGGCGGCCGGCAACAAGTCCGCCGACGCGGCGCCCGGGCGCATCAAGCAGATCCGCATGGTCGCGGGGATCATCCGCAAGACGAACCCCCGGGCGCTGCCGATTATCGCGGCGGCGGGCCTCGGCATCCTGGTCGTCTTCGTCGTGGTGGGGCTGCTCACCGGCCTGGCGGGCTTCCTGATCCCGCTCGGGATCCTGCTGGGCTTCCTGGCCGCGATGATCCTGTTCGGCCGGTTCGCGCAGTCCGCGCAGTTCTCCTCGATCGAGGGCCAGCCCGGCGCGGCCGCCGCGATCCTGCAGAGCATGCGCGGCAACTGGACCGTGACGCCGGCCATCGCGGCCAACCGGAACATGGACGTGGTGCACCGCACCGTCGGCCCGCCCGGCGTCGTCCTGGTCGGCGAGGGCTCCCCGAACGGGCTGGCCAGCCTGCTCGCGGCCGAGAAGAAGCGGGTCTCGCGGGTGGCCTACGAGGTGCCGATCTACGACATCCAGGTCGGCGAGCTGCCCAATCAGATCGACATCAAGAAGCTGCAGAAGCGCATCATGAAGCTGCCCCGCAACCTCAAGGGGCCGGCCATCGCGGACCTGAACTTCCGGCTGAAGGCGCTGCCGCAGCAGCTGCAGATGCCGAAGGGCCCGGTGCCGCGCGGCGCCCGGATGCCCAAGGCGCCCCGCCCGAAGACCCGCTGAGCCGAAGACGCGCTGTGCCGAATACGTGCTGAGGCCCGGCTCGGCCCAGCAGATCGCGCCTAGTTCCGAATAACGATGGTCCGGGCAGCGCGGTCGTGCAGGCCGCGCAGGTCCTTGTCGAGGACCAGGGCGGGCACGACCAGTAGCAGCAGCACCGTGCGCAGCAGGCCCATGCCCAGCCCGACCGGCTTGCCGTCCACCCGGGCGACCCGCAGGCCCAGGACCCGCTTGCCCAGGGTGTAGCCGGTCAGGGCGGTCAGCAGCCAGATCTCGACCCCGAACAGGATGAGGGTGCCCAGCTGGCTCCCCTGCTGGGTGCGGAAGACGGCCAGCGAGATGGCCAGGCAGGCCAGCCAGTCGATGACCAGCGCGCCGAGCCGGCGGCCGACGCCCGCCACCGAGCGCGGCCCCTCCTCGGGGAGCCCGAACTGCTTGCCCGGGTAACTGTCTGTCTCAGCCCGCCGCGGGGAGTCGCCCGCGGGCTTCCTGACGGCCTGATTGCTCACGTGCCCACGGTATCCGGGCAGGTCCGGTGTGGCGACCGGCCCCCGCCCGGTTCCCCTGCCATCCTGGCCGTGATCCCGTGTGTAACACGGGTGAAACAAAGGGGACACTGCGGGGAAACGGCTTTGAGCTATGTTCGCAAGCGCGTCGGGCGGCCGGCGGGTGGGGCGGGCAAATTCTCTAGGGAGTGCGATGTTCAGCAGCGGCGACGAGATCCTGAGCTATATACAGTCCGAGGGGGTGCAGTTCGTCGACGTGCGCTTTTGCGACCTGCCGGGCACAGTTCAGCATTTCACCATCCCGGCCGAGACCTTCAGCGCGAGCGTGTTCGAGGACGGCCTGATGTTCGACGGCTCGTCCATCCGCGGATTCCAGCAGATCCACGAGTCGGACATGCTGCTGCTGGCTGACTCCACCACCGCGGTGATCGACCCGTTCCGGCAGCACAAGACGCTGAACCTCACGTTCTTCGTGCACGACCCGCTGACCGGCGAGCCGTACTCGCGCGACCCGCGCAACATCGCGCGCAAGGCCGAGGACTACCTGCGCGGCACCGGGATCGCCGACACGGCGTTCTTCGGCCCCGAGGCCGAGTTCTACATCTTCGACTCGGCCCGGTACCTGACCAGCTCGAACGAGGGCTACTACCACATCGACTCGGTCGAGGGCGCGTGGAACACCGGCCGCGAGGAAGTCGGCGGCAACCTGGCCTACAAGCCCCGGTACAAGGGCGGCTACTTCCCCGTCCCGCCGATGGACCACTACACCGACCTGCGCTCGGAGATGGTCCGCAAGCTGATCGAGTGCGGCATCGAGACCGAGATGCAGCACCACGAGGTGGGCACCGCCGGCCAGGCCGAGATCGACATCCGGTTCGGCCCGATGCTGCAGATGGCCGACAAGCTGCTGCTGTACAAGTACGTGATCAAGAGCACCGCCCGGGCCGCCGGCAAGACCGTGACGTTCATGCCGAAGCCGCTCTTCGGTGACAACGGCTCGGGCATGCACTGCCACCAGAGCCTGTGGAAGGACGGCAACCCGCTGTTCTACGACGAGGCCGGCTACGCCGGGCTGTCGGACCTGGGCCGCCACTACGTCGGCGGCCTGCTCGCGCACGCGCCGTCCCTGCTGGCCTTCACCAACCCCACGGTGAACTCCTACCACCGGCTGGTGCCCGGCTACGAGGCCCCGGTCAACCTGGTGTACTCGCAGCGCAACCGGTCGGCGTGCATCCGCATCCCGATTACCGGGCCGAGCCCGAAGGCCAAGCGGCTCGAGTTCCGGGTGCCCGACCCGTCGGCGAACCCGTACCTGGCCTTCTCGGCCATGCTCATGGCGGGCCTGGACGGGATCAAGAACAAGATCGAGCCGCCGGAGCCGGTCGACAAGGACCTCTACGAGCTGCCGCCGGACGAGGCCAAGGCCATCCAGCAGGTGCCGGGCTCGCTGGACAAGGTGCTCGACAACCTCGAGGCCGACCACGATTTCCTGCTCGAGGGCGGCGTCTTCACCCCGGACCTGATCGAGACGTGGATCTCCTACAAGCGGGAGAACGAGCTCGACCCGATCCGCCTGCGGCCGCATCCCCACGAGTTCGAGCTTTACTACGACGTGTAACCATAAGCTGCTAGTTGCACGTACCTGCCCTGGTCGGAGGCGCCTCCGGCCAGGGCAGTTTCATTGATTTTCACCGAGCGTCGCGATAACGGCGCGGCACTTTAGCCAGAATGGCTATATCCTCACTCGGGTGCAATACCGGGGGCACCAGAGGGTAAGGAGCAGAGCGCCCATGCGCAATGCCAGGTTCTGGCGACTAGCTGTCATCATCACTGCGGCCGGCGGGCTGAGCCTGGGCGCAGCCGGAACAGCCCTGGCGGGCGGGGGCGCGCGGTCGGACCTCGGCGTCACGATCGCCACGACCTCGGCCTTCGTCCCGGTCACCGGGGACACGCTGGTGCGCTTCGGCGCCCCGTTCCCGGCGGACTCCGCGAACGTCAGCGGCTCGGTCACCGGCATCCCGCCGGGCCTGACCTCGGTGACCGTGACGCTGCTGGCCAAGCCGTTCGGCACGACGGCCTTCGCCAGCACCGGGCAGCCGGCCACCCTGCGGCCCGCCGGCGGCAGCGCCGCGTACACCTTCCCCGTGCGGCCGACCGTGGCCACGAGCTACGAGGTCGTCGTCAGCCAGGCCGCCGCCAGCGCCCCGCTGCGGACCTCCGGGCCGCAGACCGTCTACGTCATCCCTGACGTCACGGTCACCGGACTGGCGTGCGCCCGGCCCTCGTGCTCGGGCCAGCTCGTCATCACGGCCCAGTTCCCGCCGTCCGCGTTCGCGCGCGAGTCGGCCAAGAAGCTGAACGTCTACCAGGGCCTCCGCGTGTCGCCTGACCGCACCCCGGCCGAGCCGGACAAGCTGTCGCTGGCCGGCCCGCCGGCGCATGTCGTCAAGGACGCGACGAAGTCCACCGTCCAGTACACGGTCCGGTACGGCTTCAACGTCGGTCCCGCCGAGGGCTACCAGTGGAAGATCAACTACTGCACTCAGGACACGGAGAGCGCGGACGGGATCGGCCTGCCCGGCGACCACTTCTGCGGCGACAAGAAGGTCAGCACCGACGCTCTTTATCTCGGCTAGTCCGCCCGGCGGCATCCGGTTGCGCCCGGCTTGTTCGTGCCTGCCCGGAGTGTCTGCCCGGACGGAACCGATTGGCGGCTAATATCGCGGTGATCCTGATGTGGATTCCTTCCTGTCGGATCAGGCCCCGCCTGGTTTGCGCACCGGGCGGGGTCGCTGCTGTGCGGGCCGCCGGGCGGGCGCGATGACGGCTGTGGGTGCCGCGGCTGCGGCTGCGGGTGCGGCGGAGGCGGCGGCGCTGGAGGCGGCCATCCGGGCGGCGGGCACGCCCGAGCGGGCGGTGTCCGAGCGGGCGTACCTGAAGATCAGCCTGGAGTTCACCGGCACGGCCGTCCCGGCGGCGCGGTCGCTCGTCCGCGCCTGGCGCCGTGACCACCCCGGCCTGACCCGCGACCTGCTCACCGGGGTAGCCGCCGCGCTGTGGTCGCGGCCCGTCTTCGACTGCCGGATGGCGGCCCTGCTGCTGCTGGCCGACCAGCGCGCGCTGCTGACCGCGGCCGACGTCCCGCTGGTGGAGCGGCTGCTGCGGGACAGCGGCACCTGGGCGCTGGTCGACTCCCTGGCCGCCGACGTGATGGGATCGCTGGTCGAGCGCTATCCCGAGCTGAGCGCCACCCTCGACCGCTGGTCCGCCGACCCGGACTTCTGGCTGCGGCGCTCCGCAATGCTCGCGCTGCTGGTGCCGCTGCGGCGCGGGGCGGGCGACTTCGAGCGCTTCGGCGCCTACGCGGACCAGATGCTGGACGAGCGCGAGTTCTTCATCCGCAAGGCGATCGGCTGGGTGCTCCGCGAGACGGCCAAGCGCCGCCCGGAACTGGTCGCGGCGTGGCTCGCGCCGCGGATCGACCGGGCCTCGGGCGTGACCGTCCGGGAGGCCGTCAAGCCGCTGCCGCCCGCCCAGCGCGACGCGCTCCTGGCCGCCTACCGCGCCCGGCCCGCGGCCCGCTCCGGCCGGCCGGGTTAGCGGTTCGCCTGGCTCCCCGGAACGGGCCGGCGATCTGCACCGCTGATGACCGCCGGCGCCGGGCCGGGCTGGAGGACGCGGTCGAGCCAGCCGAGGGCGCGGGCGTTGAAGAGGGTGCGCGCGCCCGCCTCGCAGTGGTCCCCGGCGCCTTCCGCCGCGGTGAACGTGACGAACTCCGACTCGCAGGTCAGCGCCGCGGCCAGCTGCGGGGCGGACGCGCTGATGTCATCGCCCTCGGCGTTGGCCACGAACGTCGGGCAGGTGATGCTCCCGGCCCGGCCCGCCAGGGTGTAGCCGCGCAGGGCGACGAGGTACTCCAGCGGCCCGCTGACGCCGTGCACGAGCTGCCCCCGGCGCAGGCTCCAGCCCGCGGTGGGACGGCGTTCCAGCAGCTCGAGCAGGCCACGCAGCAGGGCGGCCCGGCGGCTCGGCCGGCCCGCCGCGGCGTCGGCCAGGCCGCCGGCCAGCGGCCCCGGCAGCCGCTCCATGGCGGCGGCGTACAGGTCGTAGGCGCCGCAGTCGGCGATGCACGCGGCGATCCGGTGCTCGGCACTGGCCGCCCTCGGCGCGAGGTACCCGCCGAGGCTGAGCCCGATCAGCGCGATCCTCGCGGCGTCGACCTCGGGCCGGGTCAGCAGGTAGTCGACGACCGGGGTGATGACCGCCTCCCAGTCCGGCCGCATCAGGAGCCCCAGCTGCAGGAGGGCGGCGCCCTGGCCCGGCCCGTCGAAGGCCAGCACGTGGTAGCCGCGGGCCAGCGCCGCCGCGCCGCTGGAGAAGTACATCTCCTCGGCCGTGCTGTCGTAGCCGCCGAGCAGGATGACCGTGGCCCGCGGCGCCGGGTCCTCAGCCGCGGGGAAGAAATATCCCGGCAGCACGGTCCCGGCGTACGGGATCTGCACCAGCTCCGGCGGCCGGGCCAGCAGCGCCGCGCCCTGCCGGAACGCCTCCGTCTGCCGGACGTTGCTGCGGACCAGGCGCGGGTCGGGCGGGGCGGCCATGAGCATGGTCCCGGCCGTCCGGAAGTAAGTCGACGCCCGCCAGAAGGCCAGCCGGGCGCTCTCGTCGCGCCCGGCGGCCAGCTCCTGCCCGGCCAGCTCGCTGGCCGCCTGGCCGGCCGCCGTCCACGCGTCGTGCCAGCCGGCGAGGTCCGTGCGGGTGACCCGCCGGGCCGCGGCCAGGCACTCCCCGATGTCCGCCCCGCCGTAGGGCGCGCTGCCCATCGCCCGCAGCGTCTGCGCGCTCAGCAGCTCGTCCCTGATCCCGATTCGCGTCACGCAGCCGCCCCCTGCTGGCCCGGGCGGCCAGGATGAGCCGCCAGCGCATCAGTTCCCGGCGGCGGGGCCGGCCATGCCCGGCCGCGGCCACAATCGCCCGGCGGCCGCCGGCATCACTGGTCGCGGCGCTCCTCCTCGTCGTGGTGGATCCGGTCCAGGCACACGGCGATGGCGATCATGAGCACGTCGTCCTGGCCGGGGGCCACGTCCACCCCGTAGGTGTCCCGGATCCGGAACCAGGCCCGGGAGACCTGGGCCAGCACCTGGCCGCCGTCCTGAATCTGGAATTCCTTGTCGATGAGGTTGCCGACGGCCTCGAGCTGGCCGCCGCCGTGGAGGTCGATCACGTACCGGTGATGCAGCGGGGACACCAGGACCTTGTGCACGGTGGCGTGCGGGCCGCCGTCCCGCTCGATCTCCATCGTCTCCCGGATCGCCACCAGCTTCTTGCGGATGGTCGCGACCACCGCGCCCGACGGGTCCTTGAGCTCCAGGGTCTGCCGGATATGCAGGACCTTCCCGTCGATCAGGAATGCCTTGTTGTCCTGCTCATCGGTCACCCAGAAGTCGGTGCCTATGGAAAACACTTTCTCTTTCACCTGATATCGCATATGGCGCATCCTATTCATCCCAGCGGCGGCCCGCCCGGATGGCGCGGGCCGGCCGGAGCGGCCATTTGGACCACGCCGCCTCGTGCGGGAAGATCGTAGGGGCCGACACCGCCGCAGGCGAGGAGAAGCAGCATGGTCAGCGAGAACGCCGCCAAGCTTGCCGTGCTCATCGACGCGGACAACGCGCAGCCCTCGATCACCGAGGGGCTGCTGGCCGAGGTGGCCAAGTACGGCACCGCGCACGTCAAGCGCGCCTACGGCGACTGGACCGGGACGAGCCTGAAGGGCTGGAAGGACCAGCTCCTGGCCCAGTCCATCCAGCCTATCCAGCAGTTCGCCTACACCACCGGCAAGAACAGCACCGACACGGCGATGGTCATCGACGCGATGGACCTGCTGTACTCCGGCCGCTTCGACGGGTTCTGCATCGTGTCCAGCGACAGCGACTTCACCCGCCTGGCCGCCCGCCTCCGGGAGTCCGGCCTGACCGTGTACGGGTTCGGCGAGCGCAAGACCCCGAAGCCGTTCGTCGCGGCGTGCGACAAGTTCATCTACATCGAGAACCTCACCTTCGCCGAGGTGGCGGCCGAGCCGGACGTGGAGCCGCTCAAGCCGCCGCCGCGCGCCTCCGCGGCGCAGCTGAAGGGCGACGCCGCCCTGGTGAAGCAGCTGCGCAGCGCGGTGGAGGCCGCCTCCGACGACGACGGCTGGGCCCCGCTCGGCGGGGTGGGCACCATCGTCACCAACCAGCGCCCGGACTTTGATCCCCGCAACTACGGCTACTCCAAGCTCAGCGACCTGATGACGGCGACCGCGCTGTTCGAGCTGGACCGCCGCAGCCCCGGCGACGGCAAGCAGCGGGTGCTCTACGTGCGGGACAAGCGCCACCAGCCGGACCGTAAGGCGAAGTAGGCCGCAGGCCTTTTCTCAGCCGTTCGGCGCCGGCCTGCCCGGCAGGATCGATTAGGGCCCTTTTCACCGGATCTGCGATGGGGTACAACCCTGGGTGATCACTCCCAGTGGAGGACAGATGACCGATCAGCCGGCGGCGGCGCCCGCCCGCACCCCGCCCGCCGCGGCGGGGCAGCTCGAGCCGGACGCGATCGGGATCACGCAGGACACCGTGATCGGCATGGCCGCGTCCGCGCCGGCCGCGTCGATCGGGCTGACGCTGGCCGCGCTGGCCGCGGCGACCGCCTACGGCAGCGGGCCCATCATCCTGCTCACCGCGCTGCCGATGCTGATCATCGCGAACGCCTACCGCCGGCTGAACATGTGGAACGCCAACGCCGGCGCCTCCTTCGAGTGGGTCGGCCGGGCGATCAGCCCCTACCTGGGCTTCCTGACCGGCTGGCTGATGATCGCCGCCTACGTGATCGCGACGGTCAGCGGCGTCGAGGTGCTCGGGCCGTCGGTGCTGTCGGTATTCGGCGACAACTCCACCGCCGTCGGGCCGAACATCGCCATCGCCACCGCCGTCACCCTGGTCATGCTCGCGCTCGCGGTGGTGGGCATCAAGATCACCGCCCAGACGCAGATCGGCTTCGCGGTGATCGAGTACGTGATCCTGATCGGCTTCGCGGCCGTGGGCCTGGCCGCGGTCCTGGGGCATCACGCGGGCACGCTGCCGGCGAGCCGGGGCTGGCTGAGCGTGTCGGGCATCGGCGGGAAGGGCAGCGCCGCGGCCGGCTTCCTGACCGCGGTGTACATGTTCACCGGCTGGGACGGCACGGTGTACGTCAACGAGGAGGTCACCCGCCGCCACACCAACCCGGGGCGGGCCGCCGTCCTGGCCGTCGCGTTCCTCGCCGTCATCTACACGTTCTCCACGGTGGGCCTGCAGGGCGCCGTCTCGCCGGGCAAGCTGCAGGCCAACTCCGCGTCCGCGCTGGTCTACATCGCCCAGGCGCTGGGCGGCGGCGGCTGGGCCAAGGTCATGGCGCTCGGCCTGGCGCTGTCGGTCATCGCCTCGACCCTGGCCGGCATCGTCCTCACCGCGCGGATCGTCTACGGGATGGCGCGGCAGCGCGTGCTGCCCGCGTTCCTCGGGCAGGTGTCCCGCCGGTTCGCGACGCCGGTCGCCGCCAGCGTCATCATCGGGCTGATCATCGTGGCGCTGACCTGGGTGTACCTGCTGGCCACCTCGGTCCAGGACTCCTTCAACGACGTGGTCGCGATCACCGGAGTGCTGTTCGCCGTGTTCTACATCCTGACCGCGCTGGCCACCATCGCGTACTACCGGCGCCGCGTCGTGGCGAGCGTGTGGGACGCGCTGACGCTCGGGGTGCTGCCGGTCGCGGCCGCGGTCTTCCTCGGCTGGATCGTCGTCAAGTCGCTGGGGCCGGCGCCGGCCGCGGAACTCTGGTCGCTGGCCGGCGTCGTCGTCGCCGGGCTGGTCCTGATGCTCGCGGCGCGCTTCGTGCTGCGCTCGCCGTTCTTCCAGGCTCAGCTCGAGAGCGACGGCCAGCCGGAGGCCTGACCGGGGCCGTCGGGCGGCTGCCGGCCGGCTAGGAGACGGCGGCCGCGCCGAGCTGGCGGTAGTGCAGGCCCAGCCCCTGGTAGAGCCGCCGGGCGCCCTGGTTCGCGTCGTCCACCATCAGCGCGGCGGCCCCGTGCCGCGCGAGCGCCGCGGCCAGCAGGAACCGGCATACCTGCCGCCCCAGCCCCTGGCCGCGGGCCGCGGGCCGGGCCGCGACCCCGGCCAGGAACCCGACCGCCGGCGCCGACCAGGCCAGCGCGCCCACGGCGGCCAGCGCGCCGTCGCTCCCCCGCACGCCGGCCCAGCGCTCGACGCCCGGGGCGCCGGGCCGGGCGTACGACGCCGGGTAGCTGGCCGCCAGGAGGTCGGCGACCACGGCCAGGTCGGCCTCGGGAAGCCACGCCGCCGGGCCGCGGTCCGAGGCCGGCGGCCCCGGCGGCGCGCAGTCCATCCACCCGAAGCGGGCCACCCGGGCCAGGCCCGGGATCCGGTCGGCGAGCGCGTCGATCAGCGCCGCCTCACCCAGCGGCCGGTAGGTCGGCCCGACCTCCGCCAGGACCTCGCGAACCAGCGGGGCCGCCGCGTCGGGGGCGCCCGCGACGACCAGCCGGTCGCGCGTGGCCAGGGCCGGGCCGGCCACGGCGAGGGCCCGCCCGTCGTCGCTGAGCCAGGCCCGGCTGCGCCCGGCCAGCCCCTGCGCCGCCCACGCGCACAGCGTGTCGCCGCGGGCCGCCGCCGCCAGGTCCGCGTTGTCGCTTATCTCCCGCACGCCTGCGATTGTGCCGGACTGCCCGGCGCGGCCATCCCGCCGCCTCCGCTGATCGCGGCGGGTCAGGGCGCCGCGGGGCCGGAGCCGGGCACGACCAGGCCCGACTCGTAGGCGAGGATGACGGCCTGCACCCGGTCGCGCAGGCCCAGCTTGAACAAGACGGCGCTGACGTGGGACTTCACCGTCTGCTCGGCCAGGCACAGCCGCCGCGCGATCTCGCCGTTGGCCAGGCCGGCGGCGACCAGGAGCAGGATCTCCCGCTCCCGCGGCGTCAGGCTGGCCAGCTGCGGCGGCGGGACCAGCCGCGCCCGGGCCGCGAACTCGGCCACCAGCCGGCGGGTCACGCCGGGGGCGAGCAGGGCCTCGCCGCCGCCGACCACCCGCACCGCGGCGAGGATCTCCTCCGGCGTCGCGTCCTTCAGCAGGAACCCGCTCGCACCCGCGCGCAGCGCGTCGTAGACGTAGTCATCCAGGTCGAACGTGGTCAGCACGAGCACCCGCGGCGGCGAGCCGCCCGCCGTGAGCTCGCGGGTCGCCGCGATGCCGTCCATGACCGGCATCCGGATGTCCATCAGGACCACGTCGGGACGGACCTGTCCGGCCAGCCGGAGTGCCTGCCGCCCGTCCCCCGCCGAGCCGACCACCGTCAGGTCGGCCTGGGACTCCAGCAGCGCCGCGAACCCGAGCCGCACGACGGCCTGGTCGTCAACGATCATCACCCGCAGCGGCTCGCCCGGCCCGGGCTCCGCCTCGTCCGCCGCCGTCCGGTCCGCCTGCGGCGCGCCTGCCTGCGTCATGCCGCCGCCTCGTCCCGGGCCTCGTCGCGGGTTCCGTCGCGGGTCTCCTCCCGCACCGCGTCCGGCAGCACCGCCGCGACCTCGAAGCCGCCGCCGGCCAACGGCCCGGTCGTGATCTGGCCGCCGAGCATGGCCACCCGCTCGCGCAGGCCGACCAGGCCGAACCCGGTACCCGGCCCGGCATCGGGCGCCGCCCGGCCGCCGGCCGCGCCGCCCGGCCCGGCCCCGGCTGCGGCGGTATTCGCGACCGTCACCGCCAGCCCGCCGGGCTCGTAGGCCATGGTGACGGTGACCTGGCTGCCCGGCGCGTGCCGCCCGGCGTTCGTCACGGCTTCCTGGACGATGCGGTACCCGCACAGCTCGACCGAGGCCGGCAGCGCCCGCGCCTCCCCCGTGACCGACCAGGCCACGTCCGTCCCGGCCCCGCGGACCCGTCCCAGCAGCGCCTCGATGTCGCCCAGCCGCGGCTGCGGCGTGGCCTCGGACGCCCTGGCCGGGTCCCGGAGCACCCCGAGCACGACCCGCAGCTCGGTCAGCGCGGTCCGCGCTTCCCGGGCGATCTCGGCGAACGCCTCCTGCCCCGGCCCGGGCAGCCCGTCGATCGCGTACGGCGCAGTCCCGGCCCGGACCGCGATCATCGAGACGTGGTGCGCGACCACGTCGTGCAGCTCACGGGCGATCGAGGCCCGCTCGCGGGCCAGGATGTCGCGCTGGCTGAGTACCTTGACCTGCTCGGCGGCGGCGGCCTGGGTCGCGACGGACTGCCGCCGGGACCGGATCATCTCCCCCGCCCCCCAGGCCGCGACCACGGCCAGCGCCTCGGCCAGCGTCGCGTCCCAGGGCGTGTTAC
>Ga0193726_1002216_pt1 | contig 13547 bp, 12 predicted proteins | sample H2c1metaG_FD_144928 | JGI IMG/M metagenome (GOLD analysis project Ga0193726, IMG submission 144928) | Soil microbial communities from a riparian zone of the East river system, Colorado, United States - H2c1 | ecosystem: Environmental > Terrestrial > Soil > Riparian zone | place: USA: East River... | reverse complement strand
GCTGCGCAAAGCATGACAGAGCGCGGGCACCTGTCAATGCGCCGATCGCCGAACAAAGGGCCGCCGTTCAGCTGATCCGCCGCCGTGCTCAGCTGTCGCTGATCGCTGCGGTCTGCCAGCCGCAGCGGTCCAGCACGAACAGGCCCGGTTGCGGGCGTGCCAGCTTGATCCAGCTCGCGGCAGCGCTGCCGATTGTCAGGGTGATGTCAGTTTCGCCGGCCATCCGCGCGATCACGGCCGTGCCGGCGCTGCCACCGGCGACGCTATCGATCACCTCGGCGCGGCCGGCGCCGGACAACATGACCTGCCAGCGCCGACTGCTACCCTGCGCCTGCTCGACGACGCCGAACAGCACGTGTCCGCGCAGGCGGTGTCCCCAGCGGGCGTGGTCGATGCGAACCTGCATCGTGCCATCGCCGCGCACCGTTGCTTGCAGCGGATGCTGCGGATCGGGCAAAGCGGGCGTGGCGGCGGTCCGGAACGGCTCGACGGTCCGCGCATAGGCAACGAAGCGGCGTCGGCTGAGGTGCATCTGCGTCGCGTGGCTCAGGATCGCGGCGCGCTTGGCGTCGCGCTGGCTTTCACTGAGCGTCAGCAAGACGCGATCGGCTGCGGACGCCTCGCCGTGCACGCCGAAGGTATACAACTGCTGCGCCGGTGCGTCGCGCTTGCGCAGCGCCAGCCGCAGCAGCACATGCAACGCACTGTGATCGGGATGCCGGTCGTCCAGCGCAGGCAGGAACAGGCAGGTCGGACGAAACTCGTCGAGCTGCCCGACCAGCGCCATTTCCAGGCCGGCTTCGGCGCGCATCAGCAGGTCGGTCAACCCCAGATCGGGAAATCCGAAGCAACGCACGTCGGCCGCGTGCAGGCCGAGCACGCGCAGGGCGGCCATCGCTTCGGCGCGCCGGCCCGCGCCCCAACGCGCGCGGTCGGCGGCGTCGATGCGCCAACGTTTCTCGATCCAGCGTTGCGGCCAGGGATTATTGTCACCGTCAGTGATGACGAGCACGCGGCAGGCGGCACCCGCTTCGCGCGCGACCTGCAGCACGCCGCCGGTGGCGATCGCCTCGTCGTCCGGGTGCGGGGCGATTACCAGCACACGATCCTGGTTCGTGAACTGCTGCAGTTCGCTCAAGCGCGTAGGCGGCGCGGCGCGCCGGCGGATTGGAAATTCATGACGCCAGCGTACACAAAATCGCGCATCGATGGGCGGCAGATCTGCCGCTCAGGCGCCGGACTGCGGATGGCGAACCTGGCCGCTACCACGGATCACGAAACGCTCGATCGTCAGCGCCTCGGCCCCCATCGGGCCATAGGCGTGCAGCCGCGTCGTCGAAATGCCGATCTCGGCTCCCAGGCCCAGCTCGCCGCCGTCGGAAAACCGCGACGACGCATTGACCATGACGACGGCGCAACGCAGCGCGCCGATGAAGGCAGTGGCGGCGCCTTCGTCGCGGCTGACTATGACCTCGGTATGGTCCGAGCCGTAACGACGGATATGCGCGATTGCCGCATCGATGTCATCGACCACGCGCACGGCGATGATCAGGTCGAGGAACTCGGCGGCGAAGTCGTCTTCACCGGCAGCGGCCATGTCGGCAACGATGGCCCGGCTGCGCTCGCAGCCGCGCAGTTCGACGCCGCGCGAGCGCAGCGCCACCGCGGCGCGCGTGAGGAACTGCGTGGCGATATCCGCATGCACCAGCAGCGTCTCGAGCGCATTGCACACGGCCGGGCGTGTGGTCTTGCCGTCGATCAGAAGATGCAAGGCGATATCCAGATCGGCCGCGCGGTCGACATACAGATGACACACGCCGCGGTAGTGCTTGATCACCGGCACGCGCGCGTGTTCAGCGACAAAACGGATCAGCCCCTCGCCGCCGCGCGGAATGGCCAGGTCGACCAGGTCGTGCAGTTGCAACAGCTGCAGCATTGTCTCGCGCCTCAGATCCTCGACCAGCGTGACGGCAGCGCCCGGCAGGCCGTGCGCCTGCAAGGCATCGCGCAGCACCGAAGCGATTGCGCGGTTGCTCTGCAGCGCCTCGGACCCGCCGCGCAACAGGACGGAATTGCCGGCGTAGAAGCACAGTGCGGCAGCATCGGCCGTTACGTTCGGCCGCGCCTCGTAGATCATCGCGATCAGCCCGAGCGGAATGCGCACGCGCTCGACGCGGATGCCGTTCGGCCGTGTCTCCCGTTGCGTGACCCGGCCAACCGGATCGGGCTGCGCCGCGATGGCGCGAATGCCGGCAGCCACGCCGGCCAGACGCGACGAATCCAGGCGCAGTCGGTCGATCAGCGCCGCGCCCTGCCCCTTGGCGTGCGCGCCATCGACGTCGAGCGCGTTGGCCGCGAGAATCTCCGGCGCGTGTTGTTCGATCCGATCGGCCATCGTGCCGAGCACGTCGCGCTTGACCGCCGTCGGCAACGCAGCGACCGTGATGCCGGCATCGCGGCAGGCGCCGGCCAGGTCGCGGATCGAGGCGAGCGGCGATGTGCCCGTGTTCATGCCACCGACTCCATCGATACCAGATCGTCGCGGTGCACGATCGTGTCGCCGTAGCTGAAGCCGAGGATGTTTTCGATGTCCTTCGTGTGACGTCCGGCCAGGCGCCGCACTTCGCCGGCGTTGTATTGCGCCAACCCACGTGCAACCGCCTGCGCTGCGCGTGCATCGCCGAGCGCGATGTCGACGATGTCGCCGCGCGCAAACTCGCCGTCGACGCCGACGATGCCACCCGGCAACAACGACTTGCCGCCGCGAAGTGCGTGCGCCGCGCCGGAGTCGACGCGAATCGTCGCGCCGGCTCCCGGCGCGTGGCGCAGCCAGTATTTGCGCGCCGCCAGCCGCGTCTGCGGGGCAGCGAAGTAAGTGCCGCGGTACGAACCCGCCGCGAGCAGCGTGACGGCCTCCACGTCGGCGCCGTTGAACAGCACCGTGCCGATCCCGGCACTCGCCGCCTTCTGCGCGGCTTCGAGCTTGGTGCGCATGCCGCCGGTACCGTGAGCAGTGCCTGTTGCGCCGGCCATCGCCAGCACGGCGGGTGTGATTGCCGCGACCGACTCGACCGGCGCTGCAGCGGCGTCGTGGCGCGGATGCGCGCTGTACAGGCCGTCGACGTCGCTGGCGATCAGCAGGATGTCGGCATCGATCAGCGCAGCCACGGTGGCGGCCAGGTTGTCATTGTCGCCGAGCTTGAGTTCTTCGACAGCAACCGTGTCGTTTTCGTTGATCACCGGTATGCTGCCGAGGCGCAACAGTTCGACCAGCGTGTTGCGCGCGTTGAGGTAGCGGCGCCGATTGCGCAGGTCATCGTGGGCGAGCAGGACCTGCGCCACCGGCGCTTCGAGCAGGCCCTGCCAGAGCGCGATCATTCGCGTCTGGCCGAGTGCGGCGAGCGCCTGGCGCCGCACCAGCGTGCCCTTGCGTGCGTCTTGCGGTACGCGGGTGCGGCCGGCCGCCACGGCGCCCGACGAGACCAGCACGACTTCGCGACTCGCGTCGCGTGAGGTGCTGATGAAGCCCGCCAGCGCGCGGGCATTGACGTCGCTCGGTTCGCCGGACGCGTCGGTCAGCAGGCTGCTGCCGACCTTGAGCACCGCGCGCTTCCACGGCGGCAGAAGCCTTACGGGAAAACGCGCGTTGCGAGGCGTGTTCACGTCTGCTCGAGGCGATCGAGGCGAGCGCGCAACTCGTCGAGGCGCAGATCGCCGGCAGCACCCGGCGAAACGCGCGCGGCTAAGCTCGCTTCCGGCGTCCTGTTGCCATCCGGGTCGCCTTGCGCAGCGCGCTGATACGCTTCGCGAAACGGCACGCCGGCCACGGCTTGTTCGATCGCGATGTCAGTCGCATGCATGGCCGGCTCGATTGCCGCACGCATCGCGGCTTCGTTCCATTGCAGTCGCGACAGCAGATCGGGCAGCAGGCGCAGCGCGGCGAGCCCGCGCGAGAAACCATGCACCAGGCCGCCCTTGGAGAACTGCAGGTCGCGCTGATAGCCCGACGGCAGCGACAGCAGTTGTTCGATCTCGCTGCGCGCGGCGGCGACGCTGGCATGCGTTGCGCGCAACAATTCGATCACGTCGGGATTGCGCTTGTTCGGCATGATCGACGAGCCGGTCGTGTACTGCGCCGGCAGCCGCACGAAATTGAACTCGGCCGTGGTGAACAGGCTCAGGTCCCAGGCCAGGCGACGCAAATCGAGCGTGGCGGAGCCGAGCGCCTCGAGCGCGGCGATCTCGAACTTGCCGCGCGACAGTTGTGCGTAGACCGGCGAAACCTGCAGGCGCGAAAAGCCGAGCGCCCTGGTTGCCTGGTCGCGATCGAGCTTCAGGTTGACGCCATAACCGGCGGCCGTGCCGAGCGGATTGGTATCGACCCAGGCGAGCGTGTCGCGTGCGCGCAGCGCGTTGTCGACGAACGCTTCGGCGAAACCAGCGAACCACATCGCCGTCGACGACACCACGGCGCGCTGCAGGTGCGTATAGCCGGGCAGCGCCAGCGCCTCGTGCGCGGCGCGCTCGAGGCAGACGCGCGCAACCGCGCGGCAAAGCGCGGTCAACTCGAGCAGCTTGTCCTTGAGCCACAGGCGCGTCGCAACCAGGATCTGGTCATTGCGGCTGCGGCCGGTGTGAAGCTTGCGGCCGGTGTCACCGAGCCGCTCGGTCAGGCGTGCCTCGATCGCCGAGTGCCCGTCTTCGAAACGTTCATCGAGGACGAACGCGCCGCGCGCGAAGTCGGCACCGAGCTCGTCGAGTTCCTGCGTCAGCGCCGCTCCTTCCTCGACCGTCAGGATGCCGATGCGTTGCAGGCCTTCGACGTGTACCTTGCTCGCCGTGATGTCGTACAGAAAGAATTCGCGATCAAGCACGATGTCGTCGCCGGCGAGGAAACGCATGATCTGCGCATCGGTCTCGACACCGGGCTTTTGCCACAACAGGTCACTCATTGTTCGAATCCCCTCGAATCCCCAACGCGCCGTCATTCCCGCGCAAGCGGGACTGCGAAAACGGGATGCCGGAGCGAACATTCGCGAAGCGGCTTTCAACAGCGGAACCGGTCATGGCCCGTAGGGCCAGCCGCGGATGCGGCGAGTCATCCATCATCGTGCCTGCGTACAACTTCACTTGATTCCACCTTCGCAGGAATGACGACTTTTTTGGTTTCGTCGGCATGCACTTCATGTCGGAATTCCTGCCAAGTCATCGAAGCCCAACGCCAGGTTCAAATTCTGCAGCGCCTGCGTCGACGCGCCCTTGAGCAGGTTGTCGAGCGTCGCCACGACGACGACGCGCTTGCCGCCTGATGCAACGGCAAAGGCGCCGATTTCGACGCCGTGCCGGTTGGCGATGCGGCTGACCCACGGCGCTTCGTCGACGATGCGGATCAGCGGCTCGCCTGCGTAGCGTTCCTCATAGCGGTCTTTGATCGCTTGCCTCGTCATCGGCTCGCACAGCCACAGGTTGACCGTCATCGTGATGCCGCGGAAATGTGCGGCGACGTGCGGCATGAACTCCACCGGCACGCCGAGCTGACGCGTGACTTCGCGCTCGTGGACGTGGTCGACCAGCGCGTACGGCATCAGGTTGTCGCGCAGCTTTTCCGGATCGTTGCGATCGGACGGCGTCGTGCCGGCTCCCGAGTAGCCGGAGACGCCGAAGCAGGCTGGCGGTGCCGCCAGCTGATCCTTTAGCGGTGCGATCGCCAGCTGCATCGCCGTGGCGTAGCAGCCCGGATTGCTGATGCGACGCTGGCCGTGGTAGCGGCTGCGGTACAGTTCCGGGAGGCCGTAATACCAGCCGTCGTCGAAGCGATAGTCGGCACTGATGTCGATGATGATCGGATCGTAGCCAGCGGATTTCACCCGATCGATCGCGGTTACATACGGCTGGGCCTTGCCATTCGGCAATGCGAGCACGACGATATCGGCTGCCTTTGCGGCAGCCGCATCTGCGTCGATATTTTCATAGCGCAGCTCGCCGTGGAAGTCGGCGTTGTGTTCGGCAAGCAATTGCCCCGCAAGTTCGCGCGAAGAGACAAACGCAAGTTCCAACGCCGGATGCGCCACGATCAGCTTGATCAGCTCGGCGCCGGTGTGGCCCCGTGCGCCGACGATGCCGATGGTCTTTGGAGTTGTCATCAGTGTGCCGGTCCAAACGGATCGGTGACGCCCTTCTGCCACGGATCGTGCGTGGCGGTGCGCCAGGTATCGAGTTGCTTGCGCAGATCGGCGAGCACGGTGGCGTACTCGGGATCAGCGGCAAGGTTCATTACTTCATCAGGATCAGCCTCGAGGTCATACAGTTCCTCGGCCGGACGATGATGGAAGGCGTCGAGTGTGCGCTTGCCGAGCCTGGCGCCTGCCGTCGAGGTGATCGCCTTCCACGATGGCGACAACGCCACATCGCTCGCAATCGGCACTTCGAGGACCGGCTGCAGATTCACGAAGTAGCTGAATTTGCGCGTGCGCAGCGAGCGCGTCGGATAATACTGATCGATCTCGTGAAAACTGTGCGTGGCGAACACTTCGTCCCAACCGGTCGGTTCGTTCCGTTCGAGGATCGGCAGGATCGAACGGCCCGGCAGCGGCAGATGGCGATAATCGGCTGGCGGCGCGACGCCGGTCCAATCGAGTATCGTCGGCGTGATATCGATCCAGCTCACCATCGCCCGATTCAATCGAATGGCGTCGCGCCGGCTGCGCTTCTTGCTGTTCGGCGCACGCACGATCAGCGGCAGATGGATGCCTTCGCAATAGAGATTGTCCTTGGCACCGGGAAACGGCCGGCCATTGTCGGACAGATAGATCACCAGCGTGTCGTTGTCATGCCCCGACTCTTTCAGCTCGCGCAGAAGAATCCCTGTGCCTGCATCCATACGGCCGACGGCCTCGTAATATTCGGCCAGATCCTCGCGCACGCCGGGCAGATCGGGCAGATGCGAAGGAATGGACACGTCCGCCGGCTTGTAGCGTTCGCGCTTGACTTCCGGCCAATCGCGCGTGTTGCCGAAATTCGACTTGTCGCCGGCACGATGCGGATCGCTATAGGCCATCGTCAAAAAAAATGGCTTTTCACCCTGCTCACGTAGCCATTTGCCGGCCGCATGGCCCATCGCGGCGACATCGCGATTGCCAGGCTGCTCCGGCAACAGCCAGGCGTCATAGGCCAGCAGCGATTCCGGCTTGACGTGCAACTTGCCGACCAGTGCGGTCGCATAGCCGCCCTGCTTGAGCATCCACGGCAGCGTTTTTACGTCGTCGAGCAGGGAGAAATTGTGCACGTCGTGGGCGAGGCCGTACATGCCGTTCGTGTGCGAGTACAGTCCGGTATACAATGTCGCCCGGCTCGAACTGCATGAGGACACCGAGGCGTAGGCATCGGTGAACAACACGCCTTCGCGGGCAAGCGCGTCGAGCACCGGTGTGCGGACCTTGCTGCCGACGCAGCTCATGTCGTAGCCGTGATCGTCGGACACGATCAGCAGCACATTGCGTCTGCGTGTCGTTGCGCCGATTTTCCCGGCCGCATTGTCGGGCGTGGCCGCAAGCGTGCGTTCGTCCACGGCGATCGCCGCGCCGGCCGCGGCGGCCAAACCCGCCGACAGGAACTGGCGACGATCCAGAGTCACAGCGCTTGCTCGGCAAGGACCGCGGGCTCGCGATCGATCAGGGTCGGCGCTTTCTCGCGGCAATAGTCGATGCAGGCTTCGATCTCGTCGAAGTCTTCGATGCCGTACCAGAACGCCTTGAATTTCGGCAGCTTGTAACAGCCGTCGGACTCGGCATAGTAGAAATGATTGATGATGTTGCCGTGACGCGAGCGCCAGAACAGCTGCGGTGTCTCGTCGCGCATTACCTGCCACACCGCGCGCCCGAGTCCCTCGCCCTGCGCATCGTCGAGCACGGCAAATTTGTCGAGGTACACGTGTTTGCCGGCATCGAGCAGGTCAGCTTCCAATAGAATCACGGCCGCACGATAGTTCTCGCTGACGTAGGCACGCATCAGCGTTGTGCGCTCGAAATAGTCGGCGGCAAGGGTGCGCCTGAAACTCGACTCGATCAACGAACGCAACCGCGCGAGGTCGAGTTCATGCCACGAATCGACGCTCAAGACACGTTCGCCACGGCGCACCAGCGTGCCGGAACCGCGATGCGTGAACAGCTCATTCGCCAGATCCGTCGGCCGCGTAATCGACACCGACGAGGTCAGCGGCAGCTTGTCGAGCAGGTCCCTGATCTGTTCGATCTTCAGGCGCATGCCGCCGTTGATCCACGGCTGCGCCATCAGATGATCGTACTCGGTCGACAGGTTGATCGAGTCGATCAGCTTGCCGTCGCCATCGAGCAGGCCACCGGTGCCGGTCAGGAAGATGATCTTGTACGGTTGCAGCTCGCGCACCAGTTCGTTTGCGGCAAAGTCGGCGTTGATGTTGAGGATCTGGCCGCCGATCGTTTCGCCGAGGCTGGCGATGACCGGAATCGAGCTGGCCTTGAGGCTCGCCTCGATCGGCGCGAGATTGACCTTGGTCACCTTGCCGACCAGGCCGTATTTTTCCCGATCGAGAAACTGCGCGTCGAACACGCCGCCGACGATCGAGGTGGCGCGCGCGTCGATGTTCTGCAGCGCCTCGACCAGGTTCAGGTTCTCGGCCTGCGTCACACGGCGCACGGTCGCCAGCGCTTGCGGCGAAGTGACACGCAGTCCGTCGACCAGGCGTTTGTCGATTCCCGCTGCGGCAAGTTCGACGTCGAGCTGCGGTCCGGCGCCATGGATCACGATCGGCGTCAAGCCGACCTGCTGCAGGAATGCCAGCGACGAAACGAGATTGTCCAGATCGTCACGCAGTACCGCACCGCCGACCTTGACCACGGCAAAACGCGCCGCGTCGAGCTGTGAGAAGCGGCGCAGGTACTGCTGGATCTCCTTGGCGCTGCCCATGTTCGAGAGCAGGCGCACGATCGTCGAGCGCAATTGTTTGTGGGCCTGGACCATCAGCGGCTTGCCTGTTCGATCATGGCGATGAAGGCCTCGGTGATGCGCTGCAATTGCGCCAGTTCGACGAATTCATCGGCGCTGTGCGCCTGGGCGATGTCGCCCGGACCGAACACGATCGCCGTATAGCCGGCCTGCGAGAACAGCGACGCTTCGGTCCAGAAATCGACCGCGTTGCCGATCGGCAGCGCGAATTGGTCGGCAAAATCGCGCGCGGCGAGCCGTCGCGATTCGGCCTCTGCCACATTGCCGGCCGGCAATGGCGGTCCACGGAACGTCTCGACGAATTCCGCCAGCGGCGCGTCGGCGCAGGCGCTGAACGCCGCCAGCAACGCATCGGTATCCATCGACGGCAGCGGCCGGAAGCCGAAGCGCACATCCGCCGACGGCGCAATGACGTTCGCCTTGATGCCGCCTTCGACGCGGCCGATGTTGAAGCGCAACCCGGTCAGCCCGCCGAAGCGCTCGTGGCTCAGGGATTCGACGTGATCCAATGCGCGCGCGCCCCAGCGCATCGCCTGGTGCAGGGCGCTGCCGGTCAGCGTATTGGCGGCCGATGCATGGCCGGCGCGGCCGGCAAAAATGACGCGCGCCGAGCTGATGCCACGATGCGCGAGCACCGCCTCGCAACGCGTCGGCTCGGCCACGACGATCGCGTCGAACGGGCGTTTCTGCGCCAGAAACGCCGCGACGCAGCGCGCGTCATTGGCCTCTTCATCGCTCGTGAACAGCAGCGCGACATCGCCCGTCGTCTGTGCGACCGCGGTCAGCAGCGCCGCGGCCGCCCCCTTGATGTCGCATGCGCCGAGGCCGATCGCGTGGTCGCCGGTTACCGCCAGCGCAAACGGATCGCGCGTCCAGGTCGGCGCAGCCGGCACCGTGTCCAAATGTACGTTGAACAGGATGCGCGGATTGCCGCGCACGGCGAAGAAGCTGACCGAGCCGCCGCCGTGGTTGGTCGTCGCCCATTGGAAGCCCTGCAGCTGCGAACGCGCGTACTCGAAGATGCCGTCCGCGCTGATCTCGCGCGGCGGATTCTGCGTATCGAACGCCACGAGGGCACGCAGATGGTCAAGTGTCGTTGCAAGCAAATCAGTCATCGAACGATTCGACTGGAAAAAGATTTTCTTCACGGTTTCCGATTCACCTGCGCCCACAGCGTCGAACTCATGCCGTACAGCCGGATGAAGCCCTCGGCTTCGGCGACGCCCCAGTCGGCGGACTGTGCGTAGGTTGCGCCCTTTGCGGCGAGCAGATGCGGCGACTTGACCGCGACCGCCTCGACGCTGCCGCCTTGCGTGCGCAGCAGCACGTCGCCGTTGACCATCGCCTGCGACGACGCGAGATACGCCTCGAGGTCGGTCTTCAGAGGATCGTGGTAGAACCCTTCGTAGACCAGTTCGACCCACTTGCGCGCGACGTCCGGCTTGAAGCGGTTCTGCTGCTTGGTCAGCACGGCCTCTTCGAGCGCTCGGTGTGCAACCAGCAACGCGATCAGGCCCGGCGCCTCGAACACGATACGCCCCTTCAGGCCGATCGTCGTGTCGCCGGTATACAGACCGCGGCCGACACCAAACTTGGCGAAGTCGCGGTTGAGCTGGGCGAGCAGTGCAGGTCCCGCCAGTGGCTTTGTGTCCAACGCCACGGCTTCACCGTTGCGGAACGTGATCAACGCTTCGAAAGCCTGCGCCGGCCAGTCCTCGCGCGCGGCGCACCAGCCGCGCGCGCCGGCGCCGGGAGCTTCCCAGCGATCGATTTCGCCACCCGACATGGTCAGGCCGAGCAGGTTTTCATTGATCGTGTAGCTCTTCTGTTTCGCGCGTACGTCAAAGCCCAGCGCTTCGAGGAAGCGCTGTTCGTAGGCGCGCACCTCGGTGTGTTCCTTCTGCACCTCGCGGATCGGCGCGACGATCTGGTAGTCACCGAGCGCCTTGACTGCCAGGTCGAAGCGCACCTGGTCGTTGCCCATGCCGGTGCAGCCGTGCGCAATGACGTTTGTATTCAGTGCCTTCGCCCGGTCGATGGCCGCATCAACGATCAGGTAGCGATCGGACACGAGCAACGGATATTGACCCTGATAGCCCTCGCCGGCCCAGACGAACGGCTTGACGAAACCGTTCCAGATCGCCGGGCCGCCATCGACCGTGACATGACTGGCTGCTCCGAGTTCGGCCGCGCGCGCCTGGATGTACGCGCGCTCGTCGTCGTCGACACCGCCGGTATCGGCAAAGACTGTGTGCACGGCCCAGCCGCGCTGCTTGAGGTACGGAATGCAAAAGCTCGTGTCGAGGCCGCCGGAGAAGGCGAGGACGATGTTCCTGGTGTCGGGACTCGGGACTCGGGATTCGGGACTGGGGGTGGCTGACGCAGACATCGATGAGTGACTCCAAGAATTGACCAGAAGACAAAAGCGCTATCGGACAAGTTGCTCCGGGTCTCAACCCGAGTCCCCAGTCCCCCGTCCCGAGTCCCGAATCAGAGCCGCCATCACCGCCTTCTGCACATACAGCCGGTTTTCCGCCTCGTCGATCGCGATGCAGGCCGCTGAGTCCATCACCGCGTCGGTGGCTTTGACGTTGCGGCGCAACGGCAGGCAGTGACTGAACACACCATGGTCGGTCAGCGCCATCTTGGCCTGGTCGACGATGAAATGGCGATACTTTTCGCGGATCGGTTTTTCCTCTTCCCAACGGCCGAAGTACGGCAACGCGCCCCAGCTCTTGGCGTAAACGACGTGCGCGCCGCGATAGGCCGATTCGATGTCGTGACTGACGCTCAGCGAGCCGCCGTTCGCAGCGACGTTCTGCCGGCCGAATTCCATGTAGCGCGGATCGAGCAGGTAGGCCTGTGTCGGGCACAGCAGGGTCACGTTCATGCCGAAGCGCGTGGCGATCTGCAAGGCGGAATTTGCCACCGCGGTGTTGAGCGGCTTCGGATGATAGGCCCAGGTCAGCACATACTTCCGGCCGCGCAGGTCGGTCGTGCCGAAGTGCTGCTGCAGGGCCATGATGTGCGCCAGCTCCTGGCACGGGTGCGTGATCGTCTCCATGTTGATGACGGGTACCGTCGCATATTTAGCGAAGGCGTGGAGTACGTGGTCTTCGCGGTCGACATTCCAGTCCTTGAATTTCGGAAACGCACGCACGCCGATCAGATCGACGTAGCGCGACAGCACGCGCGCGACTTCGGCGATGTGCTCTTCGCTGTCGCCATCCATGACCGTGCCGGCGTCGAATTCGATCGGCCAGGCGTCCTTGCCCGGCTGCAGCACGATCGCGTGTCCGCCGAGCTGGAACGCGCCCAGTTCGAAACTCGCGCGCGTGCGCATCGACGGATTGAAGAACAGCAGCGCAATCGATTTTCCAGCCAGCTCCCGACCGGTCTTCGTGCGCTTGAACGCCATCGCATGCGCAAGCAGCGCGTCGAGTTCTGCGCGGCTGCAGTCCTGGGTTGTCAAGAAGTGACGCATTGCCATCGCTGTGCTCTCTTGAAAGTCCCGCCATGGATGACGGTTTCCTTGTTTCCTTGCGAGAGACGGACCCGCGCAAGACCAGCAAAACAAAAACCCGGCGCTCGGCCGGGTTTGGAAAACGCAATCAAGAACGCGCGAAAGCTACCCGGCCGGTTGTAGGGATGTCGGTCGGCGCGCGCGCGAAGTCATCCCAGCCGCCATGCGGGCGCTGGTCAGGATGAAAACGCTGGCGAGACGATGGATCATCGGATGGTCAGGTGCAATTGGCAGTCTGGAAGGCTGAATGATGACACGGATGTTTTGCGCATTGCAACAACACCAAGCGGGGCGACCCTGCCAGGCCTATTCGGCCGGGGTCACGCTGATACGCACGCGGATCCGGTCACCCGGATCGTAATTCATGCGCGCCGTGTAGCGCTCTCCGCGATACCGGTATTCAACATCGTAGGCCACGATGTGGCGCGGCCCGGCGGGATTGTCCACGATGCGGCAGTGTCGTTCGGTAGCCGATGGCGCAGCGCCCGCCGCGGCGGCGCTGTTTCCAACTGCGGCGCCGACTACGGCACCGGTCGCGGTCGTGGCAGTGCGCCCGTTGCCCTTGCCGAAGGCGTGACCGACCAGACCGCCGATGATTGCGCCGAGCACGGTACTTCCGGCGCGGTTGTCGGCCGTGGGTGTGTGGCCGACCTGTTCCTCGTAGCATTCCTCACGCGGCTGCGCCGCCGGCACGGGGCCGGCATCTTCATAGATCGGATCGACACGCAAGACATCCGCCCACCCGTAATGCACCACCTCCGGCGCTGGCGCCGCAGGTGCGGGATGGGGTTCCTGGGCCTGGGCGAAAAGGCCGCAAAACAACAATGTCGTTACGGCGATCAGGACGCCGATTTTTCTCATTTCACCTCCACGACGCGAGCTTCAGGCGACTCGCGCCACCGATGCATTGCAGGCAGCCGGTTCCCGGCGGACATGCCCGATAGCGTTCGGCAGGATCAAATTAGAACATCGACAGGCTGAATGGCCGCTTAGGCCAACGGGCTGGAACCGCGTCAGACCGCGCCGCGCAGGGTCGGCTGGT
>Ga0193726_1002215_pt1 | contig 13548 bp, 28 predicted proteins | sample H2c1metaG_FD_144928 | JGI IMG/M metagenome (GOLD analysis project Ga0193726, IMG submission 144928) | Soil microbial communities from a riparian zone of the East river system, Colorado, United States - H2c1 | ecosystem: Environmental > Terrestrial > Soil > Riparian zone | place: USA: East River... | reverse complement strand
AGACTATCTTCGGAGGGCACCCAAGATTGGGCTCAATAGCGGCACGGTACGTGCGCTCGCCAGCTCGGGGGCTTTTGATGTTCTCGGTGGACGTGAGGCCATCCGCGCCGTATCTGAAGGACAGATTGCTCAGGCCATCCAGGAGCGAGAGGAACTAAAGCGTGGAGAAGTTGGTTTCGGTCGTAGAAGCTTTGAACTACCTGAAGTCCCTCCGGATTGGGAAGCGCGAAAGCGCGACGAGCGTGCTTTCATCGGAGCTGAGCTATCAGCTCAGGCGCTACTTCTACGAGCGCCTGATGGACTGGATGAAAACCACTGGGAGTACGTCCGGCGTACACTTAGGGATCGACCCGGAGCTTCTGTATGCCGCGTGCGTTACGGCTCATGGGAACTTAGAGCCGATACTAAGGTCGATCGAGAAGGAGTTCTCCAAAGCCTCTATGGCCTTGGATTCGTGGAGGAGACGCAGTGACAACACCTGAGGAAGACATGACGAACGAGGGCGGGCCTGAATCGGACAGGGCTCGGTGGGTCAAGAAGTATTGGCCATTCACCGAGGACGAAGAGCTGCTTAACGAGATGTGGGATGGCGCCCACTTCGGTGGGTGCGACGAGAAGTGCGACGAGGCAGATGATGAGTCTTGAGCACCTAGCCTTCCTCGCTGACTGGTACTCGTGTAAATGGGGATACGTCAACGGACACTATGGGAGGGCCTGTTGTGTCCAGGATGGACTCATCCACTTCGTTGTCGACACCCCTCCGTTCCCTAAGGTATGGGTACGAGAGGATCAGTTCGAAGAAAGACCACGGACATAGAAAAAGGGCCCCGCTACGCGGGGCCCTTTTTTTACACCTTGACTTGCCACTCCGGGTGTTCGCTGTAGATGCGCTCAAGCTCTCGTTCAGCGTCACGAGCCGCCTGGCGGCGCTGCTGCTTACGGAACTCACGCCGCTCAGGGAGCGTGTCCCTGTCGAACAGTCGCTTGAAGCCGAAGGCATACATAGCCCACGGGATACACCCGACGAGAATTCCCGGCCAGAGCGCGACTGCGAGGCCCCCGATCTCGCTGAGCTTCCAGTCATCGGCGCCAGTGATCTGGTAGAGGCCGAAGGCCATCAGGAAGCCGAGCGAAGCGTAGGTCAGGAAGCACCCTACGACGAGAAGAACGATCAGGAATGCCATCATGCTACTTCCTCCATAACGTCGCCACACGGGCAGCTCGGGAGACCCGTCTCGTCGATCTAAGCCCCGGTAACAAGAATCGAACTCGTGCCAAGAGGATTGGAAGCTCTTGTGCTGCCACTACACCATACCGGATTGCCCCGTGAGCCAACCAAGCGCGACAAGGTCATCGACTCCGGGGTGCGCTCTCTACCGTGGATTCGAACCACGATTACAAGGTTCAGAGCCTTGCGTCCTGCCGGTTGGACGAATAGAGATCAGTCCCCTGGACCAGATTCGAACTGGCACTCCCTGTTTGGAAGACAGGTATGCTGCCGTTAACATCACCAAGGATAGATCCGGGTGTGCGCACACCCTTGGTTCGCATTCTACCGTATCAGGGTAGCGGAGCGGACCCGTGGAGCTGCCGCGAATCGAACGCGGGTACCAGAGAGTGCCGACATGCGGTTCTACTCTCTGGGCATTCCATACAGCCCCGTTGCTAACCTTTTTTACAGCCCGGTCCTGACTTCGGTGGTTAGCGTGCTGGCCTACGGTCCATACAGGTTGCTAGCGACCTAGGGCTTCACTCGTACCGTCAACAACACCTTGCACGAGCTAGTGGAATCACCGGGTATCGAACCCGGCGGGAGGACTTTGCAGGAATCCTCTGCACACCTGTGCCAACCCCTTTGAGTGAAGTACCGAGAGCCAGGCCTTAACTAAGGGCCCGCACAGCCTGTGATGTGTCGTTAGACCTGGCAGCCTAACGCACCCTCGATACCTCCCGTTACACAGCTCACGGAACGGACATGCCGCTAAGGCGCCGTGGCTGGTGAATTAGGTGTGGCAATTTAATGGGAACCACTTTAAGCAGAGCCTCCATTGTCTGCACCCTCTTCGTGGCGGGGGTCCGATTCGAACGGACACCTACGAGATTATGAGTCTCGGGCTCTACCGTTAAGCTACCCCGCACCGTATAGCTATTGTATCACGAACTCGGATGGAGCGCCAAGTAATGCTTCGAAATGTTTGCCCCGTCGATGAAGCTGTAGCACGTCGCGCACACGACCATCTGTGACGGCGTAGGCTCGCTTGTAGACAGCACCGGCTCTTCCGGGTTCTCGATATCAGCGTTCGCCCCTAGAGCTTGCATCCCGGAGGAGTTGAGGACATAGTCCGACGTACCGTCCGTCGCCCCACCAGAATTCCAATAGAGATAGCCCATGACCGTACGCGAGGTGAGAGTACGGAGGTATTGGAAGTCCTTCGTGATGACCGAACCCTGCTGCGCAACCGGTGACGGTGGTGTGAGGCCTGATCCACTCGAAACACCTCGTTCGGTAAAGAAGATTGGGGCGTCATTCGGCGTACCCGCCATGAAGTTCTTGACGTCAGGTAGCTGACTCAGATCCTTGGAGTTCCCGGACCAGTCAGAGGTATAGGTGTCCAGAGCGAGGAAGTCGTAACCCCCTGGTATACGTGCTTTAGGGAATGCCTTCGATCGATACGCATAACCCTGGTAGATCGGGCCGACCAAGAGGTTCGCCACTTTACCCCCACGTAGCGACGAGTAGACATAGCTACTAGCTGCCGCGAACTGTGAGTCGGTGATGGCGGTCTGCTCATCCTCGTGGTGCCATGCGGCGTAGAAAGTAGTCTGAGGACGGGCCTTGACATACCCAAGGATGGCGGCGAGATGCTTATCAGCTTTGCCACTAGTGATGATTGCTGGCTCACCGATGAACTTGAAGGAGAAGAAAGGGTCCATATTCGCAGCAACGACTGGCGCACACGCCTTATCGATGTTCGCGACCATCTGGACCGGAGTGGTCTTTGTGACATCAAGCGCCATCCCGTCTGGAAAAACTCGTCCAACTGAAAGCCTTCCTCCGAGCTGAGCGTCAATCGCGGTGTAGTTTGCGTCCGCTGTGTGGATTCCGACTAGCATCGTATGTTACCTCGATATTCAGTTTTCGAAATGTCTCAGAAGTGGGCATTTTTTCCGGAGCCGATTTATCAGAAACTGGAATCGAATCCTTCATCGGCCAGGGAGCCCAGTCGCACACTATTTCTTTCTCCCCATCTCGCGGGCCCGCTCCATGCGGGCCAGGCTAGTTTCATCGTGCCAAACCCCGTCGAACATCACCCACCCAAGGGCCATCATTTCGTGGGGCTTGAGGCATTTGCCGGTTTTCCTGACCTTGCCATCCGAGGCCACATGACTACGGTGTCTGTCGAATAAATAGAGGCCTCCGAAATCCCACCCACACCCAGGTGACCTACAGAGGTTTTTCTCAGCCCCAGGGATTGCTGAGGGGCCTCTAAATGGCATCTGAGTAGTCATCTCTTGAACCGTTCTTTGAGAGTTTTCAGTCGGTGACATCCTGAACACAATATTTGGAGGTTCCAGAGATCATCTGTCCCCCCCCGTGAGTGAGGAAGAATGTGATCTACCTCCCCCACCTGAACATCTTTGCCACACTTCTCGCAGGCAAGCCTGCCAAACTTAGCTTTGACCCTATCACGGGTTGCTTTCTTGAGGAACTTCCAGTTGCCAGGCATAACCCGGTCGCTGGTAGACCAAGATCCTCGGTGTTCCCTGACTGTGCATGGACGAAAGTTCTTGCACCCCGGCCACTTACTACAGCGCTGCATTGCTCGGGGCACGAGACACCTCCATGAGGGAATCGCCGCCGCACCTGCGGCAAGCCTTAGGCATGCTCATCCGCGTAGCGGTTGATCAAGGCGATGAACTCCCGGAGGACATCCATCTTCTCGTTAAGGCTGAACGGCACAGGTGCCGTCATGGAGTCGGTAGAGAAGGGATCATACTCGGGCTTGCCCGCCTGGTTGAATGCATACTCTGCTGCATGCTCAAGTGATTCGAGGACGTACTTGGTGATCTTGTTCATGTCCATGCTATCTCCTAAGTTAGTGGGGGAGCTGAGTGGAGCATACACCCGCAAGCGTAGCGTACTTGGAGCGTACTCTACTCCACCCGCTCAACCCCTGTCAACCCGTGAGATAGGTCGACGTCGATAGCCTACATCACTTGGGGATGGCTGTCCACCCCTTGTGGGCACGAATTGCCTTAACTGTGACCGGTCCCACTTCACCATCCTGGCTGATCTTGGCTGCCTTCTGGACTGCCTTGATGGCTGCGCCGGTCTTCGGTCCCTTGACTCCGTCTTGGAACTGACCGAGGGCTGCCTGGGTGACCAAGGTCAACATCCTCTGAGCTTGAGCCTCGGTGGCGATAGCTACATGGATGTGATCTTGTGACTCAGCAGCGGTGGTAAGACCGCTGCGCTTCGCCCAAGCGAAGCTCTGGCGGACTCCGTTCTTGACATACATCCCGGAGGTCCCTGTCGTATGGGTGTAGAACATCTCCACCAACATACTTGATCGTTCGTAGAGGTAGGCGGCGAAGCCGGAGAGGACGGCGTACTTCTTTGCTTGAGCATCAAAGTCTACAGCATCCCCACCATCACGGTAATGCCAAGATCCAGTAACGTGCTGTCCATTGGTGGTGAAACCAGCGAACACTTGATCAGCATGCTCGTAGAGATTTCCGATCAACTCAAGTGTGTGGTAGGTACCCATTATATCTCGCCTCCGAAGCTCTTGTGCCAGGACACGACCCTCATCTTGTGGAATCGTTCCCTAATGATCATCTTATAACCGCTCTTCGCCTGGCACTCATCGCCCGGATGGGCGAGACACTCTTGGCACCCCACCTTGACGATGGAGTCAGGGTAGATAGCTCTCAGTTGAGTAAGGAAGTCTCTCGTATAAATGCTGGTGGACATACTCCCCCCGACCCCCCTCTCTCTCTACTCTTAAGTTCGCTCCGCTCACCTAACCCTCAAACCCTCAAACCTAAGTACTCTTAACTGCTGCCGGTTGGGACTAACCTAGGGAGCCCGCCAGGGCTCTTATAGTTAGTCATCTTCCCTGCTACCTTTTCAAGTAGACAACCCCGAAGATAAGGGGACCTTTCGGTCGACCTGTACGGTAAGATGGTAAGTATGGTTCCTGAGTAGCAGTGGTTAACTGCCTCTACCTAAGCGGTCAGGTACTTTACCATCCCAGGCAGGCTCCGTAGCCTGCGTGCCACCAGCGTTCACGTTCGTGGGCCCTGGTTGCCCTTGACTCAACACTCTGTAGGTGAGATGTTATGAAAATTGTACACCCACCATCGACCACACTCGACGACAAGTACGACGTGATCTTTGACGCTGCGCTCTCCCTCAGTATGTCGGGGAGTGAGACGGACACAGGTTTGAGTGTGGCGATGGGTGAGCTACTCTTCCAGATAGCCAGGGAGATCCAAGGCGCTCACCACCCGAGGGATTTAAGCGACAAGGTAGTTGACGCAGCCTTCAACGTAGGTGTACACTGGTTAACGATCGTGGAGGGACCTCCGGTTCCCCACTCTTGATCATCGAACCCGGAACTTGAGGAGTAGCGTGGACACATATGTGAATCTTGAAGAGACCCGTAGGCTCCTGGCGAAAATCACCAGTGAGAACCCGGATCTTGTGTATGCCCCTGACGGTGGTGTGAATGGCGCGTGCCAGTACTTCCCTGCGGAGCAGATCAACCCGGCAGACATCACCCTCGGCGAGGATGACACGATCGAGGACTACCTGCTCCCAGAGATCCAGTTGACGACTGGGTGCCAGGTGGGTGCTGTCGCGAAAGAGATCTTTGGTCGGTGGCCGGGGTGGGAGGGTGGAATCATCGGGCTCGGTCACGTCATTGATACTTACGACAGCGACGAAGGGAAGCTCCATGGCGACCCCTTCCCGTTCACTGAGCTGGCAGCTCGCTACCTTCAGGTAGCTCAGCAGGCTCAGGACTCAGGAGAGTCGTGGGGAACGTCATACGGGAAGGCAGAGGCGTTCATCGTGGACTATCTGTCACGTGGGGCATCCGTGGACGGATTCTTGATGAAGGCTCTCGACGGCACCCTCACCTACAACGACACCATGGGTATGCGGGAGTGGCACGCCGCAGTGAAACAACAGCGTGCTGATGCTCAGCAGATCGGAGTCTGATGAACCTCGACAAGACCGCCGTCAAGGCATTCAAGACCGCCGATGAGCACGGCTTCTGGCCGTGGGCCGGACCCTTCCAGGACCCGCAAGATCTTCTCGCTCTGAGTCAGAAGCTCCTGTTGATCCAGTCCGAGGTTACCGAGGCGATGAACGAGCTTCGCTCTCTCCCCGAGGACGGCGACGCCGTCGTGCACAGTGAGTTCGTGAGTGAGCTAGCCGACATTGTCATCCGGACTCTCGACGTGGTAGGATTCATGTCGTTGGAACACTACGGACTCTCGTTCGAGGAGATCATCAAGGATAAGATGGCTACCAACGAGAAGCGACCAGCAAAACACGGAAAGAGGTTCTGATGGAAGAGCGCCAGACTTGGGACGCTGCCTCCCCCGAGGCACAAGAGCTTCTCAACTCCGAGTGGTTCGCTAGGATGTGGGAGGGAGCTACCTCTCTTGTGGACCTCTCCAGTGGGGATATCCCCTTTGACATCGCGATGGAAATATCGGGAGCAATCCTGTACCACCGTCGCATGGTCGACCAGCAGGATTTCATGGACGGCTACCGCCTGTCACTGATGGAGGCGAAGCTCTGATGGATTTCTTCTTTGGTTTCCTGATCGCGCTGTTGATTGCTGCGGCAATCACAGCAATCTCCGCACAAGTGGGTGAAGAGCACCACTTCAACGGTCAGTGTAAGGCCGCTGGGGGTGTCGTCCGTTCGATCAACGGTGATGGCGACCAGGCATGCTTCGTCGATGGTAAGCTGACGGTGTTCTGATGCCACGTCTCGCAGTCCGCCTCGGTGGAAAGAAGTCGGGGGAACGTCGTGGTCGTACGGCGTCCCCGAGCGGAACCTACGTCCCCAAGAACTTGTTCCGTCGTTTACACGACGACAAGTCTGGTGGAGTAAACTGGTCGAAGGAATCAGGTGACGTCCTGACCCCACAACCCGGAGCTGTGGCCGTCCACCGGCCGGGCTCCCAGAACCCCCGGAAGGGTTAACATGAAGATGACTGTCGAGCAACTCCAGCGGATCAAAGAGATGATCGAGATCGAGGACGAGCTGAAGGAGACGGGCGCTACTGAACTCGTCGCGACTATGGTCAGGCTGCGTACTAACCTGGGTATGGTCCTACCGGAGGAGCACTTCGATGACCTGGGGTGAGAAGAACCTGGCTAACCCATACGAGAGTCCGGAGGAGTTCGGGCTTGAGCACGTCGGTGAGATCCAGTGGGGTCTGGCGTCCTACGACTTCGATCTGACGGCGGTGTTCTACCGAGCAGAAGGCAACAAGTTTTTCCTCGTGGATGACAGCGGATGTAGCTGCCCGTCACCGTTCGAGTCCACAAGGGTATCGGACCTTGGTCCTGCTCTGACCCTCGACGAAGCGAAGGTCGAGCTTGACGCCCGTAACCGGGAGTCCTGGACTGATGAGAACGGGGTCATTTGGTACCTCGCTGGACCCGCTGAGGATCAGAAAGACTTCATCGACATCTATGAGCGCATGATTGCGCTGGCAAGGGGACGGAAATGAGCAACCGTTACCAGGGTAAGCAGGGCAAGTACAGCAAGAAGGTCGACCGGATCAAGAAGCGCAACGAAGCTGAGATCCGTCAGGCCAACGTCGTCCTTGAGCGGACGAAGGCGTACCGCCTCGCGAATACGGCCTGAAGATGGCACTCGAAGTTAGGGCATCCGCCCTTCATCGTGTGATCTCTAACTGCCGACTCTTCCAGGTAGGCAAGACGGCTCAGCCTATGGTCCTCCACATCACTGAGTACGAAATCCAAGGGTCCATTTCGGACAACCACACGTACCTGACGGACACGATCGGTCAGCATACTGACACACTCGTGGATGCTGAGATCGTGGTGGCCATCCCTCCGGTTGGGGTGAAGCTGTTGTCTGAGGTGCTGAGTAAGCAGGAAGACGACGAGCTAATTGGGGTGCTCTTCAACGGCAACCTGAGTGAGCTTACCCTCGCTTCACAGGATGGGCTGTTGTGTAGCACGCCGGTCTTCTCTCCTGGTAAGGACTCGTATCAGCTTCAGCGACAGATCATGAACCCCGAGCTGTGGAACACAGTGGTAGTTACAGGTACGTTCGAGGTGAGTGCAGACCGTTGGTCTAAGCTCGCTCGGATCAAGCCGACCACAGACCCCTACCCAGTAAGTCTCAAGATCATTGACCACAAGACGTTCGGAGGGATGGCTGTGTTCAAGAAGGGACCCACCGTAGCTGGTGCTCTAACTTTTCTTGATGCGGATTATCTTCGAAAAGATGTGGCATCCGAGGCTTGGCTGTGGTAGCATTTAAGGCGTGAGGGAGGCATCCCCCACAGTGAGTGACAGAAACGCTTACGTCGGCGGCTTAGGGGCGAAGTAAGCATTGTGCAATGATGGGCCAGATAACATGCGTGCTGCTTCGGACAGGACACAGAGGGCAATCGCCTGAGTGTTGAGCATGGAGGCGACCTTAGCGGGCGGCTGAACTCCCAGCTTAGCGGCGAATCATTGGCTACGAGGACGCAGCCGACAAGGCTGTAGCTCCAGTCCTTGTTTGTGGGTATACAATAATCCCACCTCACACCTAAAACTTCATAGGAGTCACATGATCACGCATCGCCGGTCAGTATCTCAGTTGAACACATTCACTAAGTGTGGAGAGATGTACCGGCTTGAGCGGACGTTGACTCCTCGTACTCCGCAACGACCGGCCGCTTGGACAGCGGTCGGTTCTGCGTTTCACGTAGCCTACGAGATCTACGAGCGCTCTGGTCGACAGTTTAATCTGGACACTCTCTTCTATCAGCATTACAACGAGGAGATCGAGAAGCTCCAGGCTCAGCAGCCTGATCAGAAATGGTGGTTCAAGACCCCCAACGTCAAGACGGTTGATCGCGACATCGAACTGAGGTTGGAGCATGGCGTCAAGCAAGCGGTGGCGTATCAGCATCATTGTGAGGACTCGGAGTGGGAGATCCTCCGCCTCCCTGACGGACGACTGGCTCTTGAATTGGAATTCACCCTTGCTTTCGGAGACGTGTCTGTGCTTGGGTACATTGATAAGGTCGAACATTGGCCGACCCAAGACGTCGCTACGGATATCAAGACGGGCGCGAAGGGTAACGTATCGAATCGGCAACTTGGACTGTACGGTCTCGCGCTACGGGAACTCTATGGAGTTGATATCCATTGGGGACAGTACTGGTATACCAAGTTGGGCTACGGCGGTGGATATGAATCGCTCAATCGTTACACTCGCGACTACCTCCACGACCAGTACACGAAGCTAGACTTCTCAATCAACAACAACCTGTTCTTGGCCAACCCTGGTTCACAGTGTGGACTGTGCTCGGTCAAGCCCTGGTGTCGCGAGATGGGAGCTACCCCACGATGAAGCGAGAGACCACTGACCTGAATACGAAGCCAATCCGTGTTATGCACGACTGGACTTACCGTGGGTCTACATTGACCGGCGTAATCCGTGGCCATCTGTTCGACATATCGAGTATCATTGATGTCGTGAAGGACTCAGAGGACACGTACATCATTGAGGTCGAGGATGCATTCATTGTTCTTCAGCCACCGGCCTACGGCCTTAGTTTCGACAAGTTAATAGAGGGAGCAACAGAATGAGCAACGCAGTTTACAAGGTTGGTCAGGTCGCCTTTGATATCCACGGGGAGACCGCAGCCGATGTGCTGGCGGAGATGGGTGTGATTGCGGCCAACGCTCCCGCCATCTTCCAGGCATACAACGAGACCCAGCAGGCAGCTAACGCTGTCGGTGTCGCAGCAGCAATGGCTGCCACGAACACCCAGCAGGTCCCAGTTCAGGCAGCACAGGCTCCGCCTCCTGCCCAGCAGGCACAGCAGGCCCCGGTCTACAATCAGCCTGCGCCCGTTCAGCAGCAGGTGCAGTACACGCAGCCAGTTCAGCAGCCGCAGTATGCTCAGCAGCCTCAGGTCCAGTACGCTGGCCCGCCGCCGCAGGGCACACCGATGTGTGCTCACGGCCCGAAGAAGGATCTGCTCGGTCGGACTACCGCCTCCGGCGCTCCGTACAAGTTTCGCTACTACTGTGCGGCCGGGTCCAACGACCCCACCAAGTGCAACCCTGCCGGGAGTAACTAAGGGGATCACCTATGGAGGCACGCACACCAGTGCTTGTGACGATCGGGGGTGTCCTCTTGGGGGGCGCCCTTGGTCAGATCAATTTCGATGGCACGAGAGCACACATCGACTTGGATGACGGGACGTATCTCTGGACGGCGTTAGAGAACGTAGTTCCCATAGAGAACCAACCACACGATTCAGCTATCATCCGGACATGGACGGACAGGGAAGCAACAGTCGAGTGGTGGGAGCACGAAGAGCAGGGCATGTACGTTTGTCTATCGTCAAGCCGTAGGCTACACTGGGAGGAACTCAGGAAGATGCAGCATCGCATCTACCTCCCCACAGACGAGGATTAACATGAATTGGGTTCGAGGACTGCTACTGATCTTCCTCGTTTTGGCGCTGGTTGTTGCTGCTGGTCTTGTCACTAACAGCACAGCTCACGGAGCTTCGCTCCCCCGTCACGAACAGGTGATCTTCAATGATCCGACCAAGGGTGACCCTAAGGCCATCCAGAACTTCGTGATCAACAAGGTCAATCAGCAGCCTAAGGGCTCGATCGTCCGCGTAGCTATGTATTCGTGGACGATGACCTCGATCAGTGACGCGTTGATTAATGCGTACCATCGTGGAGTCCATATTCAGGTAGTGGTGGACTCACTAGCGAAAGGCCAGACCCCTTATGCTCAGCTCAAAAGTGTTCTTGGCAGTAATCCTAATGCTGCTAGCTACATTGTCGGGTGCAGCTCTGGTTGTGTGGGCACTAACATCTCCCACATCAAGTTCGTCACCTTCAACTCCGACAACTCAGTTGTCGTCAGCAGCGCGAACTTCACAAACATCCATAACTGGAACAATGCGATCTACTTCACCGGCTACACTTCCCTTTACGCTGCGTACTATCACCGGTTCGTGGCTATGAAGAATGATGCCGTAGCCCACAAACATGGGCCGGCAAAACTCCTCACATACAGTGAAGGGGACGCCAAGCTCTACTTCTACCCGGAGGCACGCAGTGACAATACTCTTCTTGCTCAGCTCTCTAACATCACTAGATGTTCAGGCACTCGTGTCGACGTTGCAGTATATCAATTCACGGACGCGAGTGTTGCTCGGAAGCTTGCGGCACTGAAGAAGGCCGGGTGTGCTGTCCGCGTAGCACTCACTGCGATCCCTGGTTATAAGACAACGGTCAAGAACCTCAAGGGCATCAAGGTCAAGGTCATCCCGTACGACCAGACGAACGGGTACCTCCACAGCAAGGAGCTGCTCATCCACGGTTACTACTCCGGGAAGATGAGCTATCTCACATTCATGGGATCGATAAACTTCACTTCAACTGGGCTACACTCGAACGACGAAGACCAGGTGAAGATCAGCAACCAGTCGATCTACAACCAATACGAATCCAACTTTCAGGAGATCTACAATGGATAAGCTTTTTAGCGGCGAGCCGCCGCTCGGTACCCAGATCGTCAAGCCCTTCCCGGACCGCCCTGATCTCACTCGGGTGTTCTTCCCGAACGGCTTCGGTGCTTCCATCCTCGAAGGTGAACTCGCCTACGGCGGCGAGCTTGAACTCGCGGTCGTCACGGGTACGCCGGAGAACTCTAAGCTGAACTGCGACACGCCGATCACGGACGACGTCCTCGGTTGGCTCAAGCCGGAGGACATCGAGCCGTTGCTCCTTCAGATCTCGGAGCTTCCGGCAGTCAAGTAAAGGGATAGGGTAGGACGTAATGCAGACACTGATGCGTTCGATTGAGGCAGCGCCTGAGAGCGGGGAGGCGCTGCCCTCACCCTTTCCAATCCTAATTGACTTCGGGGTTCACTTCCGGCGTGGCCAGGTCTCTGTCGTAGCCGCAGCCAGCGGCGTAGGTAAGACTCAGTTCGCTACGTACGTAGCAGTGAAGTCCCGACCGAAGATCCCGACTATCTACTTCTCTTCCGACTCCGACAGGATGACGGTAGGTAGTCGGGTAGCTTCCATGATCGATCACGTACCAGTCTCGGAGATCGAAGCTCGTCTACGTGACGAGTATGACTTCGAGATCCATCAATCAGTCCGTGATAACACGGACCATATCTGGTGGTGTTGGGACAACCAGCCATCCTGTCAGGACATTCAGAATGAAGTTGAGGCGTACGCAGTTGTCGCGGGTGCGTGGCCGCACCTTATTGTGGTCGACAACCTCATCAACGTGGACAGTGAAGGCGACGCGAGTCATCAACAAAAAGACGAGGTCATGGCGTGGCTGCAAAAGCTCGCAGGTCGTACGAACGCACACGTTATGGTCCTACAGCATGTCGTCAAGTTGTATGAGAACGGTACGATGCCGATTCCAAAGAGTGGCCTGCTTGACAGTGTTGCCAAGCGGCCACGTCTGGTCCTTACGCTCCACAAAGTTGATGAGCAGCGCATCGGGCTTCGCGTCGTTAAGAACTCCAATGGGCGCATGGACGCTAACGCGAAATGGGGCCCTGACCTCCGTGTAATGTTTGACCGGAGCTGGATGAGTGGAGAGCGAATCATATATGCTTAAGGTCAAGCTGGTAGCAGCTACCGTATTCATGGATGACACGTCAGATTACTTCGAGCCGTATAAGAAGCATGGGATTGTGAATGATGAGGGCGTCTTTCGACCACGAGAAGACTGGGTTTCGACTGCGGACGAGTTGGCTGAACTCGCGGGCCGACTTTGCTATAAAAGCTGGTCCCGGCCGAACCCTGCATCTGCAAGCAACCCGGCCTACCTTGCCAACATCATTTCCCAAGGTCACTTTTCGGTCTTGGAACACGCCTCTGCTACGTTCTGGATTCAGGGAGTTAGCCGTTCGCTTACCCATGAGCTGGTACGTCATCGTCACCTATCGTTCAGTCAAGTCAGTCAGCGGTACGTAGATGAAGGAACACCGGAGCTTTCTCTCGACGGCATGGTTTATCATCCAGATGGTGTCGGAGACATCTTCTACGAGGGAGCTGTTCAGCAGGCTACTCGGGATGCCCGTCAGACGTACAACACCCTGGTCTCTCACCTGGTCAGTCTTGGCAACGATCGCAAAACTGCTCGGGGAATTGCTCGGGGTCTGCTTCCGAATGCTGTTGAAACTGAGCTTGTGGTTACTGGCAATCATCGTACCTGGCGAGAAGTCCTAGGTAAGCGACTGTCTCTGGCAGCAGACGGTGAGATCCGGCAGCTAGCAC
>Ga0193726_1002214_pt1 | contig 13551 bp, 12 predicted proteins | sample H2c1metaG_FD_144928 | JGI IMG/M metagenome (GOLD analysis project Ga0193726, IMG submission 144928) | Soil microbial communities from a riparian zone of the East river system, Colorado, United States - H2c1 | ecosystem: Environmental > Terrestrial > Soil > Riparian zone | place: USA: East River... | reverse complement strand
AAACCACGCGCATTCACAGCGTCGCCGGAGTTCTGGAGGCGTCGCGCGGACTTGTCGGCACCCGCCCGTTTCGCGCGCCGCATCACACCATCAGCGATGCCGGACTCATCGGCGGCGGCGCGGTTCCGCGTCCCGGCGAAGTTTCGCTAAGTCATAACGGAGTTTTATTTTTGGATGAGCTTCCCGAATTTGAGCGCAACGTTCTGGAAGTTTTGCGCCAGCCGCTTGAAGAAGGCCACGTCACCATCGCGCGCGCTTCCATGTCAGTTTCATTTCCTTCGCGCTTCATGCTCGCCGCCGCGATGAATCCATGTCCGTGCGGATTTTTCGGCGATCCCACGCGTCAGTGCCGTTGCACGCCACCGCAAATCGCGCGCTACGTTTCCAAAATTTCCGGGCCGCTCCTTGACCGCATTGATATCCACATTGAAATTCCCGCCGTGAAATACAAAGAGCTGCGCAGCACCACCGACGTGGAATCTTCCGCCGATGTTCGCCAGCGCGTAATTGCCGCGCAAAAAATTCAGCTCAAGCGCTACGCCGGAGAAAAAATGTATTCCAACGCGCAAATGGCGCCGCGCATGATTCGCAAACACTGCGCCATTTCCGCCGACGGAGAAAAACTTCTCGAATCCGCCATCGCGCGGCTGGGCCTTTCGGCCCGCGCTCACGATCGCATCCTGAAAGTTTCTCGCACCATCGCCGATCTCTCCGCGTCGCCCAACATCGAAACCAAACATCTAGGTGAAGCAATTCAATACCGCACGCTCGACCGCTCCTATTGGGCATAGTGCCCGCCGTTTGCTCCACGTTGTGCCCCTATGACTTTTTCCCTTTCCCCTACGTCTAATTTGCTGGAGCATGATTCCCGTGGTGCCTACGAAACGCACATCTCTGTGTCGCGCGTCGCTCCGACGCGTCCTGACTCTCGCATGTCTCATGACGATTCTCGTCGCCGGGCCGGTTGCCGCCAATCCAACTGTAAAATCATTGAAAAACAAGAAAGGCTTCACCTGGATTTCCAAATCCTCGGCCAATTGTAACTACTATTTTGAGGCCGGCACTCCAGGAGAGCGCGATTTCCAAAAAATTTCCGACCAAATGGAAAAATCTCGCGCCAATGTGGAAAAACTTCTCGGTGGTTCATTTCCAGGAAAAACCGAAAGTTTCATCGTTGATTCCAATGCAAGAATGAAGGAATTGGTCGGCTCTGCGGGAAACGCGTCACCTTTGGTTCCTTGAATCCGCTTACATTCAAGATCGAATTCGTAACGGTCATGGTTTATGGCGACACGATTAAGGCGATTGGCGGACATGAAACCTGTCACGCGCTCTCGCACACACTCTGGGGCAAGCCCCACGGTTTATGGCTCGACGAAGGCTTGGCGGTATATTCAGACGATCAGTGGCGCGGTCTGCCGCTGTATTCCGTGGCGAAAGTGCTGCTCGACAAAGGTAAACTATTGCCCGTCGACGATCTGCTCGATAACAACTGGATCAAGAAGTATCCGGACATGGTCACCTATCCCGAACTGGGGAGTTTCGTGAAGTTCCTTTACGAGAAATACGGGCTCGACGCTGTAAAGAATATTTGGCAGAACGGCGCAAAAAATGCCGACTCCGCATTTGGAAAAAATATTTCCACACTCGAAGCGGAATGGCGTGGCGAACTCGCGAAGGTGGACGCAAGCTCAATTCAGTACAAATTCTAAATTCGCCGCCGAAGTAACCGCGCCAGAAAAAGCGCAGTTGCTTGCCTTTCTCAATCAGATTGAAAAGAAGTACTGTCAACCCAAGCCTTGACGGCCGCCATTGACGCCCGTTCAGCTATCGCGAACCCGTCCACCTCTTCGCCCCCGGCACATCAACCATTTCTTTGTAACTTTCCGTCCCGCCGCCCAGCACGACTTCCACTTCCGAATCTTCCAAATAACGCAGCCGCGCCCACTCCGGCGTTCGTTGCGCCACTTCCGCCAGTGCGATCAAAGTCGCGCGTTCCGCGTCGTTCATCTTTTCGTTCAGCATCACGCCGCTCTTTTCGACCGCCACAAATGGCAGAGCTTTTTCCGCACCACAAAAACAATCTGCAAATTTGGAAACCAGTACCGCCGGCGGAAATAGCGGCATCGTCCGTCCCAGAAAAATTGCCTGGCAAGGATATAAAACGCCGCCGCCCAAAATTTGTCGCGTCACTGAATCCGTGCCCAGCGCGTGCAGCGTTTCAACTTCTGGAAATTGCCATCCGGAAATCCGCGCAATCATTTCCAGTACCGCAGTGTCTGGTTCCGGCGTAGGCCGCGGAGAAATCGCAATTCGGCGCTCCACTTCCGCCAAAAGTTCTTCGGCGCCCCCGCAATCGCTTCCGCACACAACCAGTCCGTGATTGCCAAGAATTAAAATGTCCGCCTCAGGTGCGTCCGCCACTGCTTTTTCAATTTCCCGCGCCAGCGGAATTCCCGACGCCGTGTACGGAATCCATCGCCAATTCAGGCCTGCCAGCCGCTCTTTTAGTTGATCGCGTCCATCCACGCGTATTGCCCAGGCAATCGCGTTGATCGAATGAACGTGAATCACCACGCGATGCCGCAGCACGGCGTGCATCGGCGTTTCAATGGAGGGTGATTTCGTATCCTTTATATGGTGGCGCAAAGAAAAGTCCGCGTCATTCCGAATTGATTCCTTCACTTCCGCCAATTCAATTGGCACAAATATGTCTTCTTCAGTTGCGCGCGCCAGCCATTTACCCGACGCTTTAATCCACATTACTCCATCAAGTTTGATGGACGTGTTTCCGTTGCTCGCCTGTACCAGCAGCGGATCGCTCCCCACGCGCGCGGACAAATCGCGAAGCGACATCATCTCCCGTTCGTGTTGCGCAGAAAAAAAATCCGTTTGAAGTAAATCGCTCACAAGCCGATTCCTCCTTTGCCCAGTCGTTCTTCTTTGATTTGGATGATTTGCAACGGGTCTTTGGCTTGCTGTTTATCCCTGAACCGCGCGCGTTTTTGCCCAATCTTCACGGAAGCTCTAAAAATTGTTCCGATCCCAATTGGTAGGCGCCCACTGCCGCCAATCCCATCGACGCAATGCATCCGCACGACGCGCAATCAGGTTTTCCTCCGAATTGGCACGGAGTTATTTTTGTTTGTAGGTCCGCGGAAAGCGTCTGCGTCGTTTGCGCGAAAATACATTCTTCAGGACTATGCGGCGGCGCTGCGAATTGGCGGATCATCGCTTCAGACATATCCAATTTTGGAAATTGTCTTCGCAACTGCAATAAGTCCGTAATCGCGCTCGTCCGCTCTTCCGCGCTCAGAATTTCCGGCATTTGGTCGCCCACTTGTGGAGTAAACATGCTGAACCACACTCGTTGGATTTCCGTGCGCGGCGACCAGAATTTCAGGAACTCCGCCAGATATCCCGGCCGCTTCATCATCTGTCCCGTAATCGTGCAGTGCACCGTCACATTCTGCCCTTCAATGTTTTTCAGAATGCGCTCGTAGGTTGCCGGCGCGCGCCGCACATCGTGTTCGGGTTGCAGCCCGTCGATGGAAACCACCACCTGCAAATTCGGAAAACTCCCCCACGTTGCGCCCATCGTTCGGAAAGCGCTGGTCACAATCTGCACGTGGATTCCGCGCCACAACAATTCTGGGATTAATAATTCCAGTTCGCGAAAACGCACCAGCGGATCGCCGCCAACAATTGATAAGTGCATCGGCTTCAGCCGGTCCACAAGTTCAATCACGCCGTCAACAAGCGCTTGCCCGCGGTGATCGTTCAGCTCGCGCAAGGTTTGTCCGCCGCCCAGATGCGCGTCGTCATACGCGTAACATCCCGGGCATTTCAACGGACATTCGCGCGTGATTTCTATGGAAAGCGAAGGGTGCTCGCCCTTCAAAATCCTGCCCCAGGCTTTCAGAACGTGAGAAGTGTTCAACTGTAATGGCCATTTCTGGCCGCACACAGAAACGTACGGTCGGTAATTCCGTTGTTACAACTTGAGCCGCGTTCGAGTGGCTGTTGAGGCCGGGTTACGTTTCAAAGCAGGATCAACTGCTTCGAGAGTGTGAGCGGAGAAAGTAGGATTAGGACAAGTCCGGAGGAGAAATGTCTATCGCTCGTTGCACAAATTCCAATTTGAAGGATGGCCGCCTGCTCTCGAAAATTTCGCTCAACGAAAATAGGCTGACTTGAAAATGCGGAACGCAGGACACATAATCCAAAACATTATTTTTCACGGCCGCCGACAAATGTTGATAGGGCAGTGAAGTAAGAGCGATTCCGCTGCCATGCGGATTTACTGCCGGTGGATCGGGCAAACTATCCAGCGATACCGCGACAATTATTACGCACAACAAACACGCGGCCAGTCGCAACTTCATCGATTTGTTCGCGGCCGCCGCAGTGTCCAACATCGGGCACCACTATATAACTTGTAACGGGTACAGGATAGCTTAAAAGCGAATTGCCATCGCAGGCTGTCGTGCTTGTTCTAAAATCCGCATCTGAGTATCATGTCCGCCAATAAATAAAATATTGAACACCCGTTCCACGGAGCATCAAATGCGTCATCGCAATTTTCTCTCAGCTCTTGCGTTCATCTTCGCCGCAATTTTAGTTTCCCCCACCGCGTCCGCCCAATTCGGCGTCTGCGAAGATGGCAACGGCGCGCTTGATTCCGCCAAACCCAAGGACATCACCACCGACGAAATCATCCAGAAATTCGCCGCCAAAGAAACACTCGCCAAAGCCGCGCGCGCAAAATATTCCTACACACAATCCATCAGCATTCAGGAATTATCTGGCAATGAACGGGACGTCTCCGGTGAATTCAATCAAGTTGCCGAAGTATCGGTCGATAGCGAAGGCCGCCGCGTAGAAAAACCAACTTTCGCCCCAGCAAACACTCTGCGCAGCATCATTATTAGCAGTGCGGATATAGAAGACATAAAAGATCGCCTTCCGTTCGCGGTCACCACCGAAGAATTGCAACAATTCAACATCACCTACGTCGGCCGTCAGCAGGTGGACGAGCTAAAGACCTACGTTTTCGACGTCGCTCCGAAAAATCCCAAAAAAGAAAAACAAATGTTCCGGGGGAAAATCTGGGTGGACGATCGCGATCTGGTAATCGTAAAAACCTGCGGCAAAACTCGCGAGGATGTAAACGTCAACTCAACAAAAAGAAGCCAGCCAAAAGATCTCGTCCCAACATTCGTAACCTATCGCGAACAAATCGACGGTCAATACTGGTTCCCAACCTACTGCAAAGCCAACGAAGTTCTCCACTTCGGCGCACGCGGTCGCGGCGACGTTCACTTCAAAGAAATAATAAAGTACACCAACTACAAACTCGCCGCCCCGAAGTAGTTCAGTAGCACCGACACTCCAATCGGTGCAGGTTCCTTCGGAAATAAAACTGCACCGACAGGAGTGTCGGTGCTACTCAAAGCGTTAGCGCTAGGTTCTCGTAGCACAGCCGCTCTTGGCTGGGTGTCTTTCTTAGCGCGCTTTGCGCCTCTGCGGTGAACACACACACCGCGCGAATCGCAAACCGCGATTCACCGTAACCCTTCCACCTTCAACCAATCAGCCAATCGATCCGCCCAACTTTTCACAACCGGATCTCCCGGTGCGAGCCCCAGTCCATGATTCCCCTTCTCATAAATATGGATCTCCGCCCGCACTCCAGCTTTCCGCAACGCCAAATAAAAATAAACGCTATTCTCAACCGGAACGGTCTTGTCGTCAGTCGTATGAAATAAAAATGTCGGCGGAGTTTCCGCAGTCACGTGTTTCTCGTTCGACAGTAATTCAATCAGCGCCGGATCAGGATCTTTCCCCAGCAAATTATCGCGCGAGCCTTGATGCAAATAAGGCGTCGTAAACGTAATCACCGGATACGCAAGAATCATAAAATCCGGCCGCGAACTTTGCCGCTCAATCGAATCGATCGAGTCTACTTTCCCCGAATCAAAATGTGTCCCGGTCGTCGACGCAAGATGTCCGCCCGCCGAAAATCCCCATATCCCAACTCGCTTTTCATCGTATCCATATTCCTTCGCATGCAAACGCGCCCACCGAATCGCGCGCTGCGCGTCTTCCATCTCGATAGGATGATGGTATTTCGGCCCCAATCGGTATTTCAGAACGAACGCCGTAATTCCGCGTTCGTTCAACCATTTCGCAACATCCGAACCTTCTTTTTCCATTGAAAGATGCATGTAACTTCCGCCCGGACAAATAATTATTGCCGTCGGAACTTTTTCCGCGCCGCTCACCGGATAAATCGTCAACGACGGCTTGTCGATATCTTCATTTCCCATCGCGCCCGGCGCGCCATTCGGCCAAAGCAAAATAGTTTGCGGAGAAGCAGACTGCGCATGAATCGCAGCACTCGCGCTCAGAAACAAAATCGCGCACAAAAAAATTCGCAACACTCGCATCGGTCGGCCTCCGTCCAAAACTCATTCCGCCAAATTACGAACATCCTACAATCAAATCCAACGCAGAAAGTGATATAAGTTCCTCCAAGGAACGACGTAACGCGATTTTAGAACCGGTAAAAATCGAGGAGGTTTTCTACATGGCTCCGAATCAAATCACGCGGCGCGACTGGCTAGTCGGCACAAGCAGCTCTCTCCTCGCGTTAAAAGCTGGCATCGCGAATTCCACTACTGCGCTTGATCCGCAGCAACCAGCAACCGCGCTGCAAGAATCTCCGGAAATTATTGCTGATCGCGAACGCCGCATGAAGTGGTGGCATGACGCCCGCTTCGGAATGTTTATTCACTTCGGTTTGTACAGCGTTGTTGGGCGCCACGAATGGGTGATGGAAGAAGAAGCAATTCCCGTTCCCGAATATGAGCAGCTCGCGAAGCAATTTAATCCCGTGCGAAATTCCGCGCGCGCCTGGGCGAAACTCGCGAAAGCGGCAGGCCAGAAATATATGGTCATGACGTCCAAGCATCACGAAGGCTTCTGTAATTTCGATACCAAGCTCACAAATTATTGTGCGTCCAAACAAGCCGCGGGCCGCGATCTGCTTCACGAATATGTGGAAGCCGCCCGCGCTGAAGGATTGCGATTCGGTTTTTATTATTCGTTGATGGATTGGCATCATCCCGACGGCGCGCGTTGCGCGAATGACGAAGATGCCCGCAAGCGTTTCGTCGATTACACCCACGGACTAATTCGCGAACTTCTTACCAACTACGGAAAAGTTGACGTTCTCTGGTATGACGTGAACTGGCCACTGAACGCGCAGAAATGGGAATCCGAGCGCATGAATAAAATGGTGTTTGAGTTACAGCCGGACATCATCGTGAATAATCGCAACGGATTGCCCGGCGATTTTTCCACTCCCGAACAGCAAATTACCGCCGCCGCAAAAGGACGCGCGTGGGAAAGTTGCATGACGCTGAACGGAAGTTGGGGATACCAGCGCGCCGACGACAGTTGGAAAACTCCGAAAACAATTGTGCGAAATTTAGTTCAGTGCTGCAACGGCGCTGGAAATTATTTGTTGAACATCGGTCCCAAGGGCGACGGCTCCATTCCGGCGGAATCCGTTAGCGTGCTCAGCGATGTAGGCAAATGGCTGACGCGAAACGGCGAAACAATTTATGAATCCGAACCATGTAGCGTGGGTCATTCCGATTACGCCGGATTTACGCGCAAAGGAAACACGCTCTACATGCACGTTTATTATTGGCCCGGCGATTATGTCGCGATCAGCGGATTAAAAACCGAAGTGAAATCTGCGCACTTCGTGGCCACTAAAGAAAAAATTAATTTTCAGCAGGAACAATTTCGGACGCGCTTCATAAATTTGCCGAAGAACGGGCCGGATTCTCCCGTCACAACAATCGCAATCGAGTGCGCGTCCGAACCAATTCAAGACACAGATTGGGTTCGCCGCGAACGCCCGCGCGCAAACGTCGGTATCTAGCGTGCAAAAATAAAATCGGCAATCGCGAAAATTTGTGCCGGGCGCTATATCCCCTGCATCGTGTTAGCTCGCTTCCGTTGTCTTGCCGCGAATCGCGCCGATCAAAATTGAAAGCGCAACTCCAAAACACAATCCGGAAACCATCAGTTGCGCGATATCAATGTTGTGAATATCCTGAAATCGCGGACTGCGCATTTCCATAAATAATTCCAATCCGCCGAATACCAACATCAACGCAAACCTGCTCCACACACTTCGCCCCTTCGCCATGAATCCTCCAGTTGGATGAACTCGGACCTACGTGAGCGCAACCTTATTCTCGCTTCCACTACGCGTCAAGTTATTCATCGGACGCAAAGCTCCGATGTCCACAACTCGATTGACTTCATGTTGAGCGCTGTGTTACCCATTACATCCTCATTTAGGCTTGCTTCAAACGGCCTTCTACAGTGAGCAACAAATCTACAGTGAGCAACAAACGCGTAGACGTAACTCTCGAATCGCAACTGGACAGCGTCAGTCTCGCTGAAGAAATGTGCACGCGCATTGCCGCGGCCGCAGGTTTCGATGATGACGACTGCTTTAAGATTGGCATGTCGGTTCGCGAAGGCGTGATCAACGCTTATAATTACGGAAGCCAGAAGCAGCCCGACAAAAAAATCTTTCTTACGTTTGAATTAACTCCCGAAAAATTAATTGTTCGCGTGCAGGATCAGGGAAAAGGATTTAGATTAGAAGATGTTCCCGATCCACTGGCCGACGAAAATCTTTTGAAAAGTTCCGGCCGCGGAATTTTTCTGATGCGTTCCTTCATGGACGAATTCGACGTCCAGCAGATTGAAGCCGGCGGCGCAGTAATTGTGATGGCGAAACGTTTGCGCACTACTCCTGCTGATACTTCAAAGACCGCGTAAATTCTCTCAAGTCCAACTGCCCTGGAATGTTGCATCTATTATTTCATCCAGCATTCCAGCCTGTTTTCCATTTGTGATAGGATTACATCTTCCCAATCGACCCCTAATGGATAGAGGAGCGGAACTGTGGCGCGCATTTCACGTAAGGACCTGAAAAAAGACGAATTCCGCGAAGCATATAATTCGAGCGCCGAAGCCGTCGCATCGCATCAGGGCTTGACCGCAATTATTGTTGGCGTGGTGATCGTTGTTGCTCTCGCCGTTTTCGGATGGCGCTATTACGCGCAACACCAAACCGCTTCCGCATCGGCCGCAATGGGCGACGCGCTGCGAACTTTCACCGCGCGAATTCGCACGGTTGGCGAACCGACTCAGCCCGGCGAAATTACTTACGTCGACGAAAAAAATAAATACGAAGACGCCGCGAAAAAATTCCAGTCGATTGCGGATTCCTATTCGCGTACGAAACCCGGCCAACAGGCGCGATACTTTGACGCGCTTTGCCAAATCCACTTGGGCCGCGACGCGCAAGCCGAAGCCGAGCTCAACAAACTTGCCGATAGCGGCAATGATGACGTTGCCTCGCTTGCAAAATTCCAACTCGCCGCGCTCGATGTGAAGAACGGAAAAGCCGCGCAAGCAATTCCGATCTATCAAGCGCTAATCGCAAATCCCACTGTGCTTGAGCCGAAGCCGCTTGTGATGCTCGCGCTCGCCGATGTTTACAGCAAAACCAGTCCTTCGGAAGCGACGAAATTGTTGACGCAAATTAAAACTGAATTCCCAAATACTCCTGCCGCGGAAGAAGCAAATAAGCGGCTGGAAAATCCCGTCGGACAATCGTAGTTCAATATTAAATTTGCAATGGCCTCAGCCTCTCCATCGCCGCTCGCGCCTTATGCGATGGACGTGAGCGATTCGCGCGGACGGCGATATGACGAACCTCCGCATCCTTATCGCAATGACTACGCTCGCGACCGTGATCGCGTTGTTCACTCGCGCGCGTTTCGCAGACTCGAAGCGAAAACCCAGGTTTTCACCACGCGATATTCCGATCACTTCCGCAACCGGCTTACGCACACTTTAGAAGTCGCGCAAATCGCGCGAACAGTTGCCAGCGCGCTGAATCTGAATACCGATCTCGCCGAAGCGCTGGCGCTGGTTCACGACATCGGCCATCCGCCATTTGGCCACGCCGGCGAACACCGGCTGAATCAACTTATGGGCCAATATCAGGCCCGATTCGATCACAATCTGCACGCTCTACATATTGTAGAAAGCTTTGAACAGCGCTACCTTGCATTCCCCGGACTGAATCTGACCTTCGAGGTGCGCGAAGGAATTGTGAAACATTCGCGAGATTATTCCGCTGCGGAATATCCGGAACTCGCCGAATATCTGCTCGACGAACGACCGCCGCTGGAATCGCAACTGATCGATCTTGCCGACGAGATCGCTTACAACACCGCCGATCTGGATGACGGCGTGGAAGCCGGTTTAATTTCCATCGAGCAAATCCTGAACGGAGTTCCACTGGTAGATAATTTCTATCGCGAAATCGAAACAAAACATCCGGTAGCGCGTCCGCAATTGATTTTCAACGAAGCGCTGAAACGCACGCTCGATTATTTTGCAACCGATCTGATCGAAACCACCCGGCGCAACGTAATTAATTCCGGCGTACAAAGTGTTGACGATGTTCGCGCTTACGCTTTTACGACTGCAAATCCTGGCACAGCCGGAGTTACTCCATCCGGGATTTTATTTTCTACCGGCCCCGGAGTTTTGCCTGCTGCCGCTCCGCCGGAACCGATGCGGCTTGCGGCTTTTTCTCGTGACGTTGCCAAAGAAAGCCGCGAACTGAAACGATTTCTAAAATTAAATCTGTACGACAATTCTGGCATCGTGGAAGATCGCGATCGCGGAGTTGCGGCGCTCGACGAACTTTTCCGGTATTACATGTCGCATCCGAATGCGATGCCGGCTTTTTATGCGGCCGAAGCAACTGCTCCAACTTCTGCCTGTGGACGACCTGGCCATTTCGTCGTGCTCGACTACGTTGCCGGAATGACGGATCATTTTTTGTTGCGCACGCACCGGGAATTGATTGGCAAGTAGCCCAGATTCAAATCCACAACATGAAACCAAGTGCTGCCGCCCGTAAAGGGCGGCGCTACATAAACGACGGCCAAGGCGACGGACAGATCAAAAGCCTCAGGGCCGTCGCGAATAAACCGCGCCGCGCCCTGAGCTATAGGTAACCATTTAGTTACCCTACCCCCTCCCCCCTGTTACGCGCATCAGTATCAAAACAAAGGGGTTAGATAGGGCATTTTTAGCATCAATATCAAAACAAAGGACTTAAGGGAAAGTCCAGAGTTGAGAGTCTAGAGTTCACAGTTTGGATCCTTGAATCCGGCAGGTGGGGTCTCTCCGACGTCAGGTTCGGGGAGCCCGTGAGGACGACGGCCGTTTCTTGGAATCGCCAAATGATTGAGAATGACCAGTCCTATTAAGCGACGCGCACGCGATGTGCGCGGAAACGGAAGCGTCCAGGTCTGCAAGGCAGGGTAGCGCGGGTGGGGAAAGTTAGTCAAGTAAATAAAAGTACTTAGTACTAAATATTTGGCGGGAAAACTTTGGAAAGCAATTCGAACGCAATTCGAGTTGCGTAATACTCAGGACGTCAACTGTTTCCGCGCAACAATGAGCGGCTTCTCTGATCATAGCCCTTGAAGTCGAAAGGCTTATTCCCTCGCGCGCCGAGCCGTGCAAATTAGCCCAATGACGCTTACTGCCAGTTCCAAAATATTTACTACTGATCAAGCGGTTCCAATATGTACGATCTCTTTAGACCTTCCTATATGGTTTCCGCAGTCAAGAAACTGGGATTGAGATTGGGAGTGAGTCCGCCCAGGGCTTGTCGTCAGTCGTATGTTATTGGTTTGTAAGCCTCTAGAATAATTGCGAAAACGCTGGACGGCCCCTTGAAAAGATGCTAATAATATTAGTGGCTAATTTTATTAGCTAGAGAGGAGATAAAATTAACATGGGTTCAAGGAAAATTCCGAGACCAGAGACTGCGCTAAAAGCTGTGGGACCAATCGTTCCCGAGGTTTATCGTGCGTTTGAACATGGGACTATGAAGTCGAAGGAGTATTTCCAGAATGAAAATCTCGAGCGCGACGGTCATCTTGAGGCGATGCTCGTGAGGCTTCACGCGCGGGGACATCTAAAAAAACATACCGACTTATCTAAGGTGGATTTCGACCAACTTGCAATGTGCGGAATTTCTTTTCGATTCAAAAGGTGGCAATTTCGTCTTTGGAAGTCGGCGGACCCTCGTTCCCCGAAAATTCCCAAGCCCGGAAATTCAGCGAAGAAACAGCAGTATTTTGTACAACCCCTGCAACTCGACCTTTTTGTTCACAAGAGGCAAATTGCGGCGCCAAAACTTCACCTTATTATTCTTTGGAACTTAGATATTCGTGGAAACCTAGAAAAGCTCTGGCTCGTCTGTCCTGAGAACTTCAATCCGGAAAATGGAGCGATTAGCGTGCACTGGGTTGCTGAGCTTCCGAATCCGATCGACGGATCTCCGTCCCTCGGCATTCCCGTTATCGTTCCAGAACTTCCGATCAAGCCCAAAGAAATCAAGAAAGTGAAAGAGGCCTAATTGTTCTACGGAACTCGGTTGCGACAGGCTAGAGAATTACGCGGCCTAACGCAGTCTGGACTGGCGAAGCTCATCGGGAAATCGCAAGGAACTGTAGCAAATGTAGAAGCCGGACTCCAACCGCCGTCTCAGGAGATATTATTTGAGATAGTGAAGCACACGGCGTTTCCGGCTTCCTTCTTTTCTGCGGAGCCCCGCGAGGAGTTTGCGACTGAAACCTTAATGTGTCGCGCAAGGGCGGCCGCAACCCGACGAGATTTAGTTTCAGCTTCTAGGTTTGCGGAGATTGTCTACGAAATTCTGTCCTGCGTCTTAGAAAGCTATGCCGATCCAGTTCCTGTATCCATTCGGAAAACCTCCGAGTCGCCGCAAGTCGCGGCTCAGGAGGCTCGACGTGCGGCTGGTCTGTCTCCAAGTCAACCCATCCCACATGTTATCAACGCGATTGAAAAAACGGGTGTTGTCGTCCTCGCACTGCCAATAGACATCAAGAAAATAGATGCCTTTTCTCTTTGGATAGGAAAAGAAATAAGGAGGCCACTCATTGCTCTGTGCGCAGGAAGGCCCGGCGACCGATTGCGTTGGAATGCTTCCCACGAATGGGGCCACCTGGCTTTGCACGCGGACATGAAGCAGTTGCGGGCACAAGAGCACCACGAAGCGGACCAGTTCGCTGCGGAATTTCTATTGCCCGAAATTGCGATGCGCCAGGAATTAATTCCACCTGTGACGCTCTCTACTCTCGCCGCGCTTAAAGGGCGATGGAAAGTTTCTATTCAAGCGCTCGTCATGCGCGCTTCTGATCTGAACATCATCAGCCAGTGGCAAAAACAAAAGCTATTCGAACAGATTGGAGCGAGAGGGTGGCGTATGCGGGAGCCCGCAAATCTCGATGTAGCGATTGAAAAGCCGCGCGCGCTACGACAAATGGCGGAAATTGCGTATGGCAAGCCGATTAATTATGGTCAGTTGGCTGCGGAGTCTAGAATGAATGTCGATCTCGTTAG
>Ga0193726_1002213_pt1 | contig 13552 bp, 11 predicted proteins | sample H2c1metaG_FD_144928 | JGI IMG/M metagenome (GOLD analysis project Ga0193726, IMG submission 144928) | Soil microbial communities from a riparian zone of the East river system, Colorado, United States - H2c1 | ecosystem: Environmental > Terrestrial > Soil > Riparian zone | place: USA: East River... | reverse complement strand
TTTTCAAAATTCATTGCGAATCGAACCCAGGCAGGCACCGATTCACTCCAGCCTGGGAGTTTTCTTTTTGGAAATGGGTCAGATCGATCAGTCCCTGGCTCATCTCCAGCAAGCGGTGGAAATCGAACCCAAGTTCGGTGACGCACACTACAATCTGGGCAATACCTATCTGCAAATGGGTCAGGCCAGGGAGGCCCTCTCTCATTACAACAGCGCCTTGGAAATCGATCCGAACGATACGGAGGCCTTGAACAACGCGGCCTGGGTCCTTGCCACCTGGCCAGACGCCCTGACCCGTGACGGCGCCAAAGCCGTCGCGCTGGCCGAACGCGCGGACTCCTTGACGCGCGGCGCCAGTCCGGTGATCAGCGCCACCCTGGCTGCCGCTTATGCCGAGGCAGGACGATTCGCGGAGGCGGTTAAGGCTGGCCAGCGCGCCTTGCAATTGGCTATGGCCGCGGGCGAAACCACACGCGCCGATTCCATTCGGACGCAAATTGAGACCTACCAATCCGGCGCGGCTTTTCGTGACCGCCGCTTCACATCTACCGCCCGCTAGAGATCGATGCTCAACGGCCAGAAAATTGTTGTCGTAATGCCTGCGTATAACGCGGCGCGGACGCTGCGCCGAACGTACGACGAAGTCATGGCGCAAGGCATCGTCGATCTGGTGATCCTGGTAGACGATGCCAGCCATGACGATACGGTAGCCATCGCCCAGACCCTGCCGAACGTGCAGGTCGAAACACACCCCATTAACCGCGGCTATGGTGGAAACCAAAAAACCTGCTATCGCCTCGCCCTGGCCGCCGGAGCGGACATCGTCATCATGATTCATCCGGATTATCAGTACACCCCGCGACTGCTCCCAGCGATGGCGTCCCTGGTCGCGAGCGGTCTCTATCCGTGCATGCTTGCTTCACGAATTTTGGGCGACGGCGCTCTTCGCGGTGGCATGCCGGTTTGGAAGTACGTGGCCAACCGTTTTCTTACTTTCGTGGAGAATTTCCTGCTGGGCGCCAAGCTTTCGGAATATCACACGGGCTACCGTGCATTTTCCCGCAGCTTGCTCGAGCATCTGCCTCTCGAAAACAACTCGGACGACTTTGTCTTTGACAACCAGGTCCTGGCCCAGGTGCTCTGGCTGGGCTGCGCCATCGGGGAAGTCACCTGTCCGGCAAAGTATATGGCGGAAGCATCCTCGATAAATTTTCGTAGAAGTGTTCGTTACGGCTTCGGCTGCATCTGGACAGCCCTCGAATATCGTTGGGCGAAAATCCGTGGCGGTGGGCGCCTGTTTCCCGCCGCTGAAAGAATGGCCTGCTTTGGACTTGAAGACTGAGCTTCCGTTGAGCGGACCTGGGAGCGATCAGCGTCCTCTATGGCTCGTAACCTGGCTGCCCGGGTTGAGCCTCCTTCTCGTCGGCGCAGTCATATTCTGGCGGTTTTTGTTCGGTGACTCCGTCCTCCTCTACAAGGACATCGGCAGTGATTCCATTAACAGCTACTACCCGGATTTTGTTCACCTCTCGTCCTACATCCGCAGCCAAGGCATTCCATCCTGGTCGTTCTACGTCGGGATGGGTCAGGATCTGGCCTATGCGACCGGCTATCTAATCTGGCAGCCGGTCACCTGGCTGCCGAAGGAACTAATTGCTCCTGGGCTCATCTTTCAACATCTGGGCAAGATTCTTCTCGCCGGACTATTTTTCTTCCGCTTCCTCCAGTTACGCGGCCTTACTGCACCAGCTCCGCTCCTGGGGTCGCTCCTGCTTTCCTTCTCGGCGTATATGTGCATGGGCAGCTGTTGGTATCCCCTCGCCGATGAAGTTGTGTGTTTCGCCGGAATCTTGCTGGCAACTGAGCGAGCCCTCCTCCGCGGTCGCTGGCTTATGCTCGCCTTAATGGTCGCACTGGTCGGGATGATCAACCCCTTCTTCTTGTACCTGTGCGCCCTATTCCTTTTGTTTTACCTCCCGAGCAGGCTCTTCGATGAATATGGATGGCAGCCGCGCACCATCTTACACCCTTGCCTGGGGCTCATGGCTGTCGCCGCTCTTGGCGTCGGTCTCGGCTCATTCATCTCTCTGCCTTATCTTCAGGCAGTCTTAAACAGTCCCCGTGGTTCCGGCACCACATCCGCCATGGCCGCGCTCGGTTCCACTCCGCTTTTTGGTCTCGAGTCGACTCGTCACTACATCACCGCTGCCCTGAGGATGTTCGCGAACGACATGCTTGGGGCGGGAGATGACTTCCACGGGTGGTTCAACTATCTCGAAGCGCCCTTAACCTATTGTGGTCTCCTTTGCCTTGTCATCTTTCCCCAGGCATTTGTGGGGGCAACCCGGCACCGCCGCATCATCTACTCACTCCTTCTGGCCGGGATAGTCATTCCAACCGTCTTTCCCTGGTTCAGATATCTTTTCTGGCTTTTTCAAGGCGACTACTACCGAACCTATTCATTGTTTTCGATTTTGGCGGTAATCACCGTGAGCATGATCGCCTTCTCCCGCTATATCCAACATCGAAGTCTCAATGTTTGGGTCCTTGCGGTCACGACTCTGGTCCTGGCGGGAATTCTGTTTCTGCCGCTTGCCGAACTGCAAACCCTTATCCGGCCCGATCTGAAACTCGCAGCCACGATTCTTTTGTTCTCCTTCAGTCTTTTGCTGGTTGTCGGCAAGCTCGCAAAAAAGCAGAAACTCGCGGCCTACTTTATCCTCGGGTTGACGACTCTCGAGCTAATCGGCTTCGATCGAATCACCGTCTCGGACCGGTCAATGGTGACAAAGCAGGAGCTAAGGGACCGGGTCGGCTATAACGACGAAACGGTAGATGTTGTTCGCGACCTTAAGGCACGCGATAGCAGCTTCTTCCGCATCACAAAGCTTCGGTCGTCTACACTTAGTATTTTTCCCAGCCTCAACGATGCCATGGTGTTCGGCTACTATGGCACTTCATCGTATAGCTCTTTTAATAGCGTCAATTATACCAATTTCCTGACAGCTGTTGGCAGCATGCCGCCCAACTCTGAAACAGACACCCGCTGGTCGATGGGCGTGGCGGATAGCGCGCTCTTGTCTGCGTTCGCGTGTGAAAAGTATCTTCTCGCGGATGATCCCACGCAGTTTCAACTCGACCCGCACTACGAGGCCGTCCAACGTTATGGCAGGAATTTCCTTTTTCGTAACCTGCTCTTCCTCCCACTTGGCTTGGCTTACGGCCGCTACATGGACGAGGACACGTTTCTCGGGCTATCCGCCGGGGGAAAACAGGAAGCGTTGCTTCGCGCCGTCGTCCTTTCAAAGCAGAACGAATCGGCCAGGCAAGGGCTCTCGCAATTGACCGTTTCCGAACTGGAGCGGGATGTAAGCGCCAGGTCTCTTTCCGATGTGGTGGCCGAACGGCGCAGCGCTGCGCTCGAGCTCAACTCGTTTCGTCAGACCCACATCGAGGGCAACGTCCGCCTTGATCGAAAAGGAATTCTTGTTTTCCAAACACCGTTCGATCGGGGCTGGCAAGCCCAGCAAAACGGAGTGGCTGCACCCGTGTTAAAAGTGGACAGCGGATTGCTCGGCGTCGGGTTGGAGGCGGGAGAACACAGGCTCGATTTGCATTACCGTAATCCCGTCCTGCTTCCCGCCCTGGTCATCACGCTCGCGTCTTTCCTGATCCTTGCCGCAGCCTTATGGCGACGACCTCGCCTCGGCTTGCCGGGGTGAGCGCGAGTCCTCTCGCGGATTCGTTACCTCATTTCTGGTCTGAGAAGTCAGGTGAGTCTGGGCCAGTCGCCTTGGAAGCCTCGTCCTGAATAGCTCTCCGCGTGGCGCGCGCTTGCGTTCGCAGGAGGAGGAGATCCAGGAGAGCCAGCAACAACACCAGGATTGTTTCCCACGCACAGGCGAACCAAAAGAAAATGAACCTCCACGGATGTTCGTGAGGATTCAACCACGGGCGCAACACCGTCAAACCCGCGATCAGCATGGCCACCGCAATAAATAAGGAAATCCCCATCGTCTTCCGGCGCGAGCGTTCGTCCCGCAGCAGTCCGCGCGTGACGTGGATCGCAAACGGCGCTATCGAGAGACTCTTTTTCGGCGGTCCCGTTTCCATGGCTGAGAGCTAGAGCAAGAGTAACGCCGGATTTTCGAGCAATTGACGCAGTTCCTTCAGATACTCCGCGCCGAGGGCTCCGTCGATCACACGGTGGTCGCAGCTCATGCCGATGCTCATCCGTTGCCCAACGACAATCTGCTCGCCGCCATCTACCGCAACCTTTTTCACAATCGCGCCGACCGAAAGGATGAAACCCTGCGGTGGATTGATGATCGCGAAAAAACTGTCGATGCCGTAGCTGCCCAGATTTGAAACGGTGAACGTTCCTCCTTGAAACTCTTCCGGTTTCATTCGCTTGTGCCGGGCTCGATGCGCGAGATCTTTGACCGCTTCACTGATTTCGCGGAGGGACTTCCCCTGCGCCGCTCGAATGACGGGCGTGACCAGTCCATCCTCGATCGCCACGGCAATCGCGAGATTCACGTCGCTGTATTGCACGATCGCGTCGACATCGAAGGAGGCGTTGGCTTTGGGCACACGCACCGCCGCTTCGACGGAGGCCTTCAGCACAAAATCGTTCACTGTGATCTTCGCCGCATCCGCCCCTTCGCCCGCTGATTTTAGTTCGGCCCGCGCGGCCATTAACGGGCCGGCATCGATCTCGATGTTCAAATAGAAGTGCGGCACCGGTCCCTTGCTCGCAACCAATCGTTCCGCGATCACTTTGCGCATTCCCGAGAGATTGATCCGGGACCCTTCCCCGGCGTGAATCTGGGGAGCGGGAGTTTGCGGCGATCCCTTGGACTTCGCCGCCGCGCGCACATCGGTTTCGGTGACGCGGCCTTCAGGGCCTGTGCCCTTGACGGCAGAGATATCGACGCCCAGTTCGGCCGCAATGCGCCGGGCCAGGGGGGAAGCTTTCACTCGCGCGTCGGCGCTTGTTTCCGCCTTTGCCGACGCCGGTTTTGCTGACGTCGATTCCTTTTGTTCAACCGGCTTCGATTCCTTCTTGGGCTCCTGTGGGGGCGCCGTGTCGGCTTTTTTTTCTTCCGCCGTCGACGGTTGCTCCGTTTCGCTCTGAGCTTTCTCTTTCGGCGCAGTTTTCTTTTCTTCCTTCGCTTCCGGTTCGGGCTTCTTTTCTTCTTTTTTGGCCTCGGCGGGAGCTGCTTCGCCCTCGCCGCCAATGAAGGCGATCTTGTCGCCCACGTTCACCTTGCCGCCTTCCTCTACATAGATTTCCGTGAGGGTTCCGTCCTCGGGAGATTCCCATTCCATCGTCGCCTTGTCGGTCTCGATTTCAGCAATGACATCGCCGGCTGAGACTTTGTCTCCCTTTTTTTTCTTCCAGGCGACGAGCGTGCCCTCAGTCATCGTGTCGCTCAGTTTGGGCATTTGGATTTCGGGCATGGCGATTAGTCGTTAGGTGTAACAAACTTTTTTGACAGCGGTGATCAACTTTTCCACGCTCGGCAAGACTGCTTTTTCCAGACGCTCGTTATAAGGCATCGGCACGTCTTCCTGCGCAACCCGCATGATAGGCGCGTCGAGCGAATCGAAAATCTCCTTTTGGATCCGATAACAAACCTCCGCCCCCACTCCGCAGAAGGGCCGGTCCTGTTCGATGATGACCACGCGGTGCGTTTTCGAAACCGACTTCAGAATCGCCTCGAGATCGAGCGGCTTGATCGAGCGCAGATCGAGCACTTCCGCGCTAATTTCTTCGTCCGCCTCCAGTGTCTCCGCAGCGGCCAGCGCCAACGGGACGGTCTGCGCATAACAAATAATCGTGACGTCGCTGCCGGCGCGTTTCAATTCCGCCTGGCCCAGCGGTATGAGCAGCTCGAAGTCTTCCGGCTCTACCATTCCCTTCGAGCTGTAGAGAAGCTCCGACTCCAGGACCAGCACCGGGTTGTTATCGCGGATTGCCGTCTTGAGCAAACCCTTCGCGTCGCGCGGGGTGGCGGGCGTGCAGATTTTCAGACCCGGAACGTTGGCGTAGAGGCATTCCGTAGCGTGCGAGTGCGTGGCGCCGAGTTGGTGCGCCGGGCCGTTCGGCCCGCGAAAAGTGATCGGGATATTGAATTGACCACCAGACATGGTGAGCATGTTCGGCGCATTGTTCACCACCTGATCGAAAGCGACGAACGAGAAGCTGAACGTCATGAATTCGATGATGGGCCTTAACCCCACCATCGCGGCGCCCACGCCCATGCCGGCGAAACCGTTTTCACTGATGGGCGTGTCGATGATCCGCTTCGGGCCGAAGCGTTCGAGCAGACCCTGGCTCACTTTATAAGCACCATTGTATTCGGCGACCTCTTCACCCATCAGGAAAACATTCGGATCGCGCGCCAGCTCTTCGGCGAGCGCCTCGTTGAGTGCCTGGCGGTAGGTGATTTCTCTCACGCGCTCGCTCCGTTGACGTAGGTGTAATGGTAAAGCTTCTCAAGCGGCGGCTCCGGACTTTCCTCGGCAAATTTTACGCTGGCCAAAGCGGTCTCCTTCGCCTCCTTGTCCATTTTGTCGAACTGCTCGTTCGTCAGTTTCTCTTCGCGGGCGAGCTGGGCGCGCAAGCGCGTGATGGGATCGTGCAACCGGAATTCTTCGAGCTGTTCCTTGGTGCGATAACTCGCGGGATCCGACATGGAATGACCGCGATAACGATAGGTTCGTATTTCCGCGAAGGCCGGACGCGGATCCTGGCGAATCGAGTCGATGATCTCGGCCAGCTTGTCGCGCACTTCGCGAAAGTTCATTCCGTCGATCACCGTCCCGGGAATATTGTAGCCTTCCGCGCGTTCGACGATTTCCTTAAGCGACGTAGAACGTTCGACGCTCGTTCCCATCGCGAACAGGTTATTCTCGCAGATGAACACGATCGGCAGCTTGTAGAGGCCGGCGAGATTCAAGGCCTCATGGAATGAGCCTTGATTGATCGCGCCGTCGCCAAAGAAGCAGAGCGTGACGCGATCCTCGTCACGATATTTTGACGCGAACGCCATTCCGGCGGCGAGCGGAACATGCGCCGCGACAATCGCATGGCCGCCATACATGTGGCGTTCCTTATCGAAGTAATGCATGGACCCGCCGAGCCCGCGCGAACAACCGGTCGCCTTGCCGAAAAGTTCCGCCATGCAAGCGTTCGCGCTGGTGCCACGGGCCAGGGCGTGCGCGTGATCGCGATACGCGGTGATGAGGTAATCATCAGGCCGCGCCGCCGCGACAGCGCCGGCGACGACTGCTTCCTGGCCGATGTACAAATGGCAGAAACCGCCGATCTTCTGCGCTTGATATTGTTGACTCGCGCGCTCCTCGAAACGCCGGATCAACAGCATCAACGAGAGCATTTCGACGTCGTCGCGTTGCTCCGGCGGCTGCATGCCGGTTTAAGCGGTGTGCGGAAGGACGGAAGCCGCGCGGGCGCGTTCCGAGCTGCGAACGAAGTTCATGCAGAGAACAAAGAGCCCGGTGAAAAGGAAATCGCTCACAACTGAGTTGCGGAAAAACATCCACGTCGGCGTGGCGCTATATTGCGGCAAACCGACCGTGAGCGCTTGAATTAGCCCGGCAAAATTCTTCACGTAGCCAGGTTCACTCAACCACGAGAATACGTTCGTGATAACGTAGAAAAGCGTGGAACCAGCCAGCGAGGCCGGGAGCAACGTTTTCCAGGAAGGACGATTCGCCACGGCGAGACCGATCCAACCGACCAGGCCCAGCGCCAGGTAGCGGCAAAGAATCTCCGGAGCCAGAAGCGGGGCGCTGTAATGCATGTTCAGCACGATGTCGGAAAGGAAAAGAGCGGCGAGCGGCAACGCGAACTTGAGTTTTGTCGGAAAATAAACAGCGCCGCAAAGGGCGATCGCGGCCAGTGGCGCGAAGTTCGAGAGCCAGGTCGAACCAGAAATAATGGCGAGTCCGGTCACGATCCGATAAACGACCGCGGCGAGAATAAGGATAAGAGCGGGAAGCATCGAGATGAATTCTAACCGTCTTGAGAGATATGCAAAGTCAGAAGTGATAAGGGATTAGTTCTGGCCGACTCCGAACCAATCACAGCCGGATCACCCATCAACCGCCAGCAGGCTTGGCAATAAGCGACCTATTCAGGCGCGCCTTCCGGCGGTTGGCAGCGTTCTTGTGAATAATGCCACGCTTGGCTGCCTTATCGATCGCCGAGATCATCGCCCGCACACTGTTCGCTTCCGGTTGCGCGCCGGTGCTCGAAATGCCTTTCTGCATTTTTCGCAAACGCGTCAGGACACTTCGATTGCGGAGAGAGCGCACTGTCGTCTGACGCGCGCGCTTGGAGGCGGATTTGGTGTTGGCCATTGGAGAAGTAACAATTGTGAGCCGGGAGGCTCGCGGAGGGGGAGCCTGGTGTCAAGATGCGATGCGCTCGCTCTGCGCCCGCCATCAAAGCGAACAGGCCGGCTACGCGCCGCGGCCAAAGTGAGGCTGTTCGTCCGTATCGACCGTTTTCCGAATGGTCTTACGGGGAGCCTCTCCGGGAGCTGTCGGCGATTCTGCTTTTGCCGGATCAGGCTTTGGCGCTTCAACCGTGAAGACCGCGCCACGGGGAGCCTTGGGAACTTTCGGCAAACCTTCGGGAACAATTTCCACGATCGCTCCCAGGGGGATCTGGGCATAGAGATCGGTCACATCGCGCGATTTCATCCGAATGCAGCCATAACTGGCCGGCCGGCCTATCAATCTTTCCTCGGGCGTCCCGTGAATGTAAATACACCGGCTGAAGGCGTGCGCGTTTGATGCCTGAAGGCCACGCAGCCAAATGATCCTCGTAATAACGGGGTCCCTTCCGGGCGAGTTCGGCTTGATGATTTCCCCGGTAAAACGGCGGTTATGAAAGACCGCACCGACCGGAGCGTGATCACCAATTTTTTGCGCGACTTGCAGGAACCCAAGAGGTGTCGTCATGCGTCCCCAGTTATCACCCAGTCCGAATTTGGAGGTTGAAACCGGGTAGGTGGCGAGCTTTTCTCCATTCCCCATCAGCATGAGTTTTTGGTCGCGCACGCTGACAATCACCCGGCTCGGGCCATCGGCGCGCACCACAGGTGAGAGCGCGGTCAACGCGATCACGAGGAGCGAGAGGCGAAACATCACGGAGTTCTTACTTCGGTTTAAAGATTTGTCACGCGGGAAATTGTCAGTTCCGCGGGCTCGGGACTCAGGTTGATCCGGGGAAACCATTGACCGAGCGAAGAGAGTGAAACGTAGAGGAACCCGAGCTGGAACATGGCGAGAAACGGCACGGAAATGAACTGTCTGTGCTGAATCGCGAACCAAACAAAGTAGCTGAAATAAATGGCGAAGCCCATCTCCGCGATCGGGAGCAGCGACTTTAGCGGCATGTACTTGCAACTCCGCCAGGACTGCGATTTGCGCTCGATGCCGTACTTGGGTGTGCGGGCAAAGTCCGATTTGTGATTGAAAACCGCTTCGAGGACGGCGCGCGCATTGTTAATCGAAAGGCCGACGCCCAGGGCGAGCAGACAAGGCAGGAGCAGGATTTCCTTCATCCAGGTGCGCGGATGCAATTCCCGCTGCGCGCAAATATAAAAGACCGCGACGGAAACGGAGGCGGTCAGGAAGATCGGAATGTCGACAAGTAACATCCGGAGCCAGCCGGCTTGCGGCCCACCGCTTGAGGGATGGAGAAGCACGCATAAACAAGCCAGCAGGAGGTATGCGAAGTTTGAGGTCAAATGCGCCGTCGCCTCGATTTTTATCGTGAGCGGGAGATCGCTGCGCCAGATCGTTGGAAGCAATTTCTTGCAGGTTTGAACCGAACCCTTCGTCCAGCGATGTTGCTGCGACTTGAAGCCGTTCATGTCCACCGGGAGCTCAGCCGGCGTGATTACGTCCGAAAGAAAGATGAATTTCCAACCCGCGAGTTGCGCGCGATAACTCAAATCCAAATCTTCCGTGAGCGTGTCATGCTGCCACCCTCCGGCCTCATCGATGCAGGATCGCCGCCACAAACCCGCCGTGCCGTTGAAGTTAAAGAATCGACCGCTCCGGCTGCGGGCGGTCTGTTCGAGCAAGAGATGGCCATCGAGGAACATCGCCTGCACCCGCGTGAGTAGAGAGTAACCCCGGTTCAAATGGCCCCAGCGCGTCTGGATCATGCCCACCTTCGGATCGGTAAAAAAATGGATGGTCTTGCGCAAGAGATCGGGCTGCGGGACAAAATCGGCATCGAGAATACAAACGAAATCACTCTGGGCCGAGGCGAGTCCGGTTTCCAAAGCCCCGGCCTTGAATCCTGTCCGGTCAACGCGATGGATCAATTCCACGTTGAAACCCCGGCCTTGCAGCTTCTCCACGCAGGAAGCAGTCAATTCTCGCGTTTCGTCGGTGGAATCGTCGAGGACCTGGATCTGCAGCAGTTCGCGGGGGTAATCGATCTCGCTGACTGACTTAAGGAGACGCTCGACCACGTAGATCTCGTTGAAGATCGGCAATTGCATCGTCACCTTTGGCAACTGTTCGAAATGGCCCCAGGGGGTGACGGGACGCTTCCGGTTTTTCAGGAAAAGGTAAATAATGACGTAACGATGGATCCCGTAAGCAGAGAGACCAATCAAGACGGTCAAATAGCAGATCGTCCAGATGATAGAGCCGAGGCTTCCTTGCATAGCGGGATTAGAGAAACTGCCCCGAAGGCTTTCGGGGCAAGGGCGACATGATGCCGCTTCCGTCGCATCCGTCAAATCAAAAATGGCTGGCTCGGCGTCAGAAATCGGGCACTTTTCCCTCCGCAACGACCCCTGAAAATCGCGGTGATTTAGGCAGGGCCAAGTCGCCTGCCTCCGGATGCAAGCAGCGGCCAGCCACCACGCGATTCAAAAGAGAATGAAAGCTGCCATCCTGCTCGGACCTGCGACTATAATATGTACGGTGTTTTTTGCCGTTTCCGGTCGGGCTCAGGAAAAACCCGCCACGGCGGAGGATTATGAGCGGGAAGAACTCGGCGTAAATCCATACACCGCGCCTTCCGTTGCCGATATTTTCCAGCAGCTGGACGACCTGAAGCCTCTCCCTTTCGAGCAGCTCAAACGCGAATTCCCGCAGGCCCTCCATTCCGGACGCGAGCAGATGGGATTGGTCTTCGGCGGTCTGGTCGCCGACGGCTTCCTCGTCGTCGAATGTCAAAAGAGAAATCTGGTGGACGATCTTGGCCGCGTCTTGCTGCGTCAGGCCCGCAGTCTCGGGGTGGGCGATCGGGTGATGCGCCATAGCGCGAGCCTAACCGAGCTCGGCCGACGCGGCGATTGGGCGGCCGTGCGGCGTGAGCTGATCGCCACGCAGAATGACGTCGAGCAGGCCATGACTGCCTTGCGCGACCAGAAATTGGCGCACTTGATCAGCCTGGGCGGTTGGCTGCGCGGCCTCGAGATCGCCTCCAGTGCGGTGGAATCCAAATACACGCCCGAACGGGCCGCCGTTCTATGGCAGCGCGATTTGATTAACTATTTTGCGGAGGAGATGAAGACGCTTCCACCTCCCCTCGCCCGCACCCCGCTTTTCGAAAAACTCCGTTCTGGTATCGGCGACATCCGGACGCTGTTGAATCACGCGCCGCCCGACAAAATGAGTCTCGAGGAGGTAAAGGCGCTCCATGCGCGGGCCCGGGAGTTAAATCTGGCCATCGTTGCCGGAGAGTAGGCAGCGACGCATTTAGGGCCTTGCCGCACGGGAAGAGACAGCCGAGTTTTCAAGGGCGATGTTCTGGACCAAGTCGAAGCCACCCCTGTCTGCCTTGAAACGGCGCGACAGTGACCGGTTCGAGCGTTTCAACATCGTTGTCGCGATCCTCCTGGCGGGTTGGGTGCCTTCCATTCTGATGCTGGTCGTTTCCTACACGATCCTGACCAACACGCTCGAATCAAAGATCCTGCACGACCGGCAAACTTTCGTGCAACTGATCGCCCATCTCGTGGGCGACGATCTTAGCCGGACGGGCGGCGTGATCGAGTACTACCAGACCCAACCGGAAGTCGTGAAGATGTTGTCAACCCCCAACCCGGGGGTCAGCGCCCAGCAATGGCTCGCTCAAACATTCTTTTCGCATCCGCGGATCGACGGCATGTTCCTCGCGGCTCCAGACGGCCGGCTTATTGCCTCGCTGCCCGCGGTGCCTGACTCCATGGCCGTGGATAACTCGTCCGTTTTTTGGCGGGAAGGCGCCGCCGGATCGCCCGAAGTGTTTGTCTCGCAGGTTCACCCGCGATTGCCCGATAACCGCATGACGACGGACATAGTGGGCGCGGTTCGAACCCAGGAAGGGGCAATCGTCGGATACTTGGGTGTATCGGTCCTGGTGGAAAGAATCGGCCGGCGACTTTCCTCGATCGATTGGTCGGATCATGCGAATTGCCAGGTGCTCGATCAAACCGGCCTGACGCTCTTCACCAATAATTTCGTCCCCAATGCCGGCACGGACTCTCCGCAACCGGACAGCCTCGTTCAGGAGATTCGGCAGAGAAAGACAGGCCACCTCGAACGAGACGGGCAACTGTATTCGTTCACGACCATCGATTCGACCGGCTGGATGACCTGGGTCGAACAGCCGAAATCCGTCGCCTACAAGCCGGTGCATGATCTCTTTGAAAAAATCACCATCCCGGCCGCCTGGTTGATCGTCCTGACCCTGGCCGGCGCCTTATTGGCGGGAAGATTCACGCGACGGCAGGCCGAGGCTACGCGAAGGATCGAACGCGAGGTTATTTTTAACGAAAAGATCCTGGCCAACATGCCGAGCGGCATCGCCCTGGTCGATCCCGATTCGCGGTATTTCCTCCAGGCCAACCAGGCTTTCGGCGAGATGGCAAAACGCTTCGGCGGCTTGCCGGAGGAAAAAGATATCCACGAGGCAAATTACGATGAAGTGAAGATCGCTCCGTCAGGCGCGATTGAGAAAGTGCTTTCGCTCGGCGCGCCCTTTCAACTGGTGGAGCAGCCTTTCACGGATCAAAGCGGCATGACCCGATTCGTAAATGTGAACCTCCTCCGGCTCCAGGGGCCGGACCAAACCATCCAGGGTGTGCTGTATCTGGTGGAAGACAAAACGCGGGACGTCACTCTGCGGCAGGAGCTGATTGGCGCGAACGCGGCCAAAGACCAGTTCCTCGCCTTGCTCTCGCACGAACTGCGCAACCCGCTTTCGCCCGTGATCGCGATGGTCGGCGAGTTGGAAGCGAGCGCTCCGGATACGCCCGAAGTGCGGCGAGCTCTGGAGGTGATCCGCCGCAACGTCGAGTTGGAGGCCCGCTTGATCGACGATCTCCTGGACGTCACGCGTATCTCAAAAGGAAAGCTTCAACTCAGTTTGGAAACGGTGGGCGTGCATGAGATCTTGCAGAGGTCCTACGAAATCTGCCGCGAGGACATTGCCTCGAAAGATCTCAAAATCGAATTCCGCCTCCGGGCCGAACACGCTTATGTCAAAGGCGACCCAGCTCGATTGCAG
>Ga0193726_1002212_pt1 | contig 13552 bp, 11 predicted proteins | sample H2c1metaG_FD_144928 | JGI IMG/M metagenome (GOLD analysis project Ga0193726, IMG submission 144928) | Soil microbial communities from a riparian zone of the East river system, Colorado, United States - H2c1 | ecosystem: Environmental > Terrestrial > Soil > Riparian zone | place: USA: East River... | reverse complement strand
CCCACTGGCGGAGCAGATTGTGATAGACCCCCGCCAGGCGTACGGACGCGTCGTGATCCGCGCCGGTGCGACCTAAACACTGCAAGGCGTTGTCGAAGTCGAAAAGAATCGCGCGCCGGGTCTCGTCCCTAACCATGCTCTGCACCCAGAAGAATGCAGCCACTCGAACGCCTCGCGTGACCGGCATGACGCGATGGACGGTGCCCCCGCTGTACAGGACCATATCGCCTGCAGGCAATTTGACCCGTTTTTCGTCCTCCCCTTCACCGATCACGAGTTCGCCGCCGTCGTACTCCGCGGGATCGGAAAGGAACAGCGTCGCGGACAGATCGGTACGGACCCGGAATGGGGTACCCACGATGGGCCGCACGGCGCCATCAATGTGCCCGCCGTAGGAGCGCCCATCCGTGTAACGGTTGAACAGTGGCGGAAGCACTCGCATCGGCAGTGCCGCGCTGATAAAGGTCTGATTCTGATCGAGTTCCTCGAGGATCAGGTTGCCGAGACGACGGCCTACAGGGTGCCCTTCGGGCACCTGCTCATTATTCTTGGCACGGCTCGACAGGTATCCAGCAGTGGCTTTGCCGTCAACCCACTCGACGCTCCCGAGCGCTTGCCGAAACTCCGCAGTTTGAGCGGCGCTCAGGAGCCTGGGAATTGTCAGTACCATTTGTCAGTAGCGTACGTTAAGACTCAGCAGTGCGGTACGGCCCTCGCCCGGAACAACGTGAAAAAAGTGCAGCTGGTCGTAGTAATACCGGTTGGTCAGATTGTTGACGTTCAGCTGCGCGGCGATATTCGCAGTGAACGCGTACTTGGCCATGGCGTCGAACGTCCAAAAGCCGGGTACTGTTTTGATGGGCGGAACGTTCTGCGTGAACTGCGAGGACACGAACCGGCTGCCGGCGCCCATCTCGAACCGGGGCAAGATTTGATACACGTTCCAAAGCGTGAGCGCATGCTTCGGCGTGTTCATGAGCGGCGATCCCACGGGTGCAGCCCCCTTCGTTGATCCGGTCTGCTTGCCGTCAAGGTACTCATAGCCGGCGTCGATCCGCCACTTCGCGGTCAGCTGGCCTTCCGCGCGAAGCTCAGCGCCGTCGACTTGTTGCGAGCCGCCGAGGATGTTCAGCAGGACGTTGGTGGGGTCCGGCACGCGGGCGTTGTCTTTGTGCAGACGGAATATCGCCGCGCTTAAATCGAGATGACTGTCGATCACGGACCATTTCGTTCCAAGCTCGTAGGTGCGGTTCTTCTCGGGATCGAGGTTGGCATTGTTCAGCGAGAAGGAGCGCGAGCTGCTGATCAATGACAGGTCTTCCGCAGACGGGTTGAAAGAGGTTCCGAAGGCGAGGTAAATGGAGCCATTGCCAGCCGGTTTGTAGGTCAGCGCCCCGCGGTAGCTACTCATATCGTCGGTATGCTCAATATGGTCAGCCTTGACGATGACGCCGGGCGCGGTGGTCGAAAAGTTGGCGTCGTTGTAGTCGACCGCGAAATGATCGTACCTGAGACCGATCGTCGCTTCCCATGCCTGACTGAATTTCAGCGTGTCCATGACGTAGGGTGCAACGCTGTTGGCGGTCAGGTGCGTCTTATAGCGCGGGAAAGTGCTGGTTGCTGTGAAATCCAAGTTCTCGTTCGGGTTGAGCAAGGGCGAGGTGGGGACGCCGGTGCTGTTATCGAACTCCGGCGTGGCTCTTTCGTGACCGCCCTCGATGCCGATCACCGAAATATTGTCGATGCCGCCTATCGACCAGCGAATGGTCATGTTGAGCTGGTCCCACAGCATTGAATCGACGCTTCGGCCTGTGTTGGTGTTGCGGGTGACAGTCACTGCGTTGAGCGGCGTGGTCGCGGGAAGCGTGGCGGCGGTCAAGGGCTCGGAGAAGCGGAAATCGCGCGAATAACGGGCGTAGCGGGCCTGATTCTGGATCGTAACGGCATCCGAAAAGTCGTGTTCCACCTTGAATGTCACGACATCGGTGAGCGTGTGCATGTAGTCATCGCGAAAGCCGTAGTAATTCTCGCGCGGAACCTGCGCCGGCTGCGTGCCTAAGTAGGGTAAACCGTAATCCGGAATGTCGTCGTTGTATTGGCGAAAGTAGGCGAGCGTCAGGCGCGTCGGCGTCCCCAGCCCGAGCGAAAAGCTCGGTGCAAAGCCGTAGCGAGAATCTTCGACGACGTTACGATCGGTGACCATCGCCTTGTGGCCCATGGCGTTGATGCGGAATGCCGCGCCTTCACCCAAGCCCGTCAGTGGCTCGTTGATATCAATGGTTGCGCGCCGGGTGCTGTCGGTTCCGCCGGTGAGAGTTCCCGCGACGAGCGGCTGCAGCTTCGGCAGTTTGCTGTCTTGCTCGATCACGCCGCCGGTGGAACCGCGTCCGAACACGACGCCTGCCGGACCTTCGAGTACTTCGATGGCCTCGGCATTGAATGGATCGCGGTAGTAGTCGCCATAGTCCCGGATACCGTCCATGAACATGTCGGTGCGTGCGACGAAACCGCGGATGGTGGGCGAAGTGCCGATGGAGCGGAATTCGCCGGCGCCGATGGTAACGCCCGGCACGGTCTTCAAAGCTTGATTAAGATCCATCACGGCGCGATCCTGCATCTCCTGCGCGGAAATCGTGTTGATTGACTGCGGTACATCGATGAGCGGCACGGCCAGCTTGGTCAGGCTGGACGTGTCGAGCTTGTAAGCGTCCTTCTGGCCGAACACCGTCACCTGCTCCAACGCATCGCGATTGGGCTGCGCGTCGGCGGCCAGCTCCGCCGCATAGACTCCGTTGAGTTGCAGTACTCCTATTCCCGTGCCTGCCAATAGCGCCACGGTGCGCGCGCCGCTGCTTCGGCGCTGTGCTTCATCACTCATTGCAAGTCTCCCTTATATGCGGCGGTATATAGCGGTATGGGGCGCCGATGTCAAAACTTGGCGCCTCTTTAGCGGCGTTGCTCACGGCGTAGATCGAAGCAAAGACTCAAGACCGCCATGCCGCGCCTGCACTATGATTGGGCCCGGAGGTGACCCCCATGCCCACGCCAACTGTGCGATTTCGCATCGATTTCAACCGGGATGAAGCCATTGGCCCCGGGAAAATCGCGTTGCTCGAAGCCATTGCCAAAAGTGGTTCGCTGTCTCAAGCAGCGCGGGATCTTCACATGAGCTACCGGCGCGCCTGGCAACTGCTGGCCAGCACGAACACGGCATTTGTCGACAAGGTCGCCGAGACGAGCACAGGCGGGCGCGGCGGCGGCGGCGCCCGCATCACTGCTTTTGGGCACGCGCTGATCGGCAGCTTCAGAGCGTTCGAAAAGGATGTTCAGGCGCGTGCAGCGCGCCATTTCCGGCCGATTGCAGGCCGTGCGCGCCAAACGGCAGCGCGAACCAAACGCTCACCGGTCGTTCGATTGAGCGATCGGTGAATCAAAAATGCGGTTCATGGCACAAGCCATGAACCGCATTGGCGTCTTCGAAGTTGCAGTCGTCTTAGAAGTTAAAGCGAACGCCGATCATCGGGGTCCAATCGGAGGTGAACAGATAGCCGTTCGCGAGGCCGTTTTGAACGATCGAATAGTTCACGCCCGCGTAGGTATCAAAACGCTTGGTCCAATGATAGTCAGCCACCAAGGACGTGTCGTGCAATTCGCCGGCGCAGGCGGCGGCGCTGACGTTGCTGCAACCGTTGGCGGCGAAGCTCTTCTGGTTGTACATGTAGTACGCGGCCGATATATCGAGCTGCGGGATCGGCGTATAACGCGCACCGGCCCAGGAAATCTGCAATATCTTTTGGATATTAAAGGCCGTGTTATTCGGGATGCTTATGATATAGCCGCCGATGTCTTGAGTCCCGGGAGGAATGGCGTGCTCGGGATTGTTGAACTTGATGCGCTCCCATCCGGCGTAGAACTTGATCGGAAAGATTTCCTTCATGTTATAGCTGGCGAGGGCCGCATAGCCGGTATTGTCCGAAATCGTGGCGGCCAGAGTACCGGGCGCCACTGTCGGTACCTGCGCGGCGCTGAGCGAGGCCGCGGCGACCGCGCCATGCACCACGCCCCAAATGGCATCAACCGACAGGCCGGCGATGTCCGCGCCAATTGACACTTCGTTGGCGTTTTCGGGGATGTACCCGTCACTGCCGAACTGATGGATGATCCCGACGTGGGCGGGGCCGAAATTGAGCACATACTTTATGCTGGAGTCGAAAATTCTATCCTGCGTATCGCCAAAGCCGCCGGCGGTTCCCTGCAGCGCGATCGGCGAGAACGCGTTGGATTGAAGCTGCGGATCGTACTTGGAGAGAGCTTCTGACATCAGCGTGTTCTGGCGGCCGAAGGTCAGCGTGCCGAAGGTTTTCGAACTGACGCCGGCGTAGGCCGCGCCCTGGAACGGTTGACCCGCGCGGCTGGAATCGCCGGCAGAAATCTTGGTGGCGGCCGATCTGCCGTTGTCGGCAACCAATGAAGCCGGACCATCCGTCAGTCGTCCTGAAGTCGGATCAAAGCCGGTTTCCAAGCGGAACACGCCGGTAAAATCACCCCAGAGCGGCTCGACGCCCGACAGTCCGACCTTTGATTGACTCAGCCCGTTGGGGCCGGCCGAGAGGATGGAATGGTTGCTGAAGTTCTGGACGAAATAAGGCAATCCAGGAGCCCAGGTCTGACTGAGCGGCGCGCCGTGCGTCAGGTACGCAATGCCGACGTCAACGGTGCCGTACAGCGTGATGCCGGCAAAAGTCAGCGCCGACGAGTCACTCTTTTTCGCAGGAGCCGCAGCCGCACTCGAACTGGAACTCGAGACCGAAGTTTGCGGCCCGCTCAGCTGATCGATCTTTTGCTGCATCGCCCGTACTTGATCTTTGAGCGCTTGGATATCCGAAGCGTTGTCGGCAAGGACAATCGGCGCGGTACCCAGCGCGACACTGGCGCCCATCGCTGCCAGGATTGACTTGCGCAGATTAAACTTATGCATTGCGTTAACTCCCGCGGTTTTCGATTGTTGGATTTAATCGACGTATTGTTACATCAATGTGACGGTTGCTTTGGTCCGTAATTGTACTGGCACTCGGACTTGACGCTACATATATCACATACGCGACAAACATCAACTTTCATTTGTGACATTTTCGCAACAGATGGAAACCACCACTATGTTAAAAAGCGCTGCCGGCGTCAAATCCCGTCGGCGCGGCGCTTTTTCGCCGACATCACCGCCAAGGCGGTGCGCGTATTGGCGTGCAATTTCTCCATGATGCGGCTGACGTAATTCTTTACGGTCCCTTCGGCCAGGAACATCGCAGCTGCGATTTGCCGATTGCTCAACCCGTCGGTGATGAGCTGCAGTATTTTTTCCTCCTTTTCACTCAGCGCTTCGATGGCCGGGGCAGGATTGATGGCGGCATTCTCACCGGACGCGAACTTGGGAGGGCCTGCCAGCAGGCGAAACTGGTCCATCACCTTGCGCGCTATTTGCGGTGTCAGGCGCGACTCGCCTCGTCGCAACGCGCGAATGGTATCGAGAAGCTCCTGTTCGTTTACATCCTTCAATAGATAACCGTGAGCCCCCGCGCGCACCGCTTCGAACACGGTTTCGTCATCGTCCAATGTGGTCAACACCAAGACCTGGGTGCCTGCCAGTGTGCGTGTGATCTCACGCGTTGCCGCAACGCCGCTCTGCCGCGGCATGTGCAAGTCCATGAGCACGACGTCGGGACGCAGTTGCTCAGCCATCGCTACCGCCTCGATGCCATCGCATGCCTGACCCACGACTTCCATATCCGGCTCTGTGTTGAGCAGCACCGCCGTGCCGCGTCTGACGAGCGCGTGGTCTTCCGCAATCAGAACACGAATCTTGGATTCACTCATTTACCGACCTCATTGGTAATCATCGCGCCCAGCAGGCATCATTTGTAAGGGACATTCGTCTCGAGCGCCACATGATGACTTCGCGTCTGTCGAGTTTCCCGAAAAAGCTGCTTCGGGACTTAAATCCGCGGCACAGCTTGGTTGCCGGCATCATCTGGCTGATGGTGGCGCTCGCGGCAAGCTTCGCCCTTGCCGCATCTATTTGGGCCGGCGGGGTCGCGCGGGAAATCGTCGTGCAACAGCACGTGCGCCGACTGGTCCTGGAAACCGATCAACTGGGATCGGATTTGGGTCAGGCGGTCAGCATGCGGCTGGAGGCGATCCGTGCCCTCGGCGGTTCGCTGCCGCCGGTCGAGGTGTTCAAACGCTTGAACACCGCTTACCCCAATCTGGCATGGATCGCCGTAGCGGACGCCGCGGGCGAGGTGATGAGCACCGCCGCAAACGAGAACGCCATCGAGCATCTGAACTCCGGGGACAATGTCTCTGCCACGCCGTGGTTTTCCGAGGGGCTGCAAAGACCCTGGATCGGCATCATTGGGTCATCCACAGGCTCGAGCGCGGTGCCCCTGCTCGGCGATCTGGCGGCGCCCGTGAGAGATGCTTCCGGACGCATCGTCGGCGTGATTGCGGCGCATTTGAAGTGGCATTGGGCATCGACCGACGTACAACGCCTGAGCAAAACCTTGGACCCGCGGGGGTCCGCACAAACACTGGTCTTGAATCGGGCCGGCGTGGTTGTGGTCGGTCCGGAGCCATTGCGCAACGCTTCCTGGAATGGCCTGCTGGTCGATGAGGCACCGCCCATCGAACCGCCGCTGGACCTGGCGGGCGCCCCGCGTTTTGAGCGGTTGCCGAGCGGCCAAACGGTTCTGGTCGCGCGCGCGCCGGTCAGCATAGAGGGTGCCGAGGTTCGTGACGCCTGGCAGGTGCAGCTCAGCGAACCGAAGGAGATGGTCTATCAGCGCGCCAATGCACTGGCCGTTCGCATCGTCTGGATTTCCATCTGTCTTGGGCTGACCACCGCCGTGTTCGGCGCTCTGGCGGCGCGCCACCTCACGAACCGGCTGAAGAGCTTGACGCGTTCGGCGGCCGCCGTGGGCCGCAACGAGATCGAGCGCATCGAGGTGCCCAGCGGCCGCGACGAAGTGGCGCAACTCGCCGCGGTGTTCGCCAAGATACTGGACGACTTGCATCAGGAACGCAGCGAACTGTTGAAGCTCAGCGGCGAACTGGAACGTCGTGTCGCCGTCAGGACGCGCGAAGTGGAACGCCTCGCGGAGGAATCCCGCTACGCAGCCATCGTGCGCGAGCGATTGCAAATTGCCCGCGACCTGCATGACACCCTGGCCCATTCGATGATGGCCATGCTGAGCGAAGTGCGTTTGCTGCGCAAACTGCAGCTGCATGATCCCAATTCCCTGGCGAATGAACTGGCGCGTGCCGAGGAAGTGGCGCAGGCAGGGATGAATGAGGCGCGCTCGGCCATTGCGCAAATGCGCGTCAACTCGGTGCGCGACACCGGCCTCGGGCCGGCACTGTCAAAAGCCGTGGAACGCTTCAAGGATCGCACCGGCCTCAATGTTGAATTCGTTGCCGACACGGCAGCGGCACGCTTCGGCGACGAGCGCGCGGAAGTCATCTTTCGCATCACGGAGGAGGCGTTGCGCAATATCGAGCGTCACGCGGCGGCCTCCAACGTCCGCATCACGCTGCGCAGCGTCGATACGGCCCAACTCGAACTGCGGGTCGAAGACGATGGGGTGGGTTTCGACCCGCTCGCTCCCCGGCCGGGCCATTTTGGATTGATCGGCCTGCGCGAGCAGGCGCAGCTCATCGGTGCCGTATTCGACATCAAGAGCGCACCCAACCAGGGCACCCTGCTGCGATTGACGCTGCGCATCGCGCCGGAAGCCTTATGACGCGAGAAATTAAAGGCCAGAGAGCTTCGAGAAGCGAGCGCCCTATCGGGCGCTATTGCGGACTTCCAGCGAATCGACGACGTCCTTGACGTTGGCGACCTGCATGACCAGCGACTCGGCGCTGCGGCGCTGAAAGTCCGTCTCGACCAGACCATTGAGGTACACCACGCCATTGGTGGTTTGCACGCGTATCGTCCCCGGCGCTCCGAACTCGCGATGCTCCTTGAGGACCGCGTACACATCGGCAGTAATTTTCTTATCGCCGGTGCAATTCTCGGGATCGCACTTGCCGAACCCAACGCAACCGGAAAGGCCGGCTGCCAGAAGCCACGTAAGAGTCAGTGCGTAAAGTCGGTTGGGCTTGTGCATGATAGTGATGGAGTCTAGTCAGACTCCATTAGGCGAGCAAGAGTTCCAGGGTCCGACGATAAATAGAGTGCAGGCGATCGATGTCCTCCACCCGCACGCACTCGTTCACCTTGTGGATGGATTCATTGATGACACCGAGCTCAATGACCTGGGCGCCCATGGGGGCGATGAACCGTCCGTCCGATGTTCCTCCACCGGTCGTCAACCTGGGGCTGATCTGTAATTGTTCTTGCACGGCGCGGGTCGCGGCCTGCGACAAGGTCCCGGGAACCGTGAGAAAGGGGTGTCCGGAGATGAACCATTCCAGCGTGTACTTGACCTTGTGCCTGCTCAAGATCTCTTCGACGATGCGCTTCAGGCCGTCAATCGTTTGCTCGGTGGAGAAGCGCAAATTGAAACGTGCGCGCAGTTCTCCCGGGATGACATTCGGCGCGCCGGTTCCCGCGGAAATATTCGAGACCTGAAAAGTCGTGGGTTGAAAATGCTCATTGCCTTGGTCCCAGACGCGGGCCGTGAGTTCTGCCAGCGCGGGCGCCAGCGCGTGCACCGGGTTGTCCGCGAGTTGCGGATAGGCGATGTGCCCCTGAATGCCGTGCACCGTGAGTCGACCGCTCAAGCTGCCGCGGCGCCCGATCTTGATGGTATCGCCCAGCGTGCTCTCGCTCGAAGGCTCGCCCACCAGGCACCAATCAATGCTCTCCTGACGTTCGCGCAGCACCTCGACGACCCGGCGGGTGCCATCGACCGAGGGGCCCTCCTCATCGCTGGTGATCAAGAAGGCGATCGTGCCGCGGTGCTGCGGATACTGGCTGATGAATTCTTCACTGGCCGTCAACATCGCCGCGAGTCCGCTTTTCATGTCCGCCGCGCCGCGCCCATACAAGAGTCCGTCTTTGATCACGGGCTTGAAGGGATCGGTGCGCCACTCATCGAGGGGTCCGGAGGGCACGACATCGGTATGACCGGCAAAGCAAAATACCGGACCGCCGCTGCCGCGCTTGGCCCAAAAATTATCGACCGGCCCGAAGCGCAGAGATTCGACCGCGAAGCCGGCCGCCGCCAGCCGCTCGATCATCAGCGTCTGGCATCCGCCATCGCTGGGGCTGACTGACTGGCGGGCAATCAGGTCCTGGGTCAATTGCAGGGTGCTCGACATCAGAAGCGCAGGATCGGTCGCTGGTGCCGCAGGTTGACCCACAAACCGAATCCGCCCAAGACGGCGGCGCTGATCAACACCCACGCCGGCATCGCCAATCCGAGGAACTCCCAAGTCACTCGGGCGCATTCACCGGATCCGCTCAGTACCTTGACCAACACCTCGCTCAAGGAAAAAATCTTGAGCATGAAATCCAAGGATGCACCGCACGCCGGCACGCTGCCGGGCGGCAAACTCTGAATGTACAGGTGGCGCAACGCGATGCCGATCGTGGCCAGCGCGGCCAACGACAGGAGCACCGCATACAGGCGCCTGCCGAAAGCGCCGGGGTCATGCAGCGCCGCGATCAGGAACAGCACTCCCAACGCGAACACCCCAACCCTTTGAAAAATGCACAGCGGACAGGGCTCCAAATGCATGACGAACTGCGCGTAATAGGCATACGCCAGCAAGCAGGCGCAGGCTAGAAACCCAAGAAGATTCCCGTGTCGTGCCGTCATCAGCGGCGCATGAGGGCGTGCGCCGCGTCGATCTGCTTCGCCACGTCCTCGAGCGAGGAATGGCGGATGTCCTTGCCATGCACCATGTAGATCACATATTCGCAGATGTTTTTCGCATGATCGCCGATTCGCTCCAACGCCCGCACGATCCACATGATTTCGAGCGCGCGACGGATGGTGCGCGGATCTTCCATCATGAAGGTGATGCACTGACGCTGGATCGACTCGTATTCCTCATCCACCATTTTGTCCTCTTGGGCGGTCTTGAGCGCGGCCTGAGAGTCCATGCGGGCGAACGCATCCAGCGCATCGTGCACCATCTGCGCCACCTGCCTGCCCAAGTGTTTGACCTCCCGGTACTTGTCCGCGGGTCGCTCCATGGTGGCCAGGCGCGATGCGATGTAGCCGATCTTCTCGCCTTCATCGCCGATGCGCTCGAGGTCGGTGATGGTCTTGATGATGGCGACAATCACGCGCAAATCGCCGGCCGCCGGTGCGCGAATCGCCAGGATGCGGCTGCACTCCTCGTCGATCGACAATTCCATGCCATTGACTTTGTAGTCATCGGTCGCGACCGATTCGCCCAGGCGGCTGTCGCCTTCGACCAGGGCGGTGATCGCCTTATGCAGCTGCTGTTCGACGAACCCGCCCATCTGCAGCACCTGGTTGCGCACCTTCTCCAAGTCTTCGTTGAAGCGGCGGGAAATATGATGGGTAAGATCGGCGGTTTCCATAAATTCAACCTTGATGCACTTGCAAAGTGCGTGCGGACAAAATACTCGCGTTCGTTTACATCCGATTGCAGCCTACGTCAACCTTGTGCGTCATATATGTGACATTCATGCGCTTGCCGCGTTTTGCAGCTCCAGTTTCCAAATTCTTTGCTGCGGGAAGTGACAGGTAAAGGTGCTCCCCTTGCCCTCCGTGCTCTGCACGTCGAGCCAGCCGCCGTGCCGCTGCAGGGCATGCTTGACGATGGCCAATCCCAACCCGGAGCCGCCCTGCCCGCGTGAGCGCCCCGCATCGACCCGATAGAAGCGCTCGGTCAGGCGCGGAATGTGCTCTGCGGGGATGCCGATGCCGCTGTCGATCACCGAGAAATAGGCCCCCTGATCGTCGGTCCACCAACGCATTCGCACCGCGCCTTCCGGCATGGTGTATTTCAGCGCATTCACCAGCAGATTCGTGAACGCGGATTCGATCTCGTGCGCGGAGCCGTACAGGCCGTCGCTGGACTCCACATCCAACAGCACCTGGCGCGGCCGGTCCGCACTGACCAGTGCATCGCGGTGCAGCCGTTCCAGCATGTGCGGCACGTCGATGGGCTCGCGCGCCGCCTCGCCGTCCGCGGACTCCAGGCGCGACAACTCCAACAGGTCGGCGATGATGGCGTTCATGCGCTGCGCCTGGGCGCGCATGTCCTTGATCGGACCATCCCAGGCAGGATCGACCGACGGGTCATCGGCCAGAGTATCCAGGTATCCGGAAATCACCGTCAGCGGCGTACGCAGTTCGTGCGAGGCGTTGGCGACGAAGTCTTTTCGCATGGCTTCCAGACGCATCTGCCGCGTCACATCGCGCACCAGCAACAGCGATTGGCCGCCGCCGTACGGCACCATTTGCAAGGCCAAATACATGTCGATCTGCACCGGCGGGCGGATGACCAGCGGCATCGAGAAATCATCGCTGTGCAAGTAGTGCGCAAACTCAGGTGCGCGAATCAGATTGTCGATTCGCAAACCCACGTCCACCGGCCTTCGCAAGCCCAGCAGTCGCGCGGCCTGGCGATTGAACCAGACGATCTCGCGCTGCGGACTCAAGATGATGACCCCGTCGGGCAGCGCCGCGGTGGATCGGCGCAATTCGCGGTACAACTGCACCAGGCGCTGCTTGTGATACTGCTTGCGCCGATGCAGGCGTATGACCTGGGCGATGATGTCGCCCCAAATTCCGCCGATGTTGGGGGGATCGATTTGCGAGCGCAGGCGCAGCCAGCGGTCCACCCGGTAGAGATTCAGCAATTGCCAGCCCAAGTACAGCCAGGCGGCGCCCAGAATCCAGATCCAAATAGGCCCGATCAGCAGACCCGCGCACAGGCCCAACAGCAAAATGCCCGCGAGCCGCGCGAGCGCGAAGGTCCACATCGCTGCCATGGGCTAGGAGCCTGCTCGCTTAGGCGTCTCGCGTCGAAAATCTATAACCCGCGCCACGCACTGTTTGCACCAATTTTTCCAATGAGAAGGGCTCGAGCGCCTTGCGCAGTCTGCGAATGTGCACATCCACGGTACGCTCCTCGACGTAAGTATTACCCCCCCAGACGCGGTCGAGCAACTGACCGCGCGTAAATACCCGTTCCGGGTGGGTCATGAAAAAATGCAGCAAGCGATATTCGGTGGGCCCCAAGGCGATTTCCCGCTCACCGGCACTGACCCGATGGCTCGAGTCATCGAGCTTGAGGCCTTCGACTTCCACGATGTCGTCGGCGCCCGCGGGTGCCGCACGCCGCAACACGGCCTGGATCCGCGCCAGCAACTCGCGCGGCGAAAAAGGCTTCGTAATATAGTCGTCCGCACCGCCCTCCAGCCCGTTGACCTTGTCCTGCTCCTCCGCCCTGGCGGTGAGCATGATGACCGGAATTTCCTCGGTGTCCTTGGCGCGCTTCAGCGAGCGGGTCAGCTCCAGGCCGCTCATATCCGGCAACATCCAGTCGACCAGCATAAGATCGGGCCGAACGTCCACGATGCGAGCGCGGGCCTCGCGGCAGTCCTCAGCCTCACGAACTTCATAGCCCGCGCGCCGCAATCCGAAAGCAATCATGTCGCGAATGGCCTTTTCGTCTTCGACCACAAGGATGCGCCTGGCTGACATTACGGTAGTCCCTTGATTCCAAAGCCGAGTATTACAGACTGCGATTGTGACAGTTCCATGACTAAGGGACCTGCTTCGAGACAGGCCCTTGCGGCCGGGCGGCGCGTTCCGCTTCGGTCAGTGCCACTTTGTCTCTCAAATAAAGCGGTTTGAGATCGGCTGGGTCGAGTCCGCCGCCGCCCACGAGCCGTAGGGCACCCAGCTGCGCGAATTCGCGGGCATTCGGCAATGCCAAGCTGTCGTGCGAACTGATCTCGACGCCGGGAATCCGGGCAAGCTCCGGGTAGGCAGAAAAGCCGCGCCCAATGCCAATGTGCCGACCGTTTAGTCGTAAGGCGACGGCGCCCGGCGGTCCCACTGTCGGCGCGCCAGTCTCGATCACCCCGCGGGCGGCATCCGCGGTGAAGCAGCCCCAGTACACCTCGCCCATGCGCGCATCCAGGCAGGCCAGTGCGGGACCTTCAGAACGCTGCAAAACTTGCAACGCCAATGCCTCCAGGGTCGTGACCGGCACAACTTGGAGACCCGCTCCGAAGGCCAGGCCTTGTGCCACGGCCACGCTGATCCTGACACCGGTAAAAGCGCCGGGCCCTATGCTGGCGGCAATGCCGTCCAGTCTGGACAGCGATATCTGTCCTTCGGCCATTACCTCTTCGACCAGGCTCAAGATTTGCTGTGCGCTGCTCTTGCCGGAATCGACGATGCGCACCTGCACTTCGCCGTTCGACAGCAGCGCAACCGAGCACGCCTCGGTGGCCGCATCCAGCGCAAGAACGCGCACTATCTTAAGGACTCGGCGGCAGGCAGCGCAGCCTGGCGCGCCAATCGGTCGCTCAAGAATTGGGCGGCCACGACGCTCTCGGTGA
>Ga0193726_1002211_pt1 | contig 13566 bp, 5 predicted proteins | sample H2c1metaG_FD_144928 | JGI IMG/M metagenome (GOLD analysis project Ga0193726, IMG submission 144928) | Soil microbial communities from a riparian zone of the East river system, Colorado, United States - H2c1 | ecosystem: Environmental > Terrestrial > Soil > Riparian zone | place: USA: East River... | reverse complement strand
GTACTGGCCCGAGGAATTGGAGGTCGTGCAGGTGCCGCCGTTGGTGGCCGCGAAGCTCACCCCGGCGAGCACCGCCCCGCTTGCCGTCGCCGTGCCGCTCACCGTCACCGGTGGACCGATGGTGAAGCTGTTGCTGATCGCCAGGAGCACGCCGGTGGGCGTGAACAGGCGCAACTGGTAGGTCCCCTGCCCAAAGGAGGTCTGGGTAAAGGGCGCGCTGCCGCTAGTCGCCGCGCTGCCCGTGCTGCTCAAACCGGGCATAGTGCCTCCGCCAGGGACGGCAATGCCCAGAAGAAAGTTGCCGCTCGGGGGAGGGGTGGCATTGCTCCAGCTCGCCGTCAGCGTGCCGCCCACGGCTATCGCCGTGGGACTCGCGACGAGCTGCGAGGTCGAGCTGGCGTCGTAGTTCTGCGCGGTCGTGTTGGCCGCAACGTTCGTGTAGTCGCGCGACGCCGGCGTCATGGTGAAGCCGCTGAAGCTCGGGGTTATCGTCCCCGACCAGCCTTGCAGCACCGTGCAGCTGTACTGGCCTGAGGAATTGGAGGTCGTGCAGGTGCCGCCGTTGCTCGCCGTGAAATTCACCCCGGCGAGCACCGCACCGCTCGCCGTCGTTGTTCCGCTCACCGTCACCGGTGGACCGACGGTGAAGCTGTTGCTGATCGCCAGGAGCACGCTGCTGGGAGTGAACAGGCGCAGCTCATAGGTCCCCTGCGCCAGGGAGGTCGGCAGGACAAAGGGCACGCTGCCGCTGGTCGCCGCGCTGCCCGTGGAGCGCGAGCCGGGCACAGTTGCTCCGCCGGGGACAGCAATGACGAAAAAGTTACTGCTCGAGGGAGAGGTGACATTGCTCCAGCCCGCCGTCACCGTGCCGCCCACCGCCACCGCCGTGGGACTCGCGCTCGCTGTCGTCTGGGCGCTGGCCGCCGCCGAGACGAACATGATCCCGAACAGCAGCCATGGCGCGCCGAGTTTGCGCAACGTGCCCATGATCGCTGTAGTCCGATTCGCGTTGCCCGAGTCGGCGACGGACAGATCGCTTCGGCTTGCTTGAACCGCCAGGGCGGGCTTCATTGGATCACCGCGAGCGGGATGTCATTCAAGTAGAGGTACTCGCGCTTGAGCCCTCCGCCCGGATCGGTCTCGGCAATGAGGCGCCCGCGCGTGTCGTAGAGGAACACGCGATCGTCGGTCGAATTGGTCTTGCGGATGCGCTGCCCCAGCGCGTTCACCTGGTAATTTGTCGGTCCGAGCACGCCGGTCGATTGCACCATGCGCCCGCGCGTGTCGTAGGCGTACTGGTTGATGCCGTCGTTGATGGTGCTGCCGTCCGCATCGAAGCTGAAGCTGCGCGCAGCGCCCCCTTGCGGCGTGATGCTCGCGATGCGGTTGCTCGTCGCGCCGTAGGCATAGATATCGGTCGCCGAACCCACGGTCTTCGAGTTGCGGTTACCCACTGCATCGTAGCCGTAGGTCAACGGCAGATTGGGCAGGGTCGCCTGGATGAGCCGGTCGAGATTGTCGTAGGAATAGGTGTTCATGTTCGCCGCATTGCCGGTCTCGGTGATCATCCTGATGCGGCTTGCTTCGTCGTAGTTCAGCGCGAAGGATTGCGCTCCGAGGCTGTAGCTCGCGATGCGCCCGTCAAGGTCAAAACCGCGGGTGTAAGTCTCGCCGTTGCCCAGGGTGTAACTCTTCACCCCGCCGAAGGGCTGGTAGACGATGTTGGAAACGATCGGACCACCGTTGACGGGCGGAGGCGTCGTGTTCACCGCGCTGATCCGTCCGAGCGCGTCGAACGTATACGCGATCGTCCTGCCGCTCGGGTAGGTCATGCCCGACAGGCGCCCGAAGGCGTCATAAGCATAGGCGAGCGCGTAAGCGACGCCGTTGATGGTGCGCGTCTCCGAGATGGTGCGGCCGTGCTGGTCGTAAGCGTAGGCGAGGAGGCTCGTGACCTGCTGGCCGGGACTGAGCTCGGTGATCGTGCTGAGCCGCCCGAGCCCGTTCGCGCCCAGGTCGTAAGCGTAGGTCTGCTTCGAGGCGTCGAAGAAGCTGATGGAGCTCACTCGGTTCAGTACATCGTAGGTGTAGGTCGTCACCTGCCCCTTGGCATCGGTCTGCGTAAGGAGATTCCCCGCCGTGTCGTAGGTGTTGGCTGTGGTCCCAGTGTCGGGCGAAGCCTGCGAATTGAGATTCGCCAGACCATCGTAGTTGTAGCTGGTGGCGAGATTGCGCGGATCGGTCACCGAAGTGAGCTGGTCGATGCCGTTGTAGGCGTACTGCGTCTGCCCCTGGTTCGGGTCGGTGACCTTGACGAGGCGGTTGAGCGCGTCGTAGGCGTTGGTGGTCACATCCACCGTGCCGGGCAGAGGACCGTCGATCGAAATGACGTTGCCCTGGTTGTCGTAGGCGTACTGCGTGGTCTGGCTCTGCGCGCCCAAGTCCTGGAAGAGCTGGTTCAGGTTGTTGAAGACGCGGCTGCGGGTCTGAGCAAGGGCGCTCGCCGGATCGAACACCTGCTCCTGAGTACGATTGCCCATCGCATCGAGCGTGTAGGCGATGCGGTTGCCCAGTGTGTCGTTCATGCCGGTCAGGCGGTGCGCGTCGTCGTAGGTATAAGTGAGCGACGAGTTGTCGGGCAGGGTAACCTTGGTCAACTGGCCAACAGAGTCGTAGTCGTAGCTCGTCAGCTCACCGCCGACGTTCCTCGATAAGAGACGGTGGCGAGGGTCGTAGCTGAGGTTGGTGGTGAGGCCGTTCGGATCGACGATCGTCAGCGGCTGACCGTGCGCGTTGTAGGCGGTGATCGAAGTCACATGACCCAGGGCATTGGTGATCGTCGCGACGTTGCCGCGCTTGCCCGCATCCGGATCGTCGTCCGCGTAGTAGGCGGTGCTGGTGACGTCGGCAACATCGATGCGCGGTCCATTGGTCGTGAGTACGTGGCCATGCGCGTCGTAGGTGTAGGTCGAAGTTCTCGGCTGGCCTTCGAGGGTGGCGCCGAAGCCTTGGCTGCCGTTGATGTCGGTGGTCGACTGGACGGTCCTGCTGCACAGCACCCCGATCGGCTGGCCGTTGGCCGAGCCGTCGGCGATCACCGCGCTCGCCGGCGTGCAGCTCGCGTTGGTGCCGTTGTAGGCGTTGAGAGTGATCCTGCGCGGCTCGGCGATGCGCGCGGGCAAGCGCCAGCGCGGGTCCCATTCCGTGACGATCTTGCGGCTGCCCGAAGGCAAGGCCGCGCCGGCGCCGACGACGTTGGTGCAGTTCGTTGCGGCGGGAAGCCCTTCGACTCGCACCGTCTCGAGATTCCTGACGGTGTCGTAGGCATAACAGGTCTCGTTGTTGTTGAAATCGGTCTTCGACAAAAGGTTGCCGGTTGCATCGTAGCTCTGGTTCTGGATGCCGACCCCGAAACCCGTGCCCCCGGTGAGCGAGTTGGCGCTCATGCGTGTGATGCCATCCACTACCTGGAAGGTATAAGTGCGCGCCGTGCCCAGGGGGTCGGTGACGTTGGTCGTCGTGGCGGTACGGGTGAATTGGTAACGCAGCGCCCCGAGGGCGTGCTCGGAGGAAAGTATCCGGCCACCGGCGTCGTATTTGAACGTGCCGTACAAGGCGCCGTTCTCGTCCACGATGCTGGTGAGCGCATGCGGGTAGGCGTTCGAGCCGATGTTCGAGGGCAGGTTCGCCCGTTCGGTGTAGAGGTAGCTCTTCGTGTGCCCGTCCGGATAGGTGACCGAAGCGAGGTTGTCGTTGGACCCGACGTTGCCGTCGGATCCGAAGCGGTCGTATCTATAGAGAGTGCGCCCGCCGGAGGGATCGGTCATCACCACCAGTTTCCCCGGGGCGCTGTAGGTGAAGGAGAGCGCGTTGCCGTAGGCGTCGGTCACACCAAGAAGCAGATTCGCCGGGAGCGGTTCGCTGGTCGGGTCTCCGTTCTGATCCACGAACACCCCGCCGCCGGCACTGTAGGTGAGGGTGAGGGTTTCGCCCGACCGCGAGGTGATGCTCTGCAGCCGGCCGTCGGCGCGGTAAGTCTCCACGACGTCCGGGCCCTGGTAGACGTACCCGCCCCCGGGAAGGGTGGCGAGGCTCGCGCGCGAGTTGTTGTAGTTCAGGATCTCCGCGCCCAGGGTATTGAAGTATTGGATCGATCCGTCACCGAAAGTGAGGGCGTAAATGCCCGGGGTGTTACCTACGGGGATGACCCGCTTGTCGAAATTGGAGCGCCACGTAGCCCCCAGTTGCAGTTGGGAGTGCGCGCCCGGCGTGAGCGTGACCGGGTCGGGAAAGACGAAGGAGTTATAGTGGCGCGTGAAAACGAGTCCGCCTGCCCCGCGGTAGTCGGTTTCGGTTTCGACCTTGGTGCCGACCGCGGCCGTCACCGGATTGCCGATGTGGCTGCAAGTCGGGCACTCGACCGGGATCGTGCAGGCAGTGACGGAGACTCCGCCGCGGGTAACCGATCGGACCGTGGATCCGAACGGGCATGCCAGGCCCCTGCTCTTGTTCCAGCGGATGTCCAAGGCCCCGCCGTTGAAGCCGGTGGTGGCGTTTGGGCACGCGAGGATGATGCGGCGCGAGTCCGCAACCTGCCAGCCTTCCTGAAATTGCGCGCCGGCACCCCCGTTGCAGAAGCTCGTTCCTGGAAAGGGCGCGTTCCACCCGGTGTCGCTGACGACGCTGCAAGAGCTATTGGATAGTTTGTTCACGAACGCGAGCGAGCGCCCAGCGGGGTCGTCCTCGAAGGTCGGAACGGACCCGTCGCAGTCAGGGTTGTGAAACACCCCGCCACCCGACTCGCACCACGCGCGTTGATCCTGGACGAGATCCGGCGTGTTTTCGCATGGCCCGACTCCCCAAGGAAGGGGCTCCTCCGCGAAGCAGATGAAACGGCCGTTGACAGGGTCGTCCTCGACGCAGTCGCTGGTGGTGGCGAACGCGGAGCGTCCGGCGAAGGCGAGGAGAAGGAAGGTGGTGACCAGCAGGAGCCGCAAGCACAAACTTCTGCCCGTCGTCGAGATGGCGATCATCTTCGTCTCCCTGGCCGGGGATCGATCCCGGTCGCTTTTTGTTTGTCCGTGAACTCCCTCGCTCCGATCCGCGATGCGAAGCTCAGAAAGTTCGCGAAGGACTCTACACGAATTTTTATTTTTATATCACCTTGTCGAAACCTACAGGGGAGCCTCCACGATTTTGATATGTACTTTTTATTTCAAAGGCGAGGCGGTTTCATTTCATTGAGAACATCATGTGAATGTCCTAAAAGATTAATTTCATTTCGATCTCGGACAGACCTGACATCAGTTGTCGGGTTTACCTGACACGCAATTGGAAAGTTCTTTGGAGCGGCGAACGCTTTCGCGTTGCTCTATCAATGTGGACCGCACAAGCAGACCGACTTCGAAACGGACTTCTACTCCCCCACCGCCACACCCTCTCTCCGCGGATCCGCCCCGCCCGCCCACCCTTCGTTCGTACGCACAATGCCGTGCAAGCCGCTTGCTTCCGCGCGGATGCGAACGCTGTGTCCCATGCGCTCCAGTTCCGGCGCGAGGCGCTCGAGCGGCGTGCCTTGTTCGATTTCGGTCGGGCCGTTGCGGCTGCCCGCGCGCGGGGCCGCGATCGCATGCTGGATGTCCATGCCCCAGTCGAGCACGTTCACGATGGTCAGCGCGACGTAGTTGATGATGGAGTGGCCGCCGGGCGAGCCGATCACCATGGTCAACTGTCCCTTGTCGTCGAACACCATGGTCGGCGCCATCGAGCTGCGCGGGCGCTTCTTCGCCTCGACACGATTGGCGACGGGCTTGCCGTCTTCCTCGGGCGCCCAGGAAAAATCGGTGAGCTCGTTGTTGAGGAAAAATCCGCGCACCATCTGGCGATTGCCGAACGCGGCCTCGACGCTCGCGGTCATCGACACCGCGTTGCCTTCGGCGTCGACGATGGAGACGTGCGAGGTCGCGGGCAGCTCGAGCGGCTCGGAGACTCCGTAGCTCGCCGCGACGCCCGCGGGACTGCCCGCGCGGGCGCGCCCCATGGAATGCGCCGGGTCGATGAGTTTCGCGCGCGAAGCGAGGTAACGCGGTTCGAGCAGCGCGGCGAGCGGCGCCGCGGCGAATTCCGGATCGGCGATGTACAGATTGCGGTCGGCGTAGGCGAGGCGCCCCGCCTCGGCGAAGAGATGCACCGCCTGCAGCGAATTCGGCTTGATGGCGCGCAGGTCGAAACGCCCGAGGATCTCCAGGATCTGCAGCACCGCGAAACCTCCGGAACTGGGAGGAGGCATGCCGCACACCCTCCAGCGGCGGTATGCGCCGCACAGCGGCTCGCGCTCGATCGCGGAATAGGCGGCGAAGTCCGCTTCGACAAGATCGCCCGGAGTACGTTTGTGCGTGCGCACCGCCGCGGCGACGTCACGCGCGATCTCGCCGCGATAGAACGCATCGGCGCCGCCCGCCGCGACACGCTTCAGCACCGCGGCGTATTCCGGGTTCCTGAGCAGCGTTCCGGCGGGCTTGGGCTTGCCGTCGGGCAAATAGAAATAGCGGCGCGCGTTGGCGTCGAGCGGGAGAAACCGGTCGGCGGCGACGAGCGCATTCAGGCGCGGCGAGATCGGGAACCCCTGCTGCGCCAGCCTGATCGCCGGTGCGAAGAGCTCCGTCCAGGGAAGCTTGCCGTGGCCGCGGTGCGCGAGCTCGAGGAGCCGCAGCAAGCCGGGCACGCCCACCGATTTTCCGCTGATCACCGCGCCGGGCCAGTCGAGCGGCCGCCCGTCGGCCCCGAGAAAACGCCCGAGCTTCGCGGCTGCGGGCGCGGTTTCCCGGCCATCGTAGGCTTCGAGCTTCGCGTCGCGCGCCGAGTAATAGAGCAGGAATCCTCCGCCACCCAGCCCGGAGGATTGCGGCTCGACCAGACCGAGCACCAGCTCCGTGGCGATCGCCGCGTCGACCGCGCTCCCGCCGCGTTTCAGAACGTCGTAGCCGGCGCGCGCGGCAAGCGGGTGCGCAGCGACCACCATGAAGTGCCGCGCTGTGACGAGGGTTTTCGGCCCGGTCGCGAGCTCCGGCGCGGACTCCGGTGTGGGCTGCGCGTGAAGGGATGAGGCGGCGAAACAGCCTGCAAAGGCCGCCGCAATGAAAAGTTTGAGGAGGCTATTCACTTTGCCGGAGCGTATCACGGCGGTGTCCCCCTCACCCTGACCCTCTCCCCCAAACGGGGGAGAGGGAAAATCTTCGTCAACGCACTAAGAGTCCGTTTCAAAATGAGTTGTCATTCTGAGGGCTCTTCGCTTCGCTCGAGGGTAAACTCCGCCCGAAGAATCTGCTTTCGTCTACACAGATCCTTCGCTTCGCTCAGGATGACAGTAGGTTCATTTTGAAACCGGTTCTAAGGCGTCTCGGCGTCCTTGGAACGTCCGCACTGCTGACGTCAGCGCCCTTGGAACGTCAGCACACTGACTGTCAGCGCCCCGGAACGATGATGCGGCCGCCCTCGCCCGCCATCTCGAGCATCAGCTCGTTCATGCGGCGCACGAACCCGGCCGGGTCCTCGAGTTGCCCGCCTTCGGCGAGGAGCGCCTGGTCGAAGAGGAGATTTCCCCAGTCGGCGAAGCGCGCCGTCTCCCCGTCCAGGCGCTGCACCATGGGATGCGACGGATTGATTTCGAGGATGGGCTTCGCCTGCGGGCCTTTCTGCCCGACCGCCTTGAGGATGCGCGCGAGATTGCCTCCCATGTCGTGCTCGTCCGCAACCAGGCACGAGGGCGACTGCGTAAGGCGCGCGGTGACGCGCACGTCCTTCACCCGGTCGCCGAGCGCGTCCTTCAGTTTCGCCACCAGCGCGCGGTGCTCGCCCGCCTGCTTCGCGTCCTCCTTTTTCTCGTCGTCGGACTGGAGCTTGGAGAGATCGAGCTCGCCCTTCGCGACCGAGGCGAGCGCCTTGCCCTCGTGCTCGGCGAGGTTCCCGACCAGCCACTCGTCGACGCGCTCGGAGAGGAGCAGCACTTCGACGCCGCGCTTCCTGAAGATTTCCAGGTGCGGGCTGTTTTTCGCGGCGAGAAAAGTCTCAGCGGTCGCGTAGTAGATCTTGTCCTGACCGGCCTTCATGCGCGCGATGTAGTCGGCGAGCGAGACGCTCTGCTCCTCGCTGTCGGTATGCGTGGAGGAAAATCGCAGGAGCTTCGCGATGCGCTCGCGGTTGGCGGGATCCTCGCCCACGCCTTCCTTGACGACGCGGCCGAACTCCTTCCAGAAGCCCGCGTATTTATCCTTCTCTTTCTCGGCGAGGTCTTCGAGCAGACCGAGGACGCGCTTAGTGCAGCCGGCGCGGATCGCCTCGATGTCGCGGCTCTCCTGCAGGATCTCGCGCGAGATGTTGAGCGGCAGGTCGTTCGAGTCGACCACACCGCGGACGAAACGCAGGTACGCCGGCAACAATTGTTCAGCGTCGTCCATGATGAACACGCGCCGCACGTAGAGCTTCAGGCCGCGGCGCTCGTGGCGGTCCCACAGGTCGAAGGGCGCGCGCGCCGGGATGTAGAGAAGCTGCACGTACTCCTGGCGGCCTTCGACGCGGTTGTGGCTCCAGGCAAGCGGCGCCTCCGGATCGTGCGCGACGTGCTTGTAGAACTCCTTGTACTGGTCTTCGCTGATCTCCGATTTCGGCCGCGCCCACAGCGCGCTCGCCTGGTTGACCGTTTCGTCCTCGTCGGTGACTATTTCCACCGATTTTTCCTTGTCCCACTTCATCTTCTTCATCACGATCGGAATCGCGATGTGATCGGAATACTTGCGAACGATCTCCTTCAGCTTCCACTCCGAAAGCAACTCGTCCTCGCCTTCGCGCAGGTGCAGGATGACGTCGGTGCCGCGCCCTTCCTTTTCGGCGGCTTCGACGGTGTATTCCCCACCACCGTCCGATTCCCAGCGCACTGCTTTATCGGTGGGAAGTCCCGCGCGGCGCGTCAGGAGCGTCACGCGGTCGGCGACGATGAAGGACGAATAAAAACCCACGCCGAACTGCCCGATGAGCCGCGCGTCCTTCGCCTGGTCGCCGGTGAGCGAGTGCAGGAATTCGCGCGTACCGGACTTGGCGATGGTGCCGATGTTGTTCACCACCTCGTCGCGCGACATGCCCACGCCGTTGTCCGACACCGTGACGGTCCGCGCCTGCTTGTCGAAAGATACGCGGATCTTCAGGTCGGCGTCCGAGCCGTACAAGGCGTTGTCGGACAGCGCCTCGAAGCGCAGCTTGTCCGCCGCGTCCGAGGCGTTGGAGACGAGCTCCCTCAGGAAGATCTCCTTGTTGCCGTACAGGGAGTGGATCATGAGGTGAAGCAGTTGCTTCACCTCGGTCTGGAAACCCAGGGTTTCCTTGGTCGTCGTCACAGTCATTGCCTGCCTCTCGCTCGTCCCAGCGCAGGGATATGGGGCTGGAATCCGCGCCGTTCAAGTCCCGCCGGGCCGCGGCCGGGACGTCGATCCGAATATAGCGCAGTTCCGGAATTCCTTGAGCGTGCGGGGGCGAACGTCTATGCTGGCGGCTGTTCTCCGCGCCGCTGTCAACTACAAGAACAAGGGAGGGCTCGTGGCACATCCATCAGACGCGGCTCCGTCTGCCGCAAGCAAGGTCGTCACGCTCAAGTTTACCGGCCAGGCCGGCGAGTATTTCCGCATCTGGATCGTCAATACCTGCCTGTCCATCATCACGCTGGGCATCTATTCGGCGTGGGCGAAGGTACGGCGCAAGCGTTATTTCTACGGCAATACCCTGCTCCGCGATTCGGCCTTCGAGTACCTGGCGGACCCGAAGGCGATTCTCAAAGGCCGGATCGCCGTCCTCGCCGGCTTTGTTGCCTACTCTCTGGCCGGGAAAATCAACCCGCTGGCGGGGGGCGCCATGGCGCTGGTTTTCCTGGGAGTCCTGCCGTGGCTTCTGGTACGCGCTTCGCGTTTCAATTCCGTGAATTCGGCCCACCGCAACGTGCGCTTCGACTTTCGTGCCAGTTATTGGGAGATGGCCCGGCTTCTCGTCCTGCCGGTCCTGCTGGTCCCGCTCACGCTCGGCCTGCTCTATCCCTACTACGCGTACCGCAAGCGGCAATTTTTCCTCGAGCACAGTTCCTACGGGACAACGCGGTTCGCATTCGAGGCCTCGGCCAAAGCCTACTACCTCGTCTACTTCAAGGCGGCGCTGATGTTCCTGCTGTTCCTCGCCGGATCGGTGGTCACGCTCGGCATCGGCGCGCTTCCGCTCTACATCTGGTTCGCCGCGTATCGCGACGGCGCCGTCGCGAGGCTCACCTGGAGAAGCACGCGCCTTGGCCGACTGCGCTTCGTCTGCGGCTGGAAGACGGGAGGGCTGTTCAAGCTCTTTTTCCTCAACAGTCTCGGCGTCATCTTCTCCGCGGGCCTCTTGGCGCCGTGGGCCGCCGTGCGCACGGCGCGCTACCAGCTCCAGCGAATCGCGCTGCATCCCAGCAGTGAAATCGGCGCGTTCCTCGCGGCCGCCGAGGAGCAGGTCGGAGCGATCGGCGACGAGGCGGGCGACCTGCTGGGATTCGATTTCGGCTTATGACGCCGTTCGGGGCGCGCTACTACGACGGAAAGACGTCGCAGCAGCGGGAAGTCCGGATATGGGCGGAGCCGTCCGGACGGCTGCGCGTGATCGGCGAGGGAATCGACTTCAGCTGCCCGATCGCGGAAGTGCGGCCTTCACCGCGCGTGGGAAACACCACGCGCCATCTGCAGTTTCCGGACGGTTCGCAGTGCGAGACCGGGGACAACGATGCGGTGGACCGCGCCTTCGCCCGGGAACCCCGTGAGGCGGCCGGACGCCTGATCCACTCGTGGGAAAGCAGATACAGCTACGCCTTGCTCGCATTTGCGCTGACCGCGGCGGCGCTCTGGGCGGGGATCGCTTACGGCATTCCGGCATTGGCGAAGCGGGTGGCGGCTGTCCTGCCGCCTTCGATCGAGACGGCCATCGGCCGCGATGCGCTCGCCGGACTCGACCAGATCCTGCTTTCGCCCTCGAAGCTGCCGCCTGCACGGCAGGAACAGGTGCGGGCGCTGTTCTCGAACATGATGTCGGGCATCGAGGGCGCGGGCGGATACCGGCTGGAGTTGCGCTCGAGCAAGCGGCTCGGGGCCAATGCCCTCGCGCTCCCTTCGGGCGAGGTCGTGGTCACCGATCAGCTGATCGAGCTCGCCGAGACGGATGACGAGCTCGTCGCGGTCCTCGCCCATGAGATCGGCCACCTGCGCCAGCGCCACGCCTTGCGGCGGCTGCTGCAGGATTCGGCGACCGTGCTGCTGATCGCGGTCGTCACGGGAGATCTCACCTCGGTCGCCTCACTCGCCACGGCGCTGCCCGCGATCCTCCTCCAGGCCAAGTACTCGCGCGACTTCGAACGGGAAGCCGACGATTTTGCGATCGGGTACATGAAGGACCACGGCATTCCGGCCGAAGCTTTCGGCGCAATCCTGCTGCGCATGGATCAGCGCAGGGGCGCGGCGGCGGACCTGCCGGATTACCTTTCGACCCACCCGGCAACGCGTGAGCGCGCGGAGCGCTCGCGCGTTGCGCGCTGACGCCTTTACCACCGGCGCGCAGGTGGGTGAGTAGGTAGAATGGAACTTGTCCTCAAGCCCCCTGTCTCTATCCGCGGGATCCGATAATGCTCAGAAAAACCGCCCTTCTGTCCGTGCTCGTCCTTTTCGCCCTGCCGCCCGCGGCCATTCAATCCGCACAGGGGGCGCGCGCACCGAAGCAATCCGCCCAGGGGGCGCGCGCACCGAAGCAATCCGCCCAGGGGGCTCGCGCGCCGAAGCTGGCCGCTCTGGAACGGGTCACCTCGATCGAAGGCGTCACCGAGTATCGCCTCGCGAACGGCCTGAAAAATCCTCCTGATCCCGACCGTTCGATCGACACCGTCATGGTGAACGTCACCTACCTCGTCGGCTCGCGCCACGAGGGCTACGGCGAGACCGGCATGGCGCATCTGCTGGAACATCTGATGTTCCGCGGCACCAAGCGCTTTCCCGATATCAAGGCGGATTTCCAGCAGCGCGGGGCGCGCTACAACGGCAGCACCTCGTTCGACCGCACCAACTACTTCGAAATCTTTACCGCGAACGAAAAGACCCTCGACTACGTCCTGGATGCGGAAGCCGACCGCATGGTGAACGCTCCGATCGCCCGGCGCGATCTCGATGCGGAAATGACCGTCGTCCGCAACGAGTTCGAGTCGGGCGAGAACAGCGCCTCCAGCGTGCTGCGCGAGCGCGTGGCGGCGAGCGCCTACCTCTGGCACAACTACGGAAATGCGATCATCGGGGCGCGATCGGACATCGAGAACGTCCCGATCGAGCGTCTGAAGGCCTTCTACCAGCACTACTATCAGCCGGACAACGCGGTGCTGCTCCTGTCCGGAAACCTGAACGAGTCGGCCGCGCTCAAGCTCGTGCAGAAGCACTTCGGCAGGATCGCCAAGCCGTCGCGCGTGCTGCGCCAGACCTACACCGTCGAGCCGACCCAGGACGGCGAGCGCACGGTCACGCTGCGGCGCTCGGGCGACGTGCAGATCGTTTCGGCGCTCTACCACATGCCTCCGGGAACGCATCCCGAGTACGCGGCGGTGGACGTGCTGGTCGCGCTGATCGGCCACGTGCCCTCGGGCCGGCTGCACAAGGCGCTGGTCGAGACGGGCCTCGCAAGCTCCACATTCGGCACCGAGCGGCAGCAGCACGAAGCCGGCTTCGCCTACTTCGGCGCGAATGTCCGGCAGGATGCCTCGCTCGATGCGGCCCGCGACGCGTTCCTCGGGGTCCTCGAGGGGTTCGCGCGCAAACCGGCGACCGAGGAAGAAGTCGATCTCGCGCGCAGGCGCCTCGTCAACGACATCGAGCTCACGCTCGCCGATTCCCGCGAGCTCACCGCCATCCTTTCCGAATATGCCGGAGTGGGCGACTGGCGCTTCCTGTACCTGTATCGCGACATGCTGAAAAAGCTCACCACCGCCGACGTCCAGGCCACGGCGATGCGTTACCTCAAGCCGTCCAACCGCACGCTGGGAATGTTCCTCCCCACTGCCGCGCCCGACCGGGCGGAGATTCCGCCGGTGCCGGATGTGGCCGCGCTGCTCAAGGACTACCGCGGGTCGGCCACGGTGGCGCAGGGCGAGGCCTTCAATCCCACCCCGGCGAACATCGAGGCGCGGGTGATACGCAAGACTCTTCCCGGCGGCATGAGGCTCGCGCTCCTGCCCAAGAAAACGCGCGGCGGTACGGTGGTCGCGCAGCTCGCGCTGCAATGGGGCGACGAGCAAAGCAAGATGAATCGCGCCGTGGCCTGCGGGATCACGGGCGGGATGCTGCTGCGCGGCACGCAGAAGAATTCCCGCGAGCAGCTGCGCAACCATTTCGACCGCTTGAAGGCGAACGTGGGCGTGAGCGGGGACGGCGGCTCGATCGAGACGGTCCGCGAGAACCTGCCGGAGACGCTCAAGCTGATGGCCGAAGTGCTGCGCCAACCGTCCTTCCCTCAGGATGAGTTCGAGCAGTT
>Ga0193726_1002210_pt1 | contig 13577 bp, 13 predicted proteins | sample H2c1metaG_FD_144928 | JGI IMG/M metagenome (GOLD analysis project Ga0193726, IMG submission 144928) | Soil microbial communities from a riparian zone of the East river system, Colorado, United States - H2c1 | ecosystem: Environmental > Terrestrial > Soil > Riparian zone | place: USA: East River... | reverse complement strand
CAGCTCGCATCGATGGGGCTCGACGATTCCGCGCGATACGAGATCGACTACCGCCTCAATCTCAAGGAGCGCGATTTCGAGGACGCCGTGATCGCCGCGCACGGCCTCACCTTCGAGGCGATCGCGAACGATGGCCTCGTCATCGCGGGGCAGCCGGTGAAGGTGTCCCTCGCATCGGCGAATCACGGTGAGTCGGATGTCCAGGTCAAAGCGACGATTGCCGGTTTCGGAACAGAGGCTGGGTGCACCGCCAGTCCGGCGAAACCGGGCGCCGTCTTCGCCTGCAGTGTCGATGCGCAGGTGCCGAAAGACGCAAAGCCGACGGAACCGTACTTCACCGACAATTATTGGAAGCATCCGGAGAATCCCGCGCGCAACGACTTCGCGCCCGGCGTGCCGTTCGGGGTGGCGTTCGCGCCGTCGCCGTTCCTCGCGCACTTTGGCGTCAGGGTGGGAGGGATCAACATCACAAAGGACGTGCCGATCCAGTATCGCTACGTCCGCGATCTCTACAACGGCGACAAGCGTATGGAGCTGAGCGTCGTCCCCGCGTTTTCCGCGAAGATCACGCCCGGCCTCGCAGTGATTCCAGCCGCGCGCGCGGGCGGCGCGCCTGCGAAACCGGTCGAACGCGAACTGCACGTTGCCGTGACCAACGGGACGAAGGCCGCTGCGAAAGCCGTCGTCACGCTCGATCTTCCCAAGGGCTGGAAAGCGACGCCCGCGAGCGTGCCGCTCGATTTCGAGCACGAGGACGAATCGCTCTCGGCGAGATTCCAGGTCACGGCGCCGGCGCAGGTGCCGTTCGGCGACTACACGGTGCGCGCGGTTGTCACGTCGGCCGCCACGGGCGCCGAGAAGTTCAGCACGGGTTATCAGGACATCGAGTATCCGCACGTGCAGCGCCGCCAGGTGATCAAGCCCGCCGAGACGGTCATGAAGGTCCTCGACGTCCGGATGGCCGCCAACCTTCACGTCGGCTACATCGTCGGCGTCGGCGATCAGGTGCCGCCGGCGATCGAGCAGCTCGGCGCGAAGGTGACGTTCCTCCAGCCGGACGATCTCGCGTGGGGCGATCTGTCGAAGTACGACGTCATCGTCACCGGCGTGCGTGCGTACGAGCGGCGCGGCGATCTGCGCGCGTACAACCGGCGGCTGCTCGATTACGCGCAGCGCGGCGGGGTCGTCATCGTGCAGTACAACAAGTTCGAGTTCAACCAGCAGCAGTACGGGCCGTATCCCGCGAAGGTGAGCGGCAACCGCGTGACCGACGAGTACGCGCCGGTCGAGGAGCTCGTCCGCGAGCATCCGGTGTTCAACCGGCCCAACAAGATCGGCGATACGGCGTGGAAGGGCTGGGTCCAGGAACGCGGGCTGTATTTTCTCGGCGACGACAAGGACCCGCGCTACGTGGATCTCGTGAAGATGACCGACTCGTTTCCGGACAATCCGGGCGTGAAACTCGGGTCGCTCGTCGAGGCCAGGGTCGGCAAGGGCCGCTGGCTCTATCTGGGTCTCGGCCTCTGGCGGCAGCTGCCCGCGGGCACTGACGGCGCCTATCAACTGCTGGCGAATCTCATCAGCCTGCCGAAGGTCCCACCCGTGCCGGTGGCGGCGAGCGCGCCCCCGAAGTAGGATTTGTCATTCGTATGAAGGCCATCGGATCGTTTCTCGTCGTGGTGATACTGGCGGCGGGGCTGGCGGGGCTGGCGTACGCGCGATGGACGCGCGCGATCGCCGACGCGGACGCGGCGCTCGCCGAGGATCATCTCGAGGTCGCGTTGGCCGGCTACACCGCGGGCGCCGCGCATTTCGATCGCGTGCCGGCGGCTCGCCAATTCTTCGCGTCCGAGTACGCGCGCGTGATCAACAACGAGCTGTGGATTCTCTACCGGCTCGGTCGCTTCGACGACGTGGTCGACCTCGCGGAGCGGTCGCCTGACGCGGCGTCGCCGCATTTCTGGTCCGCGTGCTCGTTCTACGAAAAGGCGCTCGTCGAGGAGAAGCCGGATCAGCGGCTCGGATGGCTCACGCGCGCCGAAGAAGAATTCCATCGCGCGGCCGAGGCGTCGCCGGACGACTGGGACACGAAATACAACTTCGAGCTGGCGACGCGGCTGGCGTCCGAAATGCGGAAGCAGCCGAAGGCCGCACCGAAGCAACTGATGCAGCTGTTGCGTCCGCCGCCGGCCGGCGCCAAGACGCCCAAGCGGGTGGGTTGACGCGCACGCCATGAGATTCCTGCGTCTCGAGTTCGCGGCGTGGTGGGAGCTGCTGCCCGCGCTGATCGCGTGCTGGGCGATTCATTATTTCTACGTGCGGCACGTCCGCCGCGCCGCCGGCGTGGCGTCGCGGTTCTCGCGGCTTTCGCGGCGATCGGGCTGGGTGCGCGAAGTGACCGTCCTCGCGCTCTGCCTCGCGGCGGCCGGCGCCCTCGTCGTCGCGCTGCTTCGGCCGCAGGCGCTCCTCGCCGAACGGCTGCCCGAGTACGAGCGTCAGGATCTCATCATCATGCTCGACCGCTCGGCGTCCATGCGCGCGCACGACGTCAAGCCGTCGCGGTTTTCGCGCGCGACGCTCGAGATCCAGAACTTCCTGCAGAACAAGCCGGACGCGATCGATCGCGTCGGCCTCGTGGGCTTCGCCGACGCGTCGCTGATCCTCTCGTACCTCACGAACGACGTGGACACCGTGTCGTTCTATCTCGACTGGATCAACCGCGATCCGCAGACGCTCCTCGGCACCGACATCGGCGCTGCGCTGAAAAGCGCGCGCGAGGTCGCGCTGAAGGACAACCGCAAGAGCCGGAAGCTGTTTCTCCTCGTGTCCGACGGCGAGGATTTCGGCGACGAGCTCGCCAAGCAGCTGGCCGTCTTCCGCAACGACGGCTACCGCGTGAACTGCATCGGCATCGGCTCCGACAACGACGTCCCCGTGCCGATTCTCGATCCCGACGGCCGCGAAACATTTCTGAAGGACAACGACGGCAAAGTCGTCCGCACGAAGTTCGAGGAGAAGACGCTGCGCCAGATCGCCGCCGACACCGGCGGCCGGTACGTCCGGTCGTCCACCGGCGGCGAGCTCGCGAAAGGCATCGAAGACATCGTCAAGGGCGAGCGCCGCATCCAGGGCTGGCGCACGACGACGGAGTATCGCGATTTGTATCCGGCGGGTCTGGGCGTCGCGGCTGCCGCGGGCGCGATCTTGTGGCTGCTGCTATGAGCATTCAGGAACCTCTCTCGATGACGGACACGATCACCGCCGACCGCGCGGCCGGCATCATCGCCGGGCTCGAAGCCGAAATCGGCAAGGTGATCGTCGGCCAGCACACGTTGATCCGCCGGCTGCTGACCGGCCTCTTCGCGGCGATTCCGTTTTCCGCCTCGCGTGGAAAAGCGCGCGCGGGCTGCGGCCATTTGCTGCTCGAAGGCGTCCCCGGCGTCGCCAAGACGTTGACCGCGACGACGCTGGCGCAGGCGATCTCGGCGAAGTTCCAGCGCATCCAGCTGACGCCGGATCTGCTGCCCGCCGACATCCTCGGCACGCGCATCTACGACGCGAAGGACGCGACGTTCCGGATTGAGAAGGGACCGATCTTCACAAACATCCTGCTGGCGGACGAAATCAACCGCGCGACGCCGAAGACGCAGAGCGCGCTGCTCGAAGCGATGCAGGAGCGGCAGGTGACGCTCTCCGACACCACGTTCCCGCTCGACGATCCGTTCTGGGTCCTCGCGACCCAGAATCCGGTGGAGCAGGAAGGCGTTTACACGCTGCCGGAGGCGCAGCTCGATCGCTTCTCGATGATGCTCCGCGTGGGCTACCCGAGCGCGGGCGAAGAAGTGAACATGCTGCATCTCCGCATGACCGAGACGACGATCGAGCGGAAGGTCTCGCCGGCGGACGTCAACGTCCTGCGCGAATTCATCCGCGCGTCCGTCTTCGTCGACGACAAGATCATCGAGTACATCGTCCGCCTGGGCCGCTCGACGCGCACGCCCGAGGACGTCGGACGCGGCGATCTGAAAGAACTGCTCGCGCTCGGCGTGTCGCCGCGGTCGTACCAACACGTCCTCGCGCTCGCGCGCGTGACGGCGTTCATGCACGGACGCACGTGGGTGCTGCCGGCGGACGTGAAGGAGCTGTTCTGCGACACGGCGCGCCACCGCATCGCGCGCACCGTCCGCGCGCAGGCGGAAAACATCGAAGCCGACGAAATCCTGAACGAGCTGCTCCGGGCGGTGCCGATCCCATGATCCCCGAGCACGTGATGCACGAGCTGCGGTACATCGAGGTGTACACGGCGAAGAAGATCCGCAACCAGCGCGTCGGCGCGTACCAGAGCCCGCTGCGCGGCGCCGGCTTCGACTTCGACGAGCACCAGCCCTACCGCGTCGGCGACGACGTGCGGCGGATCGACTGGAACGTGACGGCCCGGATGGGGGCGCCCTACGTCCGCCATACCCACGCCGAGCGCGAGATGAACGTGATGATCGCGATGGACGCGTCGCGCTCGATGACGCTCGGCACCTCGAAGTACTCGAAGCGCGAGGTGATGACGTTCATCACCGGTTCTTTGCTTTTCTCGTGCCTCGCTGACTCGATCAACACCGGCTTCCTGGCCTTCGGCGACCGCGTCCTCGCGTCCAGCGTCCCGCGCCGCACGCGCGCGGCGGCGTGGTCCGTGCTCGACGACTGCTGGTCCCTCGCGTCCACGTCCGACAAGACGACGATGCTGCCGGCGATCAGGCATCTGGCGAAAACACTGAAGCGCATGAGCGTCGTCTTCATCGTGTCCGACTTCATGACGAGCGACGACGTGCTGGGGAGCCGGGAACTTGCGCAGCTGGCGGCGCACCACGACGTGATTGCCGTCGTGCCCCAGGATCCGTCCGAATCCGAGCTGCCGCCGGGTGGCGGCTACCTGCGTGTGCGCGACCTCGAAACGCGCCGCGAAGCGTCGATCGGCCTGAGCGCGCGCGCGCGGCGGAAGTTCGCCGACGCGGCGCTCGAACGGCGCGTCGCGCTGACGCGCGCGTTCTATCGCGTGCCGATGGATCACGTGTTCGTGCCGACCGACCAGAGTCCGGTCGTGCCGGTGATGTCGCTCTTCTCGCAAAGGATGATGGCGTAATGCGACCGCGCAGTTGGTCAGTTGGTCATCTGGTTGTCTGGTCAGTTGTCGGCCTCACCACGCCGGCGTTGGCGCAGGCGCCGAAGTTGCCGACGGCGCCGACGGTGCACACGTCGCTCGATCGGACCGCGGTCTGGGTCGCGGATCGCATCAACTTCCGCGTGGACGTCGTTTGCCCGCGCGGCGTGGACATCCTCGAGGACGATCTCTCGAAGGACAAGTTGAAACTCGACGGCCTCGATCTCGTCGGCAGCGAGTCGAGCCGCTCGTCGGATGCGAACGAGACGACCACTCACACGTTCACGTACGTGTTGACGACGTATCGCGTGGACATGCCGGTGCTGAAGATCGGCCAGCTGCCGGTGCGCTACTACATCAAGCGGCCGGGGCAGCGGCTGCAGGACGAGGCGCCGGCGGGCAGCGTCGACGTCGGCGGCGAGGTCATCGCGTTCCGCAGCACGATGGCCGACAACCAGGACTTCTATCCACTCCGCGATCGCCGCCCCGCCGCGGCGCGTGCGGAGCTGTTCTCGCTCGCGCAGCCGATCGGCCTCGGCCTCGTCGTCGCGTCGATCGTCCCGGTCGCGATCTGGGGCGTGGCGTTCGTCGCCGCGCGGCGGAAGCCGGGCGTCAAACGATCCGTGCGGCAGGTCCGGCACGAGGAGCGGGCGTCGCTCGACGCCGTGCGATCGATGAACATGGAAACGGTGGACGGGCGCCGCGACGCCTTCACGCAGATCGACGCCGTCGTCCGCGAGCACCTGCGCGACGTCGTCGGCGTGCCGGGGCCGAGCCTCACGCCGGAAGAGATTGAGCCGGCGCTTGTCGAAAAGAGCACGCGCGTGCCGGCCGAGGACGTGGCGTCGCTGCTCGCGACGTGCGAAGTCGCGCGGTACGCGCCGCCGGATTCGATGCCGTCGGCCGACGCGTGCCGCCAGGCGCTCGATCGCGCCGTGGATCTGTTGAACGCGACGTAACCGCGATGCGGTTCCTGCAACCGGAAATCGGATGGTGGCTGCTGGCTGGCGCGCTGCTCGTCTGGCTCGCGCGGTGGCGCCTCCGCTGGCGATTCGCCGCGACGACGGACCTGCGGGTCCTCGGCGATCGGCGGTACCGCGCGTCGTTGACGCGGCGTCTGCCGTTCGTCTTGCTGGTCGCGTCGATCGTGTGCATCAGCCTCGCGCTGATGGAGCCGGTGATCCCGTACTCGCAGGCGGAGGTGCAGTCGCTCGGCCTGGACGTCGTCGTCCTGCTGGATCTGTCGTCGAGCATGCAGGAGGACATGGACGCGCCGCCGGCAGCGGCGAAGGTGAGCCTGGCGGCCAGTCAGAAGCCCGCGGTGCCGCGGCCGGCGGCGCATACGCGGCTCGACGCGACCAAGAACGCCATCAAGACGTTCGTGCGCGGCCGCCGCGACGATCGCATCGGCCTCGTCGTTTTTTCCGACAACGCGTACGTCGTCAGCCCGCTGACGTTCGACTATGACTACCTGCTGCACTACATCGACATGGTGGACGACCAGATCCTCCGCGGGGAAGGGCAGACGGCGATCGGCGACGGCCTCGCGCTCGCGAACTACCTGCTGTCGAGGCAGTCGAAGGGATCGCGGAGCCACCAGGTGATCGTGCTGTTCACCGACGGCGAGAACAACCGCGGGCGCGATCCGCTCGAGTCGCTCGCCGATTCCAGCCGCGCGAACATCCGCGTGCACATGATCGGCGTGGACATCGACAAGGAAGTGAAGGCGAAGCCGGCGGTGCAGCAGCTGCTGGCGTCGATCCAGGCGAACGGCGGGCGGTACTTCAACGCGAACTCCGAGCGCGATCTGCTCGCGGCGTCGCGGTCGATCGACACGATCGAGAAGGGGCTGCTCGTCAACAAAGTCTACGTGCACGACGTGCCCGTCTATCAGTGGTTCGCGATCCCGGCGCTGCTGCTCCTCGCGGCCGCGATGGGCGTGCGCGCGATTCCGTACTTCATCGATCAGACGTGACGCAGGAATGATGGACAAGCCCGCCCGCTTCGCGCCGGAGTATGTGAAGCACGTCCTCAATGACAATTTCGAGGACGCGAAGGCGTTCTTCCTTGCGCCGCTGATGCAGATTCACTACGCCCACCTCGTGATGCTGGCGTCCACGCAGATCATCGCCGCCTCCGATGCGCACACGCTGCGCGCCGCGCTGGACGGCATCTCGCAGAACGACGTCCGCTGCGCGACGTTCGACAGCAGCTGCGAAGATCTCTTCTTTTACGTCGAACGACTGATCGTCAGCGCGTGCGGCGAGGACACAGCCGGGCGCCTGCACACCGCGCGCAGCCGCAACGACATCGACATGACGATGTACCGGATGCGGCAGCGGGAGCTGGTGCTCGTGCTGCTGTCCGCCAGCCACGATCTTCGCGGTCCATACGCATACGCAGCGCGCGCAGCCGACGACCGTCGCGCACTATCTGCTGGCCGTCGTCGAACAGCTCGAGCGCGACGCATCGCGGGTGAAGAGCGCGTACGAGCGGACCAACCGCAGCCCGCTCGGCGCCTGCGCGATCACCGGCACCGGATTTCCCATCGATCGCGAGCTGACCGCGCGGCTGCTCGGGTTCTCCGGTCCGACGGGCAACACGTACGGCAGCATCGCGACCGCGGACTATCTGCTCGAGAGCGCGTCGGCCACCGGCGTCCTGCTGGCCGGCTTCGGACGCTTCGTTCAGGATCTGCTGCTGTGGTCAACCGCCGAATTCGGGTATGTCCGGTTCGGCGACGGATTCGTGCAGACGAGCAGCATCATGCCGCAGAAGCGCAACCCGGTCGCGATCGAACACGCGCGCGCGATCGGCAGCAAGGCCCTCGGGCAGACGCAGGCGATCGTCACGAGCATCCACAACACGCCGTTCGGCGACATCGTCGACACCGAGGACGATCTGCAGCCGATGGTGTTCTCGATGTTCCGCGACGCGACGCGCGCCGTCAGCGTTGTCGCCGCGGCGATGGCGACGGCGGAGTTCGATGCGGAGAGCCTCGAAGCGCGAGCGGGCGAGGGGTGGACGACGCTGACGGAACTGGCGGACACGCTGGTCCGGGATCATCAGCTGCCGTTCCGGACCGCGCACGCGATCGCCGCGCACATGGTCGCGTCGCGCAAGAACGATTCCGCACGTCCGCTGGCCACGCTCGTCGCGGAGGCGTCCGCGGAGCTGACGGGGCGCGCGATCGTCTACAGCGAGGCGGCGCTCGACAGGATCCTCAGCCCGCGTCATTTCGTCAACGTCCGGAAGACGTCCGGCGGTCCCGCGCCGGAGGAAACCGCGCGCGCCGCCGGCGCGTCGCGTGCCACGCTCGACGCGGATCGCGCGTGGTGGCAGTCGGCGACGGGCGCACTCACGAACGCCGGGCGCGAGCTGACCGAACGAAGCCGCGCCCTGTGAAGCACGCCGAGGCCGAGGCCGAGCTTCCCGGCGGATTGTCGTACTTCACGGTTGGCGACGGAGAGCCGCTCGTGATCTTCCCGGGCCTTGGCCGTGGACCGAAGCGTGACGCATCGTCGTTCGGTCCCCTGGCGCGAGTCACTGGCCGCAGAGTGTACGTGGTCAATCGGCCTCGCGGGCTGCGCCGTGGTTTGAGCATGAGCACGCTGGCGGCAGCGCACGCGCGCGCACTCGAAGAGCATTTCGAAGGCGCCGTCGACGTCCTTGGCATCTCGACGGGCGGAGCGATCGCGCTGCAGCTGGCGGTTGATGCGCCGTCCGCCGCGCGCCGGCTGGTCATCGTCGCGGCCGCCAGCTGGCTGGGAGATGTCGGACGAAAGAGGCTCCGCGCCTATGCAGAACGCGTGGCAAACGGCGGAACCGGCGCGGCCGTCCTCGCGTCGGTGCTCGCGCCGCCGGCGCTCCGGTGGGTGACGGCCGCCGGCATCTGGGTGACGGCGCGGCGGGAACGCGCGATCGATCCGGGCGACATGCTCGCCACGATCGACGCCGAGTGCGCGTTCGACGTGACGCCGCGGCTCGGCGCGATCACCGCGCGGACGCTCGTCATCGCCGGGGCACGGGACCACGCCTTCAGTCCGCAGCTGTTCCGGGCCACCGCCGACGGCATTCCCGGCGCGCGGCTGATCCTCTATCCACGAGCCGGGCATCTGGGTACCATGCTGCACCCGCGGTTCGGGTCGGACGTCGCCGCGTTTCTCGCGCGTCCGTTGTGACACCGGTGGGATACTCAGCGACATGACCAGCACCTACGTGAAGGTGATCGTCCTCGAAGCCGCGATCATCGCGGCGCTCTGGATTTTCGGCCGTGCCTTTTCCTAGCCCCCAGCCCCCAGTCCCCAGCCCCAATGCGTGCTTTTGACTGGATAGTTGTCGTCGCGTATCTCGTCTGGATCATCTACGACGGCTTGCGCCGATCGAAGGGAACCGACAAGGTCGACGGTTACTTCCTCGCGAATCGATCGCTGCCGTGGTGGGCCGTCGGGCTTTCGGTGATGGCAACGCAGATGAGCGCCGTCACGATCGTGGGGACGACAGGGCAGGCGTATCTCACCGGGCTGCGGTTCATTCAGTTCTATCTCGGCCTGCCGCTCGCGATGATCATCCTGTCGCTGACGGTCGTGCCGTTCTTCACGCGCGCGAAGGTCTACACGGCGTACGAGTATCTCGAGCGCCGGTTCGATGCGCGGACGCGATCGCTCGCGAGCTTTCTGTTCCTGATGGGGCGGGCCGCGTCGCTCGGCGTCACGCTCGCGGCGCCGGCGGTCGTGATGTCCACGATTCTCGGCTGGAGCCTGCCGGTCACGGTCTTCGCGATCTGCGTGCCGATGATTTTCTACACGACGCTCGGCGGCGTGCAGGCGGTCGCCTGGACCGACGTCAAGCAGATGTTCGTCGTCGTCTTCGGCATGTCGGCGGCGGTGGTGATCCTGCTGATGGGGATTTTCGAGCACGCGACGTTCGGGCAGGCCATGCACCTGGCCGGCGCGACCGGGCGGCTGCAGGCGATCGATTTCAGATTCGACCTGCGCGAAACGTACACGTTCTGGTCCGGGATGATCGGCGGTTTGTTCCTGATGCTGTCGTATTTCGGCTGCGATCAGAGCCAGGTGCAGAGGTACCTCACGGCGAAGTCGGTAGACGAGGCGCGCCAGTCGCTGATGATGAGCGCGTTCGTGAAGATTCCGCTGCAGCTGCTGATCCTGACGACCGGCGTCCTGGTGTTCGTCTATTACTTGTTCCAGGCGCCGCCGATGCTGTTCAACCGTGCGTACGACGCGCAGGTGGCGTCGAGCGCGCAGGCGCCGGCGTATGCCGCGCTGCAGAGGGATTTCGACGCCGAGATCGCGATGCGTGGATCTGCCGCGTTACGATCCGACCGCGACGCGTTCCTCGCGAGCGACGCGCGCGTGAAGGACATCCGCGCGAAAGCCGCGGACGTCGTCAAGGACGTGACCGGCGATCAGCGCTACAACGACGTCAACTACGTGTTCCCGACGTTCATCACCACGCGCATGCCGATCGGCCTGGTTGGCTTGATGATCGCGGCCATCTTCGCCGCGGCGATGTCCGCGAGCGGCGGCGAGCTCAACGCGCTCGCGACGGCGACGGTGATCGATTTCTATCGCCGCCACTTCGTCAAAGAAGCGACTGACGCGCACTACCTCATGGTGTCCAAGGCGGCGACGATGGGGTGGGGGCTGTTTGCGTGCGTGGTGGCGATGTATGCGGCGAACCAGGGGTCGCTGATCGAGGTCGTCAACCGGTACGGGTCGTTCTTCTACGGGTCACTCCTCGGCGTGTTCGTGCTGGCGATCGTTACGAAGCGCGCGACCGCGCGTGGTGCGTTCTACGGGCTCATCACCGGCATGATCGTCGTGCTGATCGTCGCGTTCACGACGCCGATTGCGTTTCTGTGGCACAACCTGATCGGGACGGTGGTCGTCGTCGTCGCCGGGATGGCGATCAGCATGCTAGAAGCACAACCCGCAGGCCGCTCGCAGGCTAGCCCATAGTCTACGTTGAAGTCCCTCGTCCCCGGCGCTACACTGCGACCCCGAAGGTGATGCCGAACGGTCGAGTTCGGGAGGCTATTGTTAGGACGACTGAATCGAACATGGAAGAAGCTCGACCGGCTCTCGCGAGCCTCGTCAACGATCTCAAAGAGAGCATCTCGATGCTCCTTGAGGCTCTGAGAGCGAAGTCGGCCTTGATTCTCTTGTACTCAGGAATCGACTTCCTTGGCGCCTTGGATTCGGCCGACGGTGTTGCGAGTCGGGAGACGTTCTTGCGCTGGGCCGACCGCTACATGGAGCCCGCCGCGAAGCTCGGTTGCTCCAGCTTGGAGCTGTTCAGCGCGCGCTGCGGACTGCTGCACAACCTATCACCAATAACCAATCTCACGAAGGCTGGTGAAGCACGCGAATTCATCTACCTCATCGACCGGCCGCATCCGCCGATTCGACAAATACCAGACCAACCATTTGTCGTGCAATAACCAAGGACTGACTCGTCCGGCAAATCGCACCGCGCTGCTTTACCGCGAGAAGCTGACCGACCAGGCTCATTCTTGGAGCATTCAAATGATTGATCTCTACAATGCATCGACGAATCAACTGATCGGCAGCATCACCGAGGCCGATCTCCAGGTTCTTGTTGACGCTCTGGAGGAAGAGTCCTCGCAAGACCAGGACTACTTCATCGAACAAGGGACGATCGATGTCGTGGCGGATGGTCGGGCCACCACCCATTTGGTCGGACTCCTTCGTACCGCTCTCGGATCGAGCGAAGGGGTGGAGATCCGGTGGCAACGACGGTAGGCAACTGACTGGAAACGTCCATGACATGGGAAGAAACCTTCAATCGTTCACGGTTCTCGCATTTCATCAATCGCCCGCCGGGACGCATCTTCCGCGTGTTGGCCGGCGCAGCGTTCCTCATCTTTGGCTTCCTCTTCCGGCATCACCTGCTGGGGGTGTTATCGATGATCTGGAGCGTCCTTCCACTGACTGCTGGTCTCTTTGATGTTTGCTACATCAGCGTCGCTCTGGGCGGCCCATTCTCTGGCGCGATCATACGCGATCGATATTGGCGGAGTTAGCGCGCGGACACGCGCCGGCGACATTGCTTGCGGCCGACGGCGGCCGGTGAAATCATAGCCGCCGCGGCTGAAGCGCGGACGTTGGCCTGACGGAGCCAAGCCCTCGTCGAGTTTGCGTTGTTGACACCTTCAGGAGCCCCACGTGCGTACATTTCTCGGAACCCTCACAATCGTCGCCATCTGTGCCGCTTGCAGCGCACCTGCACCTCAGCCCGCGGCCAACACCGCGGCAAGTGACGCCGCCGCACATCAGGCGCATGAAGCCTACGTGACGGCGATCAACTCGAACAACCTCGATTCGCTCCTCGGCATGCTGACCGAGGACGTTGTGTTTCTGTCTGCGCACGAGCAGGTCATGGTCGGCAAGGCGGCGGTCCGGCCGTGGCTGGAGGGGTACCTGAAGGCATTCAAGACACACTGGGACAAGCCGGTTCAGGAATTCGTCATCAGCGGCGACTGGGCGTTCGAACGCTATTCGTACAAGTCAACCGACACGCCGCTAGCCGGCGGCGCCGTCGTTGAAGACACGGGATGGGGTCTGGTGATCTACCATCACGATGCTGATGGCAAATGGCGCGTCGCCCGTGACGCCTGGGGGCCGGATCACCAGACGAGATAGCGGGTACACCAAATCGCCGAGTTGAGCATGCCATCTGCTTCACCGTGGTCGGCGGACCTCGACGCTCCTGCATGTCATGACCATTGAAGTGAAGACCCCAAAGGGCAAAGGCGTCTGACGCGTGCACACGCGACGCCCGCGATATCCGGGCAAGAACCCTCGCAGGTTCCACGAGAAATACAAAGAGCTGAACGCCGAGCGGTACGCCTCGGACGTGCAGAAGATTCTCGCGTCGGGCAAGACGCCGGCGGGCTCGCATCGGCCGATCATGGTGGAGGAGGTCCTGCGCTGCCTTCGGCCGGGCGCCGGCGACGTCGCGGTCGACTGCACGCTTGGCGGCGGCGGCCATGCCCAGGCGATCCTCGAACGCGTGCAGCCCGGCGGACGCCTGATCGGCCTCGACGTGGACCCGCTCGAGTTGCCGCGCACCGAGGCGCGGTTGCGCACCGCGGGCTTTGGGCCGGACACATTCGTGGCGCGCCACGGGAATTTCGCGGGCCTGCCGCAGGCGCTCGCCGCCGAAGGACTCGGGGCCGCCGATCTGATCCTGGCCGATTTGGGCGTGTCGTCGATGCAGATCGACAACCCGGATCGTGGCTTCAGCTACAAGGTACCGGGACCGCTCGACATGCGGATGAACCCGTCGCACGGCGAACCGGCGTCGCAGCTGCTCGCGCGTCTGAGCGAGGAGCAGCTGGCTGACGTGCTTACCGAGAACGCCGACGAACCACACGCCGCAC